>Ga0111539_10001258_pt1 | contig 33783 bp, 28 predicted proteins | sample RhiMethybrSRZTD1_FD_79667 | JGI IMG/M metagenome (GOLD analysis project Ga0111539, IMG submission 79667) | Populus rhizosphere microbial communities from Tennessee, USA - Rhizosphere MetaG P. TD hybrid SRZTD1 (version 2) (version 2) | ecosystem: Host-associated > Plants > Roots > Rhizosphere >...
AACCAAGGACCACGGACCAAGGACCGACTATCGTCCAGACCAGCGCACGCGCACGCCACCGTTCACCAGTCGCGGCGCGCCGATCGTCGTCGGCAGCAGCTGCACGTAGTACTCCTGATCGAACATGTTCTGCACGCCAAAGAAGACCTCGAGGTTGCGGCCGATCTGGCGCGACGCACTCAGGTCCACGAGGCCGTAGCCGGGGAGCCCAGGCGTCGTCTCACCTGGCTTGATGCGCGCGTTCTGGTCGTCGTCGAACTGACGGCCGTAGAAGGTGCCAACCACGGCGACGTTGACGAAGCGCGGATTTGCATACGACGCGCTGACCGAGCCGCGATGCTTCGGCACTTGCGGCAGATAGAGACCCGTGAGATCGACGATGACGACGCCGGGAACCGCGACGGGGTTGTATTCGGTGACCTTGGCGTTGTTGAAGAGGTAGCCGGCCGCGACGCGAACGTGCTGGCCGAGGCGTGTCTCGACGTCGTTCTGCCAGCCGCGAATGCGCGTGCGCCCCAGGTTCTGACGCTGCTGGAGATTGGTGTTGATCGTCACGTTGGCCACCGGGTTCTTCACGCGGTTGTCGTAGTACGTCGAGCGGACCGACACGGTGCGTGTGGCTTCGAAGCGCACTCCGGCTTCACCGCCGAACAGACGCTCGGGGCCGAGATTTTCATTGGCCAGCGTTCGGACGAGACCGACGCTGAACTGGCGATACAGCTCATTGAGCGTCGGCGCGCGGAAGCCCGAGCCGATATCGCCCCACACCGACACCCGCTCGGTGACCTTGTAGAGCGCGCCGGCACGCGGGCTGACCACCGTGTCGTCCTTGTCGGCCAGCTCGCCGCGGTTACCGGCGGTTGGCAGTCCCGTCGCGACCGATGTTTCAACAATGTGACCGTTGTAGTTCTTCCAGCTGTCAACCCGCGCACTCAACGTGACGACGAGGTCGTTCATGCTGAACACGTCCTGCAGGAAGAGACCGGAGCTGCGCTGCGTGCCGCCGGAGTTCCGGCGAGCGTTGAGCACGGCCTGCTGCGTCGGCGGCACGATGGGCACACCAGGCGCCGCCACATAGAGATCCTCGAGACTGTCGCCGTCCACGTGCCGATAGTCGAAGCCGGCGCTGAAGAAGTTGTAGCGACCGATCGCTCTCGACCACTGAACCATCGTGCCCACGGCGTCGGTGGGCACCGTCTGATCCGTCGTCAGGCGAACGATGCTGCGGGGCGCGACCGTCGCGCTCGGCGCCGTCACGGCAAGGAAGGTGCTGTGGAACCGGTTGTCGTCGGTGAACACCGTCGCTTGCAGATCGCTGTCGTCCGGCATGCGCACCCGCACGCCGCCGCCAAACGCCGTCCACTTCGTGTCGTTCACCTCGCCAACCTTGCCGTTGACGCGGTTCTCTTTGAAGTAGCCGCCGCGGAAGAACACGTTCACCCGGTCGTTCGCGCGGTAGTCGGCCTTCAGGTTGAAGTTCTTGAAGTTGACCTGCGCGTTGTTGTCGATGAGACCGCGCTCATTGGCGATGACGATCGGGAAACCGTCGGTATCGAACCCGCCGCCTTCCACGGCGACGCCCAGCTTGCCCCATACATCGCTCGCAAAGAAGTCGGCCTTGGGACTGTTATGGTTGCCGTATTGCGTTTTGAACTCGACGGATCGCCGTGCCGGGGTGGCCGAGATGATGTTGATCACGCCGCCCATGCCGTAGTTGCCGTAGAGGCTCGAGCTCGAGCCGTCGATCACCTCGATGCGGTTGACGCTCTCGAGTGGAACGCGCGTCCAATACACCCAGCCGCCGAACGGATCGTTGAACGGCACGCCGTCCACGAGTACCAGCGTCCGGCTCACGCCGCTCGGTCCGAGGCCGCGCAGCGAGACGCCTTGCGCCGTCGGATGCGACGACAAGCTGCTGCTGCGACGGAACAGGCTGAAAGTCGGCACCTGCCGCAGCACGTCATCGGCCACGACGGCTGGTGACTGGCGGATGGTCTCCTTCTCGATGATGTTCGCGCTGACCGGAACGTCGCCCAGTCGTTTTGCGCTGCGCGTCGGCGTGACGGTCACGGTCTCGAACAACCCGGCCACTGCGAGCACGACGTCCACCTCGCGGTTGGACGGCACCGGTTGTGACCACTCGGCAAAGCCGCCCGCTCGCACGATCATCGTCAGGTCGCCGGCGGGCGCCGAGGCGATCGTGAAGCGTCCGTCCGATCCAGAGACCGTCTGCTGTTCGAGGCCACTCGAGCCAACCACGATGATCGATGCACCGGACACCGCCGCTCCGGAGTCGTCCTTCACGATGCCCGACACGGCGGACACGCTGCCCGACACGCCTGACTGTGCGCCCTTCGCGCTCGGCGCTTGCGCTTGTGCAGCCGTCGAGAGAGCGAGAGACAGACCGAGGGCAAGAAACAGGACTTTGTGCATAGAGGGGAAATATTAGCTCGGATTCAGGCGTGAATTCGGTCCGGGTTTGCTCAGAGCACAGCGGGTTGCTAAGCTCGTTCTATGCGTGTTTTCGCACTATTAACCGCGCTGATTCTGACCACCGGATTGGTCATCGGCCAGCAAGCCACATTCAAATCGGGCACCAGCATCGTGCCGGTGCTCACGACCGTCACCGACAACCAGGGACGGCTCGTGCCGAACCTGGAGCAGGAAGAGTTCACGATCCTGGACAACGGCAAGCCGCAGCCGATCACCCTCTTCCAGAACGAAACTCAGCCGTTCACAGTGGTCGTCATGCTGGATTTCAGTTTCAGCATGACCACACATCTCGATTTGCTGAAACAGGCCACCGAACAATTCATCCTGCGGATGCTGCCAGCCGACAAGGGACAGGTCGGCGCGTTCAGCGACAAGATTCAGTTCAGCGGCAAATTCACCAACAATCGCGATGACCTCGTCGCGGCGCTCAAGGATCTGCAGTTCGGCAACCCGACGCGGTTGTACGACGCGATCGACGCCAGCATCGACATGCTGAAAGAGGTGGAAGGTCGCAAGATCGTGCTGGTCTTCACCGACGGCGACGACACGGCGAGCCGCAGGGGTATGGGCGACGTGCTCGACAAAGCCCGGGCGACCGAGACGATGATCTACGCGATCGGACTCGAGTCGGAGTTCCCGATCGCGCCCGGACGGATGCAGCGTACCCGTCCGGATCGTGGCCTGCGCAAGCTGGCCGACGAAACCGGCGGCGGCTACTTCGAGCTGAAGAAAACCACCGAGCTGGCGCCGACGTTCACCCGAGTCGCGCAGGAGCTGCACAGCCTCTACACGATCGGGTTCCAGCCAGTCCTGCTCGACAACAAGGAACACCGGCTCGAGGTGAAGATGAAGCAGGCTGGCCAGACCGGCCGCGCCCGCAGGAGCTACATCGCGTCCGCGGACCGTCTCAGCGGCAGCAAATGACCACGCTGACCGACCAGGACTTCCGGCTGGAAGCCGATCGCGCGCTCGAGGATTTGCAGCGATCGCTGATGCCGCTCGCCGACGAGCATGGCTTCGAGGTGGAGCTGCAGAACGGCGTCCTGCAGATCGTCTTCGAGGATCCGTCGCCCGCGAAGTTCGTAATCAGTCCCAACGCGCCGGTCCGGCAGATCTGGGTGTCGGCGTTGTCGCGCAGCTTCAAGCTCACGTGGCAGCCGGACTCGTCTTTGTTCGCGCTCGACGGCGAGTCACTGGAGACGTTGATCACGCGGCTCGCACGTCAATTCCTGAACAGTTAGTCCAATGATCAGACGCGCCGATGCATCCGACCTCGAGCGCATCGAGGCGCTGCTCCGCGACGCGAATCTGCCGCTCGATGGAGCGCGGGACGCCTTCCGCCTCGGCTTCGTGGCCGAGGACAACGACACGATTGTCGGAGCCGTCGCCCTGGAACTGTATCCCGACAGCGCGCTCCTGCGATCACTCGTGGTCGATCGGTCTGCCCAGGGTCGAGGGCTCGGTGGGCGTCTGACGCAAGCGGCGATCGACGAAGCGCAGGGCCGCGGCGTGTGCTCGATCTATCTGCTGACGACGACGGCAGACGCGTTCTTCCCGCGGTTCGGATTCGTCGCCGTGGAGCGGCAGTCCATGCCGGCGGCGATCCAAGGCTCAATCGAATTCCAGTCGGCGTGCCCGGCGAGCGCGATCGCGATGGCTCGACGCTAGCTGCGAAAGTACGTCGGCAGGTCCTTCTTCGTCTCGCGGAGAATTTCGACGATCGCGCGCCGGTCGGCTGTCGAGAGATGCCGGTACCGGTCATCCTTCTCCTTGCCCGACAGAATCGTCCACAGACGCTCGTAAATGGCTGTCTTGGCCGCGGTCGGCAACGATTCGAACTGCGGCGAGTAGATCATGTAGCTGCACGGATAACGCAACAGACGCGTCCGCAGATCCAGCTGCCGAAGCGACCGGCCTTTCGAATCGCTCGGGCCACGAGCGCTGAACGCCTCTGCAAACCCCGATGTGCCTTTCAGCGGCGACGCGATCGGTGCCTCGTCCACGAACAGCATGTAGTCAACAACCTGCTCGACACCGTCACGAATGGCGTCGCCCGATTTGAGACGACCTTCCTGCCGAGCGATCCTCGTGTCCCATCCGACGTGCGTCAGCAGATTCATCATCTGCATCTGATGCTCGAACACCATCAGCGCAGCAATGTCGCTGTACGGCGCCAGGTAACCGCGGGTATCGAAGGTTCGTTCGAGAGACGCGAGCGTGACGGTCTTCGGCACGCCTGACCCTGAGGTGAGACGCGCGACATCGAGATTGCCGAAATGCTCGATTGATCCGAGACTGCCCGTCACATACCAGCCGCCCCACCGCCGTTCGAGCGGCCGGGTCTGTCCCATCGGCTCGATCATCCCTGGCACACCGCCAGTTCGATCGGTGTCGTGGCACGAGAGACAGTTGTCCGAGCGGCCGATGGTCGGCCCGCCGAACAGACTGGTATTCAACGTGTAGAACACCGTGCCCTGTTCCGGATCCTGCGCCGCGATTTCGATGAACCCCTTACGTACCCAACCAACGACGATCGAGTCATTGAAGTAGAGAGCACGCGGATTGTCAGCGCGGATGAGGCCGCTTTGCACGCTCCCTTGCGAGAAGACCATGATCTGCGACGACACCGGAACGTTCAGCGCATCCAGAAGCGAGCGGAGATGACCCGATGGACCCTCAGCCTTCAATTGCGCAACGGCGTTGTCTTTCTTGAGAAGCGTGGCGATCGGATCGTTGGACGGTCGCGAATAGGTGATCGCGCGGTGGGTGCGATCGAGCTGATCGAGTCGCTGACCGGCGACGATGGATATCATCCATAGCACCGCGACTGCAATCAGCGAAGCCAGGCGCATCATTCAATCCTGTGCGCGATCCTCATACCAGTCCACGTGCAGCGACGCCTCCCCACACTGCAGGCACGTCGTCCACCGCCATTGATGGCTGCACCCTGGGCATCGTCCCTGAGTGGAGAACGTATTCCAGACCGTCCCGCACGCCTCGAATGGTGGCTCCGGAGTTCCGTCACAGAAGCAGCACCAGCGGCTCGTGGCGGTCGGGTGCCAGCCGCACAACGGACAGCGAATCCCGCGAAATGGGTCTTCCCCTTCGAGGTCGAAGGTCGGCGTGACGATCTGATCGGGGGCCCGGTCTTCCTTGAGGAAGAGCTGAACTGACATCTCTTGATTATTTTAGGTGTAAGGGCGACGCATGCGTCGCCCCTACGTCTTCCGGTACGAGCGCCCGAGACGCCGGCCGATCGCCTTGACGAGACCCTGCGGGACGTAGCGGACGAGCATGGCGATGCTGCGATTGACGCGGCCGTTGATGTAGATCGGCGTGCCGGCCATCACCGCCTCGAATCCCTGACGCGCCACGGTCGGCGAGTCCATCCACATCCACGGCGGCAGACTCTTCATCTGCTCGCGTGTGCCGGTGACGTCGTGAAACTCGCTGATCGTGAAGCCGGGACACACGGCGGTCACATGGACGTTGTAACGCCGCACCTCGTTCGACAACGCTTCCGAGAACTTGATCGCCAACGCCTTGGTGGCCGCATACAGCGTGTGGCCGGCGGGCGCGGGGACGAGTCCCGCCAGCGACGCGACGTTGATGATGCGGCCGTAGCCGCGCTCGATCATGCCGGGCAGCAGCCGATGGGTGAGCTCGGCGAGTCCGACGACCATGACCTGCAGCATGTCCTGGTGCCGCTGCCACGGCGAGGAAATGAACGTCCCCGGCACGCCGTAGCCGGCGTTGTTGACCAGCGCGTCGATGGTCAGTCCGAGGGACGCGATCTCCGCGCAGAGCCGTTCCGGGGTGTCCTGCCGGGCATGATCCGCGACAAAGACCATCACACGGATGCCGTAGCGCTGCTCGAGGCGTGCGGCGACGGCGCGAAGACGGTCCTCGCGCCGTGCGGTGATCACCAGGTCGAAGCCGTCGGCGGCAAACACCTCGGCAAACGCTTCGCCGATGCCTGACGAGGCGCCGGTAATCAGTGCGGTTCGCGTAAGATTCCCAGTCATGCGCCGGCTCTCTGTGATTGGTGCGCTGTGTATCGCCGCTGCGATCGTCCGTGTCGCAGCGCCCGTTGAGGCTCAGCGCGGTTCGTTCTCGATTGTCGAAGCCTCAATCGCCGAGACGCGCACGGCGCTCGAGCAGGGCCGCGTCACGTCCCGAGACATTGTGGCCCAATCGCTGATGCGGATCGCGCTGTACGAGGATCGCCTGCAGGCGGCCCTCTACGTCAACCCGCGCGCGCTCGACGAAGCCGACGAACGTGACCGCGAGCGCCGCCTGCGCCGCGTCCGCGGTCCGCTGCATGGGATTCCCATCGCTCTCAAGGACAACGTCCACACCACCAACATGCCGACGACGGGCGGTGCGCTTGCCTTTGCCGGGTTGATTCCACCCTACGAGGCGACGCTGACCAAGAACCTGCGCGACGCGGGCGCCATCATCATCGCCAAGACGACGATGACCGAGCTCGCGAACTGGGTGGCGGCAGCGATGCCGACGAATTACAACTCGCTCAGCGGCTTTGCGTTCAATCCGTACGACCCGCGCCGCGATCCGCGCCCGGCGACTGCCGATGGCCGTCCCGTCCTCGCGACGGGAGGCTCCAGTTCTGGAAGCGGTACCGCAATGAGCTTCTGGATGGCGAACGTTGGGACCGAAACGTCAGGCTCTATCCTCAGCCCGTCCAATCAGAACATGCTGGTCGGCATCAAGCCGACCGTCGGACGTGTCAGTCGATACGGCGTCATCCCGATCGCCGCCGATCAGGACACGCCAGGGCCGATGGCGCGCTCGGTAGCCGACGCGGCGATCATGCTCGGTGCGCTGGAGGGCGCGACGCCCGATCCCAACGATCCCGCGACAAAGACCTGCACGCCGCCGCCGCAACGCGACTACACGAAATTCCTGCGGCGCGACGGTCTCAAAGGCGCGAGAGTCGGTATCCCGCGCGCGTCTTACTACAACGCGGCCACCATACCTGGCGGTGGATCGAACGGCGGCTTGACCGAGTCGCAGAAGAGCGTCATGGCCGACGCCATTGCCGCGATGCGCGCGCAGGGTGCAACGGTGATCGATCCAGCAGACGTCCCGTCGATCGTGACAACGGATCCGGCGAAGAGCCTTCTGAAGTGGAATGTGTGCAGTGGGCCTGACGACGCCAAGGGCAAGGATGACGACTGCTCAGTCGTGTTCAAGTACGGGATGAAGCGCGACTTCAATGCCTGGCTCGCGTCGCTGGGCGATCGCGCGCCGCTGAAATCGCTGACGGCGCTGCGCGAGTGGAACCGCGCGCATCAGTCAGCAGGAACGCTGAAGTACGGACAGGCGCAGTTGGACAACTCGGATGAAATGGATCTGACCGCCGACCGCTCCCGTTACGAAGCCGACCGCGCCAAGGACCTCGCGCTCTCGACGAGCGACGGGATCGACGCGGTGATGAAAGCGCACAAGCTCGATGCGCTGATCTTCCCCGGCGGCGGCGGCGCGGCCATCGCCGCCAAGGCGGGCTACCCAACTGTGATCGTGCCGTTCGGCATGGTGCCAAACTCGACAGCAGGCATGCCAGCAGGGTTCGATCCGAAGCCGTCACCGTTCGGCGTCAGCTTCACTGGCGGTGCATGCAGCGAACCACGTCTGATCGAGCTCGCCTACGCCTTTGAGCAGGCAACCAAGCGGCGAGTTCCACCGCGGATGGACTGAGCGATCGCATTGGTGATTTGTTGATCGCAAAATCTGCAATGCGAGATAAGACCAGGCCATGAACTGCTTCCTCCACGATCGGACCGCGGCCGTCGGTATGTGCGTGGTGTGTCAGAAAGCGGTCTGCCGAGACTGTGTGGGCCGCGACACGCCGCGGCTCGTCTGCCGTGCCTGCCTCGACCAGCGAACCGTCCAGGGATTCGAATACCGCTCGGCGGCATCTATCGGGAGCTGGCCGCTGATTCACATCTGCATGGGTATCGATCTGGCCACGATGCGCCCGAGAGTCGCACGCGGGATCATCGCCATCGGCAATATCGCCGTCGGCGGCGTTGCGATTGCGGGCATCGCGCTGGGCATCATCTCGGTTGGTGGATTGTCCGTCGGTCTCGCGCTCGCCTTCGGCGGCGTCGCACTCGGTCTCGGCGTGTCCGCAGGTGGTGTCGCCATCGGCTCGGTTGCGCTGGGCGGCCTTGCGATCGGCTTGAAGTACGCGCTTGGCGGTGCCGCGTTCGGCCCCGCCGTCATCGACGGCCGGGCCTGCGACCAGGCAGCAGCGGACTTCATCCGACGGTGGATCGGAGAGCGAATCCTGCCGCCGCACTGCCGGTAAGGCGACATTCGATTACTTTCGCCTTTCGCCTTCAGCGCAGATTCACATCACCCGCGAACAAGCGGGCATCGAGCGTGTACTGTCCGCCGCCGAACCAATCGAACGAATTCTTGATGCCGTCCTTGTCGATGCCGAGCGGGCTCGCCTTGAGGTCGCCGAACGTCACCGACGCGTGCACGTGACGAAGCGTCGCGGGCTCGACGTCGATGTGCAGATCACCGGCGGTCATGCGGACGTCCTTGTTGCCTTCAATGCCTTCGATACGCACGTCGCCGGCGCGCACGCGCAGGTGGACGTCCGACCGCGCGGGAATCTCGATCGTGAAGCGCGCGTGGCTGGTCGGTCCCTTGGTGCGAATGGTCAAGACCTGCTGGAAGACATCGGTGACAACCTGAATCTTCCGCATGTCCGTGTCGTGGTCAGGATCATCGGCGCGCCATCGCACGCGGACTCGGTCGCTGACGCCCGCCCGCAGGGTGTAGTCCCCCGACGAGAGATTCAGGGTGACGATGCCGCCCTCTGAGAATGCTCGCTCGATGGTGTTGTCGTCAGCGTTCCGCTGACCCATCGTGACGGCGCTGAGCGCCAGGCTGGCCACGGCGATCAATCCACGTGTCATAGCAACCTCCCGACCGAGGCGCCGCCAGTGCACGTCTCCTGCCGCATCGTTCGAAGCGGCTTCACCGCACTTTCCACTGACTTTTCTCCTTTTCCACTTCTTCCGCTTCTCCACTTCGTTCACAGGTGTGCCGGCGTGTCACAGGTCCTCCCGCCGCAGAGCCTGAGAAATCAACAACTTGTAAAATGGCGCGCCGCTTGCCTCGGCCCGTCGCCATGAGACCATTCGACTCTCCCTTCAGCTCGCCTCCGGCGAGCCGAACGGCTCGCTCATGGCGAGCCTCCTTGCTCTTCTTCCTCGCCCTCGTCCTGTGCGCTCCCTGGCAGGCGGCTCGCGCACAGGACGTCCAGCCGACGACTCGCACGCAGGACGTTGAGCCGCGCGACGGCGCAATCATCGAGTCGGTCGATCTCTCGGGCCTGCCACGCGACAGCCTCAGTCCGGGTCTGCGTCGCGAGCTCGACGTCCTCACCGGTGATCCGCTCGATCGAAAGCGGTTGAGTGAGATCGCCACCCGCATCGAAGGCGAGCATCCCGATATGGTCGCGGCCGTGCGCTACGTCGCCCGCCCGGACGATCGCGCGCGCGTGATCTTCCTCGTGGCGCGAATCAGCGACGACGGCAGCCTGGCCGAGAACATCAATACGCGCTACACGGTCGAGAGCGTCGAGATTCGCGGCATTCCCGAATCCGACGTCAGCCGCTCGCTGCGCGATCGACTGCAGGCGCTGGTTGGACGCCGCCTCGATCACGACGAAGCCGAAGAGCTGACCGACCTGCTCGAATCGGAGCGGCCCGGCTACGACGTCAACCGCCGCATCTCGCGTGGCAGCGAGCGCGGCCGCATCCGCGTCGTCTTCGAGTTCAGCGAGAAAGAAGCGCCGCGATGGATTCCGTTCACGCCGTCACGATCGAAGTTCGTCTACCACTCTGAACAGGGCTGGAGCGGCGCGCTCGATGTCCCGATGGGCAATCGGAACCATCGCGTGACCGCCGGGTTCGCCTTCAGCAACAGCGACGATCTCGTCGAGGAATACTCGGGCGTCCGCGTCGGGTTCGAAAGCCGGAAGCTGGCCACCGACCGGCTCGGCGCACGCGTCGAAATCGGCCGTTTCAACAATACGTGGCGCGACCAGACGCTGTTTGCACTGGCCGCCGATCCGACCATCCCCGAGGCGTACCGCACGCGGCTGACCGTCGAGCCGTCGGTGACGTTTGCGCCGACCCCCTACGTGCGCGTGACCGGCGGCGTCAGCCTCTCGGAGCTGGAATCGCTTACGCGCCCAGACCTCTCGCAGAACGCCAACACGTTCGTCACGCGCGTGGACTACGACCGGCGCTGGTACCAGACGGAGCACGTCACCCAGCGCGTCGAGGGCAGCTACGAGCTGCGGACGTCAGCCGAGGCGCTCGAAAGCGATCTCAGCTACCGCCGGCATCTGGGACAGCTGCGCTATCGCTATTTGCATCGAGACAGCACGGTCATTGCCGACGTCGCGTTCGGCGGCATCACCGGCACCGCGCCGCTCTTCGAGCGATTCACGCTCGGCGACTCGGCGCGGCTGCGCGGCTGGAACAAGTTCGACATCGCACCGGTCGGCGGCGATCGCCTGTTCTACAGCTCGCTCGAATATCGCTTCCATGCCATCGGCGCGTTCCTCGACGCCGGATCGGTCTGGAACCACAACAGCGAGCAGCGGTTTCGTCTGTCGTCGGGCTTCGGCGTGCAGCACGACAACGTGTTTCTGACGCTCGCGTTTCCACTGAATGCCGATGACCTCAACGTCACGTTCACCATGGGGGTGCGGTTTTGAGCCCCGCGGCTCGGACGCCGCGTCGGTCCCTGGTCCCTGGTCCTTGGTGCCTGGTCCGTCCTGTGGTCCTGTGGTCCATGGTCCTCGTGGTCCTGACGGTCCGACTCGCCGCGCAGACGTTGACCGTGCGTACCGTGGCTGACGCGCTGCACGTGCGGGCATCGGGGCAACTGGGCTTCATCGCCGGCGAGGTTCTCGACCGGTTGCAGGACGGCCGATCGGTCCGCATCGATTTCGAATTCACGGTGCTCGAAAAGCCGCGCGGCGCCATCATCGCCCGGGTGCAACAGAGCTTCAATCTGAGCTTCGACCTGTGGGAACAGCGCTACGCGGTGACCCGCATCGGCCCGATGCCGCGATCGATTTCGCATCTCACGGCGCGTGCAGCTGAAGACTGGTGTCTCGATAACGTGACCGTGCCAGTGACGTCGCTCGGCCGCGTCGGCCGGGACGCGCCGTTCTGGGTGAGGGTTGACTATCGAGCACCGGACCCGACGACGGCCGCCAACCCTGACGAGTCCACGTTCACGTTGCAGACGCTGATCGACGTGCTGAGCCGTCGCCGCGAAAGCCAGGACAAGGCAAAATCAGTCGAGGCCGGACCGTTCCGCCTCTCGCCCTGATGCATAGCATTCGCACGCGTCTGATCGCTGCCTTCGTGATCGCGACCGTCCTGCCGCTGGCGGCGACCATCGCGATCACCAAATCGCTGCTCGACAGCAGCCTGGGCTACGCCACCACCGAGGAGCTCGACGGGCTGTCGCGAACGCTCGAGGACACGGTCAGGCAGTTCTATCAGCGCGAACGCGAAGTGCTCAGGCAGGACGCGGCGATGGGCCGCTCGACGCCGACGACCTACGCTGTCGCGACGATCAACGCATGGCCGGAGGACGTTCGTGGATTCTGGGAGAGCGCCGAGCCAGAGCGATTCGGACTGGCCGGTCCCGACGGCGATCGTCTCGACTACATGCGCCGCTCGGCCCAGGGCGTCGAGGTCTATGCGCGCGACCTCGCTGGCATCCACATGCAGGAGCTGTCCACGAAGCTGCGGCAGGCGCGCGAGGTCGTCGGCTCGATCGAAGCTCGCGATCTTCGCCGCGGGTTCACGCTCACGCTGCTGCTCCTCGTGGCCATCGTCTGGTTGATCTCGCTCGCGCCGCTGCTGTTCATCGCGCACCGTATCAGCAGGCCGATTCGTCAGCTGACGGCGGGACTCACCGACTTCGCCGCCGGCGACTGGGACCGGCGTATCGAGTCCACCCGCACGGACGAAGTCGGTACTGCCGTTGATGCGTTCAATCACATGGCCGAACAGCTGCGGCGCAGCCGCGAGCGTCTCGTCTACCTCACGCAGATGTCGAGCTGGCAGTCGCTGGCGCGAAAGACGGCGCACGAGTTGAAGAACTCGCTGACGCCCATCCGTCTGACCGTGGAGGAGATGGTCGCCCGACAGCCGCACGCGGACCGGGTGTTCATGCAGGAGGCGGCACAAATCGTCATCAGCGAGATCGAGACGCTGGAACGACGCGTGCGCGCGTTTTCGGAATTTGCGCGTGAGCCGCCAGTGAACCCGGAAGCGTTCGATCTCAACGCGCTGGTCACCGAGCGCGTCTCACTGCTCAAGCCGGCGCATCCAGCTACGACCTATCGCTTCAAGCTCGATGTCCGCGGTCCGCGCGTCCATGCCGGCGCCGATCTGGTGAAAGGCATCCTCACCAATCTGCTCGAGAACGCCGCTGAGGCCGCCGGGACGAATGGCTCGATCCTCACGATGACCAGCCTGCAAGGCGATCACGCCGTCGTTGAAGTCCACGACTCGGGCCCTGGCATCGGCGACGAGGCATCGCGTACGCTCTTCGAGCCGACGATCACGTTCAAGAAACACGGCATGGGACTGGGCTTGTCGATCGCGAGAAAAAACGCGCTGCTGCTCGGCGGAGACATCGAGCTCGTGAAGGGCGAGCTTGGCGGCGCCGGCTTCAAGGTCACCCTGCCGGCCGCGCAGGACTCCCCGAGTAGTGTCCGGCTTCAGCCGGACGGCTTTCGCGATCGCGCTCACGCATGAAACGCAAACATCGCGTCGTCATCGTGGACGATGAGCCGAACATCGGGTCGTCGCTGCGTCTGATTCTCGAAGGCGAGGGCTACGGGGTCACGACGTGCCGCTCGGTCGCCGAGTTCCAGCCCCATCGCGCGCCGGGCCGCGCTGACGTGTATCTCCTCGACGTCCGGCTGCCCGACGGTAACGGCATCGACGTGCTGCGCTCGTTGAAACAGAGCGAGGATCCGACGCCGGTCGTGATGATCTCCGGACACGCGACGATCCGCGACGCCGTGGACGCGACGCGCAGCGGGGCGTTCGACTTCCTGGAGAAGCCGCTGGCGCGCGATCGGGTCCTGCTGGTGATCAAGAACGCCCTCGAGCGATCCGATCTGCAGCGCGAGAACCAGCGCTATCGGGAGATCGTCGGCGACGCGCCGAAGATGATTGGCAAGAGCGACGCCTTTCGCCATGTGCTCAATCAGGCGACGCAAGTCGCACGTTCCGACGCTGGCGTGCTGCTGGCTGGCGAGTCCGGCACCGGCAAAGAGCTGCTCGCGGCGCACATTCACCGCGAGAGTCCGTTCGCATCGCGCTCGTTCGTGAAGGTCAACTGCGCGGCGATTCCGACCGAGCTGATCGAGAGCGAGCTGTTCGGCCACGAGCGCGGCGCGTTCACCGGCGCGACGGGCATGCGCCGCGGCAAGTTCGAGCTGGCCGACGGCGGCACGATCTTTCTGGACGAAGTCGGCGACCTGCACGAGGCCTCACAGGCCAAGCTGCTGCGCGTGCTGCAGGACGGCGAAGTGCAGCGGCTCGGCAGCGAGCAGGCGATTCGCGTGTCGGTGCGAGTGATTTCTGCGACGAACCGCCGCCTCGAGGAGCGAATCGCCGAGGGCAAGTTTCGTGAGGATCTCTACTACCGCCTGAGCGTCGTCCCGATTCGCGTTCCGGCGCTTCGCGAGCGTCTTCAGGACGTCCGTGATCTCGTAGCGTACTTCCTGACCGAGTTCTGCACGCGCAACAACTTCAGGCGGAAGGCGATCGACGAGGACGTGCTCCAGCTGCTCGAACGCCATCACTGGCCCGGCAACATCCGCGAGCTGCGCAACACGGTGGAGCGGATGGCGATACTCAGTCCAGAGGATCGCGTGACCGTGGAATCCGTTCCGCTCGAGATTCGCACGCCGTCATCCTCGCGGCCGTCCGGTCTGCACGAGGCGCGGGACTCCGCCGAGCGTGACCGCATTCGTCAGGCGCTGGAGCAGACGGACTGGAACGTCGCCGGCGCGGCGCGCGTCCTGGGCATCGAGCGAACGAATCTGCACAAGCGCATCAAAGCGTTGGGGTTGAGTCGGGATTAAATAGTCCTCGGACGGACCAAGGACTTAGGACGGACTAAGGACCAAGCACCAAGGCCCAAGGACCATCAAGCACCGAACGGGGCGATGCCAACCAAGAGCACGAGTCGCTCGCTGCCCGAGTTAGTCACACCGTGCGTAACGCCCGCCGGCGCCCATACCACCATCCCCTGCCCCGCGCGTCTGGTTTCGTCGCCGACGACGAACTCACCGGCGCCCTCGGCGACGAAATAGAACTTGTCCTGATCGGCGTGCGTGTGGGCGTGCTGCGATTGTCCCGGCTCGAGGCAGTTCAACCCGAGCATCAGTCGCCCGCTCTGGAACAGCGTGGCCTTGAACTGCTTGTCGGGGTTGGACCCGACACGCTCGCCGTAGTGCACGAAGTTCGACATCTATCGCTCAATCCTGATCGCATAGTCGTGCCAGCAGCCGATCGCTTCGTCGAGCCCCAGAATGATCGTCGGCGGCTGCGGTGCGTTTGTCGGCGCGAACTTGGGATCGAGGATCCTCGCGATTTGATCGCGCACGTCCTGCAGATGCAACCGCGTCGTGCGGTCCGCCGACTTGGCGATCGCCGCGCGCACCGACGCATCGAGCGAACGCAGTTCGCCGCGCGCCAACGGCCGCGACTCGCCGCCCACGCGGCTGTTGACCTTGTCGCTCATCGCGTCGAGATAGGCGCGCTGCAGGTTGCGACGATACGGGTCGATCTGCACTGACGCCTGGTCCACTTCACGCCACACGGCTCGCCGCAGATCGGCGAAGAACTCCGTCGGCTGATAGGCGGTCGCGCCATCGACGGCCCCTTGCTCCACCAAGCGGCTGATACGAGGCTCGGCGAGCAGCGTCGCCAGCACCCGCAGCTGGCTGGTGCGGATTCGATCCAGCGTGCCGACCGGCTCAATGCGACGCAGGATGTCGGGCTTGATCACGAAGCTCGGCGTAGTGAACGCGTGAGCGCTGAGGAACTGCATCGCCTCACGCTGCCGCTCGCGCGAGAGCGGTACGAACCGCGGCCCGTCCTGACTCGAGGTCTTCTGCCGCGACTGCACGCCGCCAACGACGGCGGCAACGTGGTTCATCTCGAGCACCCACTGACCGAGCAGGCGACCGTAAACCTCTTCGAGATCGTCGTAGGGCTCGCCAGGGCGCTTCGTCGCCGTCAGCAGCATGCCAGCGACCCGCTCCAGATTCTTCAGCCCCATCGTCGTCGAGCGGACGGCGTCGGCGTCGCCGACGGCTTCGGTCAGCTCGCCAGGATCGGCACCCAGCGAATCCTGCGTGGTGAAGCGCAGCCACGGCGTCGCATCTTGCGCCCGCGCCCACTCGTCGAGCGTCGCCTTCTCATCGTCGGGAGTCGTGGCGTTCGGAATCGGCTTGTAGCCCCACATCGTCGCCCAGCGATCGTAGGGACCGATGCGCGGAATGAGATCGGCCGGATCGATGCGGTCCTCGGGTTGCGCGACGTAGTTGAAGCGCGAGTAGTCCATCAGCGTCGGGGTGTGGCCCATCTTCTTGACCCACTCGCGATCGCGGACTTTCTCGGCGGGATACGTCGAGCTCGCCTTCATGTTGTGCTGGAAGCCGAGCGAGTGTCCGACCTCGTGCGCGGCGACGTACTCAATGAGCCTGCCCATCAAGTCGTCGGGCAACGGCAGCTTCGACGCGCGCGGGTCGAGCGGGCCGACCTGGACGAAGTACCAGTCGCGAGCCAGGTTCATCACGTTGTGATGCATCTGGATGTCGGCCTCGAGGATCTCGCCGGTGCGCGGGTCTGAAATGTGCGGTCCGAACGCATTCTCCGTCGTCGAGGGCAGCCAGCGAATCACCGAGTAGCGCGCGTCCTCGGGACTCCAGTCCGGATCCTGCTCCTTCGACGGCGCCTCCCTGGCCACAATCGCGTTCTTGAAGCCGGCCTCCTCGAACGCCGGCTGCCAGCTTTCGATCCCTTTCTTGATGAACGGTACCAGCTTCGTTGGCGTCGCCGGATCGACGTAGAAGACGATCGGCTTCACCGGCTCTGACAACGCAGCGTTCGGATCCTTCTTCTCGAGCCGCCACCTGGAGATGTAGCGGCGGCGCTGCGCACGGTGCTCGTCGCGACCGTAGTCGAACTGCTGGACGGTGAAGTAGCCGACGCGCTCGTCGAAGACCCGCGGCATCATCGGCTGATCAGGCAGCTTGACCATGCTGAAGTGCATGACCACGCTGGCGCTGCCTGGCCGCGCTTGATTCGCCAGCGCCTGCGGCGTCACCGGCCCTTGAAGCTCGACGCCGGTCGAGTAGGTGTGTGTCGCCTCGACCTCGATATTGTCGGGGAACGACACGGCGCGCTCGACGAATGAACGCGACGCGTCGAAGGTGCGCGAACGGACGCGAGCGCGGCCGCTGAACTCGGGCACCTCGGTCGTGAATGCGCGCGTGGCGTCGATGACCGGCGCGTCGTTCTTGCCGAGCGCCTCGATGTTGAACGCCATCAGGATCGTGTCGTTGTTCGCCGCCTCGACCGCCTGCGCGATCGGCTGACCTCGATCCGCGACGATGTCGTACGACACGCCGCGCAGCAGGACCCTATTGCCACGCCGCTCCCACTTCACGACGCGGCTGCCAACCGCCTGGCCGCCTTGTCCGGCGCCGACCGTCGTCCGTGCGATCTGGGTGACCCACAGGAATTCTTTGCCGAGTTGCGCGGTGGGAATCTCGTAATACAGCCGATCGCCAATCCGGTGAACCGTGAACACGCCATCGTCCGACTTGGCTTCCTTGGTGATGACCCTGTCGTACGGTCTGATCGCGGGCGCTGTGGGTAGTCCTCCTGGGCCTCCACCCGGAGCCGCCGGAGGCGTTGCCGGCGTCTGCTCGGGCTGCGGCGCAGGAGCCGGAGGCGGATCCTGCGCGGCGACAGGTATCGCGAGCCAACCGGTGGCCGCTACGCAAACAACCACGCCAACGAGACGACGACACGTGCGCGTCATGTTCAACACACCTTTCAGAATGAAGTCACGAGCCTCACCGGAAGCGTTTGACGCTCTGTTCGTTTTCCAGGCAGATGTAATCCAACAGCTCCGTATCGGCGACAAAGAACTGATTGAGCGTCGTGGTCCAGGGCCTGGTGTACGCCTTCGGATCGTCAACCGTCAGGACGATCTCGAGCTGGCCGAAATTCACTCGGCGGATACGCTCGACGATCGTGCCGGCATCAGTCAGCGGACTACCGTTCGCATCCAGCCATATACCGTCGCGGAAGCCGCTCGTCCGCACCACCAGCGTGTCACCCTCCCACGTGCCAGTGGAGTATCCGACCCACGATGGCGTCGGATCAACCGGCAGCGGCCGCCCGTCTGTAAAAATCCGACGGTAGGCGGCGTTGCGTTCGTTGAGGATAACGATCAGTCCCGGCGTCTGCACGATGGATCTGTACAACGGATCTGTGTGCATGCGGACGATACCGGTCGGCAAGCACCGGGCCTGCGGGTCGTCCTTGCGCAAATCGGCGGTCCGCTTTTTGGCGAGATCCGCCGCCCATGGCTGATACGGCAGCCCGCCAGGCACGCGCCAGCCAATATCCAGAAACTGATACCCGATCATCATGTCGTCGCAGCCGTTCGGCGGGCATGGCCTGGTCTTTTCCGCCATCCAGATGCCCGAGAAGTCCGGTCGGCCGTCGCGATCTTTCGGCGCCGGCGCGGTCATGTTCGGCGAGCCGTCGGCGGCTCGCGGAATGCCCGCGGTCGGATACCTGACCCACTGCGCGTCTACCAGCGTCGGCAGCGCGACGGTCAGTGCGAGCACGACAACACACGTCGATCGCATCATTCCACTCGTCTCAAGATGAAGCATTTCAGATAGTGCGTCTCGGGCACGCCCACCAGCACCGGGTGGTCGCGGCCCTGCATACGCCGCTCGACGATCGTCATCGCCGCATGGCTGTCGATCGACGCCTCGTGCAGCATCGCGCCGAACATGTCTTCGTTCACATTGTAGGAACAGCTGCAGGTCACGAGGGTGCCACCAGGTTCCAGCAGCCGCATCGCGCGGAGATTGATCTCCTTGTAGCCGGCGAGCGCGTTGGGCACCGAGGCCTTGTTCTTGGCAAACGCTGGGGGGTCGAGGACGATCGTCTCGTAGCGCGCTCCGCCTTTCTCGAGCCGCCGCAGCGCGTCGAACACGTTTTCCTCGCGCACCTTCAGATTCGGTACGCCGTTGCGGAGCGCATTCATCTGGATGTGCTGAACGGCGTCAGCCGAGATGTCGATGGCTTCGGAGTCCGTGCACTGCCGCGCCAGGCGCAGCGCGAATCCGCCGTGATAGCTGAACGCGTCGAGCAGCCTCCCGCGCGCATAGCGCGCTGCCGCCGCCCGGTTCTCGCGTTGATCGAGGAACAGACCGGTCTTCTGCCCGCGACGCAGATCGACCTGATATTCGATGGGACCCTCGCGCACGGTCACGGTGCCGGGAATGGCCCCGGCGAGATCCGTGATCGTCTGCTCGAGCCCCTCGAGCGCGCGCACCTTCGGATCGTTGCGCGCGAGGATGCCGGCGGGCGCGAGCAGCTCTTGCAGCACACGCGTGATCGTCGGCAGCAGCCGGTCCATGCCCTGCGACAGCGCCTGCACGACGAGATACCCCGCATAGCGATCGACGATGAGCGACGGCAGCAGATCGGCTTCGCCATGCACCAGCCGGTACGCCGTCGCGTCGAGTTGCAGGGATTCTCTGAACTGAATCGCGCGCTGCAGCCGAGCTCGCAGCAGCGGCTCGCCGGCGGGCTCGTCGCCGAGCGTCAGCATCCGGATCGGAATCTGCGAGCGATCGCTGAACAGCGCGTGGCCGACGGTCCGCTTGCGCGGACCGACCACCTGGACGATGTCACCGCCAGCCGCATCGACGTCAACGACGTCGGCGCGATAGATCCACGGATGGCCGCCGCGGACTCGCTGTTCGCCGCGGGCGCTGATCACGACAGAAGGCACAATGCTCAATGCTCAATGCTCAAGGGGCAAAAAGGCAAGACTCCACTCGTTGGGCATTGGGCATTGGGCATTGAGCATTGGGCATTGAAAGGTAAGATCCCCCCTATGTCAGATCGCGCCACGCTCACTCCTACGCAGCGTTCTCTCGCCGAAACCGACCCCGACATCGCGCAGGCGATTCGCAACGAGAAGGAGCGGCAGAACGAGGGACTCGAGCTGATCGCCTCGGAGAATTTCGTCAGCCAGGCGATTCTCGAGGCCGCCGGCTCGGTGCTGACCAACAAGTACGCAGAAGGCTATCCAGGCAAACGCTATTACGGCGGCTGCGAGTTCGTGGACGTCGCCGAGTCGCTGGCCATCTCGCGCGCCAAGGCGCTCTTCGGCGCCGATCACGCCAACGTGCAGCCGCATTCCGGCGCGCAAGCCAACATGTCCGTGTACTTCACCATCGTCAATCCGGGTGACACCGTGCTCGGCATGAACCTCGCGCACGGCGGACATCTGACGCATGGTCATCCCCTGAACTTCTCGGGCAAGCTCTATACGATCGTTCCGTACGGCGTGCGCAAGGACGACGAACGGATCGATTACGAAGAACTCGAGCGCCTCGCGCACCAGCACAAGCCCAAAATGATCATGGTCGGCGCGAGCGCCTACCCGCGCATTATCGATTTCCAGCGCATCGGCGCCGTGGCGAAGGCCGTCGGCGCGCCGATGGTCGTGGACATGGCGCACATCGCCGGCCTGGTCGCGGTGGGTCTGCACCCGAGTCCGGTGCCGCACGCCGACTTCGTGACCTCGACGACGCACAAGACGCTGCGCGGCCCGCGGTCAGGACTCATCCTCTGTCGTGAGCAGTACGCGAAGGATCTCGATCGGTCCGTCTTCCCAGGCGTTCAGGGCGGGCCGCTGATGCACATCATCGCGGCCAAGGCGGTGTGCTTCAAGGAAGCGATGGAGCCGGCGTTCAAGGAATACCAGCAGCAGATCATCGCCAACGCTCAGCGGCTGGCCGGCGCGATCGCCAGGCAGGGCTTCCGGATAGTCAGCGGCGGGACCGACAATCACCTGATGCTCGTGGACGTCTTCTCGAAGGGCGTCACTGGCAAGGCCGCCGAGGCGGCGCTCGGCAAGGCCGGCATCACCGTCAACAAGAACGCGATCCCCTTCGATCAGAACCCGCCGATGGTGGCCAGCGGCATTCGCGTCGGCACGCCGGCGCTGACGACACGCGGCATGCGCGAAGCGGAGATGGATCTCATTGGCGAACTGATCGGCCGCGTGCTGGCCGCTCCAGACGAGGAGCGAGTGACGGGAATGGTGAAGCAGGAAGTCGATCGACTCTGCAAGGCGTTTCCGCTGTACGGCCACTGAGATCACGGAGACGGATGACGTCTCCGTGATCTCCGTGGCTCGCTCTATGGCGTCGTCACCGAGACGATCGTCGGGTTCGGCAGCCCGCTGGTCCCACCATACGCGACAGACCCGAGGTATTTCGTCCCCGGCGCCAGACCGCTGAACGTGAGATTGATGGTTCCATTCGTTGCGGCGACGGCAGCGGCCGGAGCACTCACCGTCATGTTGCCCGCCGACGCTGTCCCGAACTGCCACGAGAACAGTGTGAAATTGGCTGTGCCAGTCACGGCGAAGCCGTGGACGTAGACGATGTAATCTCCCGCGACCGGATTCAGAAGATTCACTGTCTCCTGCGACGTGGCTCCCCCGCTCGTGCCGACAAGCGTGGCCACGCCCGACACGACGCGGTAGACGTAGAGATCCAGGTCGCTCGCTGGGGAGACGTTCGCGTTGAACAATGCGAATCGCGCGTATGACGTACCCGGCGCGATTGTCATCGGGAACGCAACGACGTCAGGGCCCGGAACTGGCGCAAAGAGGTCGTCTGGATCGTCGGCCACGCTGCCGGTGTTGAGCACGGCCGGTACGAGACCGCGGGCCGTGGCAGTGAAGGGACCGCTATACCCAAACCCGACGGTGTAGTTGATCGGACCGCCGATGCCCGACACCTCCGCCGGAGCGCTGAGCGCCAACGGTCGCACGACCAGTGGGGTGCGCACCGTGTGGATGCCGTCGCTCCATGTCAGCTGCCCGCCCACATACGCGTTCACGGCTGCAGTCGTGCGTGTGAACGTGACCGTGAACGATCGGGTCTCGCCAGGGGCCAGCGTCAGCGACGCCGGCGCGACGACCGTCGTGATGCCGGCCATCCCGGCGACGCTGGCGGCGTAAGTGGCGCTGGAACCGCCCACGTTCGTGACCCTGCGCCTCACCGTCTGAGTGCTCAGGAGATCGCCGATGGCGATCGACGGCACGTTGAGGTCGCTCGGATCGAACGAGTAGCCAGCCGCGGCGAGCTGGGTGCAGGCGCTCGGGTCGACGGCCGTCGTGGTGCCGCACAGGAACGACAGCCAATCGAAGGCATTGGAGTCGTACGCCAGGCCGGCATCGCCGGCGAGGTTCGGCCGCACATGGCCGGCGCCCTGCCGGAAGATGACGGCCGAGTTCGTGGCAGGACCATCGAGCACGTCGGACGCCGACGTCATCAGCGCCGACTTGATCATCATCGGGCTCCAGTCGGGGTGCAGATCGCGCAGCAACGCGGCAAGTCCCGCCACGTGCGGGCTGGACATGGACGTCCCGCTGTACACGTTGTAGAGAAGGCCGCCGTTGGCGGGAGGCGCCACTGCCGCGACGATGTCCTGGCCGGGGGCGATCACGTCCGGTTTCAGCAGATCACCGCGGCCCGCCGTGAGTGGACCACGCGACGAGAACGCCGCGGTGAACGGCGCGGGAACGTTGAAGAGGAGCGTCGCCTGGTTGATCGTCGCGGTCGCGCCGGCAGTGGCGGCGTACGCTTTGAGGGCCGCGCGAGCAGTTTCGGCGACGTGCACAGTCGGCACGAAATGGAAGTCCGCGTTGAGTGTGTTCGGCGTCACGTTGACGAGTACCATCCCGGCGCCGCCGGCTGCCTGCACGGCCAGGCTCTTGTCGACACGAGCGTTGGTGCCGCGATCGCACAGGACGATCTTGCCGGCCACTTTGACCGGATCGAGAACGGGCGCCCCAGGGTGGACGACGGATGTAGAGAAGCACAGGGCGAGCTCCGTCGCATCCACACCCGGCAGACCGGCGGCGGTGGAGTCGATGAACGGTCGGGACGCGACCAACGTTGCCAGCGACGCACCAGCGTAGTTGGCGCCGTTGCCCAACGTGACCGATCCCGCACCGTCGCGATTGTGCGTTCCGGCAGCGACCGTCGTGATCCACGGCGACGGATGCGCCACTGTGCCGGTGGTCGGTCCGCTGTTGCCGGCCGAGGCCGCCACGAACACGCCGGCGTCGGCGGCAAACAGAAACGCGATCTCCGCCGGGTCGGCGAAGTTGGAGGTCGTACCCGAAATCGAGTAGTTGATGACGTCCACGCCATCGGCAACCGCCTGGTCGATCGCGGCCACGAGATCGGATGTGAATCCCGACGCCGTCGCTCCATCCTGGGTCGACCACAGCGCCTTGTAGACGGCGATGCGCGCGCGCGGCGCCATGCCGCTCGCCCGGCCGAAGATGCGAGCCGGCCCGGTCAGTTCGACGCCATGGTTGCCGGCGGCAGTCGAGGCGGTGTGCGAGCCGTGACCGTTGTAATCTCGCGGCGAGGCAAACTCCCATGGACGCACGAGCTTCACGCCCGCATCGCCGCCCCACGCTTCATTGAACCGCTGCGCACCAATGACCTTCTGATTGCACTTCGTCGCCGGGAATGCTTCGCCCGGCGTACATTTGCCGTGCCAGCCGGGAATCTGCTGGTAGCCGAGCTTGCCGCTCTTCGAGCCGTTTCCGTTGGTACCGGTGCGATCGGAGAAGCTGTCGTTCTCTGGCCAGATTCCCGAGTCGATGATGCCGACAATGACGTTCTCACCCGCGTCGTCGACGCCACCGGCGTCATCCCACAGTCCGCCGAGCTGGTCCAGCCCAAGAAATGTCGGCGTCGACGATGTGTCACCGGTCTGCAGTTCGTCCTTCGTGACAGCGAGGACGCCGGACTCGGCGCGCAGCGCCTCCGCTTGTGCATCGGTGAGTGAGGCGGCGAATCCGTTGAAACTGTAGCGATAGTCGTACACTTTGCGTCCGCCGACACGCGCGGCTGCCTGACTGTGGCGGCCATCGAGATACGCGACGTAGCCGGCCACTGTCGGACTGTTCGGATCGAGCTTGCTGCCACGACTCGCTTTGGTTGCGGGCAAGCCTGCGATTCCACCCGTGTACGAACCCGCTGGCAGATCGTTCATCTGCACGATGTAGATCCCATTTGACGGCGAACGGAGATCTGCAGGCGCGGCCGCTTGCGGTTCCTGCGCCAGCACGATGGGCCGCGGAGAATCGAACGCGGCAAGACTGACCAGGGCTACCGCGGCAAGGTAACGAATCGAGCGCATCATAGGGCGAGCCCCTCCCCAGCGATGACAGACCGCTATGTTTCCGTGGTGAACGTCGGTTGCAGAGGTGTGGACGCTATCGCGCTGCCTATTCGGCGTCAAGACAGCTTTTTGTAATCGGCGGCCACATTAATCATCGGTTAATGAAACAGGGCCAGCCGCTTTTTGCATCGGTTCCGGTCGACTGGCGCGTGTCCATCAGCAGATGCACGGCATCGTCGTCGCCAAGCGACCAGCGCGCAACCTCGGTGTAGCGTCCTTTGATGTAGGCATTGAGCTCGGGGAACTCCACGGCGAGATCGTCGTACGCGGGACGACGAAAGACAGCAACCGGGACACGCTGTGTCTCGAGCCGTTGCATGACGAGCTCGTGATCGGCCGTCGTTTTCAGCGCCCCCGGCATGAACCAGATCTGCCCGCCGGCGAACGGACGCTGCGCCAGCACCGCGACCTCGGGCAGCCACGCCGCCACCAGCAGCCGATGATCCGGCGGAATGCATCGCGGCACGTAGTCGAAGAACGGCCGCAACTCGCTGGCAGTGGCCGAGGGGACGAGCCGTCCGGCCCACGGCCGCTCCATCTCGCGAACCAGGTTGACCGTGTGCTCTGGTAAGCGGCCGAGGCCGGCGTAGACGCCCGCGCGATCGAACTGTTCTTCAACGCTTCCCATCACCGACGCATACCTCATCGTCACCAGCAGCACGGCTACCGCGACGATGCGAGCAGCGAGAGTGAACGGCCGCGGCGGCATGCGCCACACCTGATAGACGAGCCACGCCATGAGCAGCGCGGGGGCAACCATGGCATCGGGCAGACGAACGTCGAGCCGATCGCGAATCAAGCCCGCATTCGTAACGAGCGCAAGGACGACGATCGGCGCGACGCGGCGCGCCGCTATCCATGCGCCTTCGCGATGTTGAAGGATCGGAATGACCAGGACGGCAAGCGCGACGAGCGGCGCCAGCCACGCGGCCGCCAGCAGCCACTCATCGTAGGCGGGAAGGCCGGCAAGCGTGAGTCGCTGGCGCGGGACCTCGAGCGCGGCAAACGCGGCGCCACGCTGCAGGTGCGCGGCGATCCCGTCCACCGACTGCAGATAGATCAGATAAGGAAGCGCGAGGACGAACACGGCGCCAGCCAGGAAGCCCACTGACACGCCGCTTGCCCTGAGCAACATCGAAGGGCCCCTGTACGAATCGTTCGGAACAGGCGACAGCGCGACGGCGACGAGGGCCCCGATGCCGATGTAGAGACCGTGGTCGTGCCGCACGAGCGCGGCGACAACGGTGAGCGCCGCAAGACAGACGATGCGTACGCGCGAGGGACGGCTGGAGTACCAGAGAAACGCGACCGCGGCCATCGCGTAGAGCACGATCTTTGGATAGCTATACGTGCGGGGATAGACCAGGACCTCGATCAACGCCGCCGCCACGCCAAGGATCACCGAGCCGGTCAATCCCACGCCCGCGCGGACGGTCAATACCGCACCGAGCCCGAACGCGACCGCCATCAGCAGGGCTTCGGTGATCTGGCGCTCCCCGAAGATCGCCTGCGCCGCCGCCGAGACGGCGTAGGTCAGCGGCGCACCGAGATCGACGAAGTCACGCGACGGCCACTCGCCGTGCAGCATCTGCTGCGCGCCGGCAAGATGCACGTAGTGATCGTCGGGAAAGCCGGTCAGCGACAGAAAACGCAACGACGCAACCAGCACGAAGAGGATCAGCGCAGCCGAGGCTTCTCGCACGATTCAGTTGGACGCGGCATTATCGCCGTAAACTTGATCCTTCGAGATGAACGAGCCGATCGGAACCGATATCTCACTCATGTTCGCCAACGGCGGACCGTTGGCGCAGGCGCTCACCGGCTTCGAGCCGCGCGACGGCCAGCGGCAGATGGCTGCCGCCGTCGCCTCGGTCATTGAGGGCGGCGGCACGCTGCTCGCCGAAGCCGGCACCGGCACGGGCAAGACGCTGGCCTACCTCATCCCCGCGATTCTGAGCCGACAGCGAGCGCTGGTCTCTACCGGTACGAAGAATCTGCAGGAACAGATCTTCTTCAAAGATCTGCCGACGCTCCACGACGCGATTGGCGTTCCCTTTACCGCCACGCTGATGAAGGGCCGCTCGAACTACCTCTGCCTGCACCGCTTTCAGTCGTTCGAGGTCGAGCAGTCGAACGAGCTGTTCGAACGGCCGGAGAAGGCCGTCTTTCTGCCGGTGATTCAAGACTGGGCCAGGACGACGAAGACCGGCGATCGCGCGGAGCTGCGCGACCTACCCGAGGATCTGCCGCTGTGGAAGGAGATCTCGGCCGACGCCGACACCTGTCTCGGCACCGAATGCCCTCGCTACGGCGACTGCTACATCACGCTGATGCGTCAGCGTGCCGCCGAGTCCGATGTGGTGATCGTCAACCATCACTTGCTGTGTGCAGACGCGTCGGTGCGCAAGAGCGCCTACGGCGAGGTGATTCCCTCGTGCGCCACGCTGGTCGTGGACGAGGCACATCAGCTCGAAGACGTCGCCACGCAGTACTTCGGCATCGCGTTCAGCAATTACCGCGTGGACGATCTGGTGCGCGACGCGCAGCGCCTGCTTGCCTCATCGTCTGTCGAGCCCCAGCAGGCCGAGATGCTGGCCCGCGCGCTGACGCGCGTGTCGATGCACGCCCATGGATTCTTCACCGGTCTGTCGCTCGGCCGGGTTTCAAGCGCCAATGAGGCGCGTGCGCGCTACACCGCCGACGCGTTTGGCGAGCACTCTGCTGATGCGCTCGCGCTGAGCGGATCGCTCGAAGGCCTCGAGGCGACGCTGGCCCTGATGCAGCAGCCGCCATCGGCGGAGCCCGGCGCGGTCGCGGACGCGGACGAAACCGTCGCCACGCTGCAACGGCGAGCCGGCGAGCTGCGCAATGACCTGCGTTTCCTGATGCGCGCGGACGATCCCGACTACGTCTTCTACGTCGAGTCGCGCGGCAAAGGCGGCTTCTTTCTCCGCGCATCGCCCATCGACGTCTCACGCATCGTCCGCGAGTCGCTCTTCGATCGCTATCGCACCGTCGTGCTGACGTCGGCGACGCTGGCTGTGGACGGGTCGTTTGGGTACGTCAAAGGACGGCTCGGCTTGCGAGACGCCGACGAGATCCGCGTGCCCTCCGAGTTCGACTTCCGTACGCAGGCGCTGCTCTACCTGCCGCGGCAAATGCCGCCGCCGAAGTCACCGTCGTTCGTCGAAGCTGTGGCACGCGAGGCGATCGCCTTGGTGAAGCACTCGCAGGGCCGCGCGTTCGTACTGTTCACCAGCTACAAGGTGATGCATGCGGTCCGGCCCTTCATCGAGATGGCGATCCCGTATCCGGTGCTGGTGCAGGGATCGGCGCCGCGTTCGGCGCTCATCGACGAGTTCCGATCGGCCGGCAACGCCGTGCTGCTCGCGACCTCCAGCTTCTGGCAAGGGGTGGACGTCGTTGGCGACGCACTCAGTTGCGTCGTGATCGACAAGCTGCCATTTGCCTCTCCAGGCGACCCGGTCACCTCCGCCCGGATCGATGCGATTACGGCCCAGGGCGGCGATGCCTTTGCCGACTACCAGGTGCCGCTGGCGATCCTGGCGCTGCAGCAGGGGCTCGGCCGGCTCATCCGGCACCGGACCGATCGCGGAGTGCTCGCCGTCCTCGATCCGCGCCTGCGAACAATGGGCTACGGCCGTCGTTTTCTCGCGTCTTTACCGCCCGCGCCCGTGACGTACGACCTGTCAACGGTCGGCCAGTTCTTCAAGTAGACTGTTAGAGCGTTTTCATCAAAACGGGAGGCTTTTCGATGCGGACCAACCTGTTCCGCGGCGTCGTGGCAGTGGCGGTGTTGTGTGCGGTGACGGTGGCACCGGCTCTGGCGCAGAGCGTGGTGCGCGGCAAGGTCGTCGACGCGCAGGGCAAGCCAGTTCCAGACGCCACGATTCTGTTCGAGGCGACTGACGCCAATCGCCGGACCTCGACAAAGACGGACAAGAACGGCGATTTCCTTCAAGTCGGTCTGGCGTCGGGCGGGTACAGCGTGACAGCGTCGAAGGACAACCTCAAACAGACGCTGAAGCTGCAGGTTCGCCAGGGCCCCAACATGCCGATGAACTTCACGTTGACCGCCTCATCGGGAGTCAGCTCTGAGGACAAGAAAGAGGCGGCGGCGGTGCAGGCCGCCGCGGGAGCGGCCGTCGAAGCGATGAAGGCCGGCCGGCACGACGAAGCGATCGCCAAGTTCCAGGAAGTGATCGCCAAGATCCCGAACTGTCAGGACTGCTACTACAACATCGGCATCTCGCAGATGGCCAAGCAGCAGTACGCAGAAGCCGAGGCGTCGTTCAAGAAGGTCATCGAGCTCAAGCCGGATTCGGCCGAGGCGTATACCGCGCTTGCCAATCTCTACAACTCGCAGAAGAAGTTCGATCTCGCTGCCGAAGCGAGCGCCAACGCCGCCAAGTACTCTGCCGGGGCGGGCGGCGGTGGGAACGCCGAAGCCTCTTACAATCAGGGCGTGATCCTGTTCAACGCCGGCAAGTTCGCGGAGGCACGCACCCAGTTCGAAGCGGCGACCAAGGCCGACCCGAACCACTCCCTCGCGTTCTACCAACTCGGCATGACGTCGCTCAACCTCGGGCAGATTCCCGAAGCCGTCGCCGCGCTCGAGAGCTACCTCAAGGTGGATCCGAACGGTCCAAAGGCTGCGGAAGTGAAGGCCGCGCTTCCCGCACTGCAGCAGATGTTGAAGAAGTAGGCTTTCGGCTTTTGGCTCTGGGCTCTAGGCTTTGGTTCTGGGTTTGTAGCGCCAGTCCAAAGCCCAAAGCCTAAAGCCCAAAGCCATGTCGACGATCAGCGACCGGTTGACCGAGATCCGCGGACGTATCGCGTCCGCGGCTCAGTCAGCCGGCCGGGCCCCCGCCAGCGTTCGTCTCGTCGCCGTCTCCAAGACATTCCCCCTTGAATTCATCCTCGAAGCGTTCGTCGCCGGACAGCGCGATTTCGGGGAAAACCGCGTCCAGGAGGCCCTTCCCAAGATCGAGCAAGCCCTACAGAAAGTGGTGGGATCTGCCGACCAATCAATCAGGTGGCATTTGCTTGGCCACCTGCAGACGAACAAGGCCCGAAAGGCGGCGCCGGCGTTCGCGGTGATTCAGTCGGTTGATAGCGTCGAGCTCATCCATAAGCTGGACCAGGCAGCCGCAGACACCCATCACGCGCCGGAACTGCTGATTCAGGTGGATCTCGCAGGGGAAGCAACCAAGTTCGGTGCCCCGCCCAGTGAGGTGCCGCGGCTCTTCGAGGCCGCCGCCGCGTGCAGCGCCGCCAGAGTAGTCGGGCTGATGACGCTGCCGCCGTATCCGGACACGCCTGAGGATTCCAGGCCCTGGTTCCGCCAGCTTCGTGAGCTTCGCGACCAGTGGCTGGCGTCCGGTGTTCCGGCATCGATGCTCCGGGAACTGTCGATGGGCATGAGTGGGGATTTCGAAGTGGCCGTTCAGGAAGGGGCCACGATCGTGCGGGTGGGAACAGCGATTTTTGGGAGCCGTCATGTCGAACACTGAAGACCTCACATCGGCCGTCGAGTCACGGCGCCTGCCATCGCCCGACCGTCACTCTGCCCCGACGCCGCTCGACGTGCGGCAGGCGAAGTTCAACACCGCCATGCGCGGGTACGAGAAAGCCGAGGTCAACGCGTTCCTGCTCGAAGCCGCCGACGGCTACGAACAAGCGATGCGCGAGAACGATCGGCTCCGCCAGGAAGTGATTCGACTCGAGGCCCAACTCATTCAGTACCGTGAGCTCGAAGGCACGCTGAAAGCCGCGCTGATGAGCGCGCACAAGACCTCCGACGACATGAAAAGCAACGCGCAGGCTGAAGCCGCGCGCATCGTCCGCGAGGCCGAGGGTCAGGTCGAGATCCTGATGGAGCGGACGCAGTCGCAGCTCGAGGACGTGCAGCGCGAGATCGATGGGATGCGGCTGAAGCGCCGCGAGTCAGAAGTGATGCTGGAGTCGATCATCGCCGCGCTGCAGAACACGCTCGAGTTCGTGCGCGAGCAGGACATCCGCGAAGGGCGATTCCTGCAGCAGCTCAGACCGACGGCATAACTCAAGACGCAAAACTCAAACAGTGTCCGCGCGCGGTGAGAGACCGCGCTCTTCGTTCAGGCAGCAGTCAGCCACAGTTCGGACGCATGCACGCACGATCCGACGACATCACGCTGAGAGTGGCCAAGCTCGCCGCGTTGTTCGCGTCGCTCGCTGCAGCGGCGTACGCCTCGACGCAGAGTCAGCCGTCTCCGATCGTGGCCCTGTTCTTGTCGAGTGGGCCGCTACTTGCGGTGATTCTCTGGCTGCAAAAGGACTCACGACGCACCGGAGTCGGTGCGGTTCTAGACTGGGGCTACTTTCTCTTCCTGGCGTGGCCAATTGTAATTCCCTGGTATGCGTTCAAGACACGCGGCCGCTCCGGGTGGCGCCTCGTTGCCGGTCTTTTTGGTCTTGTGAGCGCTTCGTACATCACGTGGGCGGTCGTCGCATACGCGATGTGGTATTTCGAGGCGGCCTAATCGAGGCGTTACGCGATGTGCCTTCGAAAACACAGATCCTCGAAGTCGAAGGCCAAGTCGTCTAGAATCGCCGCCAATCCACATGCGACGGCTTACTCTAGCGATCATGCTTGCGTGTGTCTTGACGGACTGCGCAAGCCTCACCCGGCGCGAGGTCGATCAGGAGAACGGGACGATAGCGCCGCCGCCGGCCGAGGCGACGCATTCTCCGAATCAGCTCCGGGCTGGGCATTCCGTCGACAATCCGCCAGCGGAGACCGCATATCAGACAGAGAGTCTGCTCACGATCGCACAAATCGCAATTGGATTGGCGGGCTTCACAGGAATCGTCAGCGCCGTCCTGACGGGCAGTGCCAAGAATTCTGAGAAGTCCAAACTCCGCATCCGTCAGCTCCTCGATACAAGTCTGGGCACTGCGTTTTACGCTTTCCTGCCGATGATCATCGTGCCGGTTGCCGGATCCGAACCAGTGGCGTGGCGATGGTCGAACGCAATTCTGGCGGTTGCACATAGCCTCACGTTAGTGGTCTCCGTCCAACGCGCCAACGCGCTCGGCGGTGCCGTGGTCGGGCGGCCGGGACCGTATCTTCAATTGATGCGGGTCGGTGGCTTAGCCACTATCGCGCTGAACTGCGCTGCGGCGGTGAATCTCGTCGCGTGGCACACAACCACCTTCTTGCTGGGACTGCTTTATCTTCTGTTCGTGGCGTCACACACTTTCGTGAGGCTGCTGCTTGACAAGTAGGGAGTCAAACGGACCTCACGCGATATGCGCACCGACCGTCTCGACGTAGACCGCATACAGCGACTGGCTCGCGGTCATGAAGAGACGATTGCGGCGCGGTCCTCCAAAGCACACGTTCGCGCACGTCTCCGGTAGTCGAATCATCCCGATGCGCTCGCCGGTCGGCGCGATCACCTGCACGCCCGGTCGTGCGCCAGCCCAGATGTTTCCGTCCGCATCACATCGAATGCCGTCGGCCGCTGACGGCATCGCAGTTCCTGGAATATCGAGCTGAATCAGACGCTTGCCGTTGCGCAGCGTCGCGCCGTCCACGTCCCACACCTTGACGTCGCGCGGCATGCCGGTATCGGCGACGTAGAGCTTCTTGTAGTCCGGCGAGAAGCAGATCCCGTTCGGCTGCCCCACTTCGTCGGTGACCTTGGCAATCTGTCCAGTCTTGCCGTCCACGCGATAGACGGCTTCTTTCGACTCCTGCTCGCCCTTGAACCCTTCGTAGTTGCCGCGAATGCCGTAGAAGGGATCGGTGAACCAGATGCCACCGTCCGGCGCGACGACGATGTCGTTGGGCGAGTTCAGCTTCTTCCCCTGGAACTTGTCGGCGATCGTCGTCACCGTCCCGTCACGCTCATAGCGCGCCACTCGTCGTCCGCCGTGCTCGCACGAAAGCTGTCGGCCTTCGTAGTCGAAGGTGTTGCCGTTGCTGTAGCCCGAGGGATTCCTGAACGTGGTGACGCGGCTGTCTTCGTTGATCCACCGCATCTGCACGTTGTTGGGGATGTCGCTCCACACCAGATACTGACCGTTACCATTCCACGCCGGCCCTTCGGCCCAGAGCGTGCCGATGTGCAAGCGTTTGATCGTCGTGTTGCCAACGATGTAGCGCCTGAAGGCCGGCGCGAGTGCGACGACGTCGGGATCGGGATACTGAATCGCCTCGAGGCGCGAGAAGTCGCGAGTGCTCGGAACCGGTGATGGAGGCAATCCGCCTTGTGCCTGTGCAGCAACCCTGGCCGCGGCGGCCGCGCCGAGCGCCGTGGTCAGAAAGGTCCGTCGATCATGAAGGCTCATAACGACTCCGTAAGGCGAGCATCTTACTGCGCCGCTATCTTTCGATGCACGGTCCAAGATAGCTGTCTCGGCGTCGGAACCGGCCGATCGAGATCGAATGTTCGTTCAGACCACTGGACGAGAGAAGGCAGACAGGCACTCCTGACAGCGTCCGGGACTGCCCAGATGTACGAGAGCTCGCCATCAACGAGACGCCGGAGAAACTCTCGAAGCGTGATCTCCACGCCGGACCCTATCTCCACACGCGCTTCCTGGACGAAATTCAGGTCGTCAAGCTGCGCGTCGATTTCCATTTCCGAGCGAACTCCGGGATGGAAGGGTTCTCGTAAACCGGCCTGTTCAAACAGCCTACGGGCTTCCTCACGAATCCGCACCCAGTCCTCGTCATCGTCTCCGTTGCCCCACTCGTGGAGCAAACAGCCGCCGATCGCAAGAACCCGACAAGCCTCGTGCAGAATCACTTTCCAATCTCGTGTCAGATAGAGAAGGCGGGCGATGACGACCACGTCAAAGCGCTCGATCGCGAACGGCAGCTGCGCCCCTTCGGCGACCACGGCCGACACCTTGCTGCCACGCGCTTTCGCTCGCAGCTGGTCCACCATGGCCGTTGCCGGATCAAGAGCCACGACGCGGCATCCCCTCATGGCCAATGGAATGGCGACGCGCCCCGTTCCAGCGCCTATATCGAGAACACGGGCCCCGGCCTGAAGCCCCGCGGCGAACCACAACCGATCCACTCCGTCTTCGGACATGGCTGCGCCGTGCCGACGATCGAAGACGGTCGCATTCGCCGAGAAGTCGATACGTTCGCTCACGAGGCGAACTCGTCGCTGCTTGAGTTCCGAGCTACGCAGGGAGTCGAGATTCCACGAACGGCGCTTCGTTGACCTTGGGCGTCTTCTTTCTCGCCGCGATCTGATACCACTCCCGCGCCGAGGCCAGGATCACGACGACGACGATCGCCATGAAGAAGAGCGCGAGCGCGGCATCGATGCGATCGTTGAAGATCATCCGCGCCGCGTTGGGTGCGTTGGGATTGAGCGACGCGGCGTGCGACAGGAAACCGAGCTTCGGATCCGGCGAGAATACTTTCTGCCAGCCCGCCGTCAGCGTCGCCGCCGCGAGCCAGGCGAGCGGCACGAGCGGCACCCAGGTGTAGCGCATCTTTCCCATCTTCGCGAGCACGGACGCGGCCACGCACAGGGCGACCGCGGCGAGCAGCTGATTGGCAATCCCGAACAGCGGCCACAGCGAGTTGATGCCGCCGAGCGGATCGACGACGCCCTGATAGAGGAAGTAGCCCCAG
>Ga0111539_10001259_pt1 | contig 33782 bp, 29 predicted proteins | sample RhiMethybrSRZTD1_FD_79667 | JGI IMG/M metagenome (GOLD analysis project Ga0111539, IMG submission 79667) | Populus rhizosphere microbial communities from Tennessee, USA - Rhizosphere MetaG P. TD hybrid SRZTD1 (version 2) (version 2) | ecosystem: Host-associated > Plants > Roots > Rhizosphere >...
ATTGGATCGCCGTTTGCATCGAACGCGCCGCTGCGGCCGTCGAAGATCAGATCATCGTTGCCGCCGAACTGGTTCACGTACGCGATCGGAACGCGATGTTTGCGAGCCATGCTGCTCAGCATCTGTTCGCGGCGCTGATGCTTGCCGGCCGCGAACGGAGACGCCGACAAGTTGACAATGATCCGTGCTCCGGCGGCGGCGAGCTCCTCGACGGGATCGTGGTGGTAGCGGCGACGCTTCCAGAAGTCGCGATCGTTCCAGATGTCTTCGCAGATGCTGATGCCCACGCGCGTGCCTTCGAGGTTGATGAACTGGGGGCCCTGAAACGGCTCGAAGTAGCGATCCTCGTCGAACACGTCGTAGGTGGGAAGCAGCGCTTTGCGGAAATGCTGATCGATGCGCCCGTCTCGCAGCAGCGCCGCGGTATTGAAGAGCGGGCGTCCTTCGTCCGCGGGATTTGGTTCAGGCAGGCCGACGAGCACCGGGATCTCTCCGGCCAGCTCGCGGGCCAGTTCACGCAGCCGGTCCCAACTGCGGGTGACGAATGCCGGGTTCAAGAGAAGGTCTCGCGGGAGGTAGCCTACCAGGGCGAGCTCCGGTGTGACGGCGAGCCGCGCACCGCGCGTCGTCGCTTCGCGCACCGCCGCGGCAATGAGCCGCGCGTTGCCGGACAGATCGCCGACGGTCGGGTTGATTTGGAGCAGCGCGATTTTCATCGACGAAGCCCTACCACCAAGGGCAGGCCTTCTTCACATCGTAGATCACCAGATCGACGATCGTCGATTTCGCTGCCGTGGTACGCTCGTGGAACGCCAGGATGCCGACCGTAGCACACGGCCCGACAGCGGGCAATGACCCGATCAGCGCACCGAACCTGGTCATCTTCGCGCCCAACTGGCTTGGCGATGCGGTGATGGCGCTCCCGGCGATCGGTGCTGTGTGCCGGTCAGGTCGGCATGCCGCGGTCTCGATTGCGGCGGCGCCATCCATCATGCCGCTGTTCACACTCGTCGACGGCATCGATACCGTGATCGACGTGCGAACCGATCTTCGAAGGCGATCATTTGATGCCGCGTTGCTGCTGCCCAACTCCTTCCATGCGGCGCTGATCGCCTGGAGGGCTGGGATACCCGAGCGCTGGGGCTACCGCACTCAGGGTCGGGGACCGATGTTGACCCGAGCGATCCGTCGAGGAGCGCGGAGTCACCAGGCCGCCTACTATCAGGGTTTAATCACCGCGCTCGACTATCCAACCGGTGCCCTGCAGCCGGAAATCCGCGTCTCGACAGAAATGAGCCAGGCAGCAGGCGAGCTGTTGAGCAGCGCGGGCTGGGATCAGCGCGCACCGCTCGCCGCGTTCGCGCCCGGCGCGGCGAATGGGCGCGCCAAGCAGTGGCCTCCCGAATCCTTTGCCAGGCTCGCCCGTGAGCTGGCGCAGGATGGCGTGGTCACGGTACTGATCGGGACACCCAGCGATACTCGTGCCGGGGCGGCGCTGATTGAGGCGCTGGGGAGTCGCGCAGCGATCACGATCATCAACCTGATTGGCCGCACCGACTTGCCGGCGCTGGCCGGTGTGCTGACACACTGCCGTGCGCTCATTTGCAACGATTCAGGTGCGATGCATTTCGCCGCGGCGCTTGGGGTGAGGGTGACCGCGATGTTCGGTCCCAGCAATGAAATGGAAACCAGGCCCCTTGGCACTGCGCGCACGGTCATCCTGACGCACCCGGTGTGGTGCCGACCCTGCATGCTCCGTGAGTGTCCGCTCGATCACGCCTGCATGCGCGGCATCACTGTGGACAGCGTTCTCGCCGCCGCACGCGCGAGTATGGGCTCCCAATGAAGCAGCGAACCTTGTGAACCCAAAGAGAGCTATTTTTCTCGATCGCGACGGCACTCTCATCGAGGAGGTCGGCTATCTCGACCGGCCAGAACGGGTTGAGTTGTTCCCCTGGAGCATTGACGCGATCCGGGCGTTCAATCGGGCAGGATGGCGCGTGGTCATCGTCACCAACCAGTCGGGCGTCGCGCGTGGCTTCCTGACCATCGACGTCGTCGAGCAGGTGCATCGGCATCTCGACGATCTTCTCCAGGAGGGCGGGGCGGTGATCGATGCGTATTACTATTGTCCGCACCACCCGGACGGCAAAGTGCCGGAGCTCACCCGGAAGTGCGACTGCCGCAAGCCGGGGCTCGGCCTGATCGATCGGGCCGTCCAGGAATTTGGGATCGATCCCAGGCAGTCGTTTGCGGTGGGCGATCGGTGGCTCGACGTCGAGTTCGGTCACGCGATGGGCGGCCGAGGCATCCTGGTGCGAACCGGCTATGGCGCCAGGGAAGAACAGCTCCCGCAAGCAGGGGTCGTCGCTGATGCCATCGTGAACAATCTGATTGAGGCTGCCGCCTGGATTCTTCGATATGCCGAACCCCAATCTGCAACCTGAAATCTGCAATCTGAAATCGCAGGTATGCTGAGCTCCCGCTCTGCCCGCCGCCTCCAGCACGAGGCTGGAAGCCACGCCCGTCTGCTGGCGCTCATCGACGGCTTCTCGAGTCGGCGGGTGCTGGTGGTGGGGGATCTCATTGCCGACGAGTTCATCTACGGCGAAATCGCCCGGGTGTCTCGCGAGGCGCCTGTCCTCATCCTGAAGTACGACACGACGGAAGTCGTGGCGGGCGGCGCCGGCAATGCCGCAAACAATGTCGCCGCGCTTGGCGGCCGCGCAGCACTTGCCGGCTTGGTCGGGACCGACCCGGAAGGGCGACGCCTCATCGCGAGCTTTCAACGCGGAGTGGATCGATCGCGGATTGTGCGCGCCAAGCAGTACCGGACCCCGATCAAGACGCGGGTGCTCGCCGGTGGCGTGCATTCCACCAAGCAGCAGGTGGTGAGGATCGATCGCGAGGCTGGCTGGCCGCTGGCGGATGCGGTGGGCCGCGCGTTCGCCAAGAAACTGCAGCCGGCTTTGAAAGAGTGCGACGCCGTTCTCCTGTCCGACTACGGTTCCGGCCTTGTGACCCCGGCTCTGGCCGCAACCATTCGATCGACTCTCGCGAACCGTTCGCGACGCGTGCCCGTGCTGGTCGACAGTCGTTATCAATTGCCCGATTTTCGCGGCCTGACCATGTGCACGCCGAACGAGTCGGAGGTCGAGCAGAGCCTCGGTATTCGAATCGACGATGATGGAACGGTGCTCGAACGGGCCGGCCGCCATCTCCTTCGCCGCACCCACATGGCAGCGGTGCTGATCACGCGAGGCAGTCGCGGCATGGCGCTGTTCCAGCCAAACGCTTCGACGGTTCACATTCCGATTTTCGGATCCGATGAGGTCGCGGACGTGACTGGAGCCGGCGATACGGTGATCGCGACGGTTGCGCTTGCGCTGGCCGCCGGCGGTTCGTTCGAGGAGGCGTCGCGCCTGGCCAACTACGCGGGCGGCATCGTTGTGATGAAGCGGGGTACGGCAACGGTATCAACCCGCGAGCTGGTCGCCGCCGTGACCGCCGATCGCCGCCCGTAGGGTCCACCCCGCCGGCTATGGGACGACGACTGTCTGAAACGGAACTGATTGAGATGGTCGCCCGCGACCGGGCCGAGGGACATACCTTCGCGTTCGCCAATGGCTGCTTCGATCTGCTCCACGTCGGACATGTTCGCTACCTGCAGGGCGCGGCGGCGGAGGCCGATCGCTTGATCGTCGCGATCAATGACGACGAGTCGGTGCGTCAATTGAAGGGGGCCGGCCGGCCAATTCTCTCCGCGGACGATCGGGCGGAGCTGGTGTCGGCCCTGCGCGGCGTTGACTACGTGGTCGTGTTCGGCGATTCGACGGTCGAGCGGTTGTTGCGACTCCTCAAACCAGATGTCCACTGTAAAGGCACCGACTACACGGTCGAGACTGTGCCCGAGCGGGCGGTCGTTCAGGGGTACGGCGGAAGGACGGCCATCGTTGGCGATCCCAAGGACCATGCGACGCGCGAGCTGTTGAAGAAGATCGCGCGACCGTGAATCGGATTCTCATCGTCCGTCTCGGCGCGCTGGGCGACATCGTGCACGCCATCCCCGTGGCCGCGGCGCTGCGCCGGGCGTTTCCCGGTGCTCGAATCGATTGGCTCGTTAGTGCGAAGCACCGCGAAATCCTCGACCTGGTACCGGTAATCGACCGGCGTCTCGTCGTGCGAGATCGAGGCGACGCGGGCGGCGGGACATCCCTCATGTCGGCCGTGCGTGAGCTTCGGAGGAGTCGATACGACGTCGTGATCGATCTTCAGGGCCTGATCAAGTCTGCGTTGATTGCCCGCGCTTCCGGATCGCCCCGCGTGATTGGCTTTGCCGCCCGCTATCTGCGCGAGCCTCTCGCGCGCCTGCTCTACACCGATGTTCACGACCCTGGCGGCGGTGGCATGTACGCCTTCAGTGAAACCCGACACGTCGTGCAAATCAACCTTGGTGTGCTGCAGGCGCTCGGGCTTCGGACCACGACGGTGGAGTTTCCAATCGAGAGCGTCGATGACAGCTGTGCGACGCGGATGCTGGCCCAGAGCGGCGGCGCGTTTGCTCTCCTGAATCCCGGCGCTGCGTGGCCCAACAAGCGATGGCCTCCGACACGGCTTGCGGCGGTGGCCGCTGCGCTCCATTCGAAACGCGGTCTGCGGTCAGTCGTGCTCTGGGGACCGGGCGAACGCGAGCTCGCCGACCACGTGGTGGCAGAGGCACGTGGCGCGGCGGTACTGGCCCCGCAAACGACGATCGCCGACATCGTGGCACTCGCCCGCGCAGCCGCCATCATGATCTCCGGCGACACGGGGCCGACGCACATCGGCGCGGCCGTCGGGACGCCGATCGTGGGCCTCTATGGCCCGACTCGGCCCGAACGGAATGGTCCCTGGCTTCCGCAAGACATCACCGTCTCGCGGGTGTCGATCTGCCAATGCCACCATCTTCGGCAATGCAAGCTCGACACGATGTGTTTACTTGACATTCAGGCCGACGAAGTCATTCTCGCTGCCGAGACGCGTCTGGACGCGCGGACCCATGGCTGACGACGCGCTCGCTCGGATCGCCAGGCTGCGGGTCCCACTCGGCTTCGTCGTCGGGGCGATCGTGTTGTGGCTCGCGCAGCCGACGCCTCGCACGTTGGCCCTCGGGGGCGTCCTCGCGGTCCTGGGCGAGTCGTTGCGAATTTGGGCCGCCGGCCACATCAACAAGTCGCGCGAGGTGACGACCAGTGGCCCGTACCGATGGCTGGCGCATCCGCTCTATGTCGGCTCGTCGATGATGGGGATCGGGCTGGCGATCGCGTCGAACCGCGTTGCCAACTACGTGGCGATTGTCGTGTACCTCGCGGTGACCATCGCCGTGGCGATCAAGACCGAAGAAGCCCACCTCCGCCGCGCGTTCGGCGATCAGTACGATCAATACCGCGGCGGTCCATCTCGCGAGGCTCCGAGCCAGGCCGGTTCTCGCCGGCCGTTTGGAATCGGACAGGCAATCCGGAACCGAGAGTACCGGGCGGTGATTGGCCTCGCCCTGGTGATGGCGCTGTTGCTGTTGAAGCTGCTGTGAGAGAGCCCGTTCGCGAACAGATTGCCTGAAACGCACGGTGGCTGGTTGACCGCCTGGCGTTGGGGCAACATATAATGAGATGTTTTGGTTAGCCGTGGTGCAGGCTCAGTGCCTGCCGAGGGCGGTTAGCTGTAGTGCGGGCCTTTCGGGCCCGCTTCGGGCGGTTAGCTCAGTGGTAGAGCACCGGCTTTACACGCCGGCTGTCACAGGTTCGAATCCTGTACCGCCCACTCAGCCAGTGATCGTTGAGATTGCAGATGGTTGGGTGCAGAGTGAACACGTGCCGACTGTGGATTGAACCGTCGATTGGACTGACACCCCAATCTGAAATCTGCACTCGGAAATCTGCGCTGCTCGTCGTTCATCAGGGGTCGTAGTTCAGTTGGTTAGAACGCCGGCCTGTCACGCCGGAGGCCGCGGGTTCGAGTCCCGTCGACCCCGCCAACTACTATTCAAAGAGATTTCAGACTGCAGAGTTGCAGAGTTCAGATCGCAGACCTTTAACAATCTGCAATGAATCTGCAGTCGGCACTCTGAAATCTGCATTCTGAGATCTGCGCGACGCTCATGATCCCCGGAAAAATCGTCCGATTCGTGGAGCAGCAGGCCAATACGGCGCTCGCGGGAACTCGGGACCGGAATCTCGTGCCCTCTGGGCATCGTGTCTCCGGCTGGCAGTTCGATGCCGAGGGGCGCACCCTGACGGCGTTCATTCCCGATCCGTTTGCGTCCAGGCTCCTCGAGGCCCTGCGCGACAACGGTCAGCTCGCGCTCACACTCGAGGAATTCCCGACCCACGAGACGTATCAGTTCAAGGGAACATATCTCAGCCACCACGCGATTCGACCCGAAGAGATCGAAATCGCGAATCGTACCCGAGAGCGCTTCGTGAAAAGCATCCGCGCGCTCTATCCGGACGAGGCTCATGCGAACCTGCTGAGAGCGTCGATCCGCGAACCAACCCTGGCGGTCACGATCGAGGTGCACGAGGTGTTTCTCCAGACGCCGGGCCCTGGCGCGGGTGCCCGCATCTTTCCAGCGGCGGAGGCATGAGTATGGATGCGGCGCGGCTGCCTGAAGAGCTCCGTCCCGCGCTGCACAACGGCGTGCCGGCGTTGATGGTGACCTGCTCGTCGGACGGAATTCCGAATGCGACCGTGATCTCCCAGGTCTACTACGTGGATGAGACCCACGCCGCGTTGTCGTTCCAGTTCTTCAGCAAGACCATCAAGAACATCCGCGAGAATCCGCGCGCCTGGGTGGGCATCTCCGATCTTGCCGCGCATACCGACTGGGCGCTGGAGCTCGAGTACGTCCGCTCAGAGACCGAGGGCCCGATTTTCGACGCCATGGACATGCAGATCGAAGCGATTGCGTCGGCGACGGGTATGTCCGGCATTTTCAAACTGCGGGCCGCCGACATCTACCGCGTGCTCTCGGTGGAAAAGTTGGAGTATCCGGAGTGGACGGGCTGATCGGCCGTCGGTTCCGCCAGAGAACCCTCGCATGACGGAACTCCAGATCCTCCAGCGCGTGTCGTCGGAGATCAACTCGACGCTGGATCTGGAGGAGATCTACGACATCGCCCTGCGTACGCTCGACGAGCTCTTCGAGTTTCACCACACCATCATCCTGCTCGTCGAACCGGATCAGGAGGTGCTGCGCGTGGTCGCCAGTCGCGGATACGAGAATCAGGCGATCGGCGGGCGCGTTCGCTTCGGCACGGGCGTGGTCGGCCTGGTCGCCCAGAGGCGGAAGATGTTGCAGGTTGGCAACCTTGGTCAACAGCGAGCCTATGCCGCGGCGCAGCGACGGCAGATGATGAAGGCGGGACGTGGCGCGGAGATGGGCGACACCGTGTCGGTTCCGGGGCTGCCAAACGTTGAAAGCCAGATCGCCGTGCCACTGCTCATTCGCGACGATCTCATCGGCGTGTTCTCGATCGAGAGCGCCGTGCGGCACACGTTCAGCGAGCACGATCGGGAGCTCGTCTCGATCGTGGCGAACCAGATTGCGAGCGCGATCCGCAATGCGCAGCTCTACGAAGAGCGCCGGCTGGCGGCCGAGGGGCTGCAGATGGCGAACGCGTCACTCGAGGCACGCGTCGCGGAGCGAACCGCCGCGCTCGAACGCGAGCTGCGCATCGCCGACGAGCTGCTGAGCGACGCCCGCAGCCGGGTCGAAGGCCCTCTTCTCGGCGAGAGCGAGGCGGTCCGTGTGCTGCGGGAGGGCGTCGCCCGCGAGGCCGCGCGTGGCGAGCCGCTGCTCTTGACCGGCCCCGCCGGGGCCGGCAAAGAGGCTGTCGCGTATGCGGTTCACGGCGCATCCAGCCGCAAGGGTGCGTTCATTTTTGTGAGCTGCCCAGAGCTGCATACACCGCAGCGGCTCGTCGGATCGGACTCCGCCGGCTTGTCGACGCCGTGCGCGCAAGTGTTCGCCGACAAGGTGGAGCTGGCTGACAACGGCACGCTGTTTCTGGAAGCGGCGCACGAGCTGCCATCGGCGCTTCATGTCGCGCTCCAGGCGCTTCTCGAAACCCAGGAGCGGGCGCGCGCGCGCGGCGAATTGCCGAAACCGGATGTCCGCGTGATTGCCTCGACGACCCGAACCGCACAGAGTCCGTGGGAGAGTTCAGGCACGCCGCTCGCCACGCTGCAGCGTCTGCTTTCAAGACGTCAGCTGGCTGTGCCCGCGCTCGCGGATCGCCGGGAGGACATTCCCGTCCTGGTTGATCACTTCGTGCGAAGACACGCGCGGAAGCTCGGGAAGGACGTGAACGGCGTTTCGCCGGCCTCACTGCGGCGACTCGAATCGTACGCCTGGCCGGGCAACATTCGCGAACTCCGCACCGTGGTCGAGCGGGCCGTCCTCGTCTCGAAAAGCACCGTCCTCGAAGTCGACGAGGAGCTGCTCGACGAACGGATGGCGGTGGGCAGCTACCGTCTCGTGTCGCAGCTGGGATCGGGTGGGATGGGGGAGGTATGGCTCGGCAAACACCGCCTGCTGCTCCGTCCCGCGGCGGTGAAGCTGATTCGTTATGACACGGGCGCGGGCGCCGCGCGCGAGCAGCTGGTTCGTCGCTTCCAGCGCGAAGCGCAAGTGACGGCTGGTCTCCGTTCACCGCACACGGTGCAGCTCTACGACTTCGGCGTCAACGAGACCGGCAGCTTCTATTACGTCATGGAGCTGCTCGAAGGGCTCGATCTGCAGCGCCTGGTTGCTGGCTTCGGGCCTCAGCCGGCAGAGCGCGTGATGCTGTTCCTTCGTCAGGCATGCCGCTCGCTCGCCGAAGCGCACGAGCACGGCCTCGTGCACCGGGACATCAAGCCCGCGAACCTTTTCGTGGCTCGACTCGGAGCGGAGTACGACTATCTCAAGGTGCTCGACTTCGGTATTGTCAAGGATCAGCCTGGCCACGAGACCACGCTGCTTTCCTCTCAGGGAATCTTGCAGGGCACGCCGGCGTTTATCGCGCCGGAGGTGGTCTTTGGGGAGGGTGAGGTGGACGGCCGGGCCGATCTCTACTCGCTGGCCTGCTCGGCGTACTGGGCCCTCACCGGACAACTCCTGTTCCGAGCCAGCACGCCGGCCCAGATGCTGTTGCATCACGCCCGCACGCCACCGGTGCCGCCTTCAGAGATTTCCGAGCTTCCCATTCCGAAAGAGCTCGAGGCCATACTGATGACGTGCCTTGAGAAGGATCCCGCAAAGCGGCCTGCGTCGGCCCTCGATCTCGACGCGCAGCTGACGCACGTCCGCGTCGAGCAATGGACCCAGAATCGGGCTCGGGCGTGGTGGGAAACGCACGTCCCTGACCTTGTAGTACGCAGTCCGCGGGTCTGACGTGGTCAACGATCGGATACTCACGGTAACTGTGCGCGCCGCTGAGCTCCGCTAAGTGTGGTCAGCGGGACCGTTCTTCCCAATCTGAAACGGCACAGTACTAGCATCCGGTGAAGGCTTCCTGAACCGGGAGCGACGATCCCGCTTCAGCCGCTGGGACGGACCAGCCGACAAGGAGCCTCTTATGACCAAGCTTGCCAGGGATGTGATGACGCCCGATCCAGCGTGCTGCACGCCGAACACCACGCTCGACGATGTCGCCAAGATGATGGCGCGGAACGACTGCGGCGAGATCCCCGTCATTGATCTTGCCGACCAGATTATCGGAGTGGTCACTGATCGCGACATCGTCTGTCGGGTTGTGGCCGAGGGGAAGAATCCGATGGCCTACACGGCCGAAACCTGCATGTCCGATCCCGTCGTCACCGTGAGAGACGATGCCACGCTCGAGGAGGTTGTTGAGACGATGGAGCGCCATCAGATCCGTCGCGTGCCGGTTGTCGACGAACGTCGCTTCTGCGTGGGGATCATTTCCCAGGCAGACGTGTCGTGGACGGGGGCTCCCCGCGAGGTGGCCAAGCTCGTTCGCGAAGTGTCGCGGGAAACCGGCCGTGCGTCACGCTGAGCGGTTACTTGACCGTCCAAGCGAGGGGGTGAGGATGTCGAGCACCAATTGGATCGCCGTGACCGTCGGCCTTCTCGGCGTCGCCCTTCTTCTGGCAGTCCGGGGCCGCCCGAAAAGCCAGGACTACGGCGCCGTGAGCGATGAGTGGGTCGCCCAGCATCGCTCCGAGCCCACGCTTGATCCGTTCTGACTCCTCGGGTGACAACACGAGGGCGAGCCTCGAAGAGGAGTCGGAAGGCGCCCGAGGAAGTCGCAGGCCATGGGTGAGTCGATGACCGTGAAGGAGTAGCATTCAGCGAACCACAGCAATACACTGTCTTCTAGGGGCCGCTCGCGCGACGGCGGTCTTCAGCCGAAATTTCCGCGCTTTTTGCAGCCCGGCCGCTGGCCTCTGAGTTGCACCGTGAGGCGACGCATGCGCCTTCCAGACTTCCACGCCCGGTTGAACGGCCTTCAAGCCCGCTTGAACGGTCTTCAAGAGCAATGGCTGACGCTTCGGCGCGAGCATCCGGTCGCCGTCTGGCGGGCAACTGTGGCGGCCACCCTGATGTCGGCCCTGCTCACGGTAGGGGGGATCTGGTTCGTCACCAGCCTGCTTCTGGAACTTCCCAGCCGATCGGAAGTCGAGCGGATCGGCGAGATGGACCAGGCCACGACGGTCTACGACCGCGCCGATCAGATCGCCTTCACCATCTTCAAAGAGCAGCGCATCGAAGTGCCGCTCGCCAAGGTGTCGCCGCATCTGCTCCACGCCATCATCGCGATTGAAGATCAGCGCTTCTACGATCACCGTGGCTTCGACCTGGTCCGCATCGCGGCCGCGGCAATCGGCAATGTCCGCACGCTGCGCGCCAGCCAGGGTGGCAGTACCATTACTCAACAGCTGGCACGTCAGAGCTTTCTCAGTCCGAACAAGAAATACCGCCGAAAGATCCAGGAGCTGATTCTTGCCTTGCGCATCGAGGGCATGTACTCAAAGGATCGAATTCTCGAGCTCTACCTGAACAAGGTCTACTTCGGCGAGGGCCTGTACGGGGTTGAAGCCGCCGCCCGCGGGTATTTTGCGAAGCACGCCTCGGAACTGTCGATCGAAGAGGCCGCGTTGCTCGCGGGTCTGGTCCAGTCGCCTTCCCGTTACTCACCGACCGTCAACCTCTCGCGCGCCCGCAGCCGTCGCAATGTCGTACTTCAGGCGATGTTCGACAATCACGCCATCGATAAGTCGACGCTGGAATCCGCGCGGGCGTCGAAGGTGGATCTCAAGGACGGCCTGCATGCCGCCGAGCCCTTCGGGCAGTATTTCAAGGAACAGGTCCGGATCGAGCTGGTCCAGCGCTTCGGCTGGGAGCGGGTGTACCAGGGCGGCCTGCGCGTGTATGCCACCCTCGACTCGGCCATGCAGGAGGCGGCTGAGGTATCCGTTGCGAACCAATTGAAGGATCTGGACAAGCGGCTCGAGAAGGTAGCGGCGCGCCGCCGCAACGCCGCGAAAGCCACGGTCACCTCCGCTGCCGCGACGGTGCCGGCGAAGGACGTGAAGCCGAGTGCCGTCGAGGCACCGCTCCAGGCCGCGCTCATTGCGATGGACCCGGTCACCGGGCAAGTGCGCGCGATGGTCGGCGGGCGCGACTTCTCCGAAAGCCATTTCAACCGGGCGGTCCAAGCCAAGAGACAGCCGGGATCCGCTTTCAAGCCGCTCGTCTACGCTGCGGCGCTCGAAGGTGGGTACACCCCGGCCACCATCATCGACCACTTGAACGATCCGGTCGACACCCTGCAGGGTGCGTGGACACCGGAAGAGGGCCACGCCGGCGCCGACGCGATGAGCATGCGGGCGGCTCTCCGAACATCCAGCAATCGAGCCTCGGTCCGCCTATTGGAACAAGTCGGCATTTCGAAGGCTGTGACCTACGCCAAGACCATGGGGCTTGGCGAGATGCCAAGCGTTCCGTCGCTGGCGCTTGGATCCGGCGAGGTGACGCTGCAGTCGCTGACTGCAGCCTACGGCGCCTTCGCCAATCGCGGCTTCGTCTCCACGCCGACGCTCATCCGGCGCGTGGAAGATCGTGCTGGTTCCGTTTTGTATACCGCGCCACAGGAATCGACCCGCGCGATCAAGGAAACGACCGCGTATCTCATGTCGAACATGCTGGCTGACGTCGTGAATGCCGGCACTGCGGCCGGGATTCGCGGACTCGGCTTCACGCTGCCGGCTGCTGGTAAAACGGGTACGACAAACGATTTCCATGACGCCTGGTTCATCGGCTTTACGCCGACGCTACTGACGGGCGTGTGGGTCGGCTTCGATCAGCCTCGCACGATTCTTCCGAATGGATTTGCCGCTGACCTGGCGGTGCCGCTCTGGGCGTCGTTCATGAAAGAAGCGACCAAGGGTGCGAAGCCTGCATGGTTCAAGGCGCCCACGGGCATTGTCGCGGCGAGCGTGTGCCGACTCTCGGGAAAGCTCGCGATTGATGGGTGCGAAACGGCTGAAGTGGTCGACGAGAAGGGGCGGCTGACGCGGCAGTCGATGGTCTACACCGAGTACTTCGCTGCCGGCACGCAGCCGACCGAGTCGTGTGATCTCCATCGCCGCGGTATCTTCAACGCGATCGCCGGCCTCTTCCATGACAAGCCGGAGCCGCCGACGCTCGAGGAGATTGGCATTCCGCGCACGGCACCTGCGGCTGCTCCGGCGGTTGCCGTGGTTGCGGCAAGCGCGCCGGCGATTGTCGAAGCTCCGGCCGCGGCGGCGCCGAAAAAGCGCGGATTCTTCTCGAGACTCTTCGGCATCGGCAAAGACGACGACAAGAAGGACGAGAACAAAAAGGTCGAGAAGAAGAAGTGATACGATCCGTCCCGATTCCATGCCTTTTCGGGACGTCATCGGCCATCGCCGGCTGGTCAGCCTCCTGTCGCGATCGATTCGTCGCGGCAGACTGCCTCCGAGCCTGATTTTCGCGGGGCCCGCCGGTGTCGGCAAGCGCCTCGTCGCCGTGGCCGCGGCTCAAGCCCTGAACTGCACGGCGCTCAAGCAGACCGATCCCGCTTCCACCTCGACCAACAATTCTGGTCCGCCCGATCACGTCACCATCGAGCTCGATGCCTGCGGTGTGTGTGCTTCCTGCATGCGGATCGCGCGCGGCGTTCACGCCGACGTCCTCGTAGTCGCGCCTGGCGACAGCGGATCGATCAAGATCGATCAGGTCCGAGACATCGTCGATCGCGCGGGATATCGTCCCTTCGAGGGTCGCTGCCGGGTGGTCGTCATCGATGAGGCCGACGCGCTGGTGGCCGGCGCGCAGAACGCTCTATTGAAGACGCTGGAAGAACCGCCCTCGTCGTCCGTGTTTCTGCTCGTGACCTCCCGGCCGGATATGCTGCTCGACACGGTCCGATCGAGATGCCCACGCCTGCAGTTTCGACCATTGTCGACCGATGAAGTGGCCGCGGCGCTCATCGCGCGCGGGCGCAGCCAGGCGGAGGCTCATGCCGTGGCGGCGATCGCGGACGGCAGCGTCGGCGCCGCGCTCGAGGCCAGCGGCGACGACCTTGTCGAGGTGCGAGACGAGGTGCTGGACGTGTTGTCGCAGGCCGCGGCGAATGATCGCCGTCGCCCCAACCTGGCGGTTGCCTCCAGGCTCTTGGGCAAGAGCGGTGGAGGGCCTTCGGTCGATCGAGAGCAGCTGGCAGCTCACCTTCGGTCGATGGGCTCACTGCTGCGAGATATCGCCGTTCTCGGCACCGGGGCCAGTGTCACCCTTCTCGCCAATCCGGACGTCCGACAGGCACTCGAACGGCTTTCGGCGTATCGTGGAGAGCGAGGGGTTCGGGCCTTTGCCGCCGTCGATCAGGCGCTTGCGGCATTGGAGCGAAACGCCGGCGTGAAGACGGTCGCCGACTGGGTGACCCTGAACGTATAGTCGTAGGCCCGAGCTTGAGCTCGGGCGAGGAGTGACGTAGGCCCGAGCTTTAGCTCGGGCGAAATGGAAACTGGCGTAGGCCAGATGTAGGCCCGAGCTTTCAGCTCGGGCGACTGTGCTGGCGAAAGCGAACATGAGTGCCCCCGAGCCTCGGCTCGTTGCTGTTAAATTGACGCCTGTCGGACGCGCGCAGATGTTTCCGGTGGGCGAGCTCGCGTCGATGCCCCGCGTCGGGGAATCCGTTGTGGTGCAGACCGAAGGCGGAACGTCGGTCGGTGCCGTCGTTCGTTCGATTCCGCAGCTGACCGATCGGAAGCAGCCATCTGCCGATTCACCGAATCGGGTCGTACGAGTCGCGACGCACGAGGATGTCATCGCGCGTCTCAAGCAGCAGCAGCGCGAGAAAGAAGCCTACCGCATCGGACTGCTGAAGATCCGGGAGCGCGGCCTGGCGATGAAGCTCTCGCGCGTAGAGCAGTCATTTGACGGCCTCCGACTGTTGTTCTATTTCACCGCTGAGGGCCGGGTCGATTTTCGTGAGCTCGTTCGTGAGCTGGCCGCGGAGTTCCGTACCCGTATCGAGATGCGGCAGATTGGCGTGCGAGACGAGGCGAAAGCGCTGGGAGGCTATGGCAGCTGCGGACGCCCGCTCTGCTGCACCACATTTCTCACATCATTCGAACCCGTCTCGATCAAGATGGCGAAGCGCCAAGACCTGAGCCTCAATCCGTCGAAGCTGTCGGGCCTCTGCGGTCGGCTGAAGTGCTGCCTCCGGTACGAGCTGCCAAATGCCAAGGGGCAAGTTCATGGTGGCTGCGGCAGTGAGGGTGGCTGCGACAATCCCTCCGGGTGCGGGAGCGGCGGATGCGGGTCCGGGAGTTGTGGATCCGGCGGCTGCGGCTCGTGCGGCGCGTAGGCCTTCTCTGATGAATCGGAAGCCGCGTGTTGCGATCACCGTTGGCGATCCGTCCGGCATCGGACCAGAAATTGCGGAGAAGGCGGCTGCCGATGCGCGTGTCCGCGAGGTGTGCGAGCCTCTTCTTTACGCCCCGGCCGCAGATCGGTCCTTTGCTCCTGGCCAACTGAGTGCCGAGGCTGGACGAGCGGCGTACGATCTGATTGTCCGGGCTGTTGCCGATGCGCAGCACGGCGTCGTGGACGCCGTCGCGACCGCCCCAATCAACAAAGAGGCGTTCCGGCTCGCTGGATTGCAATGGTCGGGGCATACTGATCTGCTCGCGCATCTCACTGGCGCCGAGCACGTGGCGATGATGTTCTATTCGGATACGCTTCGCGTCGTGCTGGCTACCGTACACATCCCGCTGGCGGAAGTTCCTCGTGCCGTGACCCGCGGTGCGCTGGAGTCGACGATTGCGCTCACGGCGCGGGAGCTGCCGCGGTTCGGCATCGGCGCGCCCCGGATCGCGGTTGCCGGGCTCAACCCGCACGCGGGTGAACACGGCCTCTTCGGGCACGAAGAGGAGCAGGTGATCGAGCCCGCCGTCGCAGCCTGCCGGGCCAGAGGAATCGATGTCGCGGGTCCATTTCCGGCGGACACGTTGTTTCTTCGCGCGGTTCGTGGCGAGTTCGACGTCGTGGTCGCCTGCTATCACGATCAAGGATTGATTCCGGTGAAGCTGGTTGCATTCGGTGAGGCGGTGAACGTCACCCTTGGTCTGCCGATTATCCGCACCTCTGTCGACCACGGCACGGCGTTCGACATCGCCGGACGTGGTGTCGCCGATCCGGGGAGCATGATCGCGGCGGTTCGTCTCGCCGCCCGATTGGCACGGACGATCGACCCGAAGGCGATGGAACACGCGGGGAGCAACTCATGACGACCTGCGAGCTCTGCAGGTTCTGCGGTAACGTTGAAACGTGATGGTAGAAAAGACCGATCGCGAGGCGGCGCAAGCCAACATCGCGGAGAACCGCAAGGCGTATCACGACTACCACCTGCTCGAAACGTTCGAAGCCGGGATCGTGCTGCTCGGCACGGAGGTGAAAGCGATTCGCGAGGGGCGGGTCAACCTGCGCGACAGCTTCGCTCGACTCGATGATGGTGAGGCCTACCTCTACAACGTAAATATCAGCCCGTACAGCCACCGCGGCTACGCTGAACACGAACCCCTCCGGCGCAGGAAGCTGCTGCTCCATCGCGACGAGATCCGGAAGCTGGTGGGCAAGACGGTTGAGAAGGGCATGACGCTCGTGCCTGTGCGGATGTACTTCAAGAACGGCCGCGTCAAAGTGGCCGTCAGCCTTGCCAAGGGGAAGAAAGAATACGACAAGCGCGAAACGATCAAGCGCCGCGAGACCGACCGTGAAACGCGCGCCGCGATCAAGACGCGGCGGTGATCGAAGGCCCGGTCTCAGGTCGGGCGCGACTGTCGGGCGCCACACCCGCAGTACAATGCCGCGGCGATGAAAATCCCCCTGCTCGACCTGCAGGCGCAATACCAGCCCCTGCGGGAAGAGATCCTGGCCGCCATCACTCGCGTGTGCGACAGCCAGCAGTTCATTCTCGGCGCGGAAGTCAACGGCCTCGAAGCCGAGCTCGCTCGCATGCTCGGCGTCGAGCATGCGGTTGCCGTCTCGTCGGGGACCGATGCGTTGCTGCTCGCGTTGATGGCCCTTGGCATCGGAGCCGGCGACGAGGTTGTCACCTCCGCCTACTCCTTTTTTGCGACGGCAGGTTCAATCGCTCGCCTGGGCGCGAAGCCCGTGTTTATCGACATCGATCCCGGAACCTTCAACATCGATCCGTCGCAGATCGCCGCTGCGCTCACGTCACGGACTCGCGCGATCATGCCAGTCCATTTGTTTGGCTTGTGCGCGGACATGGATCCGATCCTCGCCGTCGCCGAGCGCCACGAGGTCCGGATTATCGAAGACGCGGCGCAGTCGATCGGCTCCACCTGTAGTTCTCGGCTCGCAGGAGGGTTCGGTGCTTTCGGTTGCTTTTCCTTCTATCCCACCAAGAACTTGGGCGCGTTTGGCGATGCGGGGTTGCTCACGACCAGCGATGCAGAGCTTGCAAAGCGGGCCCGGCTGTTGCGAAACCAGGGGATGGAGCCCAAGTACCTGCATCCGGTGATTGGTGGCAATTTCCGCATGGACGCACTGCAGGCGGCGGTGTTGCGTGTGAAGGCAGCGCATCTGCCTGCCTGGAACGAGGCGCGACGGTTGAACGCCCAACGTTACATGAAGCTCTTCGACGAGGCAGGGCTGCGTGATCGGATCGGGCTACCCAACGAACCGAATGGCCGCCGCCACACGTTCCACCAGTTCGTCATCCGTGCCGAGGAGCGCGACGCGCTCAAGCAGCACCTCTCGGCCTGCGGTATCGGGACCGAGGTCTATTATCCCATCCCCATCCACCTCCAGCCGTGCTTTGTCGATATGGGCCATCAAGAGGGTGATTTCCCTCACGCCGAGAGGGCTGCGGAAGAGTCGCTGGCGTTGCCGATCTACGGCGAGTTGACGATCGAACAGCAGCGTGCAGTGGTCGATGCGGTCGCCGGGTTTTTCGAAGCACGACCTCGCACTCGCCATGCCGGACGAGCCACAGGTTCCGCCTGATGCGCGTGGCGGTGTTCGGCGCCCACGGAGCGCTCGGGTCGGCGACGGTTCATGGATTTCAAGGACACGAGGTCTTCGCGTTCGACCACACGACGGTTGATATTACGAGCCACGACGCGGTGGAGCACGCGGTCTCGCGCGTCGGCGCAGACGTGCTCATCAACTGCGCAGCCTATAACGCGGTCGATGCGGCGGAGGATCATCCGCTCGACGCCCTGGCGATCAATGCCTTCGCGGTTCGGACTCTCGCGCGCGTGGCGAGGGCACGTGGGGCGACGCTTGTGCACTACGGCAGCGACTTTGTGTTCGACGGCACCGTTCAGCGTCCGTATACGGAGGCCGATCAGCCCAATCCTCGTAGCGTCTACGCCGCCTCGAAGATGCTGGGCGAGTGGTTCGCTGGGGACCCGTCGAAGGCTTATGTATTACGTGTGGAAAGCCTGTTCGGCCGCGGCGATGACGGCCGGGCCGAGAAGGGAAGCGTCATCGAAATTGTCAAACGACTGAGGGCCGGCACCCCGCCCCGCGTGTTCGAAGACCGAACCGTATCGCCGACTTACGTGATCGACGCGGTGTGCGCCACCCGTGAGCTCCTCGAACGCCAATGCCCACCAGGTCTCTACCACTGCGTGAGCACCGGCCACTGCACGTGGCTCGCCTTCGCTCAAGAAGCCGCGCGGCTGCTGGGCGTCGAGCCCCGGATCGAGGCGGTGCGTATGGCGGAGGTGACGTTCCGCGCACCCCGCCCCCTCTATTGTGCGCTGTCGAATGAAAAGCTCGCGGCCGCTGGCATCGTGATGCCAACCTGGCAGGACGCCCTCGCTCGCTACGTGGCTACGCTCCTTCCGTGATGATTTCGCCCACGAGCTTCCCGACCGCAAGACAGGATGTAAGCCCAGGCGAATCGATGCCGGCCGCCTGAACGACCGCCGGATTCTCCCGGTCGCGCCTGATCATGAAGTCCGCGAAGGTTTCGCTCGGCGGATGGAGCTTGGCGCGGATGCCGCTGCCGGAGAGACGCAGATCCTCGATGGTGATCTCGCGCAGGAGGCGTTGGGCCGGTTCGAGGAAGTCCTCGAGGGCCAGCCGGTCACTCTCGTAGTCGTCCTTTCGGTCCTGGAAGCGGACGGTCGGCCCCAGCCACACCACACCCGTCGTCGTCTTCACGAGATGAACGCCCAGGCCATGGCCGTGAGGCAGGGGATACACAAGCGCATTGACCAGGGATCGTTTGTTGGGGGCGAGCTCCGCGTACTCACCGCGAGCCGGATAGATGGTGAATTGTTCCCCACCGAGCATGCGCGATACTTCATCGGCGTAAAGCCCTGCGGCGTTCACCACCTGTCGAGCCAGAATCGTTTCCTGCGCGGTCCGAATGGCGATGCCGTCGTTTTTCGACTCGGCGCCAAGCAGACGTGTGCCGGGAAGGAAGACAACGCCTTCTGCCTCGCCAGCACGCAACAGGGCCTTGACCAGTTCTTCAGCATTCACAATGCCGCTCTCAGGAGAATTGAGAGCGGCGACGCAATGAACGGAAGGCTCGCGCGCGGCGACGAAGGCACGATCGACGAGCTCGAGTCCCTCGACGTCATTCGCGAGCCCACGCTGGTGCAGTTCGTGAAGCGCCGGGATCTCGTGATCGTCCGCCGCCACGACAAGCTTTCCGCAATGGACGTGCGGTACGTTGTGAGTGGCGCAGAACTGATACATCAGCCGGCGCCCCTCGACGCAGAGACGGGCTTTCAGGCTCCCACGCGGGTAGTAAAGGCCGGCGTGAATGACGCCGCTGTTGTGCGTGCTCGTGTCGAGCCCTGGACGCGGATGGCGTTCGAGCACGCATGTCGACAGTCCACGCGACGCAATGGCGCGCGCGGCCGCCAAGCCCGTGACACCCGCCCCGACAACGGCAACATCGATGGTTTCCACTCGGATGAGCTCCCGGCGCCCATAGTACCTCGTGGTACAATCCCGGTGCTTTTCAGAGGAGACCGTTGAAGAGAAGAGCGCTGATCACCGGCATCACCGGCCAGGACGGATCCTATCTCGCGGAGTTGCTGCTCGAGAAAGGGTACGAAGTGTTCGGCATGATTCGTCGCCTCAGCGCGCCGAATAGCTGGCGCATCGAGCACCTGGCGGATCGCGTCACGCTGAAGCCTGCCGATCTCCTCGACCAGCTTTCTCTCTTGAGATTGATTGACGAAACCCGTCCCCACGAAATCTACAATCTCGCGGCGATGTCGTTCGTGCCGGCGTCGTGGGATCAGCCGATGCTGACCGGCGAATTCAATGCGCTGGGCGTGACGCGGCTGCTCGATGCGGTCCGCCATGTCGATCCGTCCATCCGTTTCTACCAGGCCTCGTCGAGCGAGATGTTCGGTAAGGTGCGCGAGGTGCCGCAAACCGAGCTGACCCCCTTCTATCCGCGCAGCCCTTACGGCGTGTCGAAGGTATTCGCGCACTACATCACCGTGAATTATCGTGAAAGCTACGACCTGTTCGCGGTGTCGGGCATGCTGTTCAACCACGAGTCGCCGCGGCGCGGCCTGGAGTTCGTGAGCCGCAAGGTCTCTGATGGCGTCGCCCGCATCAAGCTCGGGCTGGCCGCGACTCTCCCGATGGGCAATCTGGACGCGCAGCGCGACTGGGGCTACGCCAAGGACTACGTCCACGCAATGTGGCTCATGCTGCAGCGCGATCGTGCTGATGACTATGTGATCGCCACCGGCATCAGCCATTCCGTGCGAGAGCTGATTGAGATTGCATTTGCCCATGCGGGCCTCGACTGGCGGAAGTACGTGCGCGCCGATCCCGCCCTGGTCAGGCCCGCGGAAGTGGACCATTTGCTGGGCGATGCCACCAAGGCCCGAACCCAATTGGGCTGGAACCCGACCGTGGACTTCAAGGCACTCGTGGAGATGATGGTCGATGCAGACCTGATGCGGCTGGATGCCTCCGCCGCGCGAGTGGCAGAGCGCTAACCCCGACGCGCGGGATGCCCACCGCCGTCCTCATCGTCAATTTCCGGACCTACCCCGATCTTTCGCGCTGTCTCGACTCGCTCAGTCCATACGTGCAGGCCGATGACGAAATTGCCGTCGTGGACTACGAGAGCGATCCGTCGGCACTACGCGAAGCCGTGGCGCGTCATGGCGGCGTGAGGCTGATTCCTCGCGCGGACAACCTCGGTTTCGCTGCCGGCGTCAATCTAGCGGCAGCGCAGACACGCGCCCCCTTTCTCCTGTTGCTGAATCCCGACACGATTGCTGAAGGACCGGTGTTGAGAGTGCTGGAAGAATGGCTGACACGACACCCAGACGTCGGCGTGGCCGGAGCGCGCGTGCTGAATGCCGACCGGACTGTCCAGCCATCCGCGCGGCGATTTCCGGACTTCACGACGTGGCTCGGCGGACGCTCGACTCCGTTCACTGCCAGGTTTCCCAGGAACTGGTTCGCTCGTCGCAACCTTGTGGGACTGGACGCGGCCTCACCGCTCGAGGTGGATTGGGTGTCGGGCGCCTGCCTGATGACGAAGCGTGAAGTGTTCGAGGGCGTTGGCGGTTTCGACGAGGGCTTTTTCCTGTACTGGGAGGACGCCGACTACTGTCAACGCGTGGCAAAGGCGGGGTTTCGCTCGATGTACGTGCCCACGGTGACGGTCAGCCATCCGGCCGGGCGCTCGTCGGAACAGGATCCGATTCCCGCAATCCGCGCCTTCCATCAGAGTGCGTTCCGCTTGTACTGGAAACACGCCTCTCCATTGGGACGGCTCGCCGCGCCGCTGGTGTATGCCGGTCTGTGGCTTCGGAGCCGGCGTCGGACCGGACGGGCAGGGCGGGCAGGTCCTGCGTGAGCGCACGCTGACCACGCGCACGAAGACTTGCTGGCAACCGCGTTCGGCTCGTCCTAAAATCCATCGAGGACTTTGACCCGACAGGCGTTCACCCTTTGGTTCACCGGGTTGTCCGGATCCGGCAAAACGACCCTGGCGAGAGCGGTCGCGGCGGAGCTGGCACAACGCGGGTATCGTGTCTCCGTGCTGGACGGCGACGAGATTCGTCGGACCATCAGTCCACCGCTCGGGTTCTCGAAGTGCGATCGCGATCTCCACATCAGGCGGATCGGCCAGATGGCCGCCCTACTCGCCCGAGACGGCATTATCCCGATCGTTGCGGCCATCTCCCCGTACCGGGAGACGCGCCGGGATGTGCGCCGCGCGCTCGGTGGGACATGCGTCGAGATCTATTTGGAATGCGACCTCGGCGCGCTCATGGATCGTGACCCGAAGGGTTTGTATGCGAAGGCGCTCAGCGGCGAGATCGAGCACTTCAGCGGCGTGTCCGATCCGTACGAGGTGCCGTCGTCTCCCGATCTCACGATTCATACCGCGTGTGAGGCGGTCGAGGCGTCGCAACGACGAATCGTCGAACACCTGGAACTGCACGGCATGATTTCGCTCACGACTCGGTCCGCTCGGCCTGCGCCGATCTCGTAACCGAGCTGTCGGGGCAGAGTGGTGATCAACCGTTCGGCCGCTGATAGTCGCCGCGACTGAAATACTTCTCCAGCCACACGTACAAAATGATGAACAGGTAGCGGCTGCCCATCTCCGTCAGCTTGAGCTTCGCTTCACCAGTCCTCCGGTTGCGCCAGGTGATGGGGATGACTGTCCATGAATAACCCCGCACGATGGCTTTGAGCGGCAGCTCCACCGTAAGGTTGAAGTGTGGTGAGATCAGCGGGTTGCAGCCGTCGATCACACTGCGACGATAGCCCTTGAATGCATTGGTCGTGTCGTTGAGCGGCACTCGGAACAGGATGCGGATGCCGAAGTTCACCAGACGATTAAGTAGCAGCTTGACGCGAGGATAATCGATGGTGCCGCCGCCGGTCACGAACCGGCTGCCGAACACGCACTCCCACCCCTCGTTGAGCGTCTGCCAGTAGCGGACCACGTCGTGGCAGTCGTCGCTCTCGTCGGCCATCATCACCACGGCCGCGTCGCCGGTCATCCGCTTCAGACCGTAGTCGACGGCGCGGCCGAAGCCGTGAGGGCCTGGATTCTTGAATGAGGCTAGTTCAGGCACCTGCGTCTTCAGGAGCTCGAGGATCTCCCACGTTCGATCCTCGCTCCCATCGTCCACCACGATGATTTCGTGCGGAACTCCCTTGATTCGCAGCTCGACGTGCAGATGCTCCACGGTCGACGCGATGCAGCCTTCCTCATCGCGCGCCGGGATGACGATCGAGAGCTTGCCGAGCGGTGGCAGGGTCCGATCGGGTTGACGCGGTCTGCTCATGGAAATCGCTTTAGTGTCCGGAAATATCCAGCCACTCGGGGTGCTCTCTGGCGTGGCTCAGAATCTCCTCCAAAATGTCTTCGGTGGTTCGCGACGGCGCCCACTGCCAGGTGTCGCGCGCTCGGGCGGCATCCAGCACCATCCACGGAACGTCGAACGGCCGCTCCTTCAGAACTGGCTCGATCGTGTGCTCCCCGAGACGAGCGCGGCACCATGCGCTGATCTGAGCCAACGACCGGGCCGACAAATTGCCGCCGCTGACGTTGACGACTCGAGGCTTGCCCTGATCGCTCGCCGTCATCTGTTGCTCGATCAGGGGAACGATGTCCGCTGGGTGAAGACAGTCTCGCACCTGGAATCCGCGGCCATCGAAGCCGATATAGCGCAGCGGCTGCTTCCGCAGCCAGCTGTTCACCCAGTAGGAAAAGATGCCTTGGTCGGCGCGCCCGAACTGACCTGCACCGGCAAGCACACCGCAACGATTCACCCACACGGGGAAGTCGTAGGTCGCTCCGTACTCGAGCGCCAGCTGCTCGCTCGCCAGTTTCGTGGCGCCGTAGAGCGACACCGGCGGCGCGGTCGAGAACGTTTCATCGACGCCCCGCGAGGTGACGCCGACGGGCAGCGTGACACTCGGGTCTGGCTCGAATGCGTCGTTCGCCACTCGGACTGGCAGGTCAGACAGCGGGGCGATCGCGTACACCCGGCTCGTACTCAACATCACCAGAGCTGCCTGGTGAAGACGGCAGTACTCGAGCACGTTGACGGTTCCGAATAGATTGTGCTCGACGAGCTGACGGCTGGAGGTGCGGCCGTCGATGCCCGCCAGGACGCTCGGGTTGGCGGCCGCGTCCACGACCACATCGGCGGCGGGAAGCGTCTCGAAGTCGGACGCGAGCCGGATGTCGGCGTGGTGGAGTGTGACGCCGAACGCCCGAAGCGCCGATCGATTCTGTTCACTGCCGGCGCGGACGAAATTGTCGAGACCGATCAGTTCGTGCGTGCCCAGCTCGACCCAGCGGCGAATCAACGTCGAGCCGACGAAGCCGCAGGCGCCCGTGACGAGAATTCTCACGAGACGAACTTCTGCTGCCAGGCCTCGACGATCTCGCCGATCGTCTGCTCGAGACTGACCGTGATGTTCCAGTCGGGATAGTGGTCGCGCATCTTGGAGAGGTCGCTGTAGTAGCAGATGTGATCGCCGATCCGGTTGGTGTCGATGTAGGTGTAACGCTGCGGCTGGCCGGAGACGGCCTCGACCATCCGAAACGCTTCGAGAATGCTGCACGAGTTGGCCTTGCCACCACCCAGGTTGTAGACCTCGCCGCTGCGAGGCGCTTTGGTGAAGGCATGGATGAAGCGAGCGACGTCGAGGCTATGGATGTTGTCGCGGACCTGCTTGCCCTTGTAGCCGAAGATCTTGTATTCGCGGCCCTCCAGGTTGCAGCGCACCAGATAACTGAGGAAGCCGTGCAGCTCCACGCCGCTGTGGTTGGGCCCCGTGAGGCAGCCGCCCCGCAGGCAGCAGGTCGGCATGCCGAAGTAGCGGCCGTATTCCTGCACCATGACGTCGGCCGCCACCTTGCTCGCCCCGAACAAACTGTGGAGGCAATCGTCGATCGAGAACGTCTCTGGAATCCCGCCGGCGTAGGTCGGGTCCGCGTAGTCCCAGCGCGTGTCCTGCTCGGTGAGCGGAATCCGATTCGGACCATCGCCGTACACCTTGTTGGTGCTCATGAACACGAAGGGGCTCTCGGGACAGCTGCGCCGCGCCGCTTCGAGGAAGTTGAGTGTCCCCACGGCGTTGGTGTCGAAGTCGTCGAACGGAATGGACGCCGCGCGGTCATGCGAAGGTTGCGCGGCGGCATGCACAATCGCCGCCGGGCGCAGTGTCGCGACAAGCTCGAGCACGCCTTGTCGGTCGCGAATGTCCAGCTCGTGGTGAACGAAGTTGGGCAGCTCGCGCTCGAGCCGCTGCTGGTTCCATCGCGTATCCCCCTGTGGCCCGAAGAAGACCGCCCGCTGATTGTTGTCCACGCCGTGGACGGCGTGTCCAAGGCGCGCGAAGTGCACGCACACTTCGCTCCCAATCAGACCGGACGCTCCGGTCACGAGAACGACGGGTTCTGGCATCAAGGATTGCCCCGGGCGATCACTGGACGCCCAGAGGATGCCGGTATTCTAGTTCGGTTCGCGCCGACTTGCTCCGGGCTCATGACCGGGTGCCAACGACGAGAAACTGCTTGCCGAAGAATCGCCAGATGACTGGCAGCTTGAGATACGCGCGCAGAAGAGCGACAGGGTACTGAGGTCCGCTCGCCATCGTGTAGGGCAGGAATCGTCCCAGACAGGTGTCGACGCGCAATTCTCTCGTGACCAACGCCTCCTGGAGCGAGAGCTCAGTGAGCGGAATGTAATGATCCCAGAAATCCCAGTATGGGCCCGGCAGATACTTGACGTTGGGACCCATGGCCACCAGCCGGCCGCCCGGGCGCAAACAGCGCCCAATTTCATCGAGCGTGCGGCCGAGCGCGGGCTTGTCCGGCAGGTGTTCGAAGAAGTTACTGGTGAAGACGACGTCGAGCGAGGCGTCCGGAAGCACCCAACGGGCCGAGCAGTCCTGTCGAAGAAACGTCACGTCGCGGTCGAGAAACTTCGTCGCGTCCGGGTTGAGGTCCATCGCGAATTTCTCCGCGCATTGGACGGTGTTGATGAACTCGCCGTAGCCACATCCCAGATCCAGCACCGCATCTGTCCGCCGTACGTACTGGCTAAACCAGTCGGCGACCAGCACGGACCAGACGGCCTTTCGATAGTCGAGAATCGCCGAAAATCTGGCACCGTAAATGCGCTGCAGATCCTCGGGGGCGTGGGAAAGAGCCATCGACAGCGAATGGTACCATCTTGCCAGTAGGTACAATCGCGTGAACCCCGTGGGTCTGATCAAGGATGCGCTCGTCCGAATGCTCCAGCCGCTGGTCTCGGCCGCCGAGCGGGCCGGCGATGGTATGCGCCGCGTGCGCTTCCGGCGCGCGGAGCTCCTGCGGATGTCGGCAACGGAAACGGCTCCCGATGGTATGCGCGCAGCCGAGGCGTTCAAGTGGCTCGCGACGAGTATTCGAGGCCGACCGTGTCCAGCCGTGATGTGCGCACCGGGATCGCGCGTCAGCTACCGCGTCACGCTGCCGGCCCACGCAGTCGTCGCCGGCTGGTGCCAGCTGGCAGGTGAGGCTGGCCCAGGAAACAGTGGCGGCGTCGAATTCGAGCTTCGGCTGCGGATGCAGCATTCCGAGTCCTCCGCGACATGCCGGCTCCCGTACGCCTCGCGGCGGAGCCGCCAGTGGCAGCCGTTACGCATCGATCCGCCGGATTCGGGGGGACCCGCGCAAGTTGAACTCATCACCAGGCCGATCGAAGGAGCGGGGCCGCACGAGCCCTCCGCGCAGTGGGGAGGGGTGCGAATCGAGTGGCCGCGGACGCTGGATCAGCTGATGCGGGACGTTCGCTCGGCGATAGCGGATCGAAGAATTCGCGGTCTCCGACGAAGAGCCTCGCTCGCAGGCGCCGATCAGGTCTATCGCTTGTGGGCGCGCGAGCACGAACCGTCTCGTCGCGTGCTGCGGGCGCAAAGGCAACGGTCACAGGGTTCACCAGGTTCATCGGGTTCACTGGGTTCATTAAGAACGTTCACCTTGATCACCTTCGTGGAAGAACCCGCCGTCTGGCGTCCCGGAGCGACCGCCGAGAGCGTGCTTGCTCAGTCCTATCCGGGCTGGGACTGGGTGCTCATCACCCATCAAGAAGCCATGCCGGAGCTCGAACGCGTCACCGCCAAGGTGCGCCGCGACCGCCGCGTACGGCTTCTCGTCGTGCCGCCCGGTACAACGCACGCAGACGGCTGGAATGCCGGGTTGCGCGAAGCCTCCGGCGAGTTCATCGCCCTGCTGGATCCGAACGACGTGCTCGCGCCACAGGCCCTCTACGAGATGGCTGCTGCACTCAACCAATCACCCGACTGCGACGTGCTCTACTCGGACGAGGACCGCCTCGCAGGTCAGCGCCTCCAGCGGAGCCACCCTCGCTTCAAGCCGGACTGGTCGCCGGAGCTGTTGCTCTCGTTCAATTACATCGGGCGGCTGGCACTCATGCGGCGGAGTCTGGCGACCGCTGTCGGTGGATTTCGCCAGAGCGGGGTGAGCGAGCGGGCCGTCGACGGTGGGAAGCGTGCAGACGAGGGCCACACCGAGTGGGATTTGCTCCTGCGTCTGTCGCGCGCGACGGATCGGATTCGCCGCGTCGCGCAGTGCCTCTACCATCGCGATGATCGTTCGGTGGTCGAGCGGCGCTCGGCAGGATCGGCCGATCCCCAGAACGTGACGCCGATCACGGATCACTGGCAGGCGCGGGGAGTACCGGTCAGCGTCTCCAGCGTCAACGGCGTCTGTCGCTCGGTCTGGCCGATTGCCGGCACCCCGCTCGTCTCTGTGGTGATTCCGAACCGGAATGCCGCGGCTGTTCTCGAATCCTGCTTGACTGGTCTCATCGAGCAGACGGCATACCGCCGTCACGAGATCATCATCGTCGACAACGGTACGACCGAGTCCGAGACCCTCGACTTGTACCATGCGCTCGAGCGCGGCGGCTACGGTCGGATCGTTCCCTTCGACCGGCCGTTCAATTTCTCGGCCGCTTGCAATGCCGGTGCGGCTCAGGCACGCGGCGACCTGGTGCTGTTTCTCAACAACGACATCGAGGTGATCGAGCCCGACTGGCTCGACGAGCTGATCCGCTGGGCGCAGCGTCCCGAGGTGGGAGTCGTCGGAGCCAAGCTCCTGTACCCGGACCGCACGATTCAGCATGCCGGAGTTGCGTTCGGGCCAGGAGGTCTCGTTGATCACATCTTCTCGAAGGCGCCCGAAGGTGTTTCGGGCGTCTTCGGATCGTCGGAGTGCTACCGGAACTATCTGGCGGTCACCGGCGCGTGTCAGATGATGCGCATGGACGTCTTTCGCCGTCTCGGTGGCTTCGATGAGCGCTTCCGGATCTCGTTCAGCGACGTTCTCCTCTGCATGGAGGCTTGGAAAGCCGGCTACCGGGTCGTCTACACGCCCTACGCCCGTCTCGTGCATCACGAATCGTATTCACGAAAACGGGAGGACTCCACCCAGGATATCGAACTGCTGGCACGGTACCTTCGGGACAACGGCTTTCTGGAAGACCCGTACTTTCACCCCCAGCTGGATCCGAAATCCCTGGTGCCGACCCTGCGTCCGCCGTTCGAGCGGATGCCTGGACAGGTGGTCCAGGACTACATCGACCGCGTGTTGTCAGTCGACACCCTGTCAATCAGTGCGCACGGAGGATGATCACGCCGATCCTGGCAGGCCTCACGCGTGCATTGCATCGTCTGGCGGGGCGTCGCACCCCTGACGCCGGGGCCGTATCGGTGCCGGCCATTCCCGAACCCTTCGTGCCGCCCGGTCACTACTATTCCCCGATTCCTTCAATCGCGGACATCGAGGGCTCCGCGGGGCGGGCGCCTGCGGCGCATGTCGCCGCCGTTCCGGGCATCGATCTAGACGAGGCCGGACAGCTCAGACTGCTTCATGAGCTCGCTGCCCACTATCCGTCGATGCCATTCACGGACACCGGCTCACCCGGCCTCCGTTTCCAGTTCGACAATCCGTCCTATTCCTACGGCGACGGCATCTTGTTCCACACGATGCTCCGGCACCTCCGGCCGAAACAGGTGATCGAGGTCGGCTCCGGCCACACCTCGGCTCTACTGCTCGACACCAACGAACACTTCCTTGGCGGCAGTGTTCAGACCTGCTTCATCGAGCCTCATCCCGATCTGCTCTTTAGTCTGATGACCGAGGCGGACCGCCGGCAGGCGCGCGTGATGCCGTCACGCTTGCAGGACGTCGATCTCGCGCTCTTCGAAACGCTCCAAGCCCGCGACATCCTGTTCGTCGACTCCACCCACGTGTCCAAGGTTGGAAGCGACGTGAACTATCTTTTCTTCGAGATTCTGCCCAGGCTCGCGCCGGGAACGTTCGTGCATCTGCACGATATCTTTCCGGGATTCGAGTACCCGATCGACTGGATGAGGGAGGGGAGAGCCTGGAATGAACAGTACATCCTGCGCGCGTTCCTGGAGTTCAACGCCAGCTTCAAGATCAGGCTGTTTGGCAACTACATGATCCAGCGCGACCCTGAATGGTTCCGCGCGCACATGCCCCTTTGCCTGAAAAATCCTGGCGGCGCGTTCTGGATGGAAAGAGTGGCGTGAAGGTCTCCATCATCATTCCCGTCCTCAACCAGCTGGCGTTCACCAGCCAATGCCTGGATCGGGTCTGGCGAAACACCGACGCCACGATTCCATACGAAGTCATTGTGGTCGACAACGCGTCGACCGACGGAACGGCGGAATGGTTTGAAGACGTCGGGCGATTCCCCCACCCGCTTCGCTATTTGCGTCAGACCAGCAATCTCGGTTTCGGCAGGGCCAATAACACTGGCGCGCGCGTGGCTCGAGGCGAGTACCTCCTCTTCTTGAACAACGACACGCTGGTCCAGCCCGGCTGGCTGTCCGCGATGCTTCATCACCCGGACTCCGATCCCTCAATCGGGGTCGTCGGCATGAAGCAGCTCTTCCCGTACACCAACACCGTCTACCACACCGGTGTTGTTTTCGCCCCTGGAGGCGCGCCTCAGCATCTGTACCCGCATCTCGATGCCTCGCTGCCGCACGTGAATCAGGAGCGGGAGTATCAAGCCGTCAATGGCGCGTGTCTTCTAATCGCCCGTTCGCTGTTCGACGAGTGCCAGGGGTTCGACGAAGCGTACGTCAACGGCTACGAAGATACGGACCTGTGCATGAAGGTTCGGCAACGTGGCAAAAAGGTCGTCTGCTGTACGAGCGCGTTCATCTACCACTACGGCCAGATCTCGGAGGGGCGCACGGCCGACGATGACGCGAACGCGGCGCTTTTCCAGAGCCGATGGCACGACGTCCTTCGCATCGATCGGGACGAGTACCTGTTGAAGGACCGCGTGAGCGGCGGACCGTATGCGGTCCACCCCTCGTCGGAGAAAGTTCGCGCCGTACCGCGGCACAGTCTGGCGGAGGACTGCATCTATCTGGCGGACGACCTCGGACAGGCGAGTGCATTCACGTGGGTGAACGTTGAGCTGGCCACGGCCCTTGCCGCGCTCGGCGCGCCCGTGTTCGTCAGCGGCGGCAGCGTGTCGGCGAGCGTGCCGGGCAGCGCGCGCAAGCTCCTAAGTCGTCTGGCACTCGCTGACGCTCCGATCGGCGGCGTCCAGATCAAGTTCGCGCACTATTGGCCGCGCCATCTCAATCTCGAGTTGAACGGTGATCTCAATCTCGAGATGTTCGTGACGAATTACCAGTTCGGCCGCCCCAATACTGAACCTTGGGACTACTGGATGCAGTCGATCCGGCAGAACCATCGCATCAAGCTTCCGGTCAGCGAGTTCTGCGAAACGGTATTGACACAGGTCGGCGTATCCCCGGGCGACTGCCGCGTCCTGCACCATGGCTACTCGGGCGAGGTCCACGACGTCGAGCCGCCGGCCCGCCGGAGCTCGACGTTTCGCTTCCTCACCGTGACCAACTCTCACGATCTCGAACGATACGGGACGATTGCGGCTCTCGAGGCCTACGATCGCGCCTTCTCGAACGGAGACGACGTTGCGCTGGTCATCAAAGACTACGGCGCCGCTTCGGGCGAGACCACGCTGCGGGACTGGCTTGGTCGGCGAACGGGCGGCGCTCCGATCGAGTACCTCGCGAGCTTCACCGACAAGCGCGACCTGATCCGACTCTACAAATCGTGCGACGCGTTCATCTCCACGCACCGCGGCGAGGGCTTTGGCATGAAGATCCTCGACGCCATGGCCTGCGGTCTTCCGGTGATTACGACGTTGTTTGGCGGACCGACGGCGTATTGCACGACCGAGAATTGCTTCCCGGTCGAGTACTCCCTGATCCCGGTAAACGAGGGCGTGGATGCCCGCTCGCTGAAGATCACGAATCAGCCGCTCTGGGCCAATCCAACCGGCACGAGCATCGTCGAGCAGCTGCGCCGCGTGTTTAACGAGCGTGCTGCCGCAGCTGCCGTGGGCGAGGCGGCGCGCACGACGGTTCTGGGCCGCTTTTCGTGGCATCAGATCGCGAGTCGCCTGATCCATATCAGCGCAGAGTTGCGTGCCTCGCGCCCGAGAACGGCCGGGGCGCGCGTACAGGTCCCGGTTCCAGCGCCCGAACGCTCTCCCTACTGGCTTGGTTTGCGCGTGAGCGTCATTGTTCCCACTCACAATCGAAAACAACAGCTCCTCGCCTGCCTGGCCGCGCTGACCCGTCAGTCGATCCTTCCGCAGGAGTTCGAGGTGGTGGTTGTCGACGACGGATCAACCGATGGCACCAAGGAGGCGCTCGAGGGACGCCGCTTTCCGTTCGCGCTCCGCTACGTCCGACAGGACAATGCCGGTCCGGGTGCCGCGCGGAACGTAGGGATTGACCACGCGGCTGGCGAGCTGGTGCTGTTCATCGGCGACGACATCATCGCCGATGAGCGGCTCCTCGAAGAGCATCTGCTCAACCACGCAACGAGAGTGGAGCCGGGAACTGCTGTCCTTGGCCATATCGACTGGGTCGATACCGCGCCGCGGAACGCCGTGATGGAGTACGTGAGCGGGGACGCCACGCAACAGTTTGCATACAATCTCGTCCCTCGTTTGTCCAGGCTGGACCACCGGTTCTTCTACACCAGCAACCTATCGCTCAAGCGACAGTTCCTGGTTGATGCGGCGAACGCCGGTGTCCGCTTCGATCCCTGTTTCCGGCGCGCCGCTTTCGAAGACTCTGAATTCGCGCTCAGGTTGATGCCCAGGGGCCTGCAGATCACCTACGCCGCGAGTGCGCGGGCGGCCCACGATCACTACATGGACCTCGACGGTTTTGCTCGGCGGGAATTTGGCGCCGGCGAAATGGCGGTCATCTTCTATCGCAAACACCCGGGACAGGACGATGAGCTGCAGGTGAGTTGGATTGCCGATTTCGTTGAACCGGCAGCAGCATTGTTGGCGCAGCCCGAACTCCTGCGTCACCTTGAAGCGTTCGACGCACAGACCGACTTGCTGCTGCGCAGCCTGGCGGGTTCACCCGGGCAGGTCGCGGCCGATCCGGAGCGAGGCCCGGCGTCTCTCTCGGTCGAGCGGCGCGGCGGGGTGCACGGCCTCTTGCGGGTCGTCTTCGAGGTCGAGCGAACCCGCGGAAAGCTCGCGGAGTGGTTTTCGATGGTCGACGATCCGTCGAGGGTGAAAGCGGCGCAGACGCTTGCGAGCGTGATGCGGAAGATCGAGTTCTTCAATCTCAGCGCCGTGGACTTCGGGCTTCCGGCCACCATGCCAGCTCTGGACGGGGGAGCCGTCGCGGGCTTGAGCAGTCGGATCGAGCAGCTGCAAGGTGTGATGGCTACGCCTGGAGGACAACGGCTTCGCCGCCGGCCTTTCGAACAGGCACTCCGTCGCTTCGTCGCGAGCTCGAGTATTCTCCCGCGACTGTTGGCGGCTGACCGGTATCTCCAGGACCGCCTGCAGGCCGCGTCGAATCCGAATTGGCTCGCGTCCTACCGCCGCATGCGCCGCAGAATCCGTGAGCGACTGCTGTGACTACTTCAACAGAAAACCGTCCTCACGTACGGCAGGACTGAAGTCCTGGACTACGACTACGATCGGCAGTGAAGAACGACTAGGGTCGAACATCGGAACCGGCGCCACGCGCGCCTGCGGGTGTGGAGAACCACTCGGCTTCTGGAACCAATGAAGCGATGACTGCCGGGGGCAGCCGGCGGCATTGCGGCGCTGACGAGCCCCTACGGTAAGGTTCGCTGAATCAGCCGCCGTATCGTGCGGCGCTGCGACTGGTCGGGACCATAGAGCGGCGCCTGCAGAATCCACGGGTCGCCCGGGTACGTCACGATGGCGAACGTCGATGGTGGAGCATTGAGCGGGTAGGCGAGCAGACGCTGGTAGTAGGCGTGAAGCTGCTGGCGCCAGTGGTAGTCGGGGATCGGCGCGTAGCGGAAGTTCATCGCCACCGCTGCGGCCAGCACCATCGCCACGGCCGTACGCAGGACTCGCGATCTGGCCGATGCACCGAGTCGATCGAGGAACAACAGTCCCAGCAACAAGAAATAGAACGACGGAATCACGAAGTAGCGATCGGCGCCCCAGTAATTGCCCAACTGAACGAAGTGGGTGATGTACTGGGGCCGGGTCAGGCCAGCGAGTAGAATCGATGCCACGACGTAGTAGCCGGTGCCAGCCAACACGAAGCTGGAAGCGTCCCCGTTGGCCTGCCGGCGCGCCCGCCGCACGAGCTCGACGAAGGTTACGGCGAAGATCAGTGCGCCGCTTGCGTACCAAGCAGTGTGCCACATGAGACGCGCCGCCAGCCCGCCGGCCAGGCTCTGGACGACCACCTTGTAGCCAAGGCCTTTGACGACGAACATGGCGAGCGCCGCAAGATCGCCATCAAGTCGGGGTACGTCGATCTCTCCCAACCGGCGAACCAGCACCACCATTGCTGCGGTGCACAAGATCGTCGCCCCATGTAGATAGAACTGATACCTGCGCTCATGTCGAGCCATCCACATCCGAACACCGAGTACGGGGACGATGGCGACCACATTAGGCGTGGTGAACACGCCGAGGAGCACGAGAACGGGCAGCAGCAGCCGGATCGATCTCGGGGTGGCCGACAGATCCACTAGCGAATACAGCGTCAACGCGTAGTAGACATACCAATGGATGTTGGTGATGTTGCCGAAGGTCTCGGTGTGCCACGGCAGCAGCGCGCAGGCGGCAACCCACATGGCACGCACGGGGAGCGGCGCCAGCGGCGCGAAGGAGCG
>Ga0111539_10001262_pt1 | contig 33764 bp, 20 predicted proteins | sample RhiMethybrSRZTD1_FD_79667 | JGI IMG/M metagenome (GOLD analysis project Ga0111539, IMG submission 79667) | Populus rhizosphere microbial communities from Tennessee, USA - Rhizosphere MetaG P. TD hybrid SRZTD1 (version 2) (version 2) | ecosystem: Host-associated > Plants > Roots > Rhizosphere >...
CGCCGTCGTCGGCTCGACGGATGCGCGTGGCGAGGAACCGCGCGAACGCCCGATCGCTCCGGCCGAGGTGTTCGCGACGCTCGTGCAAGCACTCGGCATCGACCCCGAGCTCGTGCTGCGCACCGCCGACGGCAGGCCTGTCCGCCTCGTCGCCGAGGAGGCAGCACCGGTGTCCGAGGTGCTGCGCGCATGAGGTGGGCCTGGCTGCCGGCCTTGCTTGCTGCGTGTGCGCTGCGTCCTGCGACCCACGTCGGACCCGTGACCGCAACGGCCGTGGTGGGGGAGCGCCGATTCGAGTGTTCGCAGGCCGGAGTGTTCGAAGCGGAGCCTTCCGGGCCGCGCCTGCTGGCCGACCCGGGTTTCCGGCCGTTCGCGCTCGCGGGCCGCGCCGCCGGCGCGCAGCGTGCCGCAGTGCTGCTCGTCGGCGGCGGCAAACCCGCGCAGAGCGGCGAACTCGCGCTGCTGGATCTCGACGGACGCGTCACGGCGCGGCGCCACGTTGCCGAGGATGTCGTCTACGCGGTGGCGCTCGCACCCGTCGACGACCAGGCGGCCGCAGCGTGCGCCGACGGCGTCGTGCGTCTCTTGCATCTGCCCGACCTGGCCGTGGATCCCGGCTGGCAGCCGACGAGCTGGCGCCACGCGAGGCCCGCGGTCGCGGTCGCGTTCTCGCCCGATGGCATGCTGCTGGCGAGTGGCGGACACGACGGCGTGATCCTGCTCGGCAAGCCCGGCGCGCAGAGCCCGCAGGCCCTGCTCGACCACACGGCCGCGGTGACCTGCCTGCTGTGGACTCCGGACGGCCGGCTCGCTTCGGGCGCGCTCGACGGCAAGGTGCGCCTGCACGATCGATCGGGACGACTGCTGCACACCTGGCAGCGACTCGGCGGGCCGATCACGCAGCTCGCCGTGCGCGCTGGGCAGCTCGAGTACACGGTGGCCGCAGCGCCCGGTTCGCCGCCGGCCAGTGCCTTGCTGACCCTACCGTGAGGCCGTGCTCTTCGGGGCGAAGGAGGAGCTGAGTTCCTGCCAGCGCATCGCGATCGCGGCCGGATAGGCCTCGCACTCGGCGGCGAAGACCCGCGCCGCGAGCGTGGCGACCGTGTCGTTGCCGAGCACCGGCACCCGCGCCTGCAGCAGGATGCGACCCTCGTCGTACCCCTCGTTGCACAGGTGGACCGTGCAGCCCGATTCGCTGTCGCCGCTCGCGAGCACTGCTTCGTGCACGCGATCGCCATACATGCCCTTGCCGCCGAACTTCGGCAACAGCGCCGGATGGATGTTGACGATGCGGCCCGCGAACTCGGGCACGATCGGCAGCAGCTTCAAGTAGCCGGCCAGCACGACGAGATCGACGTCGAGCTCCATGAGCCAGGACCAGGTCGTCGATGGCTCGGTGAGGTGCTTTGCCTCGAGGCCGTGGTCCATCGCGCGCTGCAGCCCGAACGCGTCCGCCCGGTCGCTCGCAACGCCGCAGATCGTCGCGCGCATGCGCCCGTCGCCGACCCGATCGAGCAGGTTCTGCAGCGTCCGTCCCGCGCCACTGAGCAGCACGCCGAGGCGCGGCCGGAGATTGGCGCGTTTGTTCATCGCTCCCCCATGGCTCCGACCACGCCGACCAGCAGGCTGGCCATGCGCGGAGCGGCGAGGTCGGCGGCGTCGATCATCGACTCGATCGACACCTGCGGCGACTTGCCCGCGAGCAGCTGTTGCGTGATGCCCACGAGAGCCAACACCTGGAACCCCGAGTGCACGGCCGCGATGACCTCGGGCACGAGGGACATGCCGACCAGATCCACTCCGGCCTGGCGCAGGAACCGGTACTCGGCCCGCGTCGGCATGCTGGGGCCCGCGACCGCCGCGAACACGCCGGGCAGACACGGGATGCCGAGCCGCATCGCGACGTCGCGCGCCACTTCGCGCCATTCGCGCGCGTAGGGGTCGCTCATGTCCGGAAAGCGTGGGCCCTCCTGGTCGTCGTTCGGCCCGATCAGCGGATGCATGCCGCTCAAGTTGATGTGGTCCTCGACGACGGCGATCGTGCCTGGCTCGATCTGCTGGCTCAGGCTCGCGGCTCCAGCCGTCAGGATCAGCAGGTCGCTGCCGAGCGCGCGCAGCACGCGCACGGGCAGCGCGAGCTCGGCCGCGGAAAGACCTTCGTAGGTCGCGAGCGGGGCATCGGCGACGGCCACCGCGACGCCCTCGAGCAGGCCGATGTGCAGCGGCGAGTGCAGCGGGGCGCCGGGCAGGTCGTCGCCGTGCAGGATCACCTTGTCCTTGAGCTGGTTCGTGATCGACGCGTGGCCCGAACCGAGCAGCATCGCGACGCGCGGTCGCAGCGGGGTCCGTTCGTGCACGAACTGGACGACATCGCGAGCAACGGTCCGGTGGTGCGCGGAGACGGCCATGTTGCCAGGGTAGCGGTTCACAGCGGCCAACGCCCGCATGCGCGGGGATTCCGGGGATGAGCTCCCAGGGCCAGAGGCCGGGCGAACGGAGCTGGGCTGCGGTTCGGGGACATGGGTACACGCAGGGTACCACCGCCGCCCGTCCCCGCACAAGTCGACGCCCCTCGGAGAGAGAAAGAGAGAGAGCTCAGGACGCGGAGGGCGGTCGCTTCGGAGCGTGCGCCGCCGCGTGCAGCACGAGCCGTGCTCGCGTCGAGACCGACGGTTCGGAGAACGCACGTTCGATGACCGACTGGGGAGCGCCCAGCGTCTGCAGCAGCAGGTCCGCGAGCAGGCTCGGGGGCGCGGAGTCGGGCAGCGGCAGCGGCTCCCTGAGCCGCGCCGAGGTCGCGGCGCGCAGGCGGCGCGTGAGATCGACGCTCTCGGCTTGTCCGGCCTCGATCTCGACGAACGGCTCGCACTGCACCTTGCGGTAGAGCCGTGTACTCGCGACCTCCTGGATGCGCACGCGCACGAGCCCGAGCACCCAGATGTGGAAGCGGCCGTCGGGCCTCTTCTCGTGGCGCAGGATCTCGCCGAGGCCGGCCACCGGCAGGATGTCGGTCGTCGGCGCACCCACGCGCGGCAATGCCGCCGGCGTGCCGATCACGAACCGGCCCGCGCCGTCGAGCAGGTCGCTCACCAACTGCCGGTAGCGTGGCTCGAACACGTGCAGCGGCAGCATCTGGTGCGGGAACAGGAACACCCCCGGCAGGGGGAAGAGCGGCACTGGGGAGCTCGGCAACTGCACGTCCACGACTGGGGCAGACGTTATCACGGCGTCGGCCCCACGTGTTGTCCCAGGGGGACGGGACTTCACCGGGATCGACGCCGGGTTTGCCACTCCTGCGGCTGCGCGTTGCGCCACAGGCATTTCCCGCGCCGCGGGCAGCAGTGGCACGCTCTCGTGCCTACCGCTGGTAGATCTCGGCCGGCACGCCGCCGCCGAGCACCATGACCGTGCCGTCGGGCAGATTCGCCGACAGCGGGAACAGGCGCGCGGCCGACATCGAGCCCGTCGGCGTGATCGCGTTCGGGTTCGAGCTGAACAGATCGGCGGTCGCCGTGGGCGTGAACCCGAAGGTCTGCGTCGTGGGGTTGATCGCCAGCTCGAAGCCACCCGCGATCAGCGCGCCGCCGTTCGGCAGCGGCGCCACGGCCGGCGCGGCGCGGCCGATCTGCATGCCGTTCACCGTCGCGAACGTTCCGAAGCTGCTGAATGCCGGCGTGTAGACCTGGCAGTCCGAGCGCGTGCTGAAGATCAGATCCAGCGGATTCAGAGTCAGCAGGAACTGCGTGAGGTCCAGCGAGATGCCGCCGACCAGCAGCACGCGGCCGCCGCTGAGCGGCGCGGCCGAGTGCAGGAAGCGAGCGCCGCTGAAGACCGCGGGAATGCCGAAGCTGTTCGTGGCCGGGTTGAACTTGTAGGCGGTCGACGAGACCGATGGGAGGTTCAGGAACGGGATCAGGCTGATGCCGCCCGCGATCAGGACCTGGCCGTTCGTCAGCGTGGTCGAGGTGTGCAGGCCGCGCGCCTCGAGCATGTTGGGGCCCGCCGAGAACGTGTTCGTGACTGGGTCGAAGATCTCGGTCGAGACGAGCAGCCCCGTGAACAGCGACAGCGGGTTCTGCAGGTCGAGCGCCGAGAGACCGCCCGTGACGAGGACACGGCCGTTGCCCATCAGCGAGGCGCCGTGACCGGCGCGCGGGCCGCTCATCGTCAATGTCGTCGTGGTCTGCGCGACCGGGTCGTAGACGGCTGCGTTCGCAGTCGTCTGGCCCGTCGTCGGATCGATGCCGCCCGTGAACAGGATGCGGCCATCGGCGAGAGCCGTGGTCTGCGAGAACAGGCCGACTCCGAACGTGGTCCCCGCGGCCTGCCAATCCTCGATGCGCGACAGGTAGCGCTGCGCGGCCGGGCCCGAGCCGCCGACGAACAGCATTTCGTTGTTCGGCCCCATGGCCGTGCCGCCGGCGATGATCGGCAACGGCGGCTGGTGCAGCGCGGGCGCGAAGGTCCCGACGACCTGCGTCGTCATCCGCACGAGGTTCGAAACGCGATACGGCGAGCCGTTGCCTGCAATCGCCTGCAGCGAGAGCGTCCAACCCGCGAAGAACGGGTCGTTGGGGATCAAGGTCGCGGCCGTGGCGGCACCCTGGTTGTCCGTGACACCGCAGAAGCCGGGCGAGACGAACGAGAACCAGGAGAACTGGTCCGTGATGTCGAGCGTGACGCCGAGCGACGGGATCACGGTCGACTGCTCGATCAGATCGAGCAGCACGATGTAGGCCTCGTTCGGCTGGCCCTGCAGCGGGAACGAAGCCACGTTGCCGAGACCGCCGCCGAGCTTGTCGAGGCTCAGGTTCTGGGCCGTTGCCTGGGTGTTGATCGCCGCGGCCAGTGCCGCCGTGATCAGGCTGGTGTGGAGGAAAGAGAACGCAGACCGACCGTTGGTCATCATGGTATGGCCGGAGTTCGCCCGCGGGGCTCTGGGAGGGACAACAACTTGCGGCCATGCCGGCCAACGAACCCCCGGTCGCACGGGCACGTGGCTCGGCTCCGGGCTCGGCCGGCTCAGCGCGCCTTCCACTTCGCCAGCAGTTCCTGTTCACGCTCGGCCGTCATGCCCGCGCGCCAAGGTCCCGAACCGCGGCCTTCCTTGATCCACGCCGCCGTGTCGCGGATCGTCTCCGCGATCGGGCGGAAGCGCGCGCCGGCCGCGATGGACTTTGCATTGCTCGCGCGGCCGTTCTTCGCCTTCGGCGTCCAGCACCCCATCTCTCCCCACGACGAGACGCCGTTCTTCTCGAGGAACGCGTCGTCGACCCACGTGAACGTGCACGTGTGGTTCAACGTGCCCTTGCCCGTGTGCAGGAACTCCTCGACCGAGATGCGGCCGTCGAACCCGACCGCGTTGAACGGCCCCGTCGTGAACTTCTCGATCAGGAGCACGATCCACTCGCCGAGGTCGCGCACGTCGATGAACTGCAGCTCGTTGTCGGGATCGCCGGGCGCGAGGCACTCGCCGCCGCGCACGAACCGCGCGGGCCAGTAGCTGAAGCGATCGCTACGGTCGCCGGGCCCGACGATGTAGCCGGGCCGCACCAGCGTCGCGGCCCCCGGGAACGCGGCTGCGGCCGCGTCCTCGCAGTAGCGCTTCAGCGCCCCGTAGTTCTCGAAGTTGGCGCCGAGCTCGGTCGTGTACTTGTCGGCGCACTCGCAGAGCGGGCTCGATTCGTCGACCGGCGTCGCATCGACCTCGAGCGTCTTGTAGACGGACAGCGAGCTGATGAAGACGTATTGGGTGACGTTGCCCGCGAGCACCTTGCAGACGTCCTCGACCTCGCCCGTGAAGTAGGCGCTCGTGTCGACGACGGCGTCCCACTTGCGACCGGCGAGAGCCGTCAGGTCTTGCGGCGGATCGTCCGGCTTGTCGGGACGCGGCCGGCGGCGCTGGCCTTTCAAGTGCTCGACGTCCGGGAACATCCCGGGATTCGTCTTGCCGCGGTTCCACAGCGTGACCTCGTGGCCGGCCGCGAGCGCCGCGTTGACGACCGCGGGTCCGAGGAACGCGGTGCCGCCGAGCATCAGGATGCGCTTCTTCGCGGGCCGCGGTTGCACTGGGAGCAAAACCTTCGTGTTCAGCGCGAGGGCGGCCGCGGAGGAGGTGGCGAGGAACGAACGGCGCGAGAGGTGGCGTGGCATGCCGCTCTGTTACGCGGCGCTCGTGGCCGCCGCGAGTACGGCGGGACCATTCCCGCGCGATCGCCGCATCCGCGAGTTCACCCGCTGCCGCGACATGACGGCTGCGTCCATGCCACCTGGCCCGTAGAATCCCCGGCCCCGATGACGGCCCCGAAGTACCACCTGACCAGCTACGGCTGCCAGATGAACAAGCTCGACAGCGAGCTCGTCGAGAGCAAGCTGCGCCAGCGCGGTTACGAACCAGCGCACAGCGAAGCCGACGCGTCGGTCGTGCTGCTGAACACCTGCTCGGTGCGGCAACACGCCGAGGACCGCGTCTGGTCGAAGCTCGGCACCTTGCGCGTCCGCAAGCGCAGCGAACCGCAGCTCGTGGTCGGCGTGCTCGGCTGCATGGCCGAGGAGCACAAGCGGTACTTGCTGTCGCGGATGCCACACGTCGATCTCGTCGTCGGGACCTCCGCCTTCGGCGACATCGACCTGACCGTCGAGGCCGCGCGCGTGAAGAACGAACAGATCGCCGCCGAACGCGCCGGTCCCCATCGACAGGCACTCAGGAAGCGCGAGGTGTCCGGCGCGGGTCTGCTCGCGGTCGGCCAGGGCGTGAGCGGCGACACGATCCGGCGCGACGTCCGCGTGCGGCCGCACCGTTCGCAGGCGTTCGTGTCGGTCATGCGCGGCTGCAACATGCCGTGCACGTACTGCATCGTGCCGACCACGCGCGGCGACGAGGTGTCGCGGCCGATTCCCGATCTCGTCGAGGAGACGCAGCGCCTCTGCGACGACGGCGTGACCGAGGTCACGCTGCTCGGCCAGACCGTGAACGCCTACGGCCGCGACCTGACGGGCCAGAACGCGACGCTGGCGCGCCTGCTGCGCGCGCTGCACGAGATCCCGTCGCTGCGGCGGCTCGCGTTCATCACGTCGCATCCGAACTTCCTGAACCAGGAACTCACAGACGCGATGGCCGAGCTGCCGAAGGTCGCGCGCTACCTTCACCTGCCCGCGCAGTCCGGCAGCAACGCGGTGTTGAAGTCGATGCGCCGCGGCTACACCGTCGAGCGCTACCTCGTGCGCTGGGAACAGCTGCTCGCGCGCGCCCCGGACATCGAGCTGCACAGTGACTTCATCGTCGGCTATCCCGGCGAGACGGTCGCGGACTTCGACGCGACGGTCGCGTTCGTGCAGCGCATCGGCTTCGCGCAGAGCTACGTCTTCAAGTACTCGCCGCGGCCCGGCACGGTCGCGGCCGAGCTGCCCGACGACGTGCCCGAGCCCGAGAAGGAACGGCGCAACCAGGTGCTGCTGCAAAACCAGGGCGAGCTGACCCTCGCGCGCAACCGGACCTTCGTCGGACGCACGGTCGAGGTGCTCGTCGAAGGCGAGAGCAAGGTCGAGGGACGACAGAGCGGCCGCACGGCGCACCATCGGCTCGTGCACTTCGCTTGCAACGACAGCGATCTCGTCGGCCAGTATGTCCCCGTGCGCATCACGCAGGCCCTGGCGCATTCCCTCGTCGGCGAGCTGCTGCCGCACACCGAAGCGCAGGAAGGTGCGATGCCGGAGCGTTCGATGTTTGGCGCCGAGGCCCACCGCCCGTGAACCTCGATGGCCTGATGCAGGAGGCCCTGCAGCTCGCCCAACGCGGCCGCGGTGAGGTCGAACCGAACCCGCGCGTCGGCTGCCTGCTGCTGCAGGACGGCGAGATCGTCGGACAGGGCTGGCACGAGTTCTTCGGCGGGCGGCACGCCGAGCTCATGGCGCTGCAGGAGGCCGCGCGTGCGGACCGGCGCCCCGACACCGCGGTAGTCACGCTCGAACCGTGCTCGACGCCGAAGGGCGTCGACGGCAAGAAGACCGAGCCCTGCGCGCAGGCGCTGCTCGCGGCCGGCGTGAAGCGCGTCGTGATCGGCAGCGTCGATCCGGACCCGCGCCACCGGAGGCAAGGCATCCAACTGCTCGAGCGCGCCGGGCTCGAGGTGCTCGACGGCGTGCTCGCTTCGGCGTGCGACGCGATCAACGAACCGTTCCGCAAGTCGCTCGCGCTCGATCGGCCGTGGCTGCTCTGCAAGTGGGCGATGACCCTCGACGGCAAGACGGCCGCGCCGACCGGCGAAGCACGCTGGATCTCGGGCATCGAAGCGCGGCGGCGCACGCACGAGCTGCGCTCGCGCTGCTGCGGCGTGATGGTGGGGTTCCGCACCGCGCAGATCGACGATCCGGAGCTCACGGTGCGCCTCGTCGAGGGCAAGCAGCCCGTGCGCATCGTGGTCGATCCGCTCGGCGAGATCGACGACGACAGCAACCTCGTGCGCACGGCGAACCAGGCGCCGACGTGGCTGCTCGCTAGCGAAGACGTCGACCCGCGCCGCAGCGGGCACCTGCAGGATCTCGGCGTGACGGTGATCCACGTCGCGACGGCCGAAGGACCGAGGCGGCTGCATCTGGGCCGCGCGTTCGCGGAGCTGCGGCGGCGCGGGCTGCACCGCGTGCTCGTCGAGGGCGGCGGCGGTCTCGTGGCGCAGATGTTCGCGTGGAACTGCGTCGACCAGGTGCTCGCGTTCGTGGCGCCGAAGATCATCGGCGGCAGGTTCGCGCCGACGCCGGTCGCCGGCGAGGGGCGCGGATTCATGGCCGAAGCCTGGCGCCTGCGCGACGTGCGTTTCGAACAGTGCGGCGACGACCTCGCGGTGTCGGGGTTCGTGTAGCAGCGCAGCGACAGCAGCTTCTGCTGCCGGTGCGCTTGCTGGCGCGGCCCTCAGGTGTTTTTCGTGCCGCGGCGCGGGTAATGAGCCCGAGCTCTCGGCGGGCGCAACCGAGAAGGTGCGGTAGCGTCGCCCGCGGGCCAGTGGCTCGCTGCCGTGACCGAGTCGTCTTCGTCGCGCGACGAAGCGCCGCGCCCCGACCAACCACTCCCCCAGGAGGAAGCCCGTGGAGACCGGCATCGAATGCGTCCTTCTTGCCTCGTTCCTGCCGTCACTCGCGGCCCAGACCGTGGACGTGCCGCTCGCCCTGTGGACCCACCCGAGCTTCCCGACGGGCCTCGACTTCGGCGCTGGCAACGGCGTCTCGTGGGGGGACTACGATCGCGACGGCTGGGTCGACGGTTTCTGTCTGCTGTCCGCGCAGCTCTGGCGCAACCTCAACGGCGTGAGCTGGCAGCTCGTGGGGGACTTCGACCAGCAGCCCACCCAGCTCCTGGTTCCGTCCTGGCGCTACGGATCGTCGTTCGGTGACTACGACAACGACGGTTTGCCCGACCTGGCCTTGGAACCGCGCGGATCCAGCGCCGACACCTGCTTCCACTTGCTGCACAATCTCGGCGGTGGGCCGAACTTCGCGGATGTTGCGACGGCGGCCGGAACGATCATCACGTCACCGTGCTCGCTCTATTCGGAGACCGCGTGTTGGGCAGATGTCGACGATGACGGCGACCTCGATCTGTTCCTGCCGGTCTACCCGCCGCCGGGCAACCTCTTCTGGACGAACCTCGGGCCGACCGGCCTCGCGGGTGCGTACCGGTTCCAGGAGACGAACGCCGCTTCGGGACTGGCCAATCCGCCCGGAAGCTCGCAGCCGGAGGGGGCGCAGTTCTGCGACTACGACGGCGACGGGGACGTCGATCTCTACAGCAATGGCACGCTCTACCAGAACAAGTCGACAACCACGCTGATCGACTTCGACGACCTGACCGAAACGGCGTCCGGGATCGGACTGTCCACGCAACTCGACGAAGGGGCGATGCTGTTCGACTACGACCTCGACGGGGACTTCGACCTGTTCGTCGCGTACACGGGCCCTGGCGTGAAGCTCTGGGAGAACCAAGGCGACGGGACGTTCTTCGCCGGTGAGGCCGGCATCATCACCCGCCCGTTGGTCGACAACGATTTCTGCATGTCCGCGGAGGACTGGGACAACGACGGGGACATCGACTTCACGACGAAGCAGGTGTTCCGCCGCAACATGTTCGTCGAGACCGGGACGCGGCTGTTCAACGTCGCGACGCACACCATTCCTTCGTGGTACGTCGCATACGCGAGCCCGGCGTGGGCAGATTGGGATCGCGATGGAGATCTCGACTGTGCGCTCTGCAGCGTCTCGTGGGTGACGATGCTCTACGAGAACACGACCTACAGCGCTTCGACGCCGGCGGCCGGCCGCCGTTACGTTCGCGTGAAGCCGCTTCGCGACTCCGCGACCGTGCCGGCGGGGCTCGAGACCGAGTTCGGCGCCAGCGTCGAGATCGTGATCGCAGGCGAGAGTGTGCGCCGCAAGAAGTTCACGGCGAGCAGCCATGGCTACCTGAACCAGAACGAGTACACGCTGCACTTCGGGCTGCCGGCGGATCCGGACCCGGCCGATCCGCTCGTCGATCTGCGCTTCGACGTCGTCGTCGACTTCCCGACCCTCTCGACGCAGGGCATCCATCGCGTCGACAAGCACGTCAATCCCGCGCTCGGCGCCGTCGATCTCGCGAGTCTGGCCGATCGGGAGATCCAGGTCTTCCGCAGCGGGAAGGTGCGCATCAATGGACACGAGATCCTGCCCGAACCGGCGGAGGCGGCGGCTCTGCGCACGAGTGGCGGAGGTCTGTGTCTGCCTACGGCGACGATGGCGAATCCCGCTCCGACCATCTCGACGGCGACCGATCGCTTCGTCGGACTCGATTTCGACACGCTGCCGGCCACGGATGTCGTGCGCATCGCAGAGGTCGTCTTGGACGGGCAGCTCGACCTGCCGGTTGCCGGGCCCGCGGGACCGTTCAACGTGGCCCTCTGGGACGTGACGAGCCCCACGCAGCCCGTGCTCGTCGACCGCGGCACGCAGGCGCTCGCGACTTCGCCGCGCAATCGGCGGAGCTTCTTCCAGGTCGACTGGCTCCTGCCGCCGGGCCGTCACTACCGGCTCGTTGCGAGAGTCGATCAGTTGCGCGCCACGACGATCGCCGGTCCCCTCGTCGAGGGACCGATCACCACGCGCGGCGGGTTGGACTTCCAGGACTCGGCGCCCTCGACCGGAGCGATCGTCGCGTCGGCAGCCGTCGATCCTACGCGGCTCTACCTCGCGATCCGTTTCCGCAGCGCGCTCGTCAACCAATGGGCAGATCTCGGCGGCGCGCTGTCGGGGTCCGACGGTGCTGTGCCGCGCTTGCAGGGAACCGGCAGTCTCGTCGCCAGCGCAACCGTGACACTGAACCTGCTGGGGGCCTTGCCCAAGGCTTCGGGCATGCTCTTCCGGAGCACCGGAGTCGACTGCCAGCCGCTCCTCGGCGGAACGCTGATCCCGGACAATCCAGTCCCGCTCTGGTTTGCAGCGGACGCCGCTGGCGGTTTCCAGTGGGCCTTCGTTCTTCCGCCGGGGACCGCCCCCCATGGCAGCCTCGCGTTCCAGGCCTGGATGATCGACGCGCAGAACCCGTTCGGCTTTTCGGCGACCAACGCGGTCTGGGTGACGGCGCCGCGGTGAGCGGCCGGATCCGCGGCCGGGCTGCGCGCTCTGCCAGGCAGCGCGCGGCCGCAGGCCCGTGATTGCTGTAACGTCGGCGGCGCCTCGGGCAATGGAGGCCGCATTGGACACGGTCGAGCAACTCTTCGCGCGCTTCGCCAGACAAGGCGACGTCGACGCGCTGTCCGAAGTGTTCGATCGCACGGCGCAAGCACTGCTGCGCCTTTCGGTCCAGATCTGCGGGCGCGAGGCCGATGCCGAAGACCTGCTGCAGGCGACGTTCCTCGTCGCGATCGAGAAGGCGCGCATGTTCGATCCCACGCGTTCCCTGACCGCCTGGCTCGTCGGCATCCTGCAGAAGCAGGGCAAGAGCCTGCGCCGGCGCATGCGCAGGGAGGTGCAGCATGCGCACGCTCCGGAAGCCGTCGACCTCGCGGCACATTGTGCCGCGGGCGAGGTGCGCGAGGCCGTGAGCAGAGCGCTGCTGCAGCTCGACGAACCCTACCGGCAGCCGTTGCACCTGCGTCTGCTCGATGGACTCTCGAGCGTCGAAATCGCGCAGCACCTGGGCCGGACCCCGGGGGCCGTGCGCGTGCAACTGCACCGGGGTCTCGCGCGGATCCGCCGCCTGCTGCCGGCGGGACTCGCACTCGGTGTGGCCGCACACCCGCGCGGGCTTGCGGCCGTGCGCAGCGAAGTTCTTGCCGCGGCGAACGCGCCCGCGGCAGTAGCCGGAGTCTTGCTGAGTGGGGGACTGCTCGTGAAGAAAGCGATCGCGGCATTCGTCGCAGTGTGCCTGGCCCTGGCCATGTGGCATTGGTGGCTCGAGTCGCCGGGGCTCGAGCCGGCCGAGGCGCAGGGCGCGAGCAGCGGAGCTGGTCCCGTGGCCGCGACCTCGCCTCCCGAACCAGCAGCCGGCAGCCACCGCGTGGTCGCAACGGGTGACGAACCCGTGACCACGCCTCGCGACGACAGCCCCGGCAACCTGCGCGTGCAGCTGACCTACGCCGACAACGGTGAACCCGCTGCGGGCGTGCCGGTGGTCGTCGACGAGCGGTGCGGCTTCCTGCGGCCCAAGCGCGTCCTGCGCACGAACGCGGGCGGCGAGGCCCTGTTCGCCGTGCTCGCGCCGCGCGCCGTGATGGTGAGCACGATCGACGTCGGCAGTTGGCGCGATGTCGACGTGCGACCCGGGGTCGACACGGTCGTGAACATGTCGGTGCGGCGCGGCTACCGCCTCGTGGGTCGGGTCGTCGACGAGCACGGTGCCCCGGTGCCGGGCGCCCACGTCTACGAACGACTGCCGTCGACGCGGGAGTACTCGCGCACGGCCGTGAGCGATGGCAACGGCCGCTTCGAGTTGTTCCCGGTCGGCGACTACGCGAGCGTGGGGGCGCGGGCTCCGGGCGGGCGGCGGTCGAAGTTCGTGAGCGGTGTGCCCGGTGTCGATCGCACGATCCGCATCGAACTCGTCGTGCTTCCGGTGGGCGCCGACCTTGCGGGGCGGGTCGTCGACGAGAAGGGTTCGCCGGTCGATGCGGCGCGCCTGCTCGTCAAGGCACCGCCGAGCGACGACTATGAGCGCACGGAGGACGGGCAGTATCTGGTCGCCGACGGCGACGTCACGGCACGAACGGGGGCCGACGGCCGCTTCGAGCTGCTCGGCTTGCGCCCCGGCGCCGTGCAGCTGCAGGTCGCGAGCGCGGACCATGGTCGCAGCGAGCGCAGCTTCGAGCTCTCGGCGGGGCAATGGCACGAGGTGACGATCGAGCTCACCGCGGGTGTCGCCGTGTTCGGTCGGATCACGGACCCCGAGGGTCATGCGATCGCCGGCGCCTACGCCTACGGCAGCGGCGGTTTCGACCCTGCGTTCACGGCGGGCACCGGCGACTACCGCCTGCCGGGCCTGCCCGCCGGTTCGCAGCAAGTCTCTTTCGCGGCGCCGGGACATCGCAAGGAGACGCGAACCCTCGTGCTGGTGGAAGGCGCCGACACGGTCTGCGACGTCACGCTGGTGCCCGAGCCCAGGATCACCGGCAGGGTCGTCGATGCCGCCGGCGCCCCGGTGCGCTGCCGCATCGATCTGATGTCCATGGGTGCAGGGGTCTTCGGCGACCAGACCGGACGCACCGATGCGCAGGGTCGCTTCTCGATCGCGTCGCCGGCACGCGGGACATGGCAGCTGCGCCTCCAGGAGGACGGCGCGCAGTGTCTGGTATGGGGTCTCGGGGGCGCCGCCATTCCGTCGGGCACGAAGGATCTCGTGGTCACGCTTGGCGAGAACGAACGTGCCTCGGCGTGGCTGCTCGGCCGAATCGTCGACGATCGCGGTGACCCGGTGCGTTTCGCGAGCCTCGGCATCGCGAGCGGGCAGTGGCGCCCCCAGGCCGGCACGACGGACGTCGCCGACGGCTCGTTCCGCATCGGCCCGTTGTCGCCGGCCGAGTATCGGATCCTCGTGCATCCGCGCACGGGCCCTCTCGTGCAGACGACGCTCGGACCGTTCGCGCTCGCACCGCGCGAGGTGCGCGACCTTGGCATCGTGCGGCTCGGCGCGAGCGGCCGCCTGCTCGTGCACAAGGTGGTTCGCGACGGCGGCACGGCCTCGGAGTTCGACGCGCACCTCGTGGACGACAGCGGCTTGAACACCTACCTGACTTCGGAAGCCGAACGCGAGCCCGGTCAGGGGATCGCGCCGGGGCAGTATCGACTGCACGCGTGGGGCGAAGGGTTCATGAGCTGCGCGGCGCCCGTCGTGATCAAGAGCGGCGAGACCACGCGCGTCGAGTTGTCGCTCGAACCGGCCGAGCGCCGGGCCGTGCGGTATCCGGTCCCGCCGCCGCCGGGCTGGAGTACAGTCAAGCAGGCCAAGGTCGAGATCTGGCGCGGCGGCGAGCTCGTGCACGACGACGAGCTCGAACCAGCGATCGAGCCGCAGCAGACCCGCCACCTTGCGCTCGGGCTCGGCGAGTACGTCGTGCGACTCGTCGCCGACGGCGGTCCCCGCTACGAGGGGACCTTCGTGGTCAAAGAACTCTTGCGCAAGGGACCGAGGATCGACGTCGCGGTGTCCGAGGTGCGGTGAGGGGCGTATCGGCACCTCGCAGCGCCAACGGACTCCTCGGGGATCCGGAGTCGGTTCGGGCGCGCGGCACTAGACTCAGGGACCTGGACGACCAGCCCTCGCGCCGATCGATTCGACGTCGGCGTTCGCTGGCGAAGGCCGATGCATGAAGACCAAGGTGCTCGTCGTGGTGGCCGCGGCGTTCCTCGTGGCGCTCTGCGTGCCCTCGATCTGGAACGACCACGAGCCCGTGTCCGTCGTTGCTGCAGAGCGCGGTGAAGCCGTGCAACCCGTCGCGTCCTCGGTCGAGCGGACGCCGGTGCTCGCGCCGGAAGCGACACGCGAGGCGGTTCCACCACCCGCGCCGATTGCGTCGACCACGGAAGCACCACGCGCCGCATCGGCCGCGGTCGTGCCGCAGTGGTTGGCGCGGTTCCTGGTCGTCGACGAGGACGAAGGGCCGGTCGCGGATGCGACGATCACGATCTGGGCATCCAAGCGCATCAACGGCACCTTCTACTCGGGTCACGAACCCAACGCACTCTTCGAACTCCGCACCGACGCCGAAGGCCGCGCTTCGACCATGCTCGAACTCGAGTGCCTTGCTGCCAGCGCGAGCAAGGCGGACAAGAGCACTGGGGCGGAGTCCCTGTGGCACACTCGCAGCAACACCACGGAGACGAAGTTCGTGCTCGAGACACCGGTCCTGCTGCGCGGGATCGTGCTGCGCAGGGACGGCGTGCCCTGTGCCGGCGCCAGGGTGACGGCCGGCGTCAATGGCTTCAGCACGCAGCAACGCGGCACGCCACCCGACCCCGAACCCGTCGTCACGGGAGCCGATGGCCGCTTCGCCTTCTCGGTGTTGCGTGGTGGTGGGTACAACCTCTCGGCCTTTCTGGATGCCACCGAGACGTTTCGCGAACATTGCTGGATCTTCCACGACCATCCAGCCGAGGTCGTGCTCACGTTCCCCGGAGCGATCACGCTGGATGGCGTCGTCGTCGATCCGGATGGCGCGCCGGTCGAGAAGGCGACAGTTTCGATCTGGCGCGAATACCACCTCGGCGACGCCAAGCAGGTTCCGGGGGACTACGAGACGACGCGGGTCGAGTCCGGAGCCGGTGGGCGATTCAAGATCGACGTGCGCAAGCATACACGCTACCAGTTGCTCGCGGCTGGCGGCGGCCATGCGGCGAGCGAGCTGGTCTGGGCCGAAACAACGGCAGCGCGGCCACACGCCGAGGTGCAACTCTCCCTGCAGCGCTTCGCGACGATCGGCGGCATCGTGCGACACGCAGATGGATCACCGTTCGCTGCTGTGCGCATGAGTGCTCGGCTCGAGGAGCGTCCATCCGAAGGTTTGGCAGTGCCCTCCCAGAGCGATCGCTACCAGCGCCCGGCACTGGCGACGAGCGACAGCGAGGGACGCTTCGAGTTGACGGTGCATCCGGGCACGCCCTGGTCGATCGTCGCGCAGCCCGTTGCGGATAATGCGCTGCTGACCTTCGTCACCAAGGATGTCGCACCAGGTCGCGGCGACGTCGAGATCGTCATCAGCGACGAGGAGTTGGCCGGCTGCATCGTGAAGGGGAGCGTGGTGCTCGCCGCCGATGGACAACCGTTGCACGACTTCGAAGTCGGGATCGCGAGGTTCGACGACCAAGGCAAGGCCGCCGGGGCCCGCGGTGTCCGTGCTTGGATCGATGGCAATCGGTTCGAGCTGCCGCCACTTCCGATCGGCATCAGGATCGCGATCCAGGTGACGCCGAAGCAAGCCGGCAGTCCGCGCGGCGCGGGCCCTCATGCGCCCACGCAGTTGGAACCGTTCGTCACCAGTCGCGAGGGCGTCGACCTGCAGGTCCGCATCGACGACTGGGGCGAGCAGCCGGTGCGCGTGCTCGCCGCCGATGGCACCCGCGCGCGACGCGTCCGCGTGGGGGCGAAGCGCGATGGGAATCTGAATCTCGGGTTCCTTCCCTCGGCGATGCCAAGCGATCCCGAGGGCAGGATCGTGCTCAAGCAATGCGCACCCGGTGCGCACACGCTCACGGTTTGGAGGGACCGCGATCAACTGCTCGAACAGCCCGCGACGATCCTGCCGGGACTCAACCCCGAGATCGTGCTACGTCTGCCGGCACAGAGTCCGTCTGGCAAGGGCCGCTGACGAGGCCTCGACGCACGCGGCGGAACGAGTGCTTTGCACCGTCTTGCCTGCGGCTGGTCGAACCGCGCGGGACGGCGTAGACTGTCGACATGCCGCACGATCCAGGGTTGGCTGACTACGACGAACTCAGCTTGGAGGAGAAGATCCTCCGTCTGCAGGACCTCTGGGACCAGATCAGCGCAACAAGCGACTCGTTGCCGCTTACAGACGCTCAAACTGCGGAACTCGAACGGCGCCTGCGGGCGCATCGATCTGGAGTTGGCAAGAGTTCTCCCTGGAGCGAGGTTCGGGACCGGCTGCGCAAGGATACGTGACGCTCCCTCTCCACGTTCGGGAGGAGGCCGAAGTCGAACTGCGTGCCGCGCGAATCTGGTACGACGAGAAGAGCCCAGGTCTGGGCAAGCAGTTCCTCTCCTGCGTGGAGGCTGCATTCGCGGTGATCGGTCGCCATCCCAGTCGCTTTCGACAAGTCTTCGGCGAAGTGCGACAGGCTCTGGTGCGCAGGTTTCCGTTCGTCGTCCTCTATGTCATCGAGTCCGATGGCATCCACGTGATGGCTGTGTTCCACGGCAGCCGTGATCCCTCCGAGTGGCAGCGCCGCCTCGGTTGAGGCCTAGGGGTCATGGGGATCATCGCCTGTTGCGATCCCCCCGAGGCCAACGCTTCTGCGCACCGCTCGGCCGCTGTTCGAAGGGTGACCTGACAGGACCACTAGCTTAGCTAGCACGCCGATCGACACGGCGTTCCTCGGCGACCTCGTGCCGTCCGTCTCGTCGCGCTGTCGAACGTCGGTTCCGACCTCCCGGGGTTCGCGTTCGGTGCGCCGCTGCCCGCGACCCCGCTGCTCTGCGGGGCCTGCCAGCTCGGCGTCGACGCGAACAGCGCGATCCTGCTCATCGGCAGCAGCCTGCCGATCGCGGTTCCCACGACCGCGGGGTTGGTCGGCTTCACGCCCGCTGTCCAGGAGTTCACGCTCGGCAGCGGGCCGTGCTTCCTCTCGCTGCGCTTCTCCGACACGATCGACTACACGATCGGCTGAGTCGTGGCTAGGCGCCGAACACCTGCTCTGCTGCTGTGTTCGACGCTTGGCTGCCCATCTGAAGGCGGCGTTACGCGGTGTCAGGCGCGCTTTGCACTGCGCTCATCTCGTTCGTCGTCCCAATCGAGCCTGACGCGGGCGGGCAGGTGCAGCGAACGGGCGAGGGCCCTCACCTGCAGCGCAACGAGCACCGCCATCGCGACCGACAGTCCCACGAAAGCGGCCGTATGCCGGCGCGCGAGCGTGTGCAGCAACGCCAGGACACCAGCAAGCATCAGGAACAGCATGCTGCGAGCGACATTGGCGTTGAGCTCGCTCGGCTTGAACTTCCTGGTGAACGGCATGTGTCGCTCACCATGCAAGAACCCGCGAACCGACAGCAACGCTACGACCAACACCGCGAAGAGCGCGTCGGGCACGATTGGCAGACCGCCGACGATCAGCACGACGACCAGGGTCAGCAGGATCACGGGCAGCACGAACCGCGCTGCGAGCGCCACCAGCGCGCCGTGCACGAACATCGAGGGCGAACGCAGCGGTGCGATGCGGAACAGCCAGCGCGCTTGCCAGTGGTCGGAGAAGCGCGTGAACAGGAGGATCTGCGGCATCATCACGCCGACCAGGTAGAGCGCCGTGCACGCCATCGCCGGCGCGGGCCCGCGCCCGGTGCCGCTGCTGCTCCGGAACACGCTCCATCCGGCGAGGAACCAGGCGACTGCGACACCGGGCCACGTCCGCATTCGGAACTGGCGCTCGCGCGCGGTGAGAGCGGCGAGGAAGTCGTAGCCGGCGCGAGCTTCGCCGCTGCGCAGCAGCCGATCGCGCAGCCAGGCGCGGCGCGCGGGGCGAACGGTGCCGCGTTCGGAAGAGGCCATGCCGGCCAACCGACTCTGGAAGCTCGATGCCATCAGGGCGATCGCGCCGAGCAAACAGCATGGAACGGCGAACGCGAGCACGACCAGGCCGACATGCGGCGGTGCTGTGGACCCGACCACTGCCAGGCCGTCCTGCAACACGGGCGATGAACCCACCGAGCTCACGACCAGCGCGGCGCCATGCGCCGGCGGCAGCAGCCAGGGCCACCACGAGTCGTGCGCCACGAGCCACGCGGTCGGCACTTCACCGATCATGGGCAGGATCTGCAACGACGCGAACGCCATCAAGGCGCCGCCGATCTGCAGGAAGAGCAGGACCGATCGCACGCGCGCAGGTGCGACGAAGCGCAAGGCGGACACCAGCAGCAGCAGCGCCAGGCCGAAGCAGTTCGCCGTGGCCAGCGCGAGCGCGAGCACGAACGTCGGCGCGAAAGGCCACCCGAAGCGTATGGTGCCAGCGACGAGCGGCAGCAGGCCGAGGCTGCCGACCAGGAGCAGGAAGTAGAGCAGCGTGTGCGCCACGCGCGAGGCCAGCACGGTGCGGCCCTCGACCGGAAGCGGGCCGAGCACGTCGAGGTCCGTGGTCTCGAACAGGGTGCCGATGTGCTCGGACGCCAGCGTCATGGTGACGAACATCATGACGACGCCGAGCACCAGCGTGAGGGCGGCCATCGGTTCGCCGACGTGGAACATGACCATGGCCAGGAACACCCCGAACAGCAGGTACATGACGAGCGTCATCACCATGCCGCCGTGGAACATGCCGGGCCGCTGTTCCGCTGCGGCGCTGCGCCCGCGTCCGATGTCCTCGAGCAGGCGCACCTCGAGCAGAGCCAGGAAGCGCGCGCGATCGACGCCGAACGGGCGCAGCACGAACGCGAGCAGGGCCCCGAGCCGCAGCGTGAAGCTCACGAGCCGACTGCCTTCGCGGGGGCGGCGCGACTTCCTCATGCAGCGCCTTCGCCGAGCGCGTCGAGCAGGGCCTGGGCCCGCTGCACGGCGCCGCTGTCGGCAGTCAGCTCGAGGAAAACCTGCTCGAGCGTGCCGCCGCTGCGGCTGTTCTCGACGAGCTCGGCGAACGTGCCGTCGGCGACGATGCGCCCGGCCTGCAGCACGGCGATGCGGTCGCACACGCGTTCGACGACGTCGAGGATGTGCGAGCAGTAGAAGATCGTCTTGCCGGCGCCGGCGAGCCCCCGCACGAGTTCCTTGACGAGCACGGTGCTCTGCACGTCCAGACCGGAGAGCGGTTCGTCGAGGAACAGGATCTCGGGGTCGTGCAGCAAAGCACCCGTGAAGAGCAGCTTCTGCCGCATGCCCTTCGACAGCGAGCCGATCGACGAGTGCAGCCTCGGCTCGAGGTCGAAGGCCGCCAGCATGCGGGTCGCTCGCGCGGTCGTCAGCGCGTCGGCGAGACCGTGCATGCGGCCGACGAGCAGCAGGTGCTCGTGCACGGTCAGCGACTCGTAGAAGGCGGTGGCTTCGGGCACGTAGCCGATGCGCTGTTTGACCTCGAGCGGTCGGCTGCGCACGTCGCAGCCAGCAACCGTTGCTTCGCCCTCGAAGGCGCTGAGCATGCCGACGAGGATCTTGACGGTCGTGCTCTTGCCCGCACCGTTCGGACCGACGTAGCCGATCACCTGCCCGCGCGGCACCGTGAGGTCGATGCCCCGCAGCACCGGGTTCCCGGCGAAGGACTTGCTGACCGCCCGCAGCGAGATCGCTGGCGCCGGGGGGTGCTCGGGATCTGCCATGGCCCAGACAGTGTCGCGCGGCGAGCAGCGGTGCAAGTTCGGAGCGTGCCGGGGTGCAGGCTGTCGCCGCTTGCCCGGAACGTGCGGAACGATGCGCCTCGGCTCAGATCGCGGGTGCCGAAGTCGGTGAGCAGCGTGACCAGGCCTGACGGGCGCGGGAGCATCGACGGCGAAGAGCGGACACGATGTGCGGCGGTGCCGCAAGGAGGCCTGGCGCCCAGATTCCGATGCCACGACTTGCCCCCGGTCGCTCACCTGCCTGGTACCATGAACACGATGACTTCCTACCGCGCACGCGTCCACAAGGGGCGCCTGATCCTCGACGTGCCGACCGAACTGCCGGAAGGCAGTGAAATCGACCTCGTCCGCTCCGACGTCGACACCCTGGCAGAGATGAGTGAGGAGGAACGCCGGGAGCTTGCCGCTGAAATCGCCGCCGCACAGGCGGACGCGGACGCCGGCCGGGGGATCGACATCGAGGACCTCCTCAAGCAAATGGGGAAACCGTGACGGCGCTCAGATCGCGCCTTTCAGAATTCCCTCACCTTGCTGCGTGCACCCTGATCCGTTGAACCCCTAGCCAACCGCGGTACACCCGCTATGCTGCGGTGTTCGACGCTTGGCTACGAACTCCGAGAAGCCGGCGCCGGAGCCCCTCGCGCCGGCTGCAACTGACGGAGCCACCACGGCATACGTGGTGGTCAAGGGGGCACGTGAGCACAACCTCAAGGGGGTCGACCTCAGCTTCCCGCGGGACAGCCTGACCACCTTCACGGGCGTCTCGGGCTCGGGGAAATCGAGCCTCGCCTACCACACGATCTACCAGGAAGGGCAGCGCCGCTTCCTCGAGAGCCTGAGCTCCTATGCGCGCCAGTTCCTGGGCCGCATGGAGAAGCCCAAGGTCGACCTCGTCGAGGGCCTGTCGCCGACCGTGTCGATCGACCAGCGCTCGACGAGCCACTCGGCGCGCTCGACGGTCGGCACGCTGACCGAGGTCATGGACTTCCTGCGCCTGCTCTGGTCGCGCCTTGGCGATCCGAGCTGCCCCGAATGCGGCGCTTCGATCGAAGCGTGGTCGCCCGACCGCATCACCGACGCGATCCTCGCGGACCACGAGGGCAAGCCCGCGATGGTGCTGGCACCCGTCGTTCGCGAACGCAAGGGCGAGTATCGCAAGGAGCTGGCCGAGTGGGCGCAGAAGGGTTTCGTGCGCGCCCGCATCGACGGCGTGGTGCGGCGGCTCGACGAAGACATCGAGCTGGCGCGCTACTCGTACCACACGATCGAGCTGGTCATCGACCGCGTGACGATCGACGCCGAGACGCGCTCGCGTCTCGCCGAAGCCGTCGAACAGGCCGTGCAGCTCGGCTCGGGACTGTGCGCGCTGAGCCACGGCGACAAGGGTTACCGCCTGTTCTCGACGCAACGCAGCTGCCCGAACGGCCACGGCGCCTTGCCCGAGATGGAGCCGCGTCTGTTCTCGTTCAACAGCCCGAGCGGCGCGTGCTCCCACTGCGACGGGCTCGGCGAGACGTTCGGCTTCGCGCCCGAGCTGCTCGTCAAAGACCGGACCAAGTCGCTGCGCGAAGGCGCGCTGCACGCGTTCACGGACGAAGGCAAGCTCGTCTACGGCAAGCTGACGCTCGACCACCTCGCGGAGGTCGGGCGCGCGTTCGGCTTCGACCTCGACACGCCTTGGCAGAAGCTGTCCAGCAAGGCCAGGAAGGTGATCCTGCACGGCTCGGGCAGCCAGAAGTTCGAGTTCAAGTGGAAGCGCCAGAGTGCCTTGTTCACGACCACGGGCAGCGACCGCATCGTGTTCCCGGGCATCATGGGCCACCTCGCGAACGTCTACCGGCCCTCGCGCGCGCGGCATCTCGACCGCTTCCGGTCCGCGGTGCCGTGCGAGCAGTGCGGCGGCACGCGGCTGTCCGCGGCCGCACGCGCCGTGAAGTTCCAAGGCCAGGCGCTGCCCGAAGTGCTCGCGCTTTCGATCGACGATGCGCTGGCCTGGGTGCGCGCGCTCGTGCTGACCGGCAACGCGCAGCGCATCGGCAGAGAAATACTGCAGGAGATCGAGCGCCGGCTCGAGTTCCTGACCGACGTCGGCCTCGGCTACCTGACGCTCGAGCGCCGCGCGCCGACGCTGTCGGGCGGCGAGTCGCAGCGCATCCGGCTCGCCGCGCAGGTGGGGGCCGGGCTGCGCGGCATCCTCTACGTGCTCGACGAACCGAGCATCGGCCTGCACGCGCGCGACCAGGCGCGGCTGTTGCGCACGCTCGAGGCGCTGCGCGACCGCGGCAACACGGTCGTCGTCGTCGAACACGACGAGGAGACGATGAAGCGCAGCGACTTCCTCGTCGACGTCGGGCCTGCGGCCGGAGTACACGGCGGCGAGATCGTCGTGGCCGGCACGCCCGACGAGGTGCGCGAGACGCAGCATTCGCTGACGGGGCGCTACCTGCGCGGCGAGCTCGCGGTGCCGATCCCGAAAGAGCGCCGTACCGCCGAGCGCGGCTCGCTGCGGATCCGCGGTGCCCTGCATCACAACCTGCAGGGCATCGACGTCGAGATCCCGCTCGGACGCTTCGTCGCCGTGACGGGCGTATCGGGCTCGGGCAAGTCGACGCTCGTGCACCACGTGCTGGTGCCGGCGCTGATGCGGGAGCTGATGGACGCCGACGCGGGCGCGTCGCACTGCGAACGCATCGAAGGCCTCGAACAGCTCGACAAGGTCGTCGAGATCGATCAGGCGCCGATCGGCCGCACGCCGCGCAGCAACCCGGCGACCTACACGGATCTCTGGACGCACGTGCGCGACCTCTACGCGCTGCTGCCCGAGTCGCGGTTGCGGCAGTACGAGAAGGGCCGCTTCTCGTTCAACGTGCCGGGCGGCCGCTGCGAGGCGTGCCAGGGTGCTGGCGTCACGACGCTCGAGATGAACTTCCTGGCGCCGGTCGAGGTCGTCTGCGAGGAGTGCGGCGGCGCGCGCTTCCACGCCGAGACGCTCGCGATCCGCTGGAAGGACAAGAGCGTGCACGACGTGCTCGAGATGACGGTCGACGAAGCGGCCGCGTTCTTCGCGGACCTGCCGAAGATCGCGAGGGGTCTCGTGGCGCTGCAGGACGTCGGGCTCGGCTATCTGCGGCTCGGCCAGCCGTCGACGACGTTGTCGGGTGGCGAAGCGCAGCGCGTGAAGCTCGCGACCGAGCTGCAGCGACCCGCGACCGGCAAGACGTTCTACGTGCTCGACGAGCCGACCACGGGTCTGCACTTCCACGACGTCAGCAAGCTCATGGAGTCGCTGCAGCGGCTCGTCGACGCCGGCAACACGGTGCTCGTGATCGAACACAACCTCGACGTCGTGCGCGCGGCGGACTGGATCGTCGACCTCGGTCCCGAGGGTGGCGTGGCCGGTGGGCGCGTCGTCGCCGCCGGCACGCCCGAACAGGTCGCCGCGGTCGCGGCCTCGCACACGGGGCAGGCGCTGCGCTCGATCGGCATCGGCAAGCGCTCCGGCAACGGCAAAACCCCCGCTGCGAGCAAGCCGCGCGTGGCCCAGGGCCAGCGTGTGTCGCGGCCGACCCACATCGAAGTGCGCGGCGCCCGCACGCACAACCTGCAGGGCGTCGACTGCGACGTGCCGCTCGGCAAGTTCACGGTCGTCACGGGCCCGTCGGGTTCGGGCAAGTCGAGCCTCGCATTCGACACGATCTTCCAGGAAGGCCAGCGCCGGTTCCTCGAGAGCATGTCGACCTACGCGCGCCGCTTCCTGGGCCGCATGGACCGAGCACCGGTCGATCGGCTCGACGGCCTCGGTCCGTCGATCGCGATCGACCAGAAACGCACGGCGCGCAGCCCGCGTTCGACCGTCGCGACGACGACCGAGATCCACGACTACCTGCGGCTGTGTTATGCGCGCATCGGCCGGCCGCACTGCCCGGCGCACGGCCAGGAGCTGATCGCGTGGTCGCCGAGCCGCGCTGCCGCGTCGTTGGTCGCCGAATGGTCGGGGCGCCGGGCCCACGTGCTCGCGCCGATCACGGTGCCCGACGACGTGCGCGGCGACGACAAACAGACCGCGGCGTGGCTGCAGGCGCTGTGCTCGGAGTGGCAGCAGGCCGGCTTCGTGCGCGCGCTCGTCGACGGCGAAGAGCTGCGGCTCGACGCGAAGTGGCCCGCGAAGGCGCCGAAGGAAGTCATGCTCGTGATCGACCGCACGACGCTCAGCGACCGCGCCCGGCTAGCGGACGCGCTCGAGCAGGCGCAGCAGGCGGCCAAGGCGCACGGCGGCAGTGCTTGCGCGGTCGTGCGGCTCGCCGACGGTCCGGAGGCGGGGCAGCAACACTGGTTCCGCGCCGACCGCGGCTGCCACCTCTGCGACTACGAGGCTCCCACGGATCCGCATCCGCGCTGGTTCTCGTTCAATCACCACAGCGCGGCCTGCACGGCCTGCAACGGCCTCGGCGAAGTCGTCGTCTGCACCGAGGACCTGCTCGTGAATCACCGCGACAAGCCGGCCTTCGACGGCGCGATCCGGCATCAGGGCGCGGCGTTCACGTTCCTGACCAATCCCGATGGCTGGTATGCCGAGGTCGCGACGGCGGCCGCGAAGAAGCACGGCTTCGACCTCGATCTGCCGTGGCGCAAGCTGCCGCCGAAGGCGAAGCAGCTGCTGCTGCGCGGGTGCGGCGACGAACGCTTCGAGGTCGTGTTCCGCAAATACGAAAGCGGCAAGCGGCGCGAGTGGCGCATGTCGGTGCCGTGGAAAGGGCTCGCGCGTCAGGTCGAGGAGTGGTTCCACGGCCGCGACGCGGAGCACGGCGGCGACGACCGCTTCCGCGCGGTGATGAAGTCGCAGGCGTGCCCCGACTGCGAGGGTGAGCGCCTGCAACCGGGTCCGCGCCACGTGAAGGTCGGCGGCGTGCGGCTGCCCGAGCTGCTGAAGCAGACCGTCGACGACGCGGCCGCGACGATCGAAGGGCTGCGGCTCGACGCGACCGAACGCCGCATCGCGGCGGACGTGCTGAAAGAGATCAGGAACCGGATGTCGTTCCTGCGCGAGACCGGGCTCGGTTACCTGACGCTCGACCGCTCGGCCGCGACGTTGTCGGGCGGCGAAGCGCAGCGCATCCGGCTCGCGACGCAGCTCGGCAACAAGCTCGTCGGCGTGCTCTACGTGCTCGACGAGCCGACCGTCGGCCTGCACCCCAGGGACACCGAACGGTTGTTGCGCACGCTGCTCGAGCTGCGCGACCTCGGCAACACCGTGGTCGCCGTCGAACACGACGAAGTCATGGTGCGCGCCGCCGACCACGTGCTCGACCTCGGCCCCGGCGCCGGAACGCGCGGCGGCAAGATCGTGGCACAGGGCACGCCCGCGGCCATAGCGCAGAGCCAGAGCCTCACGGGGTTGTGGTTGCGCGGCGAGCTCGGCGTCGAACGGCCCACACGGCGGCCCGTGTCAGGCCACGTCGCGCTCAGGTCCGTCGGCGTGCACAACCTGAAGGCGCTCGACGTCGACATCCCGCTCGGGTGCCTCGTCGCGGTGACCGGCGTGTCGGGTTCGGGCAAGTCTTCGCTGGTCATGGACGCGCTCGTGCCGGCGCTGCAGGGCGGCGACGCGAACGTGTCGTGGCACGACGGCGAGACGCGGCCGTGGCAGCTCGTGGTCGTCGACCAGACGTCGATCGGCACCTCGCCGTCGAGCAACCCGGCGACCTACACGGGCGCGTTCACGCACATCCGCGAGCTGTTTGCGAGCACGCCGATGGCGAAGCAGAAGGGCTTCGGCCCGGGCCGCTTCTCGTTCCACGTCGCCGCGGGACGCTGTGCGAACTGCGAAGGCAAGGGCCAGATCCAGGTCGAGATGCACTTCCTGGCCGACGTCTGGGTCACGTGCGAGGTGTGCAACGGCCGCCGCTACAACAGCGAGACGCTGACCGTCGAGTATCGCGGCAAGAACGTCGCGCACGTGCTCGGCATGGACGTCGACGAGGCGCTCGCCTTCTTCGGCAACCACAAACACATCGTACGCCCGCTGCAGCTCATGCACGACGTCGGCCTCGGCTACCTGCGGCTCGGCCAGCCCGCGAACACGTTCTCGGGCGGCGAAGCGCAGCGCATCAAGCTCTGCGCGGAGCTCGCGGCGCGGCCGCGCGCGCACATGATCTACGTGCTCGACGAGCCGACGACGGGGCTGCACCAGGACGACGTCAGGAAGCTGATGGCCGTGCTGGACCGGCTGCTCGAGCGCGGCGCCTCGGTCGTCGTGATCGAGCACCAGCTCGACGTGATCCAGTCCGCCGACCAGGTGCTCGAGCTGGGCCCCGAAGCCGGCGACCACGGCGGCCGCATCGTGGCGCTCGGGCCTCCCGAGACGGTCGCCGCGACCGCAGGCAGCCACACGGGGCGCTTCCTGGCAGGGCGCTTCGGCATCGCGGCGCCGCAGGCGCCGCCCAAGACAGCAGGCAAGACGGCAGGGAAGAAGGGCAGGGTCCTGGTCAAGAAGGGCAGCGGGGGAGACGAATGAACGAACCGCCGCTGATCGTGCAGACCGATCGCACGGTGTTGCTCGAGACGCAACACCCCGAGTACGAGGCCGCGCGCGATCGCCTCGCGCGCTTCGCCGAGCTCGAGAAGTCGCCAGAGTACGTGCACTTCTACCGCATCACGCCGGTCAGCATCTGGAACGCGGCGGCGCTCGGCGAAGACGTCGACGACCTCGTCAGTTGGCTCGTGCAGAACTCGCGCTTCCCGATCCTGCCGGCCGTGCTGACGCAGCTGCGCGAGTGGTTCCGTCGCTACGGCCTGCTGCGCTTGTTCGCGCTCGGCGACTCGCGCCTGCGGCTCGAGTGCGACGATCCGAGCGTGTTGCCGGAGCTCGCCGAGCACGCGGGCCTCGCCGACCTGCTCGAGGTCGACGACGACGGCGTCTACGCGGTCGCGGCAGCGCGGCGCGGCGAGCTCAAGCAGGTGCTCGTGAAGCTCGGTTACCCGGTCGAGGACCGCGCCGGGTATCACGCGGGCGATCGGCTCGCGTTCGGCTTGCGCACGGCGCCCGAAGGCGAGCCGGGTTTCCACCTGCGCGCCTACCAGCACGCGGCGGCGGCCGCGTTCCACGCTGGCGGCAGCGACCGCGGCGGCTGCGGCGTCGTCGTGCTGCCGTGTGGCGCCGGCAAGACCGTGGTCGGGATCGCGGCGATGCACCTCTTGCAGACGAACACGCTCGTGCTCACGACCAACACCGTCGCCGTGCGGCAGTGGCTGCGCGAAGCGCTCGACAAGACGGATCTCACGCCCGACCAGGTCGGCGAGTACACGGGCGAGCAGAAGCAGATCCGACCCGTGACCGTGGCGACCTACCAGATCCTGACGCACCGCAAGGGCAAGCTCGATCCATTCACGCATCTCGACCTGTTCGACCGCGGTGGCTTCGGTCTCATCGTCTACGACGAAGTACATCTGCTGCCGGCGCCGGTGTTCCGCGCGACGGCCGGCATCCAGGCGCGGCGGCGCCTCGGCCTCACGGCGACGCTCGTGCGCGAGGACGGACGCGCCGACGAAGTGTTCTCGCTGATCGGCCCCAAACGCTACGAGCTGCCCTGGAAGCAGCTCGAGCGACAGGGCTTCCTCGCCGAAGCGCGGTGCACCGAGGTGCGCGTGCCGCTCGCGGGAGCGCGCGCGGGCCGCTATGCGTCGGCCTCCGCGCGGACGCAGATCCGCATCGCGGCCGACAACGAACGCAAGACCGACGTCGTCGGCGCTCTGCTCGACGTGCACCGCAAGGATCGTGTGCTCGTGATCGGACAATACCTCGATCAGCTGCAGCAGCTCGCCGCGGTGTTCCGGCTGCCGCTGATCACGGGACACACGCCGACGCACGAACGCGAGACGCTCTACGCCGCGTTCCGCAGCGGCGAGGTTCCGCGTCTCGTGGTCAGCAAGGTCGGGAACTTCGCGATCGACCTGCCCGACGCGAACGTCGCGATCCAGGTCTCGGGCACGTTCGGCAGCCGGCAGGAGGAGGCGCAGCGGCTCGGTCGCGTGCTGCGGCCCAAGGCCGATGGCGGCGCGGCCAGCTTCTACACGCTCGTCTCGGCCGACACGCGCGAACAGGCCTTCGCGAAGAAGCGCCAGCTGTTCCTGACCGAGCAGGGTTACTCGTACACGATCCAGTCGGCGGACGACCTGCTCGCCGCTGCCGTGCGATACCGCGAGGCGCGCGCATGACACGGCTCAGTCTGCGGGTCCTGTTGCAGGGTGCTGGGGACGAGGTCGTGCAGGAGTGCGTGTTGCGCTGGTGCAGCGGCGATGCAGCGACGCGCACGCTGGCCGCGGCGGCCACGGCGATGGAGCACGAGAGGACGGTCCTCGGTCGCATCGCGGCGCTGCCACGCAAGCTGCAGGACCTGCTCGAGGCGTTCTTCGCCGAGAGCAGCGGGGTCCGGTCGGTGCAGGACCTGTTCACCGAGCACGGGCGCAACTTCAAGAGCCGGTTCGACCTCGAGGCGTCGGTCGCGGCGCTGCATCGCGAGGCGTTCGTGTTCTTCGTGAAGGACAAACGCTGGGCCAGCTTCGACTCGCCGTGTTGGGCCGTGCCGAGCGAGCTGGTCGAGTGCGTGTTGCAGTGCCGGCGTCGCCGCCGGCATCTGCTGCAGGACTCGTTGACGCTGCAGGGATTCCTCGACGCGCGGTTCTTCCGCGACCGCGACGTGGGCCCTGCCGACAAGACAGGCCACGGCCCCAATGGCAAAGACGCCAACGGCAAGAACGCCAATGGCCGGGGATCGCATGCCAGAGGGCAAAACGGCAAGACCGCTGAGGGCGGTCCTGCCGCCGACAGCAAGGCCGCAGACCACGCGCGCAAGATCTACAAGCTCTACACGATGGAGAGCTCGATCGCGCAGCGGCTGCAGAAGCTGCCGGGCCCCGTCGCGTCCATCTGCGAAGCCGTGCTGCAGCGCCACGGCGGCATCGCCGAATGGGAGGATCTGCTGCGCGAGCTGGAGCTGCCCGATCCACCCGACCTGGCCTTCGTCGGCAAGAGCATCGAAGAAGCGATGATCGGCACGACGGGATCGCTCGACCTCGCGCCGATGGGCATCCGCGCCGCGGAACGCGCGATCGTGGTGTTCCACGAAGTCGCGCTCTACGCGATCCGCCGGCGCGGCGAACAGAACCACCCGCAGGTCGCCGAAGAGCTCAGCTGCGGCGGCGACATGACGACCAACGTCGGCCGGTTCATGCGCGAGCTGCAACAGAGCAAAGTCCTGTTCACCGCGGATGGCGACCTCTTCAAGGCCTCCCAGAAGCGCATCGCGAGCCTGCTGCTGCCCGTGCCGGGCGGACAGCTCGGGGCCGAGGCGCTGCTCGAGCTGATCTACCGCTTCTGCCTGCAACGCCGGCTCATCGACCGCCGCGGCGAGCGTTCGCTGCGGCCGACCCCGGCCGGCAACGACTTCGAACGCTCTCCGCTCGGCGCGCAGGTCAAGATGCTGCTCGCGCACTTCGTCGAGGACCGCACGCTGCCCGGCGAGCAGTTCCACCAGACGCGCATGCGGCGCGTGCTGTTGCGGCTGCTGCGGCGCGCGGAGCCGATGACGTGGCAGGAGGTCTCGATCCTGCCGTTCCTCGCGCGCAACGCGTATCTCGCGCAGATCGACATCGCGCAGACCGAGGAGTTCTTCGCCACGCGCTACCAGGGTGGTTGCTACACGCCGAGCGAGTCGTTGCAGCAGATGTGCTGGAACCTTCTCGTGTGGGTCAAGAAGCGGTTGTTCCCGCTGGGCCTCGTCGACATCGGCATGCACGGCGGCCGCGTGACGGCGCTGCGTCTCTCGAAGATGGGCGCCGAGCTGCTCGACGCCGAACCGGCCGGCCGAGTCGGCGGCACGCGCAGCACCGTGATCGTACAGCCGGACTTCGAGCTGCTGCTGTTCCCGGGCGACGACGTGCACGACGTCGTGCACCTGTTCGACCGCTTCGCGCACCGCACGAAGAGCGACCACGTCTACCAGTTCAAGCTCGATCAGCCGAGCGTGCTGGCCGGCATCGCCGACGGGCTCTCGGGCGAGCAGATCGTGCAGGAGATGACCGACCGCGCGCGCGCGCCGATCCCGCAGAACGTGCTCTACAGTCTCGCCGAGTGGTCGCAGAGGCCGTCTTCGTGAGTGCGATGCCAACGTTGTCGTGGAACGGCGCTGGACCTTCGGCGCAGCGGCGACGATTGTAGTTGCCCGCCCGCCTCGCCATGCCGACCCGACCCCTCGACCGCAATCCTGCGATCCTCATCCTCGGCGCCGGGCCCGCGGGATTGGCGTGCGCGATGGAGCTCTCGCGCAACGACAGGAAGAGCACGATCATCGAACGCGACGAGCAGATCGGCGGCCTCGCGAAGACGTTGACGATCCGCGAAGGCGACCTCACCTTCCTGACCGACATCGGGCCGCACCGGTTCTTCTCGAAGAACAAGTATCTCTACGACTTCATCGAGGACCTGCTGCACGAGGAGTGGCGGCGCGTCCCGCGGCTCACGCGGCAGTTCATCGGCGGCAAGTTCTTCAACTACCCCGTGAACTTCAAACAGGTCGTCGTGACGCTCGGCTTCTGGAAGAGCTTCCGCATCGCGACCGACTACTTCCTCGCGCGGCTGCGTTACGGCGTGTTCGGCAAGCCGATGCGGACCTTCGAGGACTACGTGGTCGCGAACTTCGGCCGCACGCTGGCCGAGTTCAGCATGATCAACTACTCGGAGAAGATCTGGGGCATCCCGGTCTCCGAGATCCATCCCGACTGGGCCAAACAGCGCATCAGCGGACTCAACCTCTGGAGCGTGTTCAAGAACGCGGTCGGCTTTGGCAAGGGGGGCTCGCCGAAGTCGCTCGTCGACGAGTTCTACTACCCGCAGTTCGGCACGGGCCGCATCTACGAAGAGATCGGCAAACACCTCGCAGCCACCGGCAACCACATCCACACGCGCGCGGAGCCCGTCGTCGTGCGGCACGACGGCACGCGCATCACGTCGGTCGACGTGAAGACGCAGGACGGCGTGCAGACGGTGGTGCCCGGCACGGTGGTGGAGTCGGTGCCGATCACGCACTTCCTCACGCTGCTCGATCCACCGCCGCCGCCGGCCGTGCTCGACGCCGCGAAGAACCTCAAGTGGCGCGCGCAGGTCTACCTGTTCCTCACGCTCGACAAGGACAGCGTCACGAACGACAACTGGATCTACTTCCCGAGCAAGGACATCCCGTTCGGCCGCACGAGCGAGATGAAGAACTTCAGCAAGGACATGTGTCCGCCGGGCAAGACCTCGTTCTTCGTCGAGTTCTTCGCGTTCGAAACCGATCCGATCTGGTCGCTCACGAAGGAACAGCTGCTCGACCTCGTGCTGCCGTATTTCGAGAAGTGGGGGTTCTTCACGCGCAAGGACGTGAGGAACTGCTACCTGATCAAGCGCCCGCACGTCTATCCGGTCTACGACAGCACGTACAGCCAGCACCTCGGCGTCGTGAAGCAGTGGCTCGACCGGCTGCAGAACCTCGTCTACGTGGGACGCCCCGGCCGCTTCAAGTACACGAACCAGGACCACAGCCTCGAGATGGGCATCGTCGCGAGCCGCATCATCCTCGAGGGCCGCAAGTACGACATGGAGACGATCGGCGCCGAGAACGAGTACTTCGAGAAGGGTCCGATCTACGAGAAGCGGATCTGAGGTCCCCAAAGCGCCGCCGCGACGAACCGGCGGCTGCCGAGGTCCGCGCCGTATGCTAGAGTGGGCCTGCCGATGCGTCGCCACATCGATCTCCTGTGCTGCGGCCTCGTTCTCGCCCTGCATGCGGTAGCACAGGACGGATCGACGGCGAAACCGCCTGCAACGGAGCAGGAGCAACGTCTGCAGCAGGTTGTCGACGAGATGATCGTGCTCGTCGAGAAGCACTCGGGGCTCGCGTTCGCGCGGCGTCCGAAGGTCAGGGCCGTGAAGGCCAAGGAATGGCGGGAGATCGTCAAGCGTGAGGGCGGCCTCGAGAAGGCGCGCGACGTCTTCGAAGCCAGCGTCAGGATGCAAGGCATGTATCTCGTCGCGACCGACGAGGTCGTGATCTCGCCGCTCGGCGTCGGGCCGCTGCTCCAGGCCATCGACGAGGATGCGCCACGGCACGTTCGCGAAGCGGTCGCTCAGCAGAAGGCGACCGTCGCGCACGAGCTCGTACACGCGCTTCAGGAGCAGCATTTCGCGCTGCCGTCGCGGCTGTTCAAGACCGACGACAAGGACGTCGTGGAGCTCGTGCGGCTCAAGACCCTCATCGAGGGCCATGCGGTGGTGGTCGAAGAGCTGATCGCGGAGCATGAGTTGGGCATCGAGGACTACATGCAGCGCGGTCCGTACGGTCTGGGCACGGAACCGAGCTATGTGACCGGCCGGCGGTACTTCCTGCACCTGCTGCGCACCGGCGGCATCAAGGCCGTGCTCGAGTCGCTGGCGAAGCCCCCGACGTGGGTCGCGCTGCTCGAGCTCGCGAACAAGGAGCTGCCGCCGGAGCCACCGCCGGTACCGGCCGAAGCCGGCGAACCGAAGGCCGGTGGTGGCGCGAAGCGCTGAGGCTCGGCCGGCCGACAGACCTTCCCCTTGCGAACGCGGCATGGTAGCAATCCCTCCAATGAGCGCCCTGGCTCCCCGGCTGGACCCTTCGTTGCTGCGCCTCGTGCTCGTCACCGACGGGCAGGGAGAGCTCGCGCGCATCGAGGCCGTCGTCGCCGCGGCGATCGACGGCGGCGTGCGCTGCGTGCAGTTGCGCGAGGCGAAGTGGTCGGCGCGCCAGCTCATGCTCGCCTGCGAGCGACTCATGCCGCTGCTCGAGCGCGTGGGGGGCATCCTGCTCGTCAACGACCGGCTCGACCTCGCCGTCGCGCGCATGGCACACGGCGCGCAGATCGGCTACCGGTCGCTGCCGCCCGAGGTCGCGCGCGAGGTGCTCGGCACGCACTCGCTGCTCGGCTATTCGGCCCACGACCAGGGTGAGCTCGATCTCGCGGTCGCCGGCGGCTGCGACTTCGCGCTGTTGTCGCCTGTGTGGCCGACTACGAGCAAGCCGGGCATGCCGCACCTCGGCGAGGTGCGCGCTGCTCACCTGACGACGAAGGCGAGGCTGCCGGTCGTCTGGCTGGGGGGGATCGACGTCGTGAACGCGGCGCGGATCGCGCTGCTGCCCGCGCTCGGGCGTCCGGTCGGCATCGGCGTGCGCAGCGCGCTGATGACGGCCGACGATCC
>Ga0111539_10001264_pt1 | contig 33736 bp, 26 predicted proteins | sample RhiMethybrSRZTD1_FD_79667 | JGI IMG/M metagenome (GOLD analysis project Ga0111539, IMG submission 79667) | Populus rhizosphere microbial communities from Tennessee, USA - Rhizosphere MetaG P. TD hybrid SRZTD1 (version 2) (version 2) | ecosystem: Host-associated > Plants > Roots > Rhizosphere >...
ATCGTTGTGGACACCGACACGCTTCAGCGTAAACCGATCGTCCTTTCTGTCCACCCAGCCTCTCCTCACCGTCACGGCCCCATCGTAGAACTGGCGCGCCAGATCGCACGCCTCACGAGTGTGTGAGCCTTTTGGAAAGCAGAACCAGCGTGATGGACGCTGGACAAATCGGTCGAGCGCGGTCCTCGAATCCGCCAGCTCCGATTGCATCGTCTGACGATCCACCTGCCCGAGGAGTGCATGCGTCACCGTGTGCGATCCGAATGCGATCCCGGACGACTCCATGCGTGCGATCCGATCGGCGTCGAGCATGTCGTCGCGGCCAATCCAGCTCGTGACGAGGAAGACCGTGGCCGTGGCTCCATAACGCTGGAGGAGCGGAAACGCGACGTCGTAGTTGTCGCGCCAGCCATCGTCGAACGTGATCGCACATGGTGGGCGGGTCAACACACGCCGCCCGGTCATCCACTCGCCAAACGCGTCGATCGTGACGAGGTCGTAGCGCGATCGCAGCAAACGCAGATGGTGTTCGAACGCGCTGGCGGTGACGAACATGCCGGGATCGACACCCGGGTGCGGCGCGTCGGACAACACGCGGTGATACATCAGCACAACGCCGCGATCCTGCATCGCCACGCGATGGCGCTGCTCCTCGAGTCCGCTGTAGTACGCCGCTGCTGAAACTGCCCGTCGCGCCAGCGCCCTGGCGGTGATCATACGGGCGTCCTGGAACGCCTCAAGACGGCTTCCATCGCCGGGTGCATGATCGGCGCCGGCTCGGGTGTCACGATCTGTTCCGATGTTGCGCGCAACGCTTCGGTTTCGACGAGTCGCAGTCCGACCGCCGTCAGCGCCGTCAGCACCCAGAGGTGCGGATAGTAGAGCACCGCGATGAACGCACCGGTGACCAGAAAGGTGACGATGGCGCCGTCCATACCAGCCAGCATCTGCTGGTAGAAGCGGAAACGCTCGTGTGATTCCGGAGACAAATCCTGCCTCGCCAACTGGCTGCGGCACGTGCGCAACGCCCTCCGCCGAGCCATGATGCCCTTGATGACGATGATGAAGAACAACACTGTTCCGACGAGGCCGTATTCGGGCAGCAGTGTGAAGTACACCGAGTGCGACACGCGTCCCCAGACGTGGATACCGCGCGCAATTTCCTTCTCGTCCTCGTAGAAGAAATTGTTGTACTGATAGTTGGCTGGGCCAACGCCGAGGACCGGGTTATCGAGGAACATCCGCCAGGCGATCTTCCACAAGTACAGGCGCCCATACCCGGTGTCGTTTTCGTTCGTAGATGTTGAGATCGTGCTGACTTCCGTCCAGTACTTGGCGGGCGCCAGCATCACCAGCGCCAGGGCCATGACGATCACCAGCGCCATCGAAACCAGCTTGCGAGGCGAACGCATCCACAACACGGCCAGCACTGCTGCCAGTCCGATAAAGCCGCCGCGCGACAGCGTGACGGCCGTCGCGATAATCAGAATCCCGAGCGCCACGAACAGACAGGTGCGACGCGCGACTCCTCTCTCCACCGCCAGCAGCGCGAACGCATACGGGATCGCCATGTTCATCGCCATGGCAAAGTCGTTCTCGTCGGCGAGGAAGGAGCCGACGCCGAACCCGCGGTGGGTAATGCTGTAAAGCGCCAGCACGACGTGAATCCACACCCAGAAGCGGAGCAGCTTTCTGAATCGCTCAAACGTGTCCACGAAGCACATGATCGGGAGAATCGCGCCGACCGTCATCAGTGCGAAGTCCCACGTGGTCACCACGGCCATGCGGTTGTTGTAGGCGAATGGCGCCAGTACCAGCATCAGTCCAAGAAACGCGAGCACCCACTTGCCCAGTGTCGGGATCGCGGGCCGCTTGACCAGCATCGCGAGGATGCCGCCGCCAAGTACGATCACGCCAGGCCGCAGATAGCTAAGGATCGGCACCCAGTTGTGCGGCCGGCCGAATTCCACCAGCACATAGCCGAGAACCAGCACGAATGGCAGTGTGTACATCGTGTAGGGCGTCGGCTCGGACGCCTCCACGCTGAGCCCTGCCGGAAGGTTGGGACTCGGAAGCACGCTCGAGCTCATGACGGAGACTCCGACGTTTGCCAGACACGGTCCATCTCAGGCCAGAACGACAGATAGACGCCTTCGACGCGCGTCACATACCCGCGCACATCGAACAACGAGCGAACCCGCTCCTCGCCCGCACTCCCGACGCGGGCCCGTAACGACGACGAACACAGAACCTTCGACATGCAGTCGGCCAGCGCCCGGGGATCGCCGGGCTCGACGAGGAATCCGGAAATCTCGTGTTCGATGATCTCCGTCGGTCCACCGTGATTGGTGGCGATCGTCGGCTTTCCCAGCGTCATCCCTTCAAGAATGACACGACCCATCGGCTCCGGCGTGATCGAGGTATGCACCAGCACATCAGAGGCGCCCACAATGGCTGAGACGTCGGAGCGATATCCGGTGAAGGACGTCCGATCCTCCAGCGCATACTCGCGCCGAAGCTCTAGCAAATGGGCGTAATAGGCCTGGTTCTCGGCGTTCGTGGGTACTCCGCCGACGAACAGGCATCGCCAATGCACCGACGACGGCAACAGTGGTAGCGCGCGCAGCAGGACCTCCTGGCCCTTCCATTCATGCACGTTGCCAACCATGGCAATGAGCAATTCGCCATCGCGCAGCCCAAACTCGGCCCGGACCTCATCGGCGCTCCGCTGCTGCGCGAGTGCCTGGTATGCCTCGAGATCGATGCCGTTGTGAATCTGCACGACCCGGTTCGTCATCCAGGGATCGTCGCGCTCCAGCGCCGCCTGCACGTCGCGCGAGATACAGATCACACGATCGAAGGAATGTGTGTACCACGGGGGTAGTGCGTGTCCACGCTGATGCACGACGGTGGGCGCCCCGCACAGCCAGGCGGCGAGCGGCCATTCGGCGCCGGTCACGACACAGTTGTTGAGGTGGATGAGATGCGGGCGAATCGTGAACACCGCCAACACGCGCGCCGCGCTGAACCGCATCGCGCCGATCAAGTTCAACAGCTTCTGGACCGGCACCACGAGCGCATTCACTGGATGGTCGCCATGCGCGATCGACAACCTGATCGGCACGTAGGCGGGCAGCATCACCACGCGCGCGCAACGCTCGTACTCGTCAACCAACGAGTGGTGCTGGTAGAACGCCACAACTGGCTCGAAACGCGTCCGGTCGAGATGTTTCACCAGCAGCAGGAGCGAATGGTGGGAACCGCCGATCGTGCCATCGAGATTTTGCTCGACGAACAGAATCCGCTTCCGCGGCCGCGCCGCCTCCGCCATCGCGGGACCATCCGCCTCTTCCTGCCATCCCATCCTGGCTCGCAACGGGGCCATCAACGAGAGCAACGTCCGCCGCTCCGCCGAATTAAGGAACCCGGTCACCCACAAGAGGGCCGGGAACAGCAGCCACGCGAGGCTCTTGGTCACGAGCGCGAGCCACACGGGGGCGTCCGGCAGCCGGCTCGCCACGACATAGGTGACGAACGCGATGGCGGTCACGTGCAGGATCCGGCGGTACTCGAATGGAATCCAGTACACCTGCTGTGCACGCGCGAGAATGAGCACCGCGGATAGGGCGAACGACACGAGCGTTGTGATCGCCGCGCCTTTCATACCGAGCGTCGGAATCAACGCCGCGTTCAATCCGAGATTGGCAATCGCTCCCACCCATTTGATCGTCGAGAGCTGCCCGCTTTTACCGGTCAACCACAGTCCGACCTGGAAGACGTTGTCGGAACAAAAGAACACCATCGCCACGAGCAGAATCGGCAACACCGTGTGCGCGGGCAGATACGACGGCGCCGCCATGATCACGACGATTTCCCGCGAGAGCACAGCCAGACCGAGTGCCACGCCAGTCAGGGCGGCGAGAAAATACGTCGCGATCTTCGCGTAGACCTCCTTCGCGTTTGGCTGATCGCGAATCTCAAAGAGATACGAGTGCCACACCTGATTGAAGGGCACCGCGACGAGCATCGTCACGATCATCGCGATCTTGTAGGCCAGGGCGTAGAGACCCACCTCTTCGAGGGTCGAAAAGGCGCGCAGGAAATAGCGGTCGGCGAAGTTCAGCACGAACGACGCCAGACCCACCGGCACAAAAAACAGTCCGTAGCTCAGCATCGGACGCAGCTTCGTGATATCGAAGTGCACTCCGGTCTCGCGAAAGATGCGCCAGGAGAGATACAGACTGAAGACCGACGCCGTGATCAACGTGGAATAGAAGATGCCCTCGGGGCCCTTGTGCTGATACGCGACGAAGTAGATATTGAGCAGGATCGCGACGGCCGTGTAGGCGACGGAGAGGCGTGTGAACAACCCCGAACGGTTCTGCACCCGCAACGTGTTTCGCTCGATTCGCCACACCGACGAGACAAAGAGCACGGCAAAAGACAACAGGAACAAATTGGCGTAGTGATCGGCGCCGAGGATCTCCCGGGCAAAGATGTGCCTGGCTGGAATCAGCACGGCGACGAAGAGCAATCCACTCCCCAGGCTGAAGATGACGGCGGTCGAAATCGTCTTGTGACGGTCGGCCTCATCGGGGAAGGCGTGGTAATACTTCATCAGCGCCTGGTCGATCCCCAACGCGATGAACTCTGCCAGGACATAGCCCGTCAGATCGAGCAGCTCGATAACTCCGTAATCCTCGAGGCTGAGAAACCGCGTGTAGAGCGGCAGGAGCAGGAATCCAACGGCTCTCGTCAGCAGCACGGCTGACCCATAGACAGCCGAGTGCTTGATGATGGTGCGGACTTCCTTCATGGCTCGGGCACCGAGTCCGCGCCGGAATCGGCGAGGCGCGGCACAATCTCCCGCCCGGGGTTCCCCACGACCGTTGCGCCGTCTCGCACGCTCTTCACCACGACCGATCCCGCACCGACGACACAGCCTTCGCCCACCGACGCCATGATCACCGCGCTGTTCCCGATCCAGGTGTTGTCGCCAATCTCTACCACCGAAAAGGTGCCACTCTCGGACCCGAGCAGACGTCCATGGACGCGCCGATGCTGGTGGCGCGAGCTCAAGATATCGACGTTGCTGCCAATCATCACGTTGTTGCCGATGGTCACCTTACCCAGGGAACAGCATGTGCCGATGTAGACACCTGAGCCGATCGACACGTCTGGATGCGCAAGCACGGTTCCAAACTCAATGTGCGCATCCTCTGCGCAGTCGAGGAGCGTCCGCCGATAGAAGGCTCGCCGCAGATATGATCCTGTGCGACCGGGAAACAGGCTGAGAAACTGTGAACAGCTTGCAAACACGATCGCGCCCCGTCCCCGCAAACCAGCTAGGCGCCACGCAACAAGCAGCGGACTGACGGCAATGCCCGCTGCGACCAACGTCAACCGTTGGAACAGGGATCGGCGACGCGGCGGCAACTCACTCACTCAGCGCGGGCCTTCTCCAGACGCACCAGATAGCCCGACCCCCACCACGCCAACCAGCCGCGGTCGCCTACGGCCTCCAATGCGTGTCCGATGGCGACTGCTGCCCGCGGCCAGAGGCGAACCAGACCTGGTGTCCTGAAGTCATAGAAGCGCGAGCTGCGTGGCGTCAGACCGAAACGACGGCACAACCGTCCGAATGGTTGCGGCTCGTGGACAGCGAGCGTGACGGTTTGACGCAAGCGATCTTCCTCGTCAGGTGTGCGACGCAGCACCCAGCGGCTCACGATCCAGCGAAGCCGCTGCTCGAGCCGAATGGGCGCGTAACGGTTCGCGAGCTGAATCACCGCGCACCCTCCGGGCTTCAAGACCCGTGCAATCTCCGCAACCGTCTTGTCGTCGTCCTCCACGTATGCCATGACGCCGATGCAGATGATCGCGTCGAACGACGCGTCTGCAAACGGAAGCCCTGTCGTCTGACCGACGGCGAACTCAGCGCCAGGTCGATTGCGGACGCTGTCCTTGGCAACAACGAGCATCCGGGACGACAGGTCCGTACCCCAGACCTTCCATTGTCGATCGAGCAGCGCGCTCGTATAGACTCCGGGGCCGCAGCCGATGTCGAGTACCCGCCCGGACGTCGGCGCGCCTGCGGCCAGCATCGACAACACGTACTGCCGTCGCACCAGATACGACAGCTGCTCACACGTCGCCGGAGCATCGGGGTACCGATCGCGGCGGTACCGGTCTGCATCCGAGTCAAAGAACGTACGGACCGACTCAAGTCTGTGCAGCATCAGTGGACGCGCGCTCTCTTTCTGGCGAGGTAGTGGTCATATAGCTGCTCATACTGCGACACCATGGCGGCTGCTGTGAAATTGCGCTCGTAGCGCTGCCGGCCGGCGTCGCCGATTCGCTGTCGCACGACCGGGTCGCCGGCCACACTCACGAGGGCGTCACTCAAGTCCTGCGGCTCGCGTGACGCAAGCAGCGTCGCACAGACGCCGTCCTCCACGACTTCCGGAACACCACCCACGGCAGTGGCGACGATCGGCTTGTTCAGCGCCATCGCCTCGAGCAAAGCCATGGGCATGCCCTCGAAGTGCGACGTCTGCACGAAACAATCAAAGGTCTGCATCAGATCAACGGCGTCGGTCCGATACCCGGTGACGATCACCTGCCGCTCGAGACCGAGCGCGGCTGCTCGGGCACGGAGGTCGTTTTCGAGAGAGCCGCCGCCAACGATCAGAAATCGCGCCTTCGGCATCCGTTTCAGCACCAAAGGGGCGGCGTCGATCAGCAGGTCGAGGCCCTTCTGCACTTCGAGCCGCGCCGCGGTACCGAAGACGACGTCGTCAGGCTGTAGACCGAGCTCGCGACGGATGGCGGCCGGCTTCTCGTTCCGCCGCAGCCTGATGTCGATGCCGTTGTAGATGACCTGGATTTTGTTAGGCGCGATCCGCTGATACTGAATCAAGTCGTTGCGGGTGTGATGCGACACCGCCACGATGGTGTCGGCAAATCTCGAGGCGCCTTTCTCGAGCACCTGCCAGTGCCGCTCGATCGGATACTGTTTGCAGTGATCCGTGTTGATCAAGATCGGCACCCTCGCGATCCGTGCACCGACCGTGCTATCGATGAACGCGGGCATGTGATGTGTGTGCAGCAGATCAACCTTCTGATCGGCAAACACACGCGCCAGCTCGAAGCCGCGCAGATACTTCCCCATCTTCGACTGGTTTTCGCAGAAGTACACCGGCACGCCTTCGCTTTCCATGATGTCGGCGAGCGGCCCCCTCTTGCTGATGCAGCAGATCGACAGCTTGTAGCGCGACGGATCGATGTACCGGCACAGCTCCATGATGACCCGCTCCATGCCGCCGATTGACATGCCGAAGGTCACCTGCATGATGTGGATCCGTTTGTCGGACCGCGATGTCTTCACAAGGGGACTGCGGACATCTGACTCTGCAGCCAGTTTTCGAGTACCGAGAAGAGTTGCTCCTGCCATACCACCTCAGTGAACGTGTGATTGGCGCCCGGGATGATGTGCAAATCGAACGGCGGCCGGTCGTTGAACGTTGGAAGAAACAGATCGCGGAACTCGACCCACAGGTAATCGTTCTCGGGGAACACGAACAGCATCCGCTTGCCGGAACCGTGGACCGCGCGAAAACTCCTGAGCATGCTCGCGTTGAGTGACTTCAGCTGATCGTTGCTCGCCCCGAAGACTCGTTCGCGGACGTAGCGCGAGCCGATACCCCATAACACGCGGTAGTCGCTCTCACCTGTGAAGAAGCGCCGCCATGCGTACCATTTGCCAAGTTTCTTGACGTAGCCCTTGGCTTCGTGCTCGACCTGGCTTGCGACAATGCTGTCGATGCCGATAGCAGCCCATGGACGAACAGGCATGCCGACCATGATGACGCCGGCCACGGCGGGGTGTTCAGCGGCCGCATGCAGCGCCGACACCGCTCCACCACAGACACCGGCCAGGACGACGTTCCGAGCCGACGTCGCCGCGCATACGTGATGGATCGCGGCCCGAGTGTCGAGTGTCCAGGCGCCCTCTTCGATGTTCTTGTAAAGCAACTTAATCGGCGCACCGTTTTCAGGAATCGCCCAGTCGCCTTCACTGTCGCCGACACCGCGCGCGTCGAATCGGAGCACGGGAAATCCGCGAGCCGCCCAACGCCGTGCGCACTTGACCGAGAGTCCATGCGCGCCTGAACGATCGAGCGGACCCTGGTTCAGGATGACGATCGCCGTATCACCCTCCTCCGAGGCGGCGGGGCGATGAAGCGATCCCCGGAGCTCGTAGCCCTCGCAGGAGAACGACACGGTTTCCTGGACCGTTCGGCTCACTTCGCCACACCTCGGCCGTGCCGATCCGAGGCCAGCCATTCGACGGTTTCCGCGAGAAATGACGGAGGCACCGATCGGTGGGATTTCGGTTCCTTCCAGAAGGGAAGTGTCGACACGCGCTTTGCCACAACTGAGGGATTCGAAGTCACAGTCTGATCGGCCGACATCGTGCTCAGCCATAGCGTGGGAATGCTCAGCTGGCCGATCTTTGAGTCGAGATCCAGAGCGAGCAACGCATCGATGAACGGCCCAGATAGCCCGTATCCATTGACGCTGATGACGCCGCCGCTGCGTGCATCGGCGATGAGATCAGACCGATCTCGTTCGATCCTCCCCAAAGCGACCATCTGTGTCGATACGTTGACACGTAGCAACTGATGCACGTACTGGGCCGGGTCTACAACTGGCTCCCAGACCACCAGCCCGGCCATAGGCGTTCCTCGCTTGACCGCAGCCAGTGCCAACGTCCCACCCAACCGGACCCCTAGAACGATGGGCGTCTGCCCTGAACGCCCTTGGGCCATTTGAAGTGCGGCGTCCAAATCAGCCTGGCGGCTGGCCCACGTGGTGGCTTCGTAATTACCTTCGCTCTCGCCCTGGCCCAAATGATCAAATCTGTAAACCATCGACCCGCAATGCGCGAGCGCTCGGGCGACCAGCACCATGGTGCGCGCGGCCCATGCGCGCTCTTCCCCGTCCGGCGGCGCAATCACGACCGGCGGTCGCGAGACGGTCCCTTTCGTGGCGTACTCGACGGCATACAAGTCACCGTTCGCCGTCGACAGCCACAACGGGGTCTCACGAACCTTGTCGTAGAGCCGCGTAAACATTCGGCCTTGCTCAGACTGATCCTGCGCGATCAATCGTCTCCCGATCGTCTCGATGGCTTCCAGCATCACGGCGTCGGTGGCGATGCGATTCATCACCCCGAGAGCCCAGCACACACCGTTCCAGGTTGACTCGTCGGACGCTTGGCGTACCAGAACGCTTTCGAAAAATCGAGCAGAGGTTTTTCCGGGGAGTCACTAACCTTTCGCTTATCTATAGTTTTATCAATTACTTATTGAGCACCATGGCACGTCGAAACTCTTCGCCACGACGTCCGTCTCCGCCAACGCCGACTTTCTCCAAAAAAGGCTAGTTAGGGGGAGAGCCGTGCGAAGGTCGCGTGGCCGCACGCGCGACGACGTTCAGGAAGGTCGCTGCGCCTGCAGCGCGGGCCGACTCATTCAGGTGGCCACCGTCGTACGTGTAATCAGGCCGCAGGTATGGAATGCCCCCGTCTTCCCGCGTGGGCGCGGCCACGAATGCTTCCAAATCAAAGATTGGCTCGCGCCCCGAATACCGCGCTCGAATGCGTTCGCTGAGCGCATCCCGCTTCGCGTTGTCGAGCGTGCGCGGGACATCCATCGACAACAGACGCCTAACGCCGGCTCGCCAGTCATCATCACGCGTGAACAGTGGAACAGTCACGTGAACGAAGGTGATGCGAGGAAATCGGGTTTGCAAATCGGCAATCGTCTGCGTGTACGCCTCGAACACCTTCTCAACGTCAGTGTCTTTCTGAATGTCCCAGAAGCAGAACTTCAAGGCAGCCACATCGAGCGTGTCGCCAAAGCCGCCCTCGAGCGCCTGACGAAACCCGCGAATCTTTGACATCGGGTCGCCGTTCTGACCGACATAGAGGTGCGCAAGGACTGGACCATCCGGCACTGCTGTCGTTCCGATGTCCACGATCGGTAGCCGTGCCTCGCCTTCACGCTCCTGGAGATCCCGAACTCCCGCGAGCAGGTTGCCGCCAACCGACTGATGCGCGAAGAACGTTCGGATCGCACTCACTCGCTTCCACGTGCTATTGGGAACAGTCACTCGATGTTCCTTGTGATCGACGCCGCCATTGTCGAGGTGGCTTCCGCAGCCGACGGCGGTCAGCGCCAGCAATAGTGCTGCTGACAGCAATAGTGCTGCTGACAGCAATAGTGCTGCTGAAAGAGTCTTCGGTTTCATATCGGTCCCGATTAGCGGCGCGAGGGTTCCCACAAAACGACGCGTCGTCCACGCGCTACCTGAAACCACGCATGGAGGATCGAGAGATTCGACGACACGAGAAACGTCACGAGCCGATGGATGCCCGAGAGGCGACCGACACGGCGCATCCCGATCGCCGCGGCGACATACACGGCTACCTGCAGAATCGCCAGCACCCCATAAAAGCGGTTCAACGGGGCGAGCACGAGGCTCGCCAGCAGCGCGCTGAGGAGCGCGAACGGCACCAGCCATCGGCACAGCTTGTGGCTGAACAGTTGCCAGGCGGCCAGACCGTAGCGGAACGGGTTCAGCAGCGTCAGATGTCGTAACAGACCCGAGATCCCTCGAACGATCGTCCGCACCTTTCGCGAATATTCACGGCGCTCGTCGGCGATGTTCTCGTAGTACGCGATCGCCTCGCGATCGGAGATTCCGCGCCAGCCGTGCTTCAACGTGTTCAGCAGCGTCGTGAAATCACTCGGGATATCCGTCTCCCACGGTTGGCACGCGCCGCGACGCGCCGCGAAGAACGAGCCGCTCAATCCGGCCACGGATCCGACTCGCGACTCGAGGTCGCGCAAGAACATCTCGTAACGCACATACGCGCCCTCGCCGCTGACGCGACCGTCGGCGTCGATCAGGCGGTCAGCGCTGCTCACGCACCCGACCGTCGGATCGGCGAAGGCGCGGAGAATGGTCCGCAGCCCGCCAGGATCGAGGCGCGCGGCAACGTCAGTAAACACGAGCACCTCTCCTGACGTGGCATCGATTGCGGTCTTCTGTGCGAACTCTTTTCCGCGCCGCTCCGGCGCAACAACCAAGCGCACACCCTGGTCGGCGTATTCGCCCACAATCTCGTGCGTGCGGTCGGTCGAACAATCAGATGCGACAACCACATCGAGCCGCTCCGCTGGATATGAGAGACGCAGCGTGTTCTCGAGCTTCTCGCGAATGCGGGCTTCTTCGTTGTGGACAGTGATGATGAACGCGACCGTCGGTGTGTGATCGTCAAACCGGACCTGGCGCGATCGCACGAACGAGATCGCGCACAGAATCAGCGGGTATCCGAAGTACGCGTAGAACACGAACACCACGGACAGCACGAACAGCACCTCGAACGTGATCATCGCAAGGGCGTCACGGGCGCGTGCCGCGTCATCGGCTTGGTTCCGGTCGCGAGCTGATTCGAGAGCAGCTGCCCAACCCGTTCGCGATCGCGCGGACTCATCCAGGGATGCACTGGCACCGTGAGCAGCCGCTCGGCGACACGTTCAGCGCACGGAAACGCGTAACGCCCCAACGTCCCGTGCAGCTCTGAAATGCCATTCACAGCCGTCGGGTACATCAAACTGATGCCGAGTCGCTGTTCGCGGCCAACGCTCACGAGCCAGTCACGCGCGCCGCGCGACTCGCAAATAATCGGAAGCCTGATACAGGTATGGGCCCTCGACGGCACGAGCGCGGGAACCACCCGCCGGAAGTACGACACGTTCTCACGGCGCGCTTGGTTCCACTCGGTCAGACGGAGACGCCAGTGTTTCAACAGACCGGCCTGCGCTCCCGACATCCGGTGCATTGCGAAGTCCACCGAATAGATGGTCTCCCCAAGATGCAGCCCTGGAACGGACGCCGGAATGCGATACAGCCAAGGCCGTAGAAAGAATGACAGTGCCGCTGCCTCTGCCAGAGCGGTCGCCGCCTGCACCGAACCAGGCTCCTCGAGCGCAGCCACCTGACGAGCCACCGCGGCAACGATGTCAGGCGACGAGGCCACGATGGCGCCGCCGCTACCACAGGTCACAGACTTGCCACGACCAAAGCTGTAGAAACCGATATGACCCGCAGTACCAGCCGGCCGCCCGTCCACCGTCGTACCCAACGCTTGCGCGGCATCATCAATGACGAACGCCCCGTATCGGTCACACAGAGCGTTGAGGCGTTCAACGGAGCACGGCAACCCGAACAGGTGCGTCGCGACCACGGCGAGCGGTCGCTCGCGCTCGAGAACGCTCGTCAGCTGCCCATAGTCGAAATCCAGCGTCCCTGGCTCGATATCGCATCCGACCACATCGAGCCCGGCGCGCGCGATGGCGGCCGGGACCGAGAAGCACGTGAACGCCGGAATGACGACCGACGTGCGAGATGACAACTGTCGCAGCGCTCGCAGGACGACCGTCAATGCCGCGCGCCCGCTCGAGATGCCCCAGGCTCGTGACACGCCTTGCGCATCCGCGAACGCTTCTTCGAACTCGCGGAGTGCGTCCGACGATCGGGCCGCACCGTTGACGCCAGCCACGAGATCTGCCGTCAGCACAGGAGCCGCCGCTGGAGGGAGATGCCGCCAGGTCATGGGAGATTCTTCACGATCGATGGCCCGATCAACCGGGTCACCGAAACAGGCAGATGTTGCCAGACCTTGATGGCGAGACGGTACTTCGGATTGTTCGGGTTCAGCTCCGGGGGTGAGCTGTTCCCGCGCACCCAGTAGTGCCAGTGGAGCGGAATCGGACTCGCTCCCCATTGCGCCTTGAAACGATACGGACCGCTGTCGGGTGTCGAGCGACCGAAATCGAACACCTCGAACCCGCCGTCGGCGGCAAACTTCAGCGAGTGCCAATACAACAACATGTTCGGACTCAGCTTGTTGTACTGGCGAAGCGACGAGGCCCATGGAATCTCTATGCGGTCGCGGAATCCGAGCAGAACGGAGGCGGCAATAGGCTCCCGGCCGCGGTTCACGGTGACAACCCAGCTCGAGTTCGGAAGCTCACGCAACACCGTGCCGAAAAATTCCCTTCCGTAAACGGGCGTACCGAGGTCGCGCATGTTGACGGCGAACACTCGATAGAAGGCATCGAGCTCTTCCTCGCGACCGACACGAACATCCATGCCTTCCTTCTGCGCGCGCTTGATCTGACTCCGCAGCTTCGCTGGAAACTGTTCCCACAAGCGTTCCGAGGATCCACCAAGCGGCAGACGCATCGACGCCTTCGCAGATCGAACCTGCAGACCCATGTCGCGCGGCGTTTCGGTGCGCACTTCGAGATGCTCGACGCCAAGATCGCTCGCCACACGCACGCCTTCACGAAGCAGTTCCTGTTCGACGTCTTTATTGTCGGCGCAGCAGCCTCCGTAATTGACGTACGGCACTGAGACGAGAAAGTCGCCGAACATCCGGCTGCGCAAGCGAGCGAGCGGCAGAACGCCGTTGATGGCGCCGCTGCTGGATTCCGAAAACAGATAGTGCGTCTCGTGGTTGAACGCGCGCTCGATGATGCGCTTCCACGCGGAGCGGTGATACTGATGCGCGTGGGGATGTGCGTCCACATACGCGTCCCACCGCGCGTCGTCCAGCTGCGTCAGACGTCGGACCGGCATGGCTTAATGAGCCGTATCGAGATACGGCCTCAATGCCGAAAGCGCGACGCCCGCAAATCGCCGCGCCGCCGCGGCGGCTGCTGACGACGACGCGCCGGGGGCCGGCTCCAGCGTCACGGCAACGATCGCGGCATTCGATCGGCGATGAAGTATCACTTCGCGGATCGTCATGAGCCGGACGTCGGTCGGATCGGCGGTGATATGGCCGTTGACGTCATACCAGAAAAGGACGTGTCGAGACGAGTTGGCTTCGGGCCGCAATTCAGCGACACGTGCCCGCTCACCTGAAGGCAGAGCAATGTCGATCTCCATCGCTTCAGCGTGCAGCTTCGCGGCGGATTCGCCGATCAACTCCTTCCCCTGGTGCTGGCTGCGGTAGTACCCGACATACAAGTGCACTCGCCCGGTCCCTGGCAATTCGTAGGACCTGAGCACTTCTTCGTCCACACCCACCCACCGCACGGCAGATTCTTCGAGACGGCTGGCCATCGCTTTCCAACCCTGCATCTCCAGCGGAATCACGTCGGCGTTGAGTTCACGCGGCACCGGACCCGCGGCAACGACGTGCTGTACTGTCACGGTCAATAGAATGAGCGCCAGTGCCACGGCCACGCCGCGTCTCGCTGCCGGCCCCATCGCCAGACGGGTCTCGCTCGTTCGCGATGCGGGCGTCTCCTGACCGGCCAGTGCCGTCCCAACGATGCGCGGCGCGCCGAAGAACAGTGCAACGTACCCGGCGACTGCGACGAACATTCCATGGAAGACATGTCCTGGTCCGTGCAGATCTCCGTTCACCAGTCCGTGATACGCGGTAAAGCCGATGAGCGCGACACGTACGCCATTGGCTATCGCGGCGACCATCACGCCAAACAAGACGAGCGCAGTGCGTCGAGCCACGGTCGAGCGCGACAGGTACGCGAGCGGAATTCCGACTGCCGCAATCGCCACCAGGTAATTCACGCCGCTGCAGACCTGCGCCACTTCGAGCGTCTGGTTGGGAAGGTAGATGAACGTACCGTCACGGTAAACCGGTATCCCGACAGCGCGCAGCAATGCAGTGCCGAAACTCGCTGAAAAGAACTGGAAAGGCCCGTGCAGCCGATTCGTGAAGACCTCCCACACGGGGACCATCAGCAGCAAGTACAGAATGGGCAGCGCGAGCGCACGCGCGAGCGAGCGGCCACCTATCAGCAGCGCGACACCGAACATAACCGGAAGCAGCGACAGCTCTTGCAGAGCTCCGAGATTGCCGGCTCGTCCGATCGTGAGCAGTAGGAGGCCGCCAAGGAGGACGGGCACCCCCCATGCGAAAGACGGTTGGCAGGTCGCGGGCAGCTTGCCTCGCGTCGCCCAACAGACGTACCCCGCAATAATCGGAATGAGGAAGCCATGGGTGTACATGCTGTTCGACCACCATTGGTTCGCAAGCATGTACATGACATCCCAGTAGCAGATCGCCAGGGCAAGAGCAGACACCCAGAGCGCGAGCGAGGACCGCGATGTCAGGTTCGCCGAGGCGCTATCCGACAGCGGGAGTGACGCCGCTATCGCGATCCCGCGACTTGCGTCATCCAGTTCAGCTGCCGAGCTTCCGGCTGACGTACGCCGCCACATTCTGAATGGAATCGAGATTCACCGGGACGAGTTCGTGGTCACAGACTTCGATCTTGTACGACTGCTCCAGATACCCGACGAGCTCCAGAACTCCTGTGGAGTCGATGACTCCCTTTTGCAAGAACGAGTCCTCACGCTTGAGGCAACCGTCATCCACACCAAACAGGAAGTTGCTGACAATGAACTCGCGGATGTTCCGTTCGATCGCGTTCGTGTCCTGCGCGACAGGCATGTGTTCGCCCCCTTCGATCAGCGTCCCAACTGATCGCCGACTCAGGAGCAACTACAGCAAAGTTGCTTCCGTGCCGCCACGGTACGGCGCGCAAATGGGGATGCTACTAAAAATGAGTTGGTTAGGGACCTCCAGACGCCTCAGGGATACGGGACGAAACAGACCGTAGTCTCTCGTCGCGAAGACTTTCTCATGACAGAGATTGACGTTCTCTCCGATTCGCCGAGTGTGAGTGATACATCCAGCCGAGCTGGATGGCCCCGCCCGCGAATGCGCATTTTCAGAGCATTGTCGGCGCGGCAATCCGATCCACGACAGTCTTGATCCTGGTGACCGGAGTCGCCGCCGGTAATCGCCGGATGAAACCAGCGTGCAACAGTTGAGTAGATAGCATCCCAACTATTGCCATGTTGTCGGTATTGGAGAACTGACCGCCGCTCGCGAGGCTGCGGCATTTCGCGATAAGCTGACGCGCCGCTTCGACTCGGAAGACTCCGGAATCCCGGAGGGCCTCCGGGCTCGCCACCTCCTCGATCCACGGCTCAGCTTCAGGCGTAACAAGCGCGAGCGCATCGGGCGCGCGATAGGGTTGCTTCTTCCTGGTCCGAATCTCAGCAGGAACCAGATCGGCTGCCGCGCGCTTCAGGGCGTGCTTCTCGTCCAGCACTCTCAGTTTGTACGAGTCCGGCAGCGACTCGGCGAGCGCGGCGACATCGCGATCGAGGAACGGAAAGCGTCCCTCGACCGAGTGCGCCATGAGCATCCGATCGCCCTGCGCTGACAGCAAATACCCCGACATCAGCGTGCGGACTTCGATGTATTGATCCTGAGCGAGCGGCGACCAGCGATGGAACGCATCTGGAAGGCTGCCCAATAGCTCGGTCACCGCGTCTAGCCCAATCGCGTCAGTCACCGCAGGATCGAATAGTCGCTTCAACGCGCCGGTGGAGCGCCAGCGCGTCTCGTGACCGAACCCAGGTTCGCGCATCGCACTCAGGTTCTGACCGAAGAACGACTGCGCCACCGCCTGTTGTGAGACCGGCGATCGCTTCAAGTACGGATACAAGCGACCAAGCAAGCTCGGTCGGCACTTGGACGAGGGCTGCCGTCCCCAGAAGCGGCGGACCTTCGCTTCACGAAACAAGTCGTACCCGGCGAACATTTCGTCCGCGCCCTCTCCGGTCAGCACGACTTTGATCCCGTTCTCTCGAACGAGCTGCGAGAGCAAATACAGCGGAGCGGGTGCCGTCCGCAGGATCGGCCGCTCTGTGTGCATCACCACGCTCGGAAAGACACGCGCGATGTCGGAGCGGCTGACCAGCACCTCGTGGTGATCGGTGCCGAGATGCCTGGCCATCGCATGCTGAAACTCGGTTTCGTCGTACTCGGCGTCAGTGAATCTCAACGAGAAGGTCTGGAATCCTTGCCCCTTGGCGCGTAGCGCAAGCGCCGACACGAGCGAACTGTCGAGCCCGCCCGAGAGATAACTGCCAACCGGCACGTCCGCACGAAGCATGCGCAAGCGCGTCGCGTTTTCGAGTGCGGCTCGTACCGCATCAACCGCATCGTCGAGTGAGCCCGTGAAGCCGCCCGCTCCGTTCTCGGGAAATGCGGGGGTGTACGACGACACTTCGGACATGTGCCCGTTTTCGTAAGTGCGAACCGTACCCGGGCGAATCTCCTCGACGCCTTTGAAGACCGTGACCGGCGCGAGGCTCGTCCAGAACGTGAACACCTGAGCGAGACCGCGTGGGTCAAACCCGCGAGGGATTGACGGGCTCGCGGCAAAGATCGCCTTGACCTCGCTTGCAAAGTACAGACGCCCGTCATGAACACAGACGAAGAGAGGCCGCACACCGAACGGGTCGCGAGCGAGGACAAGACGCCGCCGATCCGAGTCCCAGAGCGCGACGGCCCACTGACCATTGAAGCGACGGAACGCATCGGCGCCCCACTCTTCGTAGGCGTGAACGATGACTTCCGTGTCGCTGCGCGTGCGGAACCGATGTCCGCGCTTTTCGAGCTCGTCCCTCAACTCAACGTAGTTGAAGATCTCTCCGTTGAACGAAATCCAGAGTGATTCGGACTCATTGGTCAGCGGCTGCTGACCGGTGGCCAGGTCGATAATCGACAACCGCGCGTGCGCGAGACCCGCCGTGACGTCGCGGTAAATCCCGAATTCATCGGGCCCGCGATGCGCCAGCGACCCGGCCATGCGGGCGAGAACTTCGAGGGCGACCGGCGGCAGGCCCGGTCGCAGTGACACCACGCCGGCGATTCCACACATCAGGAATGAATCTCGACAACCGGTTCGACCATTGCGGGTCGTGCGTGCAGGTAGCGCGTCGTCCGCCGCTTCTGATCGATGTCGCGATAGATGCGCTCGACCTGGGCCGGCGTCAGCGCAATGGCGTTTGCGACATCAACTGCGGGCACATCGTGATTGCGCCCATACAGGCACAGATCCATCTGGCCATACGGCACCGAGAAATAGAATTCTTCCTGCGTCTGGGGCAGCGAAAACGTTTCCGTCGTCGGCGGGCGACGGCGGATCTCTTCCGGTACGCCAACGTACTCGGCAAGCGAGTACACCTGCGTCTTATACAAGTGGGCGATCGGCTTCAGATCCGCGGAGCCATCGCCGAGTTTTACAAAAAATCCCTGGTCGTACTCGAGACGATTCGGCGTGCCCACCACCGCGTAATTGAGCCGGTCGGCGTGGTAGTACTCGAGCATCTTCCGCACACGCTGCTTGAAGTTCGTCGCGGCGATCAGCTGCTGATATGCAGCGGGAGTCATACGCGACGTCTGGCGTGTGCCCGACGGCGACTCAATAGTCAGCTCGGAGACGCTCAAGCGCTCGTCGTCGAGAATCGATGGCAGCGTGACCTTGCATCTGTAGCCATCGCCGTATTGCGGAAAAACCATGCGGATGGCCTCGGCCTGGCGCGCGTAGCAGCCCGCACTCTCAAGGATCGGTTCGATGTTCTCGCGCTGCGGCGTCACGCCGAGCCGTGACGTCAGGAGGTGACTGAGCCGCTCTGACTCGTCTGACGAATCACGCTCCGGCATCAGCAGTACGTGCACGCGCGCAGCGCCTATCGCGCGCACGCACAAACATGTCACCACCGAGCTATCGACGCCGCCCGAGAGCCCGACGACGATACCGCGGCGACGGAACTCGGTGACCTGCGTGCGAATCGCTGTCTCAATCGCTTCAGCCGTCTTCTGTGGATCGATGGCAAGTACGTCGCTCGAAAAACGTCGGCTTACACCTGTCCTCATCCGACCACGACCCTATTCAGAAGGCATTCAGCGAACCGAACGCGTGTATGAGCTCGTGCACTGCCATCGCTGACGTGCAGGATAGCGCGTGCCACAAGGAACGATAGACGTTCTGCACGCGCTCGACATGCTGGGTCACGTTGAACACGTTGACCCGCTGCAATGCCGCGCGGCCAATTTGCTCACGGATCTCGCGCGACACCAGCAGTGTCGTCAACCGCGCGGACAGCGCTTCGGGATCGCCGGGTGGAACCAGAAACCCTGATACGCCATCCTCGACGATCTCCACCGGACCACCGTGCGCCGAGCAGACAACCGGCTTGGCGAGCGCCATCCCCTCGAGAATGACCAGACCAAACGGCTCCGGCGCGACGGACGTATGCACGACGATATCAAACGCACTCATGAGCGCGGGCACATCAGAGCGGTACCCAGTAAAGACCACGCGATCGGTCAGTCCAAAATCGCGCACCAGACCCTCGAGCAAACGCTGATAGGCGACGCTACTCGACGACGTCATCGAGACCGAGCCGACGACGAGGCACTTCCATCGAATCGAGCGCGGAAGCAGGGGCAGTGCTCGAATGAGCACATCCTGGCCCTTCCAGGCTTTGATATTACCGACCACGCCGAGCAGGAGTTCGTTCGGAGCGATACCAAATTGCCGGCGCAGCTCCGCAGCTGCCGTGTAACACGCCTCTGACTTGACACGATCAGCGTCGATGGCGTCGTAGATGTGCACGACCGACGATGCCAATCTGGGATCCCAGCAGGCCAGTGTCTCCTGCACCGTTTTCGAAACGCAGACGATGCGGTCGATCTGCGTCGAATACCACGACGGCATCACGTGGCCTCGCTGGTGAGCGATCAGCTTGGCCCCACATAGACGCGCCGCGACGACCCATTCGAATCCCGGGCTGACATGATTGTTCACGTGAATGAGGTGCGGCCGGATCCTCAAGACATGCACCGTGCGCCAGAGCGCGGCGCCGAGCGTCATGAGGAGGTTCGCGACCTTGCGGACACCGAGGGCCACCATGGCGATCGGAGCGACTCCGGTGGCAGCGTCAGCTCGGGCGATTCGCAGCGGCAGCGGGGCCGGAAGCAGCACGACCGGTACGTGCCGCCGAAACGCGTCAATGAGGGAGTTCGATTCGTAAAACGCGACCACTGGCTCAAACTGCGACAGGTCAAGGTGCTGGACGAGCATGAGGAGCGCGGTATGTGATCCACCCACCGTGCCGTCGCGATTCTGTTCAACGAAAAGAACGCGCTTCTTGTTCATGCGGGCTCGCACGTCGACAGCTTAGAGTGAACGGCGACGCATCTACTGACCTGCGCTGGTAGTGGTCTTGAGACTGGCGAGGACTTCACGCGCGTCCTGCGCGCCAGCGAAATCCGACTTCAGTTTCAACGCTTGTTCGAGCGCACGACGCCCCAAATCGGTCTCCCCGGCCTTCACGTAAGCCAGGCCGAGATGATACTGGGTCACGGGATTGGCTGGATCCGCCTCGACGCTTCGCATGAGCGGCTGCACGGCGGACGTCGCAAGCCCTTTTCTGTAGTACGCCCACCCGAGTGTGTCGAGCACCTGCGGTGTGTCCGGAAGCGCTTCCGCGGCCAACTGCGCGAGCTGAAGCGCGCGGTCGAGATTCTCGCCTGAATCCAGATACATCCAGGCCAGATTGTTGCCAGCGACAGGCGCACGCGGGTCGATGGCAATCGCCTGCTCGTACCGACGACGGGCCTCTTTCAGATTGCCCTCGCCCTGGTGAATCACCCCCATCATGGTCAACGCGGCGACCGGGTTGGACTGCCGCTGCGCCAACGTGTCGAACTCTTTGAGCGCCTGCTCGATCTTGCGCTGCGAGTAATAGAGTTGGCCCAATAGCGCATAGGCGGGCAAGAAACTGGCATCGGCCTCAATGGCCCGTTTCAGCAACTTCTCGGCGCCGTCAAGGTCGCCGGCCGACCCGTATGTACGAGCCGCGAGCAGCAGTAGCTCAGGCCGCGGATTCGGGCCCTGCAGTCGAGCGTCGATTCGGGCTTTGGCCGCGCCGACGTTCTTCCCCAGCAGATCCACCGCGGTCAGGCCAGCAAGTGCTTCGAGCGAGTTGGGATCGATCGACAACGCCCGCTCGAAGGAAGTTCGCGCCACGGCCGGCGCGCCTGTGCTTGCCGCGAGAATGCCGGCCTGCACGTGCACCGGGCCGGCCTTCGGGAATTCCTTCGTGAGCGTATCGATCTCGTGCGACGCGCGCTTGTAGTCTTTCGACGCGAGCAGCGTGCGAACGAACATCAGCCTCGCATCCAGGCTCTTCGGTTGTGCGCGGACCGCCTCCTCGGCGGTCTGCAGCGATCGTGAGAACCGGCCCGATCCCAATTGCAGTGATGCGAGCTCGACCTGCGCGGCGGTCGCGCGCGGATTCAGGCGCAGCACCTCCTGAAACGCACGCTCCGCGCCAGCCGTGTCACCGCGCGCAGAGTACAGCCGCCCAAGCGCGAACTGCGCCACGACCGATTGCGGCGCCGCGGCGACGGCGGCCTTTGCGCTGTTCAACGCGTCGTCACGTCGCCCCTGCGAAAGGAAGTATTGCGCCTGCTGCAGCAGCGCATCCGCGTTCTTCGGATTTTCCTTGAGCACGGCATCGATCAGCGAGTTGGCTCGCGCGGTCTGTCCGCCCAGGCTATAGGCACGCGCCAGGCGCAGCTTGACGTCAGTCGCGACGCGGCCATCCGCGGCCAGCGGTTCCAGGCGCGCGATGGCGTCGTTCGTGCGGCCGGCCATCACATAGTAGTCGGCGAGGGCGAGCACCGACTGCGGATCCTTGCGATCGTCCGCGACTTGCTTCAGGTATTTTTCCGCGTCGTTGAACTGGCGCGTGTCGAGCAGGAACGCCGCCATGGCGCGATTGGCAAGCGGGTGTTTCGGATCCGCGGCAATCGCCGCGGCGAACTCGGCCTTCGCTTCGGGGAGTCGTCCGGCCACCCAAAGGAAGTTCGCAAAGGTGAGATGCCCAGTGACGCCCTTCGGGTCGAGTTCCACGCCGCGTCTGAAGGCTTGCTCGGCGTCTGTCTGACGGCCTCGACTGAATTCGACAAATCCCAACTGCGTGTACGTCTCACCTCGAGACGGATCGAGACGCACGGCCTCGTCGATGGCGTCGAGCGCCTTCTCGAAATCCCTCAATCCGGCAAGCGCATTTCCTCTCAGCAGGTGCGCGGCGACGCTGTTCGGTTGCTTCTGGAGGGCAGCGTCCGCACGTGACAGCGCATCGGTGGCGCGGCCCCTCTCCAGCAGCATCGCGCCGGCGGCGAGTTGGAGGTCGACATCATCGGGCAGGAGGTCGGCGGCTCGCACGTATTCGTCGAGCGCATTCGCACGATCACCGAGCAGCGCGTATGTCTTTGCGAGACCCTTCCGAGCTTCGCCGAAGCGCGGGTCGATTTGAATCGCGTTGCGGTACTCGACTACCGCCTCGCGTAGTTTCTTTTGATCGACGTACTGATTCGCGATCGCGAAGGATTGCTGCTTCCTGGTCTCCGCGCTCCCGCGGCATCCAGCCGATACCATCACGAGAAGGAGCGTCGCAGCTACCGTCCAGTGTCTGGGCATAGAGATCGCGATCGTCAAGCCCTTCTGATTCGCCGCCGAGCGAATGCTAGCGTCAAGGTTATCTACGAGCAAGACCCCGCTCCACGGAGAGCGAGGGCTTTCCTGAGCTTGTTACGGGGAAATGGAGGAGCGATTCGGACGGAGACGTTTCGCCATGACGATGCCTACCGCGGCATCGAGCTCGCGAGCGGTCGTATCGGCTCGAGAGGACGTGCCTCAGCCTTGGAACGCGTCGCACGAAATTTCATGACTCGAAGTAGCAAACCGATTGCGATGAGTAGCAATCCCCAGGCGGACATCGATGCGGGCTCCGTCGACCCAGAGGCCAATTGAACGACAGCGCTACCCATCACCGAGAGTTCCGTTAGATTCATGACCATGCTCGACATCGCCCGCCCAGGTGCAAGTTGTGGACCGAGGAGTTTGAGAGCAACTCGCTAGTCTTTTCACGTCGATGCCAGGGAGGATCGGTTGTCTAAAGGAACGCGAGAGTCTCGAGCTGGAGAGTTTGGTTCAACACTGTGACCATATGGGAACCAAGGCTCCCACTTGTGAGGAATGGCAGAGTCACTCGCTGATAAAACTTGTGGTTGGGCTTCAGTGACTCGAAAGGCCATCAAACCAGGTAGCCAATGAGAAATTCATCGATCATTTGGACTCATTCGGATCGATCGCCATTTCATGCTCTGCAGTAGAGCCGAAGAATTCTTCTATGGTCGAGCATTGGCATGCCGAGTGCTCTAGCGCAGCTGTCAGAGGAAAGTGCGATCGCGCATTTCCGCTTTCGCACGTGGAGCCGCCAATTGTTTTTGTCCCTGCCAACGTGGTTTCGCGCCTGTGCGCTCCTGGCCGTCCTGCTATTCGTGGCAAACAGCGCTCGGTCGTGGGGCGGCGCGACTACGGGCGGCTTCTCCGGAACGAACGCGCAGCGTCATCGGATCTCGCGCGTCAGCGACCGTCTCGCTCGAACGTGTCCGTGTTCAGCGTCGTTCGATGCACCGATGGGGCTGTGAGCGTATGTTAGGATTTGCGCCGTTTTCTGAAACGTCCTCGTCGATCAACGTTTCGACCATGCACGGTGCTGTACCGCAGCTTCAGGACTACCTCGAACATTCCGCCCACCGATTACCAGACAAGGTCGCGCTCGTCCACCAGGACGAGCGCGTCACGTACCGACAACTCGATCGTCGATCGAACGCGCTCGCGCATGTCCTCGTGGAGCGGGGTATTTCGCGCGGCGACCGCGTCATCATCTTCGCCGACAACTCGATCGCCACGGTCATTGCGTTCTGGGCCGTTCTTAAGGCCAACGCCGTCGCGTCTGTCGTTAGCGCTCTGACCAAGGCCGACAAGCTTTCGTACTACTTGACCGACTGCCGCGCAGCTGCGCTGATTGCCGAAGAACGCCTGAGCGGAGTCTGGCGGGCACCGGCGTCGCGGTCACAGTGGTTGAAGGCGACGATCGTGGTCGCAAACGATCGCGCGCTGAACGAGGAGCGCGACGCCGCGCCCCGCCGCCGGAACATCGACATCGATCTCGCCTCGATCATCTATACCTCCGGCTCCACAGGCGACCCCAAAGGCGTGATGCTGACCCACCGCAACATGCTGGCGGCAGCGACGTCCATCACCAGCTACCTGCAGAACGTCGAGGATGACGTGATCCTGTGCGTGCTGCCGCTGGCGTTCGATTACGGTCTCTATCAGATGGTCATGGCGTGCCGGATGGGGGCGCGGCTCGTCATTGAGCAGTCGTTTGCCTATCCTGCGCAAGTGCTTGCCAGCGTCGTGAGCGAGGGCGTGACAGGCTTCCCGGGCGTTCCGACGATCTTCGCGGTCCTCGCCGAGCTCAAGAGCCTTCACGAATACGACTTCTCCAAAGTTCGCTACGTCACGAACACTGCGGCGGCGCTGCCGGTCAAGCACATTCAACGGTTGCGCGAGGTGTTTCCGAACACGCGGCTCTATTCGATGTACGGCCTCACCGAATGTAAACGGTGCACATATCTTCCACCAGAGGACATCGACCGGAAGCCAACCAGCGTCGGCATCGCCATACCGAATACCGAGCTGTGGATCGTGGACGAGAACGGCAACAAAGTTGGCCCGAACACCGTGGGCCAGCTGGTGATCCGCGGCGCGACGGTGATGCGTGGCTATTGGGAAAAACCGGATCAGACCGCCAGGAAACTGAAACCAGGTCCGCTGCCTGGTGAGTACGTTCTTTACACTGGTGACTACTGTCGCCTGGACGAGGAAGGCTACCTGTATTTCGTCGGACGAATGGACGACATCATCAAATCACGCGGCGAAAAAGTTGCTCCCAAAGAAGTCGAACACGTTCTTTACAACATCAAGGGCGTCCGTGATGCCGCCGTCATCGGCGTACCCGACCAGACACTGGGTCAGGCCGTAAAGGCCTTCGTCGTGCTCGAGCAAGGATCGAGTCTGACGCGAAAAGACATTCAGCGTGAGTGCCAGGCCAAGCTCGAAAGCTTCATGCTTCCTAAGTATGTCGAGATCGTTCAGGACCTCCCGACCACATCCACCGGAAAAATCAAGAAGACGGATCTTCGGTAATGAGCCAGTCCGTATCCCTGAGGGGCGGAGCAGACGAGGTTCACGTGAAGCAACGGATCGCCAAAGGTTGTCAGCCGTTTCTCGGTCTCGAGTTGCTGTGTGGCGAAGGAGCGCTCGTACCTCGCCCCGAGACAGAGCTCCTCGGCCTCGCGGCCATCGAAAAGATCAAAACAGTCTCCGCGCCGCTCGTGATCGACCTATGCTGCGGTGTCGGCAACCTGGCCTGCGCCGTCGCCACCTACGTCCCGCAGGCGCGCGTATGGGCGACCGATCTCACCGAAGACTGCGTGCACTGGACGCGAGAGAACGTGGATAGACTGAGCCTCGGCGCCCGGATTGAAACGGTGCAGGGCGATCTCTTCGAGGGAGTCGAGGGCAAGGGCCTCGAGAAGAGCATGGATCTCATCGTCTGTAACCCCCCGTATATTTCAACTGGACGTTTGGCCACCGACCGTGCTGGATTGATCAAGGAAGAACCTCGCGAAGCGTTCGATGGAGGGCCGTACGGCCTCAGCATCCATCAGCGAGTTGTCGCCGAGGCACCGAAGTTCCTGAAGCCATCTGGTTGGCTGATGATGGAATTCGGCCTGGGGCAGAGTATGCAGGTCAGGCGACTCCTCGAACGCAGCCGCGCCTTTGACGAGATCGCCATCGTCAATGACGCCTCCGGCTGCCCTCGGGTCGCCGCCGGACGCGTGAAACTCTGAGCGCCGTGATTCGACGTGAGGGTCTCTTACGGAATCAACCTGAATAGCGAATAGACGATCGACCGATCGTTCAGCGTGCCGCTGACGACAAAGACACCGACGTCAGCCGCCGCAACCTCGATTGGTGTTCCACGCGTCCATGGCACCGGTTGCATCGAGCCGGGTGCGAATCCCTCTGCGGATGCACGATAGAGCGTGCCACTGGCAACGGCAAACACCAACGATTCAGAGGGGTTGGCACCGGCACGCGTGAAGGCCAAAGATGTGATGTCCGAACCCGGGCTCTGATGATCGTCGGCCGCCGGCACGGACTGGAACCGCGTGCTGGCGTCCGCGGGTTCGATGCGACCGAGCTGCCATCGTCCCGAGTTATCCACGCCCGATATCCACAACTGATCCTCAGGCGCAAGGGCGATAGCCCTCAGTTCCGGCGGCACTGATGACAACTCCGGACTCAGTTGGCTCCTCGGCGTGGTGCCATCGTCCATCAACCGCAACACGGAAGCCTTCGTGGTTTGGGACGACGGCATGGCGATGTAGATATAGCCGTCGCTGTCGATCACGACTCGAGGCTCAACTTCCGGAATACTCATCGAGACGACCGTGGCGGGCTCGCCGAGTGTGTCTTCGACGAGACGATATCGCGTGATCGCCAGGACGCGCGTGCCGTCGACGCGCGTCTCGACGGACGTCACCCAGACGAGCGAACCATCGTCCGGAACAGCGATGCTGAGTAATCGTGCCGCTGGTGACTCGACATTCAGCAGCAGGTTTGCGGCCGTCGACGTCGGCGACACCGACTGAATCTGCCGGCCGTCGACGACAAAAAGAATGCGCCCGTTCCGCGCCGACACCGGAGTGGATATCACGCCCGAGCTGCGTAGGACCTCGGTCGAGCGATAGCACGGACCCGATCCAGTGCAGCGCGGCTGAGCGACGGAGTTCCCGACGAGGATCGTCTCTTGAGTCGGCGCTGACGCGACGACCACTGTGACTTCGAGGGCACGCGACGGCGCGCTCATCGCTGAACCTTGGGACGCGACCAGGGTCAAGCTATGACGCCCAGGACTCATCGACGGCAGCAAAGAAGAGCAGGTAGAGCGAGACGAGGCCGAACCGTCGCAGCTGACGTTCGTCAGCGTGTTCGCCCAGCCATCGACGTACATGATGTAGGTGTAAAACGAGGGGTTCGTGCCAGACGCGATGGGCTGATCCCAGCCCAAGCGCTCGCCGCCGCGCAAGACGACAGGGGAACCGCCAGATTCATTGGAAGGCGAGTCGCGGTCGCACGCGACCGCGAGCATCGCGACGGTCGCGACAGGCCACACGGCAGGGAACAGGACGAACTTCATCACGCCAGAAATTGCCATGGCGACAGCACCGGCACCGCTTCCACGACACCGACCGTGTAATGTGGCCCACTTGGGTTAGATCTGATTCTGCCGTACCAGGCCCATCCGCGCGGTGCAAATTTCCGCACAGCTCAGCCGACATGCTGGTGCCCCCTGAAGACCAGCTCGGCTTTACGCCTTCCGAATCTTGTTTCGGCCCTCCTTCACATTCTTGGTCGCATTCCGCGTGTCGAGCACAAGTCGTGAGTGATTGACGATGAAGTCGTAGTCGTACGCCGAGTGATCCGTCGAGATGAGCACGCAGTCCTGATTCGCCAGGTACGACGAGGTGAGCTGCTGACTGTCCATCGTCGGCAGATCGGGGTAGTGCCGCATCTTCGGCAACGACGGCACATGCGGATCGTTGTAGCTGAGCACCGCGCCACGCTCGCCGAGCAGCTTCATCAACTCGAATGACGGGCTTTCGCGCGGATCGTCGATGTCCTTCTTGTACGCCACTCCGAGAATGGCGATGCGGCTGCCATTGATCGGCTTGCGCTGCTCGTTGAGAAAGTCCGCGAGACGTGTCACCACGTACTGCGGCATGTGCGTGTTGATCTCGCCGGCAAGCTCGATGAACCGCGTTTGCTCACCGTGCTTCCGCGCCAGCCACGTGAGATAGAAGGGATCGATCGGAATGCAATGCCCGCCGAGCCCTGGCCCTGGATAGAACGCCTGAAACCCAAACGGCTTCGTCTTCGCAGCCTCGATCACTTCCCACACGTCGATATCGAGCTTGTCATAGAGCACCTTCAGCTCGTTGACCAGCGCGATATTCACCGCGCGGTAGGTGTTCTCGAGGATCTTGCACGCTTCAGCCACTTCCATACTGGACACGCCAACCACCTTGACGACAGCATGGCTGTACATCGCGCAGGCAAGCTCGCTGCTCTTCTCGTCGTACCCCCCGACGACTTTCGGGATCGTGGCCGCATGGAAGCTTGGGTTGCCCGGATCCTCACGCTCGGGACTGAAGGCGAGAAAATAGTCCGTGCCACATGACAGTCCCGTTGCCTCCAGCAACGGCAGCACGTTCACTCGCGTCGTGGTCGGGTGAGTCGTGCTCTCCAACACCACCAGCTGACCAGGACGCAACCGCTTGGCGATCGCCCGCGCGGTCCCTTCGATGTAGCTCAAATCCGGATCGCGGCTCTCGTTGAGCGGCGTCGGCACGCAGATGATGATGCAGTCGGCCTCGTCCAGACGGCCCATGTCGGCGGTCGCCTCGAACGTGTTCTCAATAATCAGCTGCGCGATCGCCGACGAGTCGATGTGCTTGATATAACTGCGGCCGGCTTTCAGCTTGTCGACTTTCGTCTGATCGACATCGAATCCCAGACATCGAAAACCCGCGGCGGTAAACGCCCGAACCAGGGGGAGACCGACGTAGCCAAGGCCGATGACACCGATGCGCGCCTGTTTTGTCCGAATCAGTTCGGCGAGCCGGGCGTGAGCGTTCGCGCCCTCTTTTGGCGTATGCGTGTGAGCAGTTGTTGCCATCAAGTGAAATCCCTCGAAAACGCATTCAGGTTTCGTGCCTTGATTACTGCCGCACCTATTCGCAGATGGTCATACTCGCGAATCAGGCACCGCCGTCTGCAGGAACCACTCCGCGAAGCGCCGGACCCCTTCTGTGAACGTCGTACGCGGTTCGTACCCGAGGAGGTCGTGGGCCTTGGCCACGCTCGCCCATGTCTGCGGCACGTCGCCTGGCTGTTCGGGCTGCCAGTCGATCGTCGCGCGCATCCCCAGCGCGCCCTCTAGGGCGCGAATCATCTCGAGTAGCGTCACCGTCGCGTTGTTGCCGAGATTGATCACCTCGTAGGGGCTGCGGTCGTAGCGCAGCGCGGCCTCGATGCCGGTGACGAGGTCGCCGACATACGTGTAGTCACGTCGCGTGCTCCCGTCGCCGTACACCGGCACGGGCCGGCCGCCGGCAATCAGATTCGCGAACTTGTGGATCGCCAGATCGGGCCGCTGCCTCGGACCGTACACCGTGAAGACACGAAGCGCGAGGAAACGAATGCCGTAGAGATGACTGTAGACATGCCCGAGCAGCTCGCCGCTGACTTTGGTGCTTGCGTAAGGACTGATCGGCTTCAGCACAGAATCGTCTTCGTGCCACGGCACTCGCGGGTTGACGCCGTAGACGCTGCTCGATGAGGCAAACACGAGGTGAGGCACCTTCAGGCGGCGGGCCGCCTCGAGCACATTGTGCGTTCCGTGCAGGTTGACGTCCTGATACGTCAGCGGCGTCTCGATCGACCGACGCACGCCGCCCAGGGCCGCCAGGTGCACGATCGCATCGAATGAGCCCGCGGGCAGACGTCCGAGCGCATCGGCGTCGCGCACATCGGCCTCGATCAGCCGCCAGCGTGGATGCGTGCGATGCGCGGCGATATTGCGTTCCTTGATGCGACGGTCGTAGAAGGGGTCGAAGTTGTCCAGTACCGTCACCGCGTCGCCGTTCGCGAGCAGCGAATCAACGACGTGGCTGCCGATGAAGCCAGCCCCCCCCGTGACGAGAATGTGCATCGCGATCAGCGCTAGCCTGATACGCCCACGCGCGTGCTGAGTGCGTGAGCGACCTCGGCGATCTGCGCGTCGGTCAGCTCGGGGAACATCGGCAGCGACAGCACTTCGCGGCTCGCCTCTTCGCATATCGGGAAATCGCCGGCCGCATAGCCGAGATCGCGATAGGCGGGCTGCAGGTGGACGGGAGTCGGATAGTGCACGCCGGTTTGCACACCGGCTTCGGTGAGCCGGTCACGCCAGCCGTCGCGCTGCTGGAGACGGACGACGTAGAGGTGATACACGTGGCGCACATCGCGGCGTTCGCGCGGCACCTCCACGGACGTCTCGGCCAGGCGTCGCCCATACTCGGCGGCATTGCGCCGACGCGCCTCGGTCCACGCTTCGAGATGACGGAGCTTTACGCCGAGGATGGCGCCCTGCACGCCGTCCATGCGGTAGTTGAAGCCGCGATACTTGTGTTCGTAGCGGACTTCCTCGCCCCACGCCCGCAACAGGCGAATCTTTTTCGCCAGCTCCGGATCGTTCGTCACAACGGCACCGCCCTCGCCGTAGGCGCCGAGATTCTTGCCGGGATAGAAACTGAAGCAGCCAAGCTGTCCGATTGATCCACAGCGCTTGCCTCTGTACTCAGAGCCGTGCGCCTGACAGGCGTCCTCGATCACGACCAGACCATGCTTGTTCGCGATCGCCATGATCGGATCCATGTCCGCGGGCTGACCGAACAGGTGCACGGGGATGATCGCCTTCGTCCGCGGGGTGATCGCCGCTTCGAGCGTCGCCGGATCCATGGTCAGGAACTCGGGCTCGACATCCACCAGCACCGGCTTCGCGCCCGCGTATTCGATCGCGGCAACTGTCGCAACGAACGTGAACGGAACCGTGATGACTTCGTCACCAGGTCCGACGCCGGCCGCGAGCAGCGAGAGATGCAGCGCGCTCGTCCCGCTGTTGACGCCGATCGCCTCGGAGGTGCCGCAGAACGCGGCGAAGTCGCGTTCGAAGGCCGCAACAGCGGGGCCGAGAATGAACTGTGCGTTCTCGAAGACCTTGGCCACCGCAGCGTCAATCTCGGGCTTCAACGCGCGGTACTGCGCTGGCAAATCGACGAAGGGAATCATCTACGCTTTCGGCCCCCACTTGAGCAGCAGCGTGCCCACGGTGAGGCGGCGGCTGTCGTGTTACTGAACTTCTCGATATCGATGACCACCTGTGGTTCCGTCGACATTGGCAGTCGGAATCTTATCAGGCGCCCCGACGGCGAGCGCACGTGCGGTGGCCACTCGAAGCCGACGACGCAGGTGGGAGCCGAGAACGTCCTGAAGTCACTGGCGCGATGACAGTGCCACAGATGCCCCGCCAGCAATTGTGAGGATAGGGACAACCCAGAGAAAAACTGGAGGAACGATTGGTGCTAGCGAGGGAATCACAGCAAACCCGGCCAATAAGCCGAGGATAATCCCCGCCTGATGATACGTCGAAGTCGGCCAGAGACCAACGCAGGCGAACGCCACGAGCATCCCGAGAGCGACCAAGGGGCCGGCAATTCTCGGAACCGTCCGCTCTTCCGAACGACAGGGTCCGTCGGACGCATTTGGATTGTTCTTCAGGTCGCTCGCAACAGTCATCCCCGGCGAAACGATGTCCTCCGTCATGCTTTCGATCTCGGCTTGCGCGAGGGCGCGTGAGTAGATTCTGACGTCGTCGATGGCGCCGGCAAATTCGAAGCCTGTGTCTCCAGCGCGCCTGCCGACAAACACTCCAAAGCCGGATGCGTGCTGACGCGTCGTGACGTGGCCACGTAAGCAGCCGTTATCAGACCTCCCATTCAGATACACATCTAATGTTCGGGCCTCAGCGTCGTAGACACCGGCGACGTGATACCACTGGTGCGTCGCGAGCGGCGTCTTGCCGTACCGGGCCATGAGCCGACCAGAGGAGTCAGCGAGTTTGAAGCCAATCGTCCGTGGTCCTTCATCGATCGTCGTATCAAGCTGATAACCCAATAGTCTGGGACTTAAATTGGAAACGATGGCCGCGTCGTCGCGGGGAAAAGAGCTCGGATTGATCCACGCGCTGATCGTCATGCTCCCCGTGAGTCGAAGGGAAACGGGGTCACCGAAGTCAATCCACTGACTCGCTCCGTCGAGGCCAATAGCGCGCCCGGCGACTCCCGTGACAAACGGTGGTTGATTCACGAGCACACCGCTCAGTTGGTTGGCCGATGTGTCCGGAATCGTCCGACCGGTCTCTGCGTCAAACGTCCACCATGCTTCGAGACGGCCTGGTGCTATCGGCCCCTGAGAGTTGACTTGACGCCAGGGCGGAACTGCAGCCACCGCCGCAACAGCATTCGTCACGTCCTGCGGGCTAATCGCCGTGCCGAAGCCCACGTACACCGCAGCGAGAACACCCGCCAAGGCCGCAGCCCGTTTGCCGACGACGACTCGGCTGAGGTCGATCCTCAAACGACTACACAGAGCCACACCGAGCGCGGCGCCGATGACATTTGCTGCGACATCGGTCAGCTGACTGGACCGGCCTTCTGAGAACAACTGCATCGTTTCCGCGAAGACCGACACTGAGAATGCCAGTCCGATTGCTGTTCCTGTCCCGAGGTTCGCGAGCACGGCACCAACCGGCACGTACCCCACGAGGTTCGCGACGAAGTCGTCCAAGCCGATCCCGAAGAAGTCACGGATGCGATGGTGGCTCAGGGATCTGAACTCTGTGGGAACGGCCGTGAAGGCAAGGACGAGCGCGATGACGGGTATCGGCAACAACGCAAGCCTGCTCGACTGGCGGTCGTTTTGCGGCACGGTCAGCGAGGAGGCGGAATCTTGCGGGGAAAACACATCGTTGCGGACTTCCGCCGCCTGATCTAGGGTATCTCACACCGAAGTCTTCACCCACGTGCACAAAGCGCGCTGAACTCACTCAGCGAATCAAACGATTTGTGTCCGTAACTTGTTTTTATGCAATAGGATAAGACGGATGGCGACCGTGACGCTCTGGCGCCAGCACGGCCCGGCAGCTTTGCTACCCTTTGCCTGGGTACTGCTGTACTCTCGACGTCCCGCTCCTTGCGAAGCGTAATGAAGTCGAAAACAGAAGAAGCTGTGACAAGCTCCGTCTTCGGCCGGCGCGCCGGAGCGTGGGCCGCGTGGCGGGACCCCGAATCTTCCCACCGGTTTAGAAAGGCTGGATTGGCCGGCTGCGCCTGCCTGGTCACGCTGCTTTTCGTCCAGCCGCTAGCGAGACTGATCTCTCTCGCCTTGCAGAACGACTTGCATTCCTACATTCCGATGGTGCCGGTGATCTCCGGCTACCTGCTGTATATCCAGCCAAAGACGGGTGTCCCATATCGCAGTTCGATTGGCTCAGCGATTGTATTGGCAGCCGTCGGCTTCGCCTCCCTCGCCGCAGCCATTGGGTTAGGAGAGAGGTTGAACGTCATCGATCACCTCGCTCTGACAATGCTCGCCTATGTGAGCTTCATCGTAGCGAGTGGGTTTCTCTTCCTCGGGTCGCCGTGGATGCGCGCGGCAGCCTTTCCCGTCGCGTTTCTCATATTCATGGTTCCATTGCCGGATGCCGCGGTGAATTGGCTCGAGCTCGCACTCGTGGCGGCTTCGGCAGACGCGGCGACGTGGATGTTTAACGTGACGGGCACTCCGATGTACCGCGAAGGAACGATACTCACCCTCCCGGGCATCGTGCTCGAAGTGGCTCGGGAGTGCAGTGGAATCCGCTCCACTGTCGTGCTCTTCATCACGAGCGTACTGGCGTCCAATCTTTTTCTCCAGAGCACGTCGCGAAGGATCGCGTTGGTCGCCTTTGTGATTCCGCTGGCGATTGTGCGGAACGGATTTCGGATTCTCGTCATCGGACTGCTGTGCGTACACATCGGGCCGCATATGATCGACAGCTTCATCCATCACCGCGGTGGGCCCATCTTTTTTGCGCTCTCGCTGATTCCGCTGGCGTTGATCCTGTTCTGGTTGCGGCGTCACGACAAGCGTGTGGATGTTCGTCCATAGTCGTTCCTCTGAGGGAAAGAGATAGG
>Ga0111539_10001266_pt1 | contig 33726 bp, 33 predicted proteins | sample RhiMethybrSRZTD1_FD_79667 | JGI IMG/M metagenome (GOLD analysis project Ga0111539, IMG submission 79667) | Populus rhizosphere microbial communities from Tennessee, USA - Rhizosphere MetaG P. TD hybrid SRZTD1 (version 2) (version 2) | ecosystem: Host-associated > Plants > Roots > Rhizosphere >...
CGAGATCGGAGAAGCGCCAGTTCACCACGAGGCGACGACCCTCGGCCTTGTCGCCGTTCAGCCGCACCGCCAGGTAGTCGAAGAACAGGTCGAGGCTCATGGCCCGGACGATGTCAGGACTGACCGGCGCGCGGGCCACGGCGGGCGGCACGCCCTGGCGGAGCTCGAGCGCCCCGAGGAGATAGGCGTTGCGCCACGTCGCCGACTCCGCCGCGTAGCCGAGCTGCTCCAGCGCGGCGGCGCCCAGCGCTCGCGCCTCGGCGTTCGACGGCTCGGCGAACACCACGTGGCTCAGCGCCTCCGCCACGAACCGGTACTCGCCCCGGGCGAAGTCCTCGCGGGCCCGCGCGAGGACGGCGGTCGCGCCGCCCATGTACTCCACGTACTTGCCGCCACGCTCGACGGGCGGCAGCGGGTTGAGGTTGGCGGGATTGGCGTCGTACCAGCCGAGGTAGCGCTGGTACACGCTCTTGGCGTTGTGGCTGAGCGTGCCGTAGTAGCCGCGCACGTGCCAGGTGGCGGCCTGGCTCCGGGGCAGTGCCAGGCGCTCGGCGATCTCGATCGCCTTGTAGCCGTGGTTCATGAGTCGCACGGTCTGGTCGTGCAGGTACTTGTAGAGATCGCGCTGCCGGCTCAGGAAGTCGCGCACGCGCGGCCGGCCCCACACCGGCCAGTGGTGCTGGGCGAAGGCCACGTCGCTGTCGCGGCCGAACCGATCGAGCGCCTCGTTGAGGTACTTGGCCCACGCGTTGGCGTCGCGCACCTGGGCACCGCGAATCGGATAGGTGTTGTGCAGGTTGTGGGTGGCGTTCTCGGCCAGGTTCAGGGCCTTCAGGCTGGGATAGAACATGTGCATCTCGGCGGGCGCCTCGGTCTGCGGGGCCAGCTGGAAGACGATCTCCAGGCCGTCGATGCGGTGGGTCTCGAGTGGCTGTGCGATCACGCGGGTGGGCGGGATGAGCGTGACGGTCCCGCGTGAGACCACCTTGCCGAGCCCGGCGTCGACCTGGCCCCGCGGCCCCTTCGGCAGCGTCGGGCCGAACTGGAACTGGGACCGGCGCACCATCGGCGTGCCGGCGAGCACGCTCTCGGTGACGACCTCCTCCATGAAGTGATCGGGCGCGATGACTTCGACCCGCCCGGCGTGGACGTCGGCCTCGTCGATCACGCCGCGTACCCCGCCGTAGTGGTCGGTGTGGCTGTGCGTGTAGATGACCCCGATGACCGGTCGCGGGCCGCGATGCTGGAGGTAGAGGTCGAGGCCGGCCCGCGCCGTCTCGGTGGAGATCAGCGGGTCGATCACGACGATGCCGCGCTCGCCTTCGAGGATCGTCATGTTGGAGATGTCGAAGCCGCGGATCTGGTAGATGCGGTCAGTGACCTGGAAGAGCCCGTGGTGCATGTTGAGGCGGGCCTGACGCCACAGGCTCGGATTCACAGTCGGTGGCGCTTCGACGTGATCGAGAAACGCGTAGTCGCGGAGGCTCCACACGACCCGGCCCTGCGCGTTCTTGATCTCGACCTCGGGCAGCGTGGCCAGAAGGCCGCGGCGAGCGTCGTCGAAATCCTGGGTGTCGTCGAACGGCAGCGCGTCCAGCACGGCGCGATTGAGCGCGCGTGTGACGGCGGTCGCGTCCTTAGGATCGTCGGCGGCAGCAGTCACGACAGCGGTGGTCTCTTCACGGAGCAGCGGCGGCCGAAGTCTAGACGGCCGGCAGCCCGCCGAGCACCGAGCGGCTGAGCCCGGGGTGTTTGACGCCAGCCCGTCGCAGCTCGCGCGTGGCCTCGATCCAGTTGGCGCCGCGCGGCAGGATGGCGCCACCCGAGCGCACCTGGTAGACGCCGGGATCGTCGACACCCGGCGGGACGGTCCCGTGATCGCGCAAGGCGCGGGCGGCGTCGATCAGGCGCTTGCGGGTGCGGATCACCATCTGATCGCTGCTGCCCAGGCGCTCCTGCGTCCGGTCGTAGATCGGGCCCATGCTCTCGGTGACGGCCTGATCTTGCAGGAAGATCGCGTCGATGCCCGTGTAGCTGACGTTCTTCTGCTGCGCCTTGCGATCGATCTGGTAGTCGTTGCCGGCATTCGCCGCGCAGCGGAAGCGGCCGTACCAGTCGGTCGTGTTGGGACTCGTCTCGGGCGGGCTCAGCGCCTGACGGCCGGCGGTGCGCGACTGCGGCTGCGCGCCGTGGCTGATGGTCAGCGCCAGCGTGTGCTCGTCGTCCATCGGGATCCACGCGCGCACGCGAACCTCGAGGCCCATCACGCCGGTCGGCACCATGGCGTAGAACGGGAAGAGGAAGTTCGCCATGCGCCAGTAGTGGCTGTCGGCCTCCGCCGGCCGGTAGGCGCCGTACATCACGCCGAAGTCCGTGTCGGCCACTTCGTAGCGCGGCGCGCGATCGCTGAGCGCGTAACGCGCCCACGTCCCAGGCGCCGTGTCGTCGGCCGCCACGTGGCCGAGGTGCAGGAACACCGTGTGGCAGGTGTCGATGTCCCCCTCGAGCGCCTGCACCCAGTTGCACTCGCGCTGATAGATCTGAAGCGTGCAGCCGGCCAGCATGTTCGGCTCGAGGTCGGGCAGGGGCGGCGGCGTTGGGCGCGGCCCCAGATAGGCCCAGATCACTCCACCGCGCTCGACACAGGGATAGGCCGTGGCGCGGACCTTCGACTGGTAGGTGCTCTCGAGAGGCTCGCTCGGCATGTCCACGCACTGGCCCGTCACGTCGTACTTCCAGCCGTGGTAGACGCAGCGCAGGCCCTCGTTCTCGTTTCGCCCATAGAAGAGGCTGGCGCCGCGATGCGGGCAGCTGTTCTGGATCAGGCCCACCGCGCCGGACGTCGTCCGGAAACCGATGAGGTCCTCGCCCAGCAGCCGGACGCGCAGCAGCGGGCCGTCCGGCTCGGGCAGCTCGCTGGACAGGGCGGCAGGGACCCAGTACTGCCGCATGAGGTTGCCCATGGCCGTGCCCGGCCCGATGCGACAGAGGAGCTCGTTGTCCTCGCGACTGAGCATGGCGGGTCCTCCCGGCGAGACAGTATCATACCGACGGGAGACCGCCGGATGCTGAGCGCCAAGGACAACGAAGCCCTGACTCGCGTCGGCCGCGGCACGCCGATGGGCGAGCTGATGCGCCGCTACTGGCAGCCGATCGCCGCCGTCGCGCAGCTCGACGAGCGCCCGACGCTGCCGGTGCGGCTGCTGGGTGAGGACCTCGTGCTCTACAAGGATGCGAGCGGCGGCTATGGCCTGCTGGATCGCCATTGCCCGCATCGCCGCGCCGACCTCTCCTACGGCATGGTGGAGGCGTGCGGGCTGCGCTGCCACTATCACGGCTGGCACTTCGACGGCACCGGGCGGTGTCTGGAGCAGCCGTTCGAGGACGCCGCGCATCCCGACGGCCGGTTCCGCGACAAGATCCGCATCACCGCCTATCCGATCGAGGCCAAGGCCGGACTGCTGTGGGCCTATCTCGGCCCGGCCCCGGCGCCGCTGGTGCCGGACTGGGATCTCTTCGGCGACCAGGGCTACAAGCAGATCGTGTTCTCCGAAGTCCCGTGCAACTGGTTCCAGGGCCAGGAGAATTCGATCGATCCCGTTCACTTCGAGTGGCTGCACAGCAACTGGACGGCGGCCCAGCGCGGCGAGCGCGCGCGGGCGCCGCGTCACCTCAAGATCGCGTTCGACGAGTTCGAGTGGGGCTTTGTCTACCGCCGGGTGCGCGAGGACTCGACCGAGCAGGACGATCTGTGGATCGTCGGCCGCGTGTCCCTCTGGCCGAACTGTCTGTACACCGGCAAGTTCGAGTGGCGCGTGCCCATCGACGACGAGCACACGCTGCACGTGGCGTGGTTCAACGATCCGGTGCCCGGGACCGCCCCGTTCGTGCAGGAGCGCATTCCGTACTGGTTCGGGCCCCTGACCGACCCATCTACTGGCCGCTATCTCACCAGCCACGTGATGAACCAGGACTTCGTGGCCTGGCTGGGGCAGGGAACCATTGCCGATCGCACGCAGGAGCATCTGGGCGAGAGCGATCGCGGCGTCATTCTGTTTCGCAAGCGCATGCTCGAGGAGGCCGCGATCGTCGCGCGGGGCGGCGAGCCCAAGGCGGTCGTGCGTGATCCGATGAAGAACCACCGGCTCGAGCTGCCGCGGGTGCGCCAGGGACCCGGGGCCCGCTCGATCGCCATGGCGGCCGAGGGGCCGCCGCGCATGCTATGGCACGCCGGGCAGCCGCCGGCGATCGCGGAGGAGATCACACGCATCTGGGCCGAGCGCAAGGGAGCCTGACGAATGGCCACGCTGGTCGGCATCTTCAACATGACCCACAGCCCGTTCTGCTACATGCCACCGGAGAAGTGGAACGACGTGCGCGCGAGCCGCTCGCTGCGCGCCGACGTGCCGGTGGACGACGTGGCGGCCAACCGCGCGAAGGCCGCGCGGATCTCGCTGGCCTTCACCGCGCTCCGGGCCCGGCTGGCCGCGGCCGCGCCCGACGTGCTGGTGGTCTTCGGCGACGATCAGCTGGAGAGCTTCGACTTCACCAACTTTCCGACCTTCGCGGTCTACGCGGGCGAGACCTTCGAGGGCGCGCTCTCGAACGGAATCACCGCGAAGCTGTCGGGCCACCCGGCACTCGGCCTGGCCCTGCTCACCGGCCTGATGCGGCGCGGCTTCGACCCCGCCCTGTGCCTGGAGAGCCCGAAACCCGAGCGCAACATCGGCCACGCCTTCTTCCGCCCGGCTGAATCGTTGACCGACCTGACGACCGCCATCGTCCCGATCTTCGTCAACTGCTACTACGCGCCCCAGCCGACGGCCCAGCGCTGCTATCAACTCGGCGTCGCCGTCCGCGAGATCATCGCCGAATATCCCGCCAATCTCCGCGTGGCCGTTGTGGGCTCAGGCGGTCTCTGGCACACACCACGCGCGACAGACGCCTATTTGGACGAAGCGTTTGATCGCAAGTTGCTCGGACTCATGACCACCGGTGACGCTCGCGGTATGGCCCGGCACTTCGATGATTACAAGATTCCCGCCGGTGATCGCAGCCAGGACGTCACCACTCGGAGCCGAGCTGCCTCCGGCCTGCCCGGCGCCAGTGGTCCGCAGAACGGTACGCGCGAAGTCTGCAACTGGATTGCGGCCTCCGCTGTTGGCGAAGGCAAGCCAGCGACGCTCGTCGACTACGTTCCGATCTACTCCTCACCGATCGGCGCTGCGTTCGCCTACTGGCCGCGCGTATAGCCCTCGCTCGCCAGCCACCGAGAGGCCGTGGCTCGAGCTGGCGGCGGCGGCCGGGCCGGCGTGCCGTGGGGGGCCGTGGCACCACGAGGCCGGCGGCCGCTTCGAACCGGCCTAGGCTGGGCTCCACTCACGCGGGGCGCCCGGTCATGCGTGCCGGGGAACGGGTCCACGACCCCCCACGGCACGCCGACCCGACCGCCGCCGCCAGTGGGGTCGGCGGACTCTCCGAAGGACTAGCGGGCGAGTTCTTTGCGGACGGCCGGCAGGATCTCGCGGGCGACGCGGGCGGTGTAGTCGTTAGCCGGATCGACGGGGAATTTCGGATCCGGGAGCGGATGAAGTACGACGTAGTCGAGCGCACAGGGCGACGCGCGGATGGCGTGCAGGAGCTGTTTGACGATGTCGCCGGGGCCGCCGCGCAGGCAGAAGGCGTCGGCGGCTTCGGTGGGGAGGAAGTCGACCGCGCGACCGCTGAATTCGAGGTCGGGGGCGTGGTGGAAGTCGGGCCAGACCTGGCGGCCGCGCTTGAGCGTCTCGGGATCGGGCCCGGCCCAGCGCAGCCCGGGGGGATCGAAGAGCATCGGCGAGTATTCGTAGTAGCCGGCGGCCATCGACTTGCCCATCAGCAGCGCGCGCGCCCCATCGTCCGTCAACACGGTGTGGAAGATCGCCGCCACGCGGACCGCCGCCGGATCGCGGCCGGCCTCGGCGGCGCCGGCGCGAATGGCGTCGATCGAGGTCTTCAGGTTGCCGGCGTGAGTCCCCACCCGGATGAAGACGCCGTCGGCGACGCCGCCGGCCATGCGCAGCGTGCGCGGCCCGCCCGCCGCGATCCAGATCGGCACGGGACGGTGGTGCGGCAGCCGGGCCGGGCGCGCGGCGCCGACCTCGACCGACTCGCCGTCGAGCAGCGCGCGCATGAGCCGCGTGCCACTCTCCAGCTCCTTGACCCGGGCCGGACGCAGCCCCGCCAGCCGCACGGCCGTGTCGCCGATTCCCCAGCCGAGCAAGACGCGGCCGGGCGCCAGCTCATCGATCGTCGCGATGGACGACGCGGTGACGGTCGGATGGCGGTTGACGGGATTGGCCAGCAGCGTGCCCAGCATGATGCGCTCGGTGGCCTGAGCGGCGGCCGCCAGCATCACGTAGGTGTCGCGACGTCGCAGCTGCGAATCGGGGAGGAGCGCGGCGTCCCAGCCGAGCGCCTCGGCGCGCCGGACGTCGGCGGTGAACGCTGCCACCGAGCGGCCGTCGAAACGGTTCAGGCCGAAGCGTGGTGTCATGCGCGGGCGGCCAGGACCGTGCGCCCCAGCGGGGTGTCGCGCAGGTGGAAGAAGTCCAGCATGTTGCCGGCGGCGATCTTGAAGGCCTCCTCCGCCGGCACGTCCTGGAAGAGTCGCTCGGCGAACGGGCGGGTGTTGGGCCAGTCGCACTCGATGTGCGGAAAGTCGGTGGCGAACATGATGTGCTCGACTCCCATGTGGTGGCGCAGCTCGACCGCCACGCGCTCGACGTGCTGCACGCTGAAGGAAACGTGCTGCCGCACGTACTCGCTGGGCCGGTGCTTCAGCGGTTTGAAGCCGAGTAGCCGCTCCGACCAGTGCCGGTGGCGCTCGTACCAGTAGTCGGCTTCCTCCATCCAGAACGGCACCCAGCCCAGCCGCGTCTCGGCGAAAAAGATCTTCAGATCGGGCAGGCGGTCGAAGACGCCCGACATGGCCAGCTGGGCCAGGCTGATCGAGGGCGGGATGTTCAGGAAGGGCAGCGCGATCCACTCGAGGAGCTTTCGCGGCCCGAGCTTCTTGAGGACTTCCGGGTCGGCGCCCGGGTACTCGAACGTCGGCTGAGCGGCGCGGGGGCCCAGCCGATCGAAGCCGACGTGAACCGTCAGCGGCATCTTCATCTGCGTCGCCGCGGCCCAGAACGTGTCGTCCTCCGGCATCGGATATGACTTGCCGTTGGGAAACACGCCGAGGTTGACGCCCTTGAGGCCGAGCCGCGCGCAGTGCTCGAGCTCGGCCAGGGCATCGGACAGGTTCGTCCACGGAATCACCCCGAGCCCGATCAGTCGATCACGCGACACGGGGCAATACTCTTCGCCGAGCCAGTCGTTGTACGCGCGCACCGCGGCGCGATAGGCGTCGTCGTCGGCCATGTTGCGCCAGAGACGAGGACCGACCTGCATGTTCGGGAACAGCACCTCGGCCAGCAGCCCGTCGGTGTCCTGCTCGCGCAGCCGTTGCTCGGGCGGTCCCACGCCGGCGGTGTCCTCCACCGTCACGCCGAACGGCTGCCACGTCTCGTTCGTGCGGCCGGCCCGGAGGTCGAGGAAGGGCACGGGATAGGGCGGCTGACCCTCGATGAAAATGGCATCGCCGCCGTCCGGGAGCTTGATCGTGCGCGGCGCGCGCTCGCGATACTGCGCCGGCATGCGGGGCGTCCAGCGCTCGGGACGCACCTCGAGATGACCGTCGCTCGAGAGCAGGGGGGGAAGCGTGGACACGGCTGCCATCGACGAGTCTCCTGGCCCTCAGCGGTGGGCGGCGCGATCGTACCATTGCCCACGCGTCGGAGGCCACGTCCACGCCGCCGGCGGACGCGTTCGATCGTCAGACCGGAGAAATCGTCAGAGGGAAGCGACGGAGTGTGTACGCAAAGTCACAGCGCCCAACCACACGCAAGACAGAAGGGCGCCACGGCTTCGCCGGGGCGCCCTGAACGACCGGGGGGGTGTGGGGGGCCCGGTCGAGACCCCCCACGTGAAACAAGGCGCCACGGCTTCGCCGGGGCGCCCTGAACGACCGGGGGGTTGGGGGGGGCCGCTCGGGGCCCCCCACGTAGACTATGCCACCTTGCGCGGCGAGAGGTGGAACGTGGCGAGCAGCTCGCGCGTCTCGGTCACGTCCTTCAGTGAGCGGAACGGCAGATTGAACGCCGGCCGCGAGGCCACGATCATCATGGCGAAGTTCAGGCCCACCGCGATCAGCTGCAGAGCCGGCAGGGCCAGGTACTCGAGGAGCTGATCGCCCTTGGCGTGCAGCCACTCCAGCTCCCGCTTGAAATCGTCGAGTGCGCTGCGCCACCACACCGCCGGCGCCAGTGCCGGCACGCTCGCGAAGAGCTCGGGAGCTTCCACGTCGGCCAGCGGCCGGCGGGCAATGAGGGCCAGCAGCGGCCCGGTGCCGTACTGGGCGAACAGGAACCAGGTCATGGCCCGGGTGCCGAGCCAGCCGAAGGCGGCCAGCGACATGGTGGCGCGGAAGCCCAGCACCACGCCCGTCTCCTGAGCGACCCAGGGCGTGAGCGTGTCGATGAACTGCCGGTAGAGGAACATCGTCTCGAAGAACATCACGAGGATCTCGATCACCACCATCTGGGCCAGGAACTTGTACTCGCGCTTCCGCAGCGTGGTCACCAGCGACTGCAGGCACGCGAAGCTTCCCGCCACGAGGAACAGCAGGAACACGAAGAGCACGGCGTTGGTGATGCGCGGCGGCTCGACCCCGCCGCCCAGCTCGCTGAGGACGCCGCTGACGGTGGGGATCATCGTGTACGTGAAGACCGTCGCCTCCACCACGCACCAGGCCAGGAGCATCACGAACGCCATCCAGGGCACGCCCGGCTGGAAGTAGGTCTGCGTCATGCGGCCCGTCATCGTCAGCGGGATGCTGGCCACCTGGCGGACCGACGCCACCACCAGCCGGATCATCAGCGCCATCAGGGTCACGAGCCAGCCCGCCGCCACGACGGCGACCCGGCCGACGCCGACCCAGTAGATCCACACCGCCCGGGCGGCGTCCCACCAGGCCAGCAGCATCATCGACACGTAGCGGACGCGGCTCGCACGGAAGGGCAGGGTGTAGACCGACAGCATCGTGATCCACACCGCGGCCACCGCCAGCAGCGCCGGGATGAGCAAGAAGACGTACTTGAAGGCCATGGTCCAGTGCGACACCGCCGGATTCATGAAGAAGGCGATCAACGCCTCCTGCATGCGCGGAATCCACGCGATCGGCATCAGCACCAGATCGATGACTTCTTGCCAGCGCTCAGGCACGGTCATGCTCCTCTCCTTTCACCAGCGGTGTCGTGACGGCCCTGCCTCAGGGCGTCTCGGATCTTGGCGCCGTCCGGGGTTCGACGGCGGGGAGGATCGGCTCGGGCGCACTCATCTCGAACGGCGGCGGCAGCACAAGGAACGGCAGGGCCGCCCCATCGTACGAGACCAGGCGCGTCTTCAACGCTGGGCTCGGCCGCGGCGTCGAGGGCGTGCCGGGTCCATAGATCCGGCGCGCCGCTGCCTTGGCCGCCTCGCGATCGTACCGGCGCAGCACGCGGATCACGTACTGCCGCGTCTCCCGATACGGCGGGATGCCCCGGTGCGTGAGCACCGCCGTGTCGCCGGCGTTGTACGCCGCCAGCACCAGCGGCAGGTCATGGTGATAGCGCTCCATCAGCACCCGCAGGTGCTTCACGCCGCCCTCGATGTTCTCGCGGGTGTCGAACGAGTCCTGCACGTCCAGATGCGCGGCGGTGGCCGGCATCAGCTGCATCAGGCCCTGGGCCCCGCGGCGCGAGACCGCGCGGGGATTGAACTCCGATTCCACCGCGATGATCGCGGCCACCAGGCGCGGGGACACGTGGTGCTGGGTGGCTACCGCGTCGATCTGCTGCATGATCTCGGCGAGCGTGGGCACCGGCTTGGCGGTGTCCTCCGCCGACTCCTCCAGCTCCTCGACGATCTCGAAGCTCGGAACCGCACGCTGGGCGATGAAGTAGCCCCCGCTGAGCGTGAGCGCCAGCATCCCCAGCCCGAGGAGCTGGCGCTTTGCGCGCTCCATCGTGGAGTCGTCGGCCCTGGTCGTTCGCATGGTGGTTGTGTGCATGGGATTGGTGCGGTGTGCAGCGTAGTCGGTGGGGCTAAGAGCAACGGGGATGCCACAGCGGGCCTGGCCAGGCCTAAGCTACTGATTTGGCGTCACAAAATCGAGGGGCCTGGTCAGTGAAAAGCCACCCTCTGGGGAGCGTGGGGGACCCTCTCCCTGACACTCGGTGACTGCGAGGTGACACTCCACGGCCGTGTCTCGACGCGCTGAGCCGTTGACCTCGAATGTGGGGCCCCGAGATGGCTCAGCTAGTTAGCCACGAACCGCCCAGGTGTGGATGGCGTCAACGCTCAGGCTGACAGGGGTGCCGGGTGCCGCCGCCTGGTCGGACGGCGCTTCCACGGTGAGGGTGCGGGCGCCGACCTGCATCGTGTACAGGTTGCGAGTTCCCCGGAAGAACCGCTGACGCACCACCCCGGTCCACGCGATGGCCGACCCGGACGAACCCGGGGCCCGCCCCAGCTGGATCACCTCGGGCCGCACGATCACGGTGACCGCCTCGCCGGGCTGCAGACCGTCGGGCGCCGAGCACCAGCCGTTCCAGTCCTCGCCCTGCACGCGGGCCAGCGTCGCGCCCGGCGCCCAGCGCACCTCCAGCACCTTGGCCGGCAAGAGATTGGGCGTGCCGACGAAGGCGGCCACCGTGCGGTTGACCGGCCGCGTGTAGATCGTTTCCGGTGGAGCCACCTGGAGGATCCGACCCTCGTGCATGACCGCGATCTCGTCGGAGAGCACCATCGCTTCCTCCTGATCGTGCGTCACGTACACGGTGGTGATCCCCAGGCGTTGCTGGAGCTCCCGGAGATCGACTCGCATCTGTTCGCGCAGCTTCGCGTCCAGATTGGACAGGGGCTCGTCCATCAGGAGCACGCGCGGCTGGAACACCAGCGCGCGGGCGATGGCCACCCGCTGCTGCTGGCCGCCCGACAGGGCCGTGGCCGGCCGCTCGGCGAGGTGCGCCATCTCCATGAGCTTGAGCGTGCCCAGCACGCGCTCGCGCACCTCCGCCGCGGGGCGGTGCCGCACCTGGAGCGGATACGCGACGTTGGCGAAGACCGTCATGTGCGGCCAGATCGCGTAGGACTGGAACACCATGCCGATCTCCCGGCGCTCCGGTGCTACGAAGAGTCCACGGGCGGGATCGCTGACGATGCGGTCACCGATGGCGATGCGGCCGGTGTCGTTCTGCTCGAGACCGGCGATCATCCGGAGCGTCGTCGTCTTGCCGCACCCCGATGGCCCGAGCAGGGTGAGGAGCCGACCGTCGGCGACCGTGAGCGAGACGCCGTCGACGGCCCGCACGGGCCCGAAGCGCTTGCCGACGTCGTCGACGACGACCGCCGGCATTATTTGTAGATCTGCTTGGCCAGCTTCAGCATCTCGTCCTGCAGCTTGGGATCGGTCGTGCCGAGCAGGCTGGTCTGGGCCACCGCGCGCGCCTCGGGGGAGATCTTGCTCTCCAGCCCGCCCACCGTGGTGACGAAGCCCAGGTTGCCGTACGCCAGCTGGCCCTCGTCGCTGAGGAAGAAATCGAGGAGCAGGCGACCGGCGTTCGGATGCGGGGCGCCCTTGAAGAGCGCACCGTCGAAGCGGACGTAGGGCGCGCCTTCCACGGGCTTGATGGCCTTCACCGGCAGCCCCTTCAGCTCGAGGATGTCGGGCAGCGTGAGCGGGAGATAGAGCGGATACTCTCCGCGGGCGATGCGCGGATAGTTGCCGCGCAGGTCCCGGTTCATGTGCGGCTGCTGCTCGGCCAGCTTCTCGTGAAACCCCTGGCCGAAGTGCTGCATGGTGACCATGAAGAAGACCGCGCCGCCCCCCAGCGCGCGCATGTCGTCGCTCAGGATCTTGCCCTTCCACCGCGGCTCCAGGACATCCTTCCAGCTCTTGGGCTCCTCACCGGGCTTCACCATGTCGGTGTTGACGAGGATGCCGTAGGGGATCACGTAGATCGGCACCCGGGTGCCGTCCGCCTTGAACGGCGCCACCGGGCGCGCCGCGTTCGGGAGCGCGCCGTAGGGCTGGAACGTGCCCTCGGCCAGCTGCAGCGCGGTGGTGGTGGACCCGTTGTGCGAAACGTCGCCGAGCACCTTGCCTGCCGCCTGCTCGGTACGGATGCGCTCACGCAGCTCGCTGGCCCGCGCCTCCAGGAGCTCGAAGCGGATGCCGTACTTGGCCTCGAAGGCGGCGCCGACTTTCGGCAGGGCCGGGGTGCCGACCGCGCCGTTGTAGACGACGACCTTGCCTTCCTTCTTCGCGGCCTCGACGAGCTTCTTCCACTCCGCGTCGGCGGGCGCCTGGGCCAGGGCCGGCCGACCGGCGGAGACCGTGGCGACGGCGGCGAGACGAAGCAGGGTTCGGCGGGTCAGCATCGTTTCTCTCCCTGGGGCCGGTCGGTCACGACCGCCCGAGATGGGTTCGCACCAGTCGTCGTTCGGCGAAACGGAACAGGAACACGAGGCCGAGCATGACGAGCGCGATCACGCTGACCTGGCCGGCCTTGCCCTCCGTCCACATCCGCATGACCACGACCGCCAGGACTTCGTTGCCGACACTGTAGAGCAGGATCGACGCCGACAGCTCGCGCAGGATGACGAAGAAGATCAGGATGAAGCCCACCGCGAACGACGGCCACGCCAGGGCCAGGAGAATGCGTCGGAACGTCGTCCACCAGGCCGCGCCGTGCACGCGCGAGCACTCCTCGAGATCGTAGGCCAGCTGGGCGAAGGCGCCGGACATCGTCCGCACCGCCAGCGGCGTCCCCAGCGTCACGTAGGCGACCAGCAGCGCCCACAGCGTGCCGTAGAGCTGGATCGGCCCGGGCAGCAGCGCGTAGGCCCAGAGGAATCCCACGCCCAGCACCATGCCGGGCATCATCCACGGCAGCCAGGCCAGGATCTCGAGCACGGGCCGGATCCCGAACCGCGTGCGCACCAGGACGTAGGCCACCAGGCCGCCGAGCATCATGGTGGCGGTGGCGCCGAGCAGGCCGAGCAGCAGCGTGTTGCCGAGCGCGCGCCACACCAGACGGTTCTGCCAGACCGCCTGGTAGTGGTCGAGCGTCAGCATGCTCACGCGATAGAAGCCGAAGAACTTGAAGAAGGAGCCGATGACGAGCTGGCCGACGGGCAGGACGACGGTCACCACGAAGAACAGGATGCAGAAGCCGAAGGTCACCCACCGCCAACGGCCCAGACGGCTCACCCGGGGCGTGTAGCCCTTGCCGGTGACCGTGAAGAAGCTCCGTCCGCCGAGCAGCCGCCACTGCCAGACCACCAGCCCGAACATGAGGACCATGATCCCGAGCGCGAGCGCCGTCGCTTGTGGATAGTCGGGCCGGTTGACGTGGTGGATCAGGTGATAGATCTCGGTGGTGATCACCTCGATGCCGGCCGGCGTGCCGAAGATGAGCGCCGACTCGAAGCTCTCCACCCCGCGGATGAACGAGAGGATGAAGGCGCTCGTGGTGACCGGGAGCATGAGCCCGAGCGTCACCCGCCGGAACGTCGTCCACGCCGAGGCGCCGGACATCCGGCTCGACTCCTCGAGTGCGGGATCCATCGACTTGAAGGCGCCGACCATCAGCAAGAACAGGAACGGCGTGGAGTACTGCATCATGTGCCACACCACGCCGCCGTAGGAATAGATGTTGATGAGTGGCTCGCGCTGGCCGGTCAACCCCGTCCAGGCCAGGTTGAGCAGGCCGCCCTTGGGCGTCGCCAGCATGCCCCACGCCATCGCGGTGAGGATCGGCGGGATGTAGAACGGCAGTGTGATCATGACCTCGAGCGACTCGCGATACGGGGTGTCGGTCCGCGCCACGATCCACGCGAGGAACAGGGCCAGCGCCATCGACAGCCCGGTCTTCACCAGCGACAGCCCGATGGTGTTGAGCAGCACCAGCGCATTGGCGCGCGAGAGCATCGCGCGATAGCCGTCGAGGCTGAAGGTCCCGGCTTCCCCCGGCGGCGTCGTGTGCAGGCTGCCGTAGACGAGCATGGCCATGGGATAGGCGGTGAGGAACGCCAGCACGGCGACCAGGGCGGCGAGCGCGAGATTGCGCGCAAGCCGGCTGCGGCCGAAGACTCGATGCGCGCGAATCCCGACGTCGACGGTCGCCATGGCGGGTTGCGCGCGACCCTAGCAGGCGCGTCGCCGGGCCGTCAAGGCGCGTGGTAGCATGACGGGCACTTCACCGGATCGGATCCATCCCGGCGTCGTCGATTGAGAAGATGAAGCGCCGATACTCGCGTCGTGACGTGCTGAGCATCGCCGCGGCGGCCGTGAGCGGGGTCACGATGGGCCCCGGTCGCGCCGCGGCGCAACGGGAGTCGCCGCCCATGACGTACCGGCCTCGACAGCGTCCGCCCGTCTCGGGCCGCATGCTCTCCAACCCGCTCCCCGAAGGCCTGCAGCGCTATCGCGACAACGCCGAGGCGGCCGTGGCCACGCCCTTCAAGGGCATCACCATTGACGGCACACCGGTGCCCGGCCTGTTTGCGATCCAGGCCACCGGCGTGTCGACCCAGCCCATCGTCACCGCGGCCGTCGCCCTGCTGGACTCGCTCGGCCCCGAGCAGGCGGGGCGCGCGCGCTTTCCTCTCGGCACCGATGCGTGGCGCCGGTGGAGCAACATCCACCCCTTCGTGATGCGCCACGGTGTCCCGCTCGACGCGATGACGTCCGCTCAGCGCGAGCGGGCGCTGGCGCTCGTCCAGGTGACCCTGAGCGAGGCCGGCTACCGGCTGGCCCGCGACGTGATGCGACTCAACCAGGTGATCGCCGAGATCACCAACCGCCCGGACGAGTATGGCGAGTGGCTCTACTGGTTGAGCGTGATGGGCACGCCCTCCGGCACCGAGCCGTGGGGCTGGCAGATCGACGGCCACCACCTCATCGTCAACTGCCTGGTGCTCGGCGATCAGCTCGTGCTCACGCCGATGTTCATGGGCTCGGAGCCCGTGATCGCGCTGTCCGGCCCGTACGCCGGCACGCGCGTGTTCGAGGCGGAGGAGCAGCAAGGCCTGGCCGTGCTGCACTCGCTCAACCCCGGCCAGCGGGCGCGGGCGATCGTCTCCGCCGATCTGCCCGGCGAAGTGCTCACCGCGGCGTTCCGCGACAACGTCGAGCTCAAGCCGGAAGGCATTCGCTGGGGTGAGCTCTCGGCCGGTCAGCAGAGCCTGCTGCGGCGCCTGCTCGACACCTACCTCGGGCGGATCCGCCCCGGCCACGCCCGCGTGCGGAGCGAGGAGGTGGCGCGGCATCTAGACGAGACGCGCTTCGCCTGGATCGGAGGTGTCGCGGACGACAGCGTCTTCTACTACCGCATCCACAGTCCGGTTGTCCTGATCGAGTTCGATCACCAGCGCGGCGTGGCGCTGGACAACGACCAGCCCTCGCGCCAGCACATTCACACGGTCATTCGCACGCCCAACGGCAACGACTACGGTAAAGATCTGCTCCGGCAGCACCACGCGCAGTTTGACCATCAACCCGGGAGGCAACAGCATGTGCGTCGATAACGACTCTCGCCCACCCATCACCCCGATCGCCGGTGGCTCGGCCGGCTCCGTCGACCTTCGTCTGAGCTCCGCCGATGGCACGAAGTTCATGGCCTACGCCGTGCGCGCGGCCAAGCCGACGGGCGCCGGGATGCTCGTCATCCCCGACGTCCGCGGCCTGCACCAGTACTACAAGGATCTGGCCGACCGATTCGCCGAGGTCGGCGTGGACGCCGTGGCCATCGACTTCTTCGGCCGCACGGCGCCGTCCGACGACCGCAGCGACAAGTTCGAATTCATGTCGCACGTGGGGCAGACGACGCCGGAAACGTTGCAGGCCGACATCGCCGCCGCCGCGGGCTATCTGCGCGGCAAGGAGGGCGGGCAGGTGCGCTCGCTCTTCTCGGTGGGCTTCTGCTTCGGCGGCGCGCTGTCCTATCTGCAGGCGGCCAGCGGCCTCGACTACGCCGGCGTCATCGGCTTCTACGGCTGGCCGCTGGGCCTCAAGCGCTGGCCGGATCGGCCCAAGCCGATCGACGCGGTCAACCGCTACAAGTCGCCGGTGCTCTCGCTCTTCGGCGGCGCCGACGAGGGGATCCCGCAGGCCGACGTCGACGCCTTCGATAGCGCCTGCAAGAAGGCCTCCGTGAAGCACGACGCGACGGTGTATCCCGGCGCGCCGCACAGCTTCTTCGATCGCAAGTTCGCGGAATTCGCCGATGCCTCGGCGGATGCGTGGAAGCGCACGCAGGCGTTCGTGAGCGGCAACACCAAGCGCTGATCCCCCGTACGGGGGCTCCGAGTCAGGGCAGCAGGCCGCTGGCGGTACCGATGGCGGTCTGCTGCCCGTGCTGGTTCGTGCACGACACCTCGACGATCACGCGCGTGCGGCCGTCCTCCTGGCGCTTGTCCTTCACCGCGCCGCGCACGGTGAGGCGGTCGCCCGCGTACACCGGCTTCACGAAGGCGATCGACATCGTCCCGCCCTTCACGAAGCCGCTTCCGAGCAAGCGGGTCATCATGTCGGAGACGTAGGCGGTCGACATCATCCCCTGGGCCAGGCACGTGCGGAATCCCTTGGCCTGGGCCCACGTCTCGTCGCTGTGGATCGAGTGCGCGCGCACGGTGGAGTAGGCATCGATGCGGCGCTGCGTGGGCTGCCGGACGAGCGAAGGAAGCTCCTGTCCGATCTCGATGGCAGCGGCCGTGCTCGTGCTCATGGCTGCTCCTTGGGAATGTCGCGGAAGAGCATCTGGGTGAACTGGCCGCGCACCAGCACCGTGCCGTGCTCGTCCTCGGTGACGAACTCGGTCACCATGTAGGGCTTGCCGCGGCGCTCATACTTGTCGATCACGCGACCCCGCGATCGCGTGCGCACGCCGTGGCGGATCGGCTCCAGGAACTGGAACTCCATCCGGGCATGCAGGCCGGCCCGCACGATGTAACGGCTGTGGCGCAGGCGCAGGGCCTGGTTGCCGAGCATCGTCGGATGCGCGATCGGACCGCCGAACGGCGAGTCGCCGGAGAACCACGGATGCTCGTCCTCCACCGCGAAGGCGTAGGTCTCCACGTCCTCCGGTGTGATCAGCTGCGTGTCGGAAACGAACTCCTCGCCGACCTGCAGGGTGTCGTAGTCGAGCGGCTTGAACTCGGTCATCGCGACTCCTTCCTCTCGGCGTGAGCGGCGCACCGTCAGGCCGGGCGTTTCATCAATCCTACAGGGCGGCGGGCGGCGCAAGACCGGTGGGCCGCGGGGCCTGGCCTAATTCCTCTATGGGGGATATATTCTTCTATAGAAGAAGCCGGCCGGCCGGCCCGAGGGGACGATGACCACCGACAACCCGAAGCTCCGTATGCAGGCGCTCGGTCGCCAGGTCCGCGACACCCGCACCACTCGCCGCCTCTCGCTCGAGGCGCTGGCCGCCCGCGCCGGCGTCAGCCGCAGCATGCTCTCGGAGGTCGAGCGAGGCTCGAAGGTCCCGACTGTCCTGGTGCTCGATCGCATCGCGACCGCGCTCGATACCAGCATCGCCCGGCTGCTCGGCGAGGAGCGGCTGGCGCGGGTGACCGTGCTGCGCCGGGTGGAGCAGGACGTCGTGGTCGACCCTGCCGGCTGGGAGCGACGGATCCTGTCGCCGGTGCTCCCGGGGGTCGAGTTCGAGTTCATGCGCACGACGATCCCGGGCGGGGTCGACGCCGGCGAGTTCTCCCCCCACGCCGCGGGATCCCGGGAGTATCTGGCCGTGGAGCGGGGAACGCTGACACTCACGATCGACGGCACACCCCACACCCTGCGCGCGGGGGACAGTATGTACTACGCCGGCGATTGCCGACACGCCTTCGCCAACGTCGGTGCTCCCGACTGCGTCTACTACCTGGCGATGGAAGTCTCCGGAGCCGCCCATCGCGCGCCCGGCCCGGCGCGCCGCGGTCGGAGGAGGTCGCGCGTATGAGCACGCCCCTGGCGATGGATCCCGAGGAGTTCCGCCGGCTCGGCTATCAGACCGTCGATCTCCTGGTCGACCACCTCGGCGGGCTGAGCGAGCGTGCGGTGTTCACCCCCATGACGCCCCCTGAGCGCGAGGCGATCCTGGGCGAGGCGCTGCCCGACGCGGGGCTCGACGCGGCCGCGCTGCTCGAGCGCTGCCGCACGCAGGTCCTGGCGCATCCCATGGGCAACGGGCATCCGCGCTTCTTCGGCTGGGTGAACTCGCCGCCGGCACCGCTCGGTGTGCTGGGCGATTTCATCGCCGCCGGCCTCAATCCCAGCTGTGCCGGCGGCGATCACGCCGCGATCTATCTCGAGCGCTGCGCCACGCGCTGGCTCATGGAGCTGGTCGGCTTCCCGACCGAGGGCAGCTTCGGTCTCCTCGTCAGCGGGGGCTCGATGGCGTCGCTGACCGCGCTGGCGGCGGCCCGTCATCGCGCGGCGGCCGCTCGCGGCTGGGACGTGCGCGCCGCCGGGCTGCAGGGCGACGGCCGCGCGCGCCTCGTGCTCTACACCTCGTCCGAGGGCCACAGCTGCGTGCGCAAGTCCGCCGAGCTGCTTGGCCTCGGTAGCGACGCGGTGCGCGTCCTGCCCGCCGATGCCGCATTCCGGATGGATCTCGGCGCCCTGGACAAGGCGGTGGCCAAGGACCGGGCCGCCGGGCTGGCGCCCTTCTGCGTGTCGGCGACGGCCGGGACGGTGGGCACCGGCGCGTTCGATCCACTGGACGAGCTGGCCGACTTCTGCGCCGCGCAGGACCTCTGGCTGCACGTGGACGGTGCCTATGGCGCGCTGGCCGCCGCCACGCCCGAGGTGGCCGAGCGCTGCCGCGGGCTGGCGCGCGTCGACTCGCTGGCGCTCGATCCGCACAAGTGGCTCTCGGTCCCCGTGGAGTGCGGCTGCGTGCTGGTGCGCGACGGCCAGCTCCTGCGCGACACCTTCAGCTTCGTGCCGGCCTACCTACGGACGGAGGAGGGGAAGGGATTCGGGGGGCTACCGTGGTTCTCGGAGTACGGCTTCCAGCAGACGCGGGGATTCCGCGCCCTCAAGCTCTGGCTGGTGCTCCAGCACCTCGGACGCACCGGAGTGCAGCGCCATCTGGCCCGTCACCTGGCCCTGGCTCGCACGCTGGCCGATCTCGTCGACGCTGCGCCGGATCTCGAGCGGCTCGCGCCCGTCGAGCTGTCGATCGTGTGCTTTCGCTACGTCCCGCCCGATACGCGACAGGATCCGGCCGCCGTGGACGATCTGAACAAGCGGATCATGGAGCTGGTCCAGGCGGAGGGCCGCGTGTTCATCACCAACACGACGATCGGCGGGCGCTTTGCCCTCCGCGCCTGCGTGCTGCACTACGGGACGACGGAGACTGACCTGGAGCTCCTGGTGAGCACGGTACGCGACGCCGGCGCGCGTCTCGTCGGCGCGCGCTAGCAGACTGTGGAGCCGCCTGCTCAGCGAGCGCGGCGGCTGGCGATGCGGCTCTCGGCATCGGCCCAGCCGGCGTCGAAGGCCAGGCCCCGCTCGTCGAGGTCGAGCACCAGCGGCGTGTGGTCGGACGGGACCGGCTTGCCCTTGCGCGCCTCGCGATCGATCTCGACCCACACCACGCGGCTCGCGACCGCTGGGGTGGCCAGCAGGTGGTCGATGCGCATGCCGAAGTTCTTGTGAAAATTGCCCGCGCGATAGTCCCACCACGTGTAACGGCCGGGCTCGGCGCGGTTGGCGCGATAGACGTCGACCAGACCCCACGCGCAGAGCTTGGCGAAGGCCTGGCGCTCGGGCTCGGACACGTGGGTGCCGCCGTGACAGGCGGCAGGGTCCCACACGTCGGCGTCGGCGGGGGCGACGTTGAAGTCGCCGCCGAGCACGAGCGGCTGTGCGGGGGTGCACGCCTCGCGCAGCCAGCGGGCCAGCCGCTCGTACCACGCGAGCTTGGCCCGGTAGAACGGGGAGTCCACGACCCGGCCGTTGGGCGCGTAGAGGCTCACCACGCGAACCCCGCCGCACACCGCGGAGATCATCCGGGCCTCCGCCAGCGGCTCGTCGTCGTGGACCTCGGCGGTGGCGGCCGGCGCCAGCGGCTGGCCGAAGTTCGTGATGACGTTGTCGACGCCCACCCGGCTGGCGATGGCCACGCCGTTCCAGCGGCCCTCGCCGTGATGGGCGAGGGTGTAGCCGGCGGCCGCGAAGGTGTCGGTCGGCGTGTCACCGTCGGCGAGCTTGGTCTCTTGCATCAGGAGCACGTCCGGACGGGCTCGGGTGAGCCACCACGTGACCTTGTCCAGGCGGGCGCGGAGCGAGTTGACGTTCCAGGTGGCGATCCGCATGGGCCCGAGGATACCCGCTGGTGTCGACGTGTGGTAGCGTTAGGAGGCTGGTGCGCTTCCGCGGATTCGAGCGACGTCGCCCTCCGTTCACGCTGGCCCTGGTCGGGCTCGTGGTGCTGCTCACCGGCCTCACCGGCGCGGTCATCGGCGGCCTGGCCTGGCACGATCAGCGCGTTCGCTCCCGTGCGCTGATCGACACGGCGATGGCCCAGGCCGCGCGCCTCACCGCGGCCCACGCCCAGCGCGTGCTGGAGGATGCCGAGTCGATCGCGCGCCTCGGCCCCGAGCTGGTCCAGCGTGGCCGACTCGACCCCAACGACCCCCGTGCGCTCGAGGCGTTCACGCAGGCGGTGCTGCGCGCGCATCCCCACGTGAGCTGGGTCAGCTACGGCGATCGTCGCAACAGCTTCATCGGCGCCTGGCGCGACGAGCGGGGCAACGTCTTCGCCAACCGCAGCTATCCCGTGGGCGACCGCATCCGGCTGGAGGAGGATCGCATCTTCCCCGACGGCCGCCGCGAATCGGCGCGCCGCTCCGATGACCACGGCTATCGCCCGGCCGAGCGGCCGTACTTCCGCGCGGCGGCGGCCAGCCGCACGGTCGTCTGGACCGAGCCGTACGAGTTCTTCGCCGGGGGCGGGCTCGGCATCACCTGCGCGGCGCCGCTGCGCGACGCCGCCGGCTCGACCCTGGGGGTGTTCACGGTGGATTTCTCGCTCGATCGCCTGGCCGGCGCTCTCGAGGAGCTGCAGGTGTCCCCCAACGGACGCGTGTTCGTGGCCACGAGCCAGGGCGCGGTGCTGATCGGCCGGCGCGGCTCGGGGGCCTCGCGCGCGGAGGTCATCGATCGCGAGCTGGCGCTGGCCACCGTGCAGCGCAGCTCGCAGGAGACGGAGGCCACCTTCGAGTTCGATCACCACGGCGAGCCGTATCTCGGCCGCGCGGTCCCGCTCACCATCGCCAACCTCCGCTGGCTGGTGGAAGTCGTGGTGCCGGAGCGCGACTACACCGCGCACGTGGACGCCGAGGGGCGGCTCGCCATCGGGCTGGGCGCGCTGGCGCTGGTGTTCGCCGTCGTGGGCGGCAGCGCGCTGGCCGGCTGGATCGCCCGCCCGCTCCGGGAGCTGGCCCAGCTTGCGCGCCGGATCCGTCACGGCGAGCTCGACGTGACGATTGTGCCGCGCAGCCGGGACGAGATCGGCGTGCTGACCGGCGCCATGGTCGAGATGGCCGCCGCGCTCCGCGATCGCGACTTCATCCGCGAGGCCTTCGGCCGCTACGTGAGCCCGGAGCTGGCCGAGCGCTACATCCACGACCGCGAGGCGCTCAAGCTGGGCGGCGAGGTCCGCGAGGTCGCCATGCTGATGTCGGACCTGCGCGACTTCTCGGAGCTGTCCGAGCGGCTGGGCCCGGCCGCGATGATCGGCCTGCTCAACGGCTACCTGGCACGGATGACGCCGGTGATCATCCAGCACAACGGCACCATCGTGGAGTTCATCGGCGACGCGATCTTCGTGCTCTTCGGCGCGCCGTTCAGCCGGCCCGACGACGCCGAGCGGGCGGTCCGGTGCGCGTGGGTGATGCAGGCTACCCTGGCCGCGATGAACGACGAGGGCCGCCGCCGCGGACTGCCGGAGCTGCGCATGGGCATCGCGCTGCACATCGGACCGGTCGTGGCCGGGAACATCGGCAGCCACGATCACGTGAAGTACGGCGTGGTGGGGCCGGCGGTGAACCTGCTCTCGCGGATCCAGGGGCTGGCCTCCGGGGACGAGATCCTCGTCTCCGATGCGCTGGCGAAGCGGGTGGCGACCATGATCGAGGTCGGGCCGGCCCGCATCGAGACGGTGAAGGGGCCCAGCGAGCCCGTCACCGTGTACCCGCTGCTCGCGCTGCGCGAGACGGAGCGCGCGGGCCCCGACGACGCGGCATCCGCCCGGACTTGACGGCGCGCCCGGGGGCGGCGGATAGTGACGCACGCGGGGTCTCTCGCCCGCCTGGGAGGTCGTCATGAGGGAACCGACGGTGGTCCGGCTGGACGCGGCCGAGATCGTGAAGTTCGGCCCCGACGCTTACTATCAGCCGATCCTCGGCGACGAGGCGGGGAGCACGCCGATCCGCACGGGGATCCAGACCTCCGAGCCGGGGTATGTCGCGCCCATGCACTCGCACCCTTACCTCGAGGTGCTCCATATCCTGGACGGCACCGCCGAGGCCTGGATCGAGGGCGGCGAGGACTGCCGGGTGATCTTGAAGAAGGGCGACACCATCGCGCTCCAGCCCAACGTCCCGCATACCTTCCGCGTCGTAGGCAACGAGGTGCTGCGGTTGCTGGGTACGCATGTCTCGCCGCAACGGATCGTCAACTATCGCGACGGCGGCGCCAGCGATACGCGCGGCTACCGCGTCTGGAACGAGTGAAAGGGGACCCCACCATGTCGAATACGGCCGACCGTGCGCAGACGCCCACCGGCGTCAACCACCTGGTGCTGAACGTCCGCGATCTCGAGGAGTCGCACCGGTTCTGGACCGAAATGATCGGCTTCAAGTGTGTCGCCGAGCTCAAGCCCAAGGCCGGCCGCACCATGCAGATGCGGTTCTACAGCGGCGTCAACGAGGACGGCCAGGTCAGCCATCATGACCTGGCGCTCGCCCAGATTCCCGACGGTGCCGCGCTCAAGCCCGAGCCGTGGGGCATGGGCCCACGCACGATCGGCGTCAACCACGTCGCCATCTGCTACCCCACCCGCGACGCCTGGCTCAAGCAGGTCGCCTTCCTGAAATCTCAGGGCGTGCCGATCCACCTCCGCATCGACCACGGCATGACCCACAGCATCTACATCTCCGACCCCAACGGCCACGGCATCGAGATCCTGTACGAGCTGCCGCGTGAGATCTGGGAGAACGACATCGAGGGCGCCCAGAACTACGCCGAGCGCCTCCCACCGGATGACGACGCCTCCCTGGTGGACAGCACCGAATACCCGCGGTTCGGCGCAGCGACCAAGGCGTAGCGCCCCGACCCGGCGGGGCTCAGCGGGCGAGGAAGGACAACATGGCGAAGAAGGCGAAGAAAGCCGGGCCGCGCCGCCGCACGAAGACGTCGGCGCGTGACCTCTGGCCGCGCCGGAGCGCCCGGGGCGGGACCGGTGCCGTCGGTCCGGTCGCCGCCCCGCGCTCCAAATGGGAGCTGAGCGAGCTGGACGGCGTCAAGCGCTGACGCCGGCGCCGCCGGCGATCAGAGCAGCGTGCAGGCCTCGTCGAAGTCCAGGCGAGGCAGCTTGACCATCACCTTGGACGGGTCGCCGTAGCCGACGTTGCAGAGGAAGTTGGACTTGATGCGGCCGTCGGGAAAGAACTCGGCGTCGACCTTGGCGTTGTCGAAGCCGGACATGCCGCCGACGTCGAGGCCGATCGCGCGCGCGGCCAGCATGAAGTAGGCGCCCTGCAGCGTGCCGTTGCGGAAGGCCACGACCTCGGAGAGCGCGGCATTCTTGGCGTAGGTGTCCGCCATCTCCGGCCGGTGGCTGAAGAGCTTCTTCGGCATCCACTCGAAGAACCGCGTGTCGTAGCCGATGATGGCGGTGACCGGCGCCTGCTTGGTCTTGTCGACGTTGCCCGGCGTCAGCGCGGGGAGCAGCCGGGCCTTGGCTTCCGGCGTCCGCAGGAAGACGAAGCGCGCGGGGCAGGTGTTGGCGCTCGTCGGTCCCACGCGCAGGATGTCGTAGAGCGCGCGGAGCTGGTCGTCGGTCACTGGCGTGGGGAGCCAGCCGTTCTGGGTCCGGGCCTGGCGGAACAGCAGGTCGAGGGCCCGGTTGTCGATCGTGTCGCCCACGAAGTCTCTCCTCTCGTCAGCGCTTGGCGCGCTGGATCGCGGCCCAGACGCGCTCGCTCGAAGCCGGCATGTCGAGCTCGCGGACGCCCACGGGCGCCAGCGCGTCCATCACGGCGTTGATGACCGCCGGCAGCGCGCCGACGGTGCCGGCCTCGCCGGCGCCCTTGGCGCCGATGGGGTTCAGCTTGGTCGGGACGGGCCGGCTCTCGATGTGCATGTCGGGCATGGTGTCGGCGCGCGGCATCGCGTAGTCCATGAATGATGCGGTCAGCAGCTGTCCCGATTCGGGGTCGTACACGACCTGCTCCATGAGCGCCTGACCCAGCCCCTGGGCGACGCCCCCGTGGATCTGGCCCTTGAGCGTGATCGGATTGATCACGGTGCCCACGTCGTCGACGATCGAGTAGGCGACGATCGCGACCTCGCCGGTGTCGGGGTCGATCTCCACCTCGCACACGTGGCAGCCGTTGGGCCACGTGGCGCTGGACGGCACGAACGTGCCCGTCTCGTACAGGCCCGGCTCCATTCCGGCCGGCAACCGGGGCGGCTGGAACGCGGCGCGCGCGACTTCCTCCAGGGCCACGGCGCGATCGGTGCCGACCACGCTGAACTTGCCGTCGGCGAACTTCACGTCGCTCTCGGCGGCCTCCAGCAGGCGCGCCGCGATCTTCTGTCCCTTGGCCACGACCTTGTCCGCGGCCTTCCACAGCGCGGTGCCGCCGATCACCGTCGAGCGCGAGCCCATCGTGCCCATGCCCCAGCCCACGCGATCCGTATCGCCGTCGATGTACTTGACCTTGTGGGGATCGAGGCCAAGGCGCTCGTGCAGGATCTGCTTGAACGTCGTCTCGTGACCCTGGCCCTGATTCTTGCTGCCCATGAACACGGTGGCGTGCCCACTCGGCGAGAAGCGGATCTCGGCGAATTCGGGCTGGGGTCCCGCCGCCTGCTCGATGGGATTCACGACGGCCAGGCCGCGCAGCTTCCCCCGGGCCCGCGAGGCCTGACGGCGCGCCTCGAAGCCGGCGACGTCCGCCATCTCGAGCGCGGCGTCCATGTTCCGCTCGAAGTCGCCGCAGTCGTACGTCACGCCCAGCGACGTCTTGTAGGGCATCGCCGAGGGCGGGATCATGTTCATCCGCCGAAGCTCGAGCCGGTCCATCCCAAGCTCGCGTGCGGCGTCGTCGATCAGCCGCTCGAGCACGTAGGTGGATTCGGGGCGGCCGGCGCCTCGGTACGGAGCGGTGGAGTTGGTGTTGGTCAGCACGCTCAGCACCCGCACGTGTGCGACCGGGAACGTGTACACGCCAACCAGGGTCGGCACATTGCTGAACGTTGCAAGGAGATTGCGATCCGACGAGACGTAGGCGCCGACGTTGGCCAGCGTGCGCGCTCGCAGCGCCAGGAAGCGGCCGCGCGCATCCAGCGCCAGCTCGGCCTCGGTGACGTTGTCGCGCGCGTGCTCGTCGGCGGGAATGGCTTCGCGGCGCTCGCACACCCATTTCACCGGCCGGCCCACCTTGCGCGCGGCCCACAGCACGAGCTTGTGCTCGGGGTACTGCCAGCCCTTGGTGCCGAAGGCGCCGCCGACATCGCCCACGATCACGCGGATCTGGTGCTCGGGGATCTTGAAGATGTTGGTGGCCAGCGCGTTGCGCACGCGGTGGGGATACTGCACGTCGGCGTAGAGGGTGTAGCGCTCCTCGTGCGGATCCCACACGCCCAGGGCGCCGCGGGGCTCCATGAACTGCGCGTGCACGCGGGTGATGACGTAGCGGCGCTTGACGACCTTGTGCGCGGACGCGAAGGCCGCGTCGGTGGCGGCGCGGTCGCCGACCTCGAACAGGTTGGAGACGTTGTCCGGGCACTCGTCCCACACCTTGGCACTGCCGGGCTCGACGGCGTCGGCCGTGGCGGTGATGGAGGCCAGGGGCTCGTAGTCGACCTGGACGAGGTCGGCGGCGTCTTCCGCCTGGGCCCGCGTCTCGGCGATCACCAGCGCGAGTGGATCGCCGACATACCGCGCGCGCTCGGCGGTGAGGCCGTGATGCGCCGGCGCCCACATCGGCGAGCCGTCGGGCCGCTTGCGCTTGAGCGTCATCTGCATGGTGCCGAGCGGCTCCTTGGCCAGGTCGCTGCCGGTGAAGATGGCGACAACTCCCGGGGCCTGGCGCGCCGCCGCCGTGTCGATGCCGCGGATCCGCGCGTGCGCGTGGATCGAGCGGATGATCACCGCGTGGAGCTGGCCGGCGACGTTGACGTCGTCGTGGAACCGGCCGCCGCCGCGCAGGAGCCGGCCGTCCTCGAACCGCTTGATGCTTTGGCCGATGCCGAACTCGCCCATGTCAGCGTCCCGCCACGACGCCGGCGGCCTTGGCGGCCGGGCCGATCTGCACGGCGTGACCCCACAGGCCGCCGCGATCATGCCGCTGGACCTGCCAGGTGGCGTCGTCGACCAGGCGTCCGCCCCAGCCGTACTCGACCTCGAAGCCGGACGGCGTCACGACGTAGAAGGAGACCATCTGATCGTTGCTGTGGCGGCCGAGCGTCGTGGCCAGGGTCGCACCGGTCTTGCCGGCGAGGTCCAGGGCCGTGCCGACGTCGTCGAGGGTCTGAGTCTCGAGCATGAAGTGCCACATCTTCTTGTCGCGGCTGCGTGGCAGGTCGGGGTTGCTGGGCTGGATGGCGATCGAGTGGTGCCGCGGGTTGCAGTGCAGGAAGGTCATGGTGCCGATGTAGTCGGAGATGCGGAACCCCAACGCCTCGGTCAGGAGCTTCACGGTCTCCTTGGGTGTTTCCGAGCGCAGGACCACGTGGCCGAAACCGAGCTCGCCGGTCTTGAAGCCGGTCATGGGGCGCCCCGGACGGAACGGGGGATCCCAGCGCATGTGGCAGCCGATGGCGAGCTCGAAGGGGAGATCGCCGGTCTCGAACTTCACCAGATCCATCACGCGGCGATTCGCGATCTCGTCCGGCGTGCCCTGCGTCACCGCCACGCCAGCCGCGCGCAGGGCGGCCTTCGCCTGCGCGTAGGCGGCCTCCGTCGCGACCTGAAGGCCGATGTAACGGACGTCGTCGTCGCCAGTCGGGTGCAACGCGAGCCGGTGGTGGTACTCGTCCATCCTCAGAAAGACCGTGCCATCTGCCTGGCCCTCGACCACTTGCAGGCCGAGGACCTCGGCGGCGAAGGCTTTCCATCGCATCATGTCGCTCACGCCGATGCCGACGTACGCTAGCTGGGACGCCGCCATGTTCTCTTTCTCCTGTCGTGCTCCGACCGACCTGATGCTGGCTACGGGACGAGGACGATCTTGCCGTACGCGCCGGGCTCGAGCACGGCCTTGTGCGCCGCCGCCGCTTCGGCGAGCGGCAGCTCGCGTCCCACGACGGGCCGCAACGTGCCGTTGGCCAGACCGGCGGTCAAGGCGGACTGGATGGAGGCGAACTCCGCCGGCGCGGCATTCCACAGCGCCAGCCCGATGATCGACGCGTCCTTGCCCATCGTCCCGCGCGGGTTGATCTCGATGGTGCCCCGGTTGCCGATGATGATGATCCGCCCGAAGCGGGCGACGAGATCGAGGTCCTTGCCGAGGTTCACGTTGGCCAGCATCTCGAGGATGACGTCGGCGCCGCGGCCCTCCGTCAGCTCCATGAGCCGCTTGGTGTAGTCCGGCCCGGTGTGGTCGAGCACATGGTGCGCGCCGTGCTCGGCGACGAGCTTGCGCCCGCGCTCGGTCCCGCCGGTGCCGATGACCGTCATGCCGTGGGCGACGGCGAGCTGCACGGCGGCGATGCCCACGCCGCCGGACGCGCCGTGCACGAGCACGGTCTCGCCCGGACGCGCCTGCGCCTTGTGATGGAGTCCGCGGTACGCCGTGGCGTACGGAACACCGACCGCCGCCCCCTGACCGAACGAGAGCGCGCCGGCCAGCGGCTGCACGGTCGAGACGTCGCAGGCCGCGAGCTCGGCGTAGCCGGCGGAGCGCAGCGCCCAGACCCGGTCGCCGCGCTTGAACTGACGCACCCCGTCGCCGACGGCTTCGATCACCCCGGCGCCATCGCCGCCGGGGATGTACGGGAGCGTTGGGAGCATGGCGTAGGCTCCGGAGCGGACGTAGGTGTCAACCGGATTGACACCGGCCGCGCGGATCCGCACGAGCACCTGGCCCGGTCCCGAATTGGGGTCGGCGATCTCGTCGAGCTGCAGGGTCTCGGGACCACCGAACTTGTGCACGCGGATCGCCTTCATGTCTCTCCTCCCGGTCGGGCGGCCGGCCCGGCGCTGCGGGTGCTCGTGGCCACCGCGAGTTCCGTCGTATCAGACTCGATCGCGCGCCGTTGTCAACCGGTTTGTGGCGCCGTGCTAGTGTGTGCTGCCCGGTCGCCGACGCGGGAACCCGGGTAGGGGACATGGCGCCGCTCGAGGAACGCGACCCGCAGGCGACGCACGACCTGCGCCGGACCCTGAGCCGCGCGGGCGCGTGGCTCTTCGCCGTCGGCCTGCTCACTGGACTCTGGGCCGGAGTGGTGCTGACCGGGAAGGTCCAGGTGGCGCATCCCCGTCTCGCGCTGGGTGCGCACCTGACTGGGATGCTCGGCGGCCTGTGGCTCTTTGCGGTGGCGTGGTCGCTCGATCTGTTGCGCTACGGCGCGCGCGGTCGGCGGCGGCTGGGATGGTTGATCGGCGTTTCCGTGTGGGCGAACTGGTCGATCACGCTGGTGGCCTCCGCCTCGGCGTTCGGGGTCTGGAGTACACTTGGGATCCAGTGAACAATACGATCGCCGCGCTGCTCGACCTCTTCGTGGTGCTGCCCGCCCTCGTCGGGGCGTTCGCGTGGGCCTGGGGCTTCGGGGGCCGGCGATGACCATTGCCCGGATGCTCGTGGTGGTGCTCGTCCTGGCGGCGCTTCAACTGCCGGTCACCGCCGGTGCCGGCGGCCGAGGCTTCCGCGGCGCGCCACCGCCCGGGCTCACTATTCGCGGCAAGGTCTCGAACGGTCAGGCGAACGCGGGCGCCATCGCCGTCGGGGCGGGCGCGCTCATGTTCGGCGCGGGCGCCGCGGGGTATAGCGGGGAGGCCTGGTTCGACGATCCCGCCATCCTCGTGGTGGACGCCTCACCGCCCGACGCGCAGGTGTACCTGGACGGGCAGCTCCTTGGGGCCGCCGGCGAGCTGATCGCGCGAGGCCTGTCCGTCTCGTTCGGCCCTCACGTCGTCCACGTGGTCGCGCCGGGCTTTCGTCCGTGGGCCGAGCGATTCGTCGCGGACGGCAGCTTCCCGACGCGCATCCGCGCGACGCTGACGCGACAGTAGAGCAGGAGGCATGCCCATGCAGGCCGTCAAGGACGCGAGCCATCTCTACGAGGTCGAGCGCCGGGCGCGACATGCCGAGCGGCCCGGCTTCCGGATCTCCGAGTTGCAGCTCTCTCCGACCCAGCAAGTGCCCTGGCACTATCACACCAACATCCAGGACACGTTCTACGTGCTCGAGGGCGAGATCCGCCTGTTCTTGCGCGAGCCGAAGGAAGACGTCCGGCTGAAGCCCGGCGAGACGTACGCCGTGCGACCGGGTCGCGCCCACCTGGTGACGAACTCGGGAAGGGGCTCCGCTGTCTTTCTGGTTCTGCAGGGCATCGGCGAGTACGACTACGTCCCGCTGACGTCCGCCTGACCGCGGCGCCTCGTCAGACCGGGTGTAAAAGAACCCGACGCTACTCCAGGGGCATCCGTTCGCGGGTCCGGATCCCGACGAGCGAGTTGAGCTCGGAGCTGGTGACGTGGCGGATCTCGCCGGTACAGGCGACCTGGGCTGATGGCCCGACCATCAGCTCGACCCGGTAGGAATCGCCCCGCCTGAGGGCTTCCGTCGGGGCGGTGACGATACAAAGGCCCTGCTCGCTTACGTCGATCGTCCGGCCGACCAGCACCTCGTCCTCGTTCCAGAGCCGGACTGGCCATGACACGACGATCCGTGGGTGGATGCGGCGATCCTTCACGTCAGCCTGACTCATCGGACCCCTCCCTCCAACCACCAGCGCCTCAACCAAGCCGTGGCAAGACCTGCTCGCCGAGCAGGCGAATCGAGCGTAGCACCTCGGCCTGCGGCATGCCCGGCCATTGTACGCGCACGATGACCGTCGTCACCCCCAGGCGCTCCCGGTAGCGCGCGAGCTCTTCGCGGACCCAGACCGGGTCACCGAGCAGGAAGCGGTCGCGCGCGAGGTCCTCGAACGCGTCACCCCACCGATCGTCGGACGGCAGGGCCTTGTCCTGCTCCCAGCGACGATATGCGCCGTACTTGGATTCCAGGAACGGGCGAGCCGCCGCCACCGCGCCCCCGCTCGTCGGCGCCACGCAACACTCCTTGATGATCGGCGTCTCGCGTGCCGGCGGGCGGCCCTCGGCGCGCCGCGTCTCGCGGAAGAGCGTGAGCTGACGCGCGAGCGCGTCCAGCGTCGTGTGCGGGTTCATGAGCCAGGCGTCGCCGAGCCGGGCCGCGCGCCGCACGCCGACATCCGTGTTGGCCGCCAGCCAGATCGGCGGGCGCGGCCGCTGCAGCGTGGGCATCGAGATCCGCACGCCGCGCAGGGAAAAGTGCTTGCCCTGATAGTCGACCGGCTCGCCGCTCCACAGGCGCTCGAGCGCCGCCAGCCCCTCTTCGAAGCGACCGACTCGCTCGCGCGGGTTCACGCCCATCGCCTCGTTCTCGGCGTCGCGATAGCCGAGACCCACGCCGACGATCAGCCGCCCGCCGCTGATCACATCCAGCGTGGCGAGCTGCTCCGCGAGGTCGACCGGCTGGTGCAGCGGGAGCAGCAACACGCCGGTGCCGAGCTGCATGCCCTCGGCCTCGGCGGCCATGCGCCCGAGCGTCGGCAGGGGCTGGAAGTATGTGAACGGGTCGGAGAGATAGTGCTGACTCGACCACACGGACGAGAACCCGACCGCACGGGCCAGGCGCACCTGCTCGACGTGCTCGGCAAAGCGGGCGGCCTGCGAATCTTCCGGGCGGTGCTGGACCGAGAGCGCCAGGCCGAGTCGCATGGGTGGGCGGAATCTACGCGCGCGTCACGCCCGCGTCAAGCGCGCGAGGCGGCTCGCTGCGGGTGGCGGTGGTTTGCCTGCCTGCCCGTACGGTGACGCGCGCGGCTAGGTCTTGACGGAGCCCGCGGTGAGCCCTGCGACGTAGTAGTCGACGAAGAACGAGTAGATGATGGCCACGGGCACCGAGCCGAGCAGCGCGCCGGCCATGAGCTGGCCCCAGTAGAAGACGTCGCCCCGGATGAGCTCGGTCACGACCCCGATGGGCACCGTGCGCACCTCGCTCTTGGCCAGGAAGATCAGCGCGTAGAGAAATTCGTTCTGCGCCAGGGTGAAGGAGAAGATCCCGGCCGACAGCAGCCCGGGCGTGCACAGGGGCAGCACGATGCGTGTCATCGCCTGCAGCCGGCTGGCGCCGTCGATGCGGGCGGCTTCCTCCAGCTCCCGGGGCACGCTCTTGAAGTAGCCCATCAGCAGCCACGCGCTGAAGGGGATCAGCAGCGTGGGGTAGGTGAGCATGACGGCGGTGAGCGTGTTGCCCAGCTCCAGCCGGTTGATGATGTCCGACATCGGGATGAACAGCAGCGGCTGGGGCACCAGGTAGGTGGCCGCCACGCCGATGGCCACCACGGCGGCCCCGGGGAAGCGCATGCGCGCCAGCGGATAGGCGATCATCGTGCCCAGCACGACCGACACCACCGTGGTCACGACGGCGACCAGCATCGTGTTGTACGTCCAGGTGAGGAAGTTCGTCTCGGTGATCAGATCGACGTAGTGCTTGAGTGTGGGCTGGTAGACGAGCAGCGGCATGACCTTCTGGCTGTACAGCTCGCGGTTGGGCTTGATGGACGTGATCAGCATCCAGTAGAACGGAAACAGCATCAGGACGACGAAGACGGCCAGCGGGATGTACAGCCGCCGCACCCGCTCTCCGAGATCGCGTCCGCCGACCATCACTCTCGCCTCAGGTAGAACGTGAGTCCGACGATGAGCACGGCCAGCGCCGGCAGGATGGCCAGGGCCACCGCGGCCCCCATTCCGAGCTGGCCGGCCGACATGCCGATATCGAAGGCCCAGGTGGAAAAGACGTGGGTGGCGTTGGCCGGTCCGCCGTGCGTGAGGGCGTAGATGAGCTGGAAATCTCCGAAGGTGAAGATCACCGAGAACATCGTCACGATGACCAGCACCGGCTTGATGACCGGCAGGGTCACGTAGAGGAACCGCTGGGTGGTGGTGGCGCCGTCGATGGCGGCCGCCTCGTAGAGATCGGGGGAAATGGTCTGAAGTCCCGCCAGCAGCGTGATGCCGTAGAACGGCATGCCGCGCCAGGTGTTCACGACGACCAGCGACCACATGGCCAGGGAGGCGTTGCCCAGGAACGAGTAGCCGCTGCTGATCACGCCGCCGTGGACGAGCAGCCAGTTGACGACGCTGAAGGTAGGATCGAGGATCCACATCCAGGCGATGGTCGACAGCGCGGTGGGGACGATGAAGGGCAGCAGGAGGAACGCCCGGGTCAGGTTGCGGCCGCGGAAGGTCTGGTTCATCACGAGCGCCATGCCGAGCCCGCCGACCAGCTTGAAGACGGTCGTCACCGCCACGTAGAAGAACGTGTTGCGGGTCACCTGCCAGAACACGGCGTCGTGTGCGAGGGTCACGAAGTTCGCCAGTCCCACGAAGACCCCCGCGGTGGCGACCCGCCGATCTTGCAGGCTCAGGAAGATGCCGTAGAAGAACGGGTAAGCGACGAAGGCGAGCAGGAAGAGGACGCCCGGGCTCAGCATCACCCACGAGAAGACGCCCTCGCGCTCGAACAGGCTGCGTAGCGTCAGCGGCCGGCCCGCGACCGGGCGCGCCAGTTCCGCGGGCCGGACCGCCATCGCGCTAGCTCTTGGCTTTGTAGATCTGCTTCAGCTGCGTTGCCGCCGTGGCGATGACGTCCTTGGTCGCATCACCGCGGCAGGCCTTGGCAAACATGTCCACCACCACGTACTTGGCCACGCTCTCCGAGGCCTGGTGACCGGGCGGGCCAGGCCACCCGTGCAGCCGCGAGGTCTTGAGGCACTCCTTGTACGGGATGTAGCGCGGCTCAGCATTCCACATCGGGTGGTTGTCGTACTTCTGCAGAAACGGCGCGTAGTAGGCGTTGGCCGAGACGAGCCAGCGGGAGAGCTGTTTGTCGTCGTACAGCCACCGCAAGAAGGCCTTGGCCGCGGCCTGGTCCTGGGCGTGCGTCAGGATCGCGTGGGACTGCGCGTTGAAGACGTGGAAGCGCCCCTTGGGCCCCTGCGGGTTGAGCGCGTGATCGGTGACCTTGGCGATGTCCGGGAAGTCGCGGATGCCGACCTCCAGGATGGACGAGGCGTTGTTGGTGCAGGAGATCTGCTCGCCGAAG
>Ga0111539_10001267_pt1 | contig 33710 bp, 30 predicted proteins | sample RhiMethybrSRZTD1_FD_79667 | JGI IMG/M metagenome (GOLD analysis project Ga0111539, IMG submission 79667) | Populus rhizosphere microbial communities from Tennessee, USA - Rhizosphere MetaG P. TD hybrid SRZTD1 (version 2) (version 2) | ecosystem: Host-associated > Plants > Roots > Rhizosphere >...
CGCGATCCTGTGCGTAGGGCGCGTCGGATCCGAGCATCTCGTCTCGCTGCTCGACTCCCATCCCGACATCACCTGCTTCAGCGAGCTGTTCGCGCCACGCTGGTCGCTGCAGTGGCGGCGCGGCACCCTCGCCGTCCCACATTTCGTCGACACGCCGCACCAGCGGCCGGCGGACTACTGGAGACAGCTGATGGAGGGAGTGGACTCGCCCGTCACGGGCCTCAAGCTGCCCGGGAGCTCGATCGAGGCTCACCCCGAGGCCGCCGAGCTGATCGCGGACCCGAAGGTCGACATCATCAGGCTCACGCGCGACAACCGTCTGGCTCAGTACGTCTCGCTGTGGCTGGCCCTCGAGAGCGGCGTCTGGCATTCGACCCAGGGTGCCTACGGCACCGGCAAGATCAGGGTGAACGTGAGCGATTGCATGTCGGGGCTGGATCAGATCGGCGAACAGGAGTCGGAGCTCGACTCGCTTGCGGGCGGTCACCGCGTGTTCCGGATCAGCTACGAGGACCTGGCAGAGGGCCTCCGGATCGACGAGCTCCAGTCGTTCCTCGGCGTCACCCCACAGCCGCTCAGCTCCCGTTACGAGCGCCTCCGCGAGCGACCTATAACCGAGGTGATCGAGAACGTCGACGAGCTGGCTGCCGCGCTGGCGGGAACTCCGTACGCGGCCTCTCTCCAGGAGCGCGCGCGGTGAATCTCCCATGAATGCTCGCTCTATCCTGTCCCCGATGCCCGCCCCGGTGACCATCGAGGTGCAGCATGTCCACAAGTCCTTCATGACCCGTGGCGGGACATGGGTGCCGTTTCGCCAACGGCTCAAGCAGATACGCGGGCAGGGGGCGCGCCTGCACGTGCTGGAGGACGTCTCATTCGACGTCCGCCAGGGCGAGGTGTTCGGCATCGTCGGGCCGAACGGGGCCGGCAAGAGCACGCTGCTCAAGCTGATCGCGGGGATCTATCCGATCGACAGCGGCCGGGTCAGGACCGCGGGGCGCGTGGCCCCACTGATCGAGCTCGGCGTGGGTTTCCGGCCCGAGCTTCCGGCGCGCGAGAACATCATGATCAACGCCGTGATGATGGGCCTGAGCCGCGCCGAGGCCCGCGACCGGATCGACGAGATCATCGAATTCGCGGAGCTGGAGGACTTCACCGATCTCAGGCTCAAGAACTACTCGTCGGGCATGCGCGGCCGGCTGGGGTTTTCCCTCATGAGCCATGTCGACGCCGACGTGATGCTGATCGACGAGATCCTGTCGGTCGGCGACAAGGCGTTCCGCGACAAGTGCGGCGACGTGATCGCATCGATGCGGGAGCGCGGGAAGACCGTCGTGCTCGTGAGCCATGAGATGGGGTCGATCAACCGCCACTGCGATCGGGCGCTGCTGCTCTATGACCACAGAGTCCAGCAGCTGGGAGAGCCGGAGGACGTCGCCAACGCCTACCTCACGGTCAACACGAGGAAGCGGTGGGACACCGAGGCCCGCGCGGGGGGTGTCGAGGACGCCGCCGAGGTCACCGCGTTCCGGTTCGCCGGCGGAAATGAAGAGTCGGAGCCGAGGCTGCCCGGCGGGGCGCCCATCGAGGTCGAGGCGGACATCCAAATCCGGCGCCCGCTCCGCGCTCCCGTGGTCAGGTTCACGGTCCTCGACGCCGGCGGCCGCCCGCTGTTCCTGGCGCCCCCCCGCCCACTCGAGCCGGGGCTCGACCGCGTCAGCGGCAGGTTCCGGGTTGCGGCGAAGGTCGAGAACCGCCTGGCCTCCGGCCGCTACGCGGTGATGTGCCGCGTAGCCGAGGCCGAGGACGCCGAGGGCGAGGGCGAGCGCTCGCTGGGGCGCTGGCTGACCTTCGCGGTCGAGAGCCCGGACGAGGCGGGAAGCGTGGTGTCGCTGGAGAGTGAGATCGAGGTCGAGGCGTCCGACGCGGGAGTTGACTCGGCCGAGCTGGAGGTGGGGTGACCGCCACCGCCGAGCGCCCGCTCGAGCTTCGAGAGGTCAAGGGGCCGACGGCCTTCGGCACGACGCGCAAGCGCTTCTGGGAGCTGCTCTGGCTGTCGGCGGTGACCGACTTCCGGATGCGCTACGTCGACGCTGTGCTCGGCTACTTCTGGGCGCTGATGCGGCCGCTCGTCACGTTCGGGATCGTCTTCCTCTTCCTGCGCAAGGTCCTCTCGTTCGGGGGGCAGATCGAGAACTTCGCCCCGATGCTGATGCTCAACATCATCCTGTTCCAGTTCTTCCAGGAGACGACTCAGCGCGGCTTGAGGTCGCTGGCGTCGAAGGAGGGCCTCGTCCGGAAGATGCGATTTCCGCGCATGGTGATCCCCCTCTCCACCTCGCTCACCTCGACGATGACCCTGGGCCTCAATCTCGTCGTGGGCTTCATCCTGCTGCTGGCGTTCGGGTTGACGCCAACCTGGAGCTGGCTGGTGCTCCCTCTCGCCGCGGCCGCTCTCGTGGCCTTCGCCACGGGGGTTGCGCTGTTCCTCTCGGTCGTGTTCGTGCGCCTCCCCGACATGGTTCAGATCTGGGGGGTCATCTCGAGGGTGCTCTTCTATGGAACCCCCATCCTCTACACGATCGACAACATCCCGGATTCGGTGCGGCCGATCGTGATGCTGAACCCGCTGTCGCCGATCTTCGTCGTCATCCGCAAGGCGGTCACCGACCCATCCGCCCCCACCCTGGTACAGGCGGCGGGCGGGGTCGGCCGCGCCCTGATCCCGATCGTCCTCGCGATCTCGATCTGCGTGTTCTCGGTCTGGTACTTCGTGCGGGAGGCCCCGGAAGTCGCCGAGGCGCTCTGAGCCGAAGCGATGAGGCTTCGGCGACACGGGGCGGGGCGCGGGACGTACTCGCCGACGGCGGGATTGGGGTTCGACGACCAGGAGTTCGAATCCCGGATCGTCTGGATCTGGTGCACCGCTCGCAGCGGGAGCACATGGCTCCTGCGAATGCTCAGTCATCCGTTGAAGCTCGTCGACTCGCGCCAGGATGAGGAGGACATGCTCGGGTTCGTGGCGCCGCGGGCATGGCAGGGAAAGGTTGACCTGATCCCGGTCGATACGACCTTCATATCGAACCATCTGCTCCCGCTCCATGGGTCGGCGGACTACGGCGATGACCTCACCCCGAGGACGTTCAGCGCGGCCCTTGGTCTGCGCAATCGAGCGAACTACTTCTTCTCCGCCAAGTACGCCGACGCGTGGCGGCCCGAGGTCCGACGGATGATGCTGGTGCGCTTTCATCGCTTCCTCGAGCAGGCCGCCGAGCGATACGACGCCGACAACCCCCGACTCCTGCTCAAGGAGGTCGCCGGCGCCCACGCTGCACCGCTGGTGATGTCGTTGTTCCCCGCCTCGAAGATGGTCTTCCTCGTCCGCGACGGCCGCGACGTCGTCGATTCGCAGACGGCAGCAAACCAGCCCGGCGGCTGGCTCCCGGTGACCGGCTGGACCACCCCGGACGAGCGGATCGAGTTCGTCCGCAGGCGGGCTCGGACCTGGGTGGGCGACGTGACCGCGATCGAGAAGGCCTTCCGCGCGCACCCGGCCGAGCGGCGACAGATGGTTCGCTACGAGGACCTGCTCGCCGCCCCCGCGGAGAACGTCATCGAGCTGATCGACTTCCTCGGCGTCCGGAGGCACGAGCGATGGCTGGAGCGCGCGGTGGAGGTGAACGCATTCGAGTCCGTTCCGGCCGAGCAGAAGGGGCCGACGAAGTTCTTCCGTTCGGCGACCCCAGGCGCCTGGCGGAACAACATGACCGAGGAGGAGACGGCGATCCTGCACGACGTGATGGGTAACACGCTCCGTGAGCTCGGCTATCCGCTTGCCGAAAGCTCGCCGAAGCCCCCCGATCGGTCGAACGGTGAGCCGCCCACCCGCTCTGGGCCCGCCCGCAACGTCGTCGCGACAACCGTCAACAAGCGGGGCGAGGGGCGCGACTACACGAACCTCGTCCGTCTCATCGACCGGCGCGGCGGCCCCGCCAGCCGGCGCGAGCGCAAGGTGGCACTGACCTTCGATGATGGCCCCGTGCTCCAGACATACCGCGTCCTCGAGACACTCGAGCACTATGGCGTCCGCGGGACGTTTTTCCTGGTCGGACGCAAGATCGACGGGCAGGAGGAGCTCGTACACCGGTTGCTCAGGGAGGGTCACGAGATCGGCAACCACTCCTACGGCCACGCGCCGTTCCCCCCCGCCGACGATGTGGCCGCGTGCACGGCGGTGATCGAGAACGTGACGGGCACCCGCCCGAAGCTGTTTCGGCCTCCGTTCGGCGCGGTCGACCGTCCCGGAGCGGACGCCGCGATCGAAGACGGGATGCGGGTGATCCTGTGGAGCGCCGACTCCGAGGACGCGCTGCCGCCCTGGGAGGGGATCGACCCCGAGGAGATCACCCGGAACGTGCTCGAGTCCGTCTCACCCGGCTCCATCGTGCTCCTGCATGACGGCCTCCCCTGGAGCCGCGCCGCGGATGCGCTGCCGGCGCTGATCGAGGGTCTCCTCGACCGGGACTATCGGCTGGTCACCGTAAGCGAGCTGCTCCCGGATCCCAAGGCGCGCCGACCGCGACGACTGGGCCGGATCATGCGTCGCATCCAGCGCGTACGTTCCCCGCGAGCGGCCCGGGGGGGGCCCGCGAGAAGGCCGGCGGCACGCCCCGAAACGAACGGGGAGGTCGATCTTCGCGGCCGCCTCCTCGAGCTGCTGGAGGGGCTGATGGGGTACGTGGAGGCTCCACCCGACGACGAGCCCGCGGCTAATCTGATTCGGGGTGCTCGCGCGCTCTTGCTCGGCGAGGGGACGGACTCCGATCTGCTGCTCCGCCACACGGTCGCCTACGACGGCACCTCCCTCCTCGTGATCTCGCTCGGATTCTCCGTGAGGCGGTTCGAGAGCGAACGACGGGGCGCGACGGTACTTGGCGAGGCCCTCGCCGCGAGACTGCGCGGCGCCGAGAACTCCGCCGACGATGCGCGCCTCATCGCAGAGGAGCTGGCCGGGCCGCGGAGGCACAAGCGGCTGATCGCCGCTCGCCTCGCGGATCAGGCGACGGCGACGACCCGCGGCGTGGCGGGTCTGCCCATCTCCGGCGCTCCCGATCCTCCGGTCGAGGATCCGCACAGCGCGACGCCCGACTTCCTGGCGGTCTTCGCGCCGGGGACGGAAATCTGGCAAGAGCTCGAGTCCTGGGCGCGCGCGACCGGGCGCCGCGCCGCGCGGGAGCGGAACCGGGCGCTCCTCGACGCCGCGGGTGTGGACGGTGGCTTCGACGTCGAGCCGCTGGTCGACCGCCTGGACGTCGATTTCCTCTTTCGCTTCGGCTACGCGCTAGCCGCCTGCGAAGAGGTCCTCGCGCCCACCCGCTCGTGAGCGGCGCCGGCGACACGGGGCTCACGTTCGTGATCCTGTGCCTGGGTCGCACGGGTTCGACCCATCTCGTCTCGCTGCTCGGCTCCCACCCCGAGATCCACTGCTTCGGGGAGCTCTTCACCGACCGGAAGAGCACACTGGACGAGGCGTACATCAAGTCCCCGATCGACGACCCGGTGGAGTACGTCGCGCAGCTCACCGCCCCGCTCGGCGAGCGCGCGGTGGGGTTCAAGCTCCCGCTCAACTCGATTCGGGCCCACCCGGTCGCCCTGCGCCTGCTCGAGCCGGACGAGTTGCGGGTCATCCGCCTTCGCCGGCTCAACCTGCTGGCGCTGTTCGCCTCGCGCCGGCTGCTCGCCGCCACCCGGGTCTCGCGGTCCACTCGTGGGGACTATGGCGACACGACCGTGACGCTCGACCCGAAGCAATGCCTTGCCGTGTTCCGGCGGACGGAGGACCATGAGCGCTACCTCGACGGGCTCGCCGACGGCAAGCCGGTGTTCGACATCACCTACGAGGACCTCGCCGTCGGCCGGAGCCTGGACGACCTCCAGACGTTCCTCGGGGTCGAACCGCTTGCGCTGGAGTCCCGCTTCAAGCGGCTCCGCAGCCGGCCCCTCTCGAAGACGATCGAGAACTGGTCGGAGATCGAGAGCGCCCTGCGAGGTTCCCCATATGAGCGGTTCCTCGAGGATGACCTCCAGCTCCGCTGAGCAACCGGAGCGGGTCACCCTCGTCGTCCCGGTCTACAACCGGGCGGGGCCCCTTCTCGCCCGGGCGCTCGACAGCCTGCTCACGCAGGACTACCCGAACCTGGACGTTCTCGCGATCGACGACGGCTCGACCGACGGGACAGCCGACGCGCTCGCCGAGTACTCGGAGCGGCATCCCGAGCGGTTCCGCTGGACCGGTCAGGAGAACCGGGGGCAGGCCGCGACGCTGAACCGCGGCTTCGAGATGGCCGATGGGAGCCTGCTCGGCTACCTCAGCTCGGATGACGTCCTCCTCCCCGGCGCGATCTCGCGGCTCGTCGGCGCGCTCGCACGGAGGGGCGACGCGGTTCTTGCCTACCCCGCCTACCGTGTGATCGACGAAGGCGGTGACGTCGTGGACACGATCAGCCCGCCCGAGTACTCGCGGGTCGAGTCGGTCCGGCTCCAGGACACGATCGTGGGGCCGGGCGCACTCTTCCGCGCCGACGTGCTGCGGAGGGCCGGTCCGTTGCGCACCGATCTCCGCTACTTGGCCGACAAGGAGCTGTGGCTTCGCCTGAGCAGGGTCGGTCCCTTCGTCCGCGTGCCTGAGCCGCTCGCGTGCTGGCGGCGGCACGGCGGCGCGCTCACCGTCGCCGAGCAGGGGCGCGAGATGGCGGAGGAGCGGCTGCGCATCCTGGACGAGGTGTTCGCCGATCAGCCGGAGCCGGAGCTCGAGGCCATCCGCGACCAGGCCTACCGCAACGCGCTGGTGCTCTCGGCGACCGTCATCGCGAGCGGGTTCAACGATCCCGGCGAGCGCTACTTCCTGGTCGACCGGCATGCGCGGGAGGTCTCGGCAAGCGCGGGCGCGCAGAGCACCGAGGAGAGGCTGGCGGCGGCGCGCGACCAGCTGGCCGGCCAGCGCGGGCGCATCGAGGAGCTCCAGCGGGAGAAGGAGGCGCTGCTCGATCGCCGCCCGCTCGTCCGATTCATGGCGGCGCGGATGCGGCGGCGGCGGCGGGAGGCCGGCTCGTGAGGGTGATGGTGGTCGGGGCGACGGGGACGCTCGGTCACCGGCTGTGCGCGGAATGGGGCGAGCGCTTCGAATGCTTCGGCACGGTGCGCGAGCCGGCGCCGGAACGGATCGCAGAGCTCTTGACGGCGACCACACTGATCCCCGGGATCCGGGCGGAGCGGCCGGACAGCCTACGGCCCGCGTTCGCGGAGGCGAGGCCCGAGGTCGTCGTCAACTGCATCGGCGCCGTCAAGCAGGCCGAGGCCGGACAGCAGGCGATCCCGGCCATCCGGACGAACTCGCTCTTTCCGCACGAGTTGGCCGCGCTGTGCCGCGAGCACTCGGCGAGGATGGTCCACGTCTCCACCGACTGCGTGTTCAGCGGCAGGAGCGGCAACTACGGAGAGGACGACGTCCCGGACGCCACGGACATATACGGCCGCTCGAAGCTCCTCGGAGAGGTCGCGGGCGATGGACTGCTGACGCTGCGCACATCGCTGATCGGGCGTGAGCTTCGCGGTGCGCTCGGCCTCCTCGAGTGGCTGATCTCGAATCGAGGTGGGACCGTTCGCGGATTCTCCGGAGCCGTCTTCAGCGGATTCACGACGCAGGCCCTGGCCGCCGAGATCGCGTTCCTGGCCGAGGAGCATCCCGAGCTGGATGGCGTCTGGCACCTCGCCGCGGAACCGATCGACAAGCTGACGCTGCTCACGATGCTGAACGATGCTCTGAAGCTCGGGATCCAGATCGTCCCAGACGACACCGTGGTCATCGATCGCTCTCTAGACTCAAGCCGACTATGCGGTGCGACGGGTCGCCGGCCCCGACGGTGGGACGGGATGGTTGACGAGCTGGCGGCGGACGAGACGCCGTATGAGGAGATCAGGAGGGAGCTTGCTCACCGATAAGCGAGAGGACCTGCTCACCGGCAAGCGCGTCGTGGTGACCGGCGGAACCGGATCCTTCGGCAGGGTCATCGTCCGCCGGCTGCTGGAGGGCGAGGTGGGGCTGCCGGCGGAGGTCATCGTGTTCTCACGCAGCGAGGCGACCCAGCACCAGATGCGGCTCGACTTCCAGCACCGAAGGGTCGCCACAGACGAGATCGTCTACGAGGAGGAGCGCCACTCGCGGCTCCACTTCCAGATCGGGGACATCCGCGATCCCGCCTCGGTCGTCTCCCTCTTGCGGGGGCGGGACATCGTCTTTCACGCGGCGGCGATGAAGCAGGTCCCGGTCTGCGAGTACAACCCCTTCGAGGCCGTGAAGACGAACGTCATGGGCGCCGAGAACGTCGTCCGCGCGATCCGTGACCACGAGCTGGAGATCGAGGCGGTGATCGGCGTCTCCACGGACAAGGCATGCAAGCCCGTCAATGTCATGGGGATGACGAAGGCGGTGCAGGAGCGCATCCTGAATCGCGCCAACATCGAGTGTCCGGGCACGCGCTTCCTGGCGGCGCGGTACGGAAACGTGCTCGCCTCCCGGGGCTCGGTCGTCCCCCTGTTCCACGAGCAGATCCGCAACGGGGGGCCGGTCACGATGACGAGCCCGGACATGACCCGGTTCCTCCTGAGCCTGGATCGCGCGGTCGACACGGTGTTCGACGCGCTGCAGGCGGGCCGTCCCGGCGAGACCTACCTGCCAACGCTCCCGTCCGCGCTGATCCGCGACCTGGCGGACGCGCTGATCGGCGATCGGCCGATCGAGATCGAGTGGGTCGGGATCCGGCCCGGAGAGAAGATCCACGAGATCCTCGTCTCCGAGGAGGAGGCGCCGCGAACCTACAGGCGCGGCCGCAACCTGGTGATCCTCCCGCTGCTGCCGGAGCTGCGCTCTGAGCCGCTCGACGCCGAGCCGTTCGGTGGGCGCGAGTACAGCTCGGCCAACGAGACCCTCGGCCCACCCGCGGTCCTGGACCTGCTCCGCGAGAACAAGCTGATGCTTGACGACGCGCCCGTATTCGCGGCGTGAAGGTCCTCACCGTTCTCGGGACCCGTCCCGAGATCATCCGCCTGAGCCCGCTGATCGAGCTCCTCGACGAACTCTGCGACCACGTCCTCGTCCACACCGGGCAGAACTCCGACCCCACCCTGAGCGAGGTCTTCTTCGAGCAACTCGGGGTCCGCTCCCCGGACCGCTACCTGGGGATCACGGGCGGTAGCTTCGCCTCACGGGTGGGCAGCATCATCAGCCGCATGGGTGAGGTGCTGCAGGAGGAGCGCCCCGATCGCCTGCTCGTCCTCGGGGACACCGACAGCGGGCTCTCGGCATTCGTCGCCAAGCGGCTCGGCATCCCGGTCTTCCACATGGAGGCCGGTAACCGGTGCTTCGACGACCGGGTCCCGGAGGAGGTCAACCGGAGGATCATCGATCACTCGAGCGACGTGCTGATGCCGTATACGGAGCGCAGCCGCGCCAACCTGCTCGCGGAGGGGATCCCGTCGCAATGGATCTACGTCACCGGCAACCCGATCAAGGAGGTGATGAACCGCAACGCCGACGCGATCCAGCGCTCGGAAGCCCTCGATCGCCTCGGCCTCGAGGGGAACGGGTACCTGCTGCTCACCGCCCACCGGCAGGAGACGGTCGACCTCGAGGAGCGGCTGAGCTCGCTGGTCACCGGCGTGACCGCAATCGCCAACGAGCTCGAGCTCCCGCTGGTCTGCAGCGTCCACCCCCGCACGAAGGGGAAGCTCGAGTCGTTCGGGGTGCAGCTCGAGGGCGATGGCGTCATCGTCAGCCCGCCGCTCGGGTTCTTCGACTTCGTTTGCCTCGAGCAACACGCGCGCTGCGTCCTCACCGACAGCGGCACCGTGCAGGAGGAGTGCTGCATCCTCGGCGTGCCGGCGGTCACCGTGCGGGATACGACCGAACGACCCGAGACGGTCGAGTGCGGCAGCAACCTGATCGCGGGAGTGGAGCGGGAGGGCATCCGGCGCTCCGTGGTCACGGCCCTCTCGCGTGAGCCGCTCTGGCTCCCGCCGCGCGAGTACCTGGTCGAGGCCGTCAGCCCGACCGCGGCGCGCATCGTGCTCGGAACCGCGACCGGCGGCAACACCATCAAGCCGCCCCAACAGCACGAGGTAGCATCCCGAGCGCGCGCATGAACGACGCGGGGCAGTCAGGCGGGGGCGGGGCCAATGGTGGGACCGAGCACCAGCCCCTGGTCACGATCATCGTTCCCGCGTACAACCGCTCCGGAGGCCTGCTCGAGGCGACGCTCGACAGCATCCTCGGCCAGGACTATCCGAACCTGGAATGTCTCGCGCTCGACGACGGTTCGACCGACGAGACACCGCAGGTGCTGGAGCGCTACGCGAACGCGCACCCGAAGCGGATGCGCTGGGAACGTCACGAGAACATGGGCCAGGCCAAGACCCTGAACCGCGGCTTTGAGATGGCTCGCGGCGAGCTGATCGGCTACCTGAACTCCGACGACCTCTTCCTGCCGGGTGCGATCACGAAGCTCGCGGCTCTCCTCAGGCAAAGCCCCGACGCCGCGCTGGCGTATCCGGCCTACCGCGTCATCGACGAAAGCGGCGAGACGATCGCCGACATGACGCCGCCCGAGTACACAGTCGCGGAGGCGATCAGACTGCACAACTGCATCGTGAACGTCGGCGCGATCTTCCGGCGCCGGGTGATCGAGCGAATCGGAGGCTGGGACACGAGCTTCGTCTATCTCGCCGACTTCGACTGGTGCGTCCGGGCCTATTCGGTGGGGCCATTTCTCCGCCATCCGGAGGTGGTGGCCTGCTGGCGAAGCCATCCCGGATCCGCCAACTACGCGCCGGGACTCGAGGCGGCCCGAGAGCAGACACGGCTGCTGGACAAGATCTATGCCGCCAACAACCTGACCCAGGACCTCCTGGACGTTCGGGACGAGGCGTACCGAAACGCGTACATCTGCGCGGCCTTCGCGATGGGTGGCGTGAATAGGGCCGAGGGCCGGTTCTTTGTCCATGACACGCTTGCGCGGCAGGTCTCGTCGAACATGCCCGAGACGGATGCGGAAGTCGCGGCGCGCATGCGTCAGCGAATGGCCAACTTGGAGAAGCGCGACCAGCGCCTCACGGCGATGCTGAAACAAGCCCGGGCAGACCAAGGGCTCGGACCGCCGCGTTGGCGAAGCGCCCTGCGCCGCGTCACGCCTCGGCCGCTCCGGCCGGCGGGCAGGCGAGTCATCGACAAGCTCACCCGCAACGGGCGTCCGCCGATCACGAAGGTCGAATCTCGGAAGTCCGGCTGAGCGCGATTCGTCGCCGTCCTCGGCGACGGAGGTCGGCGAGCAGGCCCGGAACGCGTGGCTGGGCATCGATCACGGCGCCCGGATAGGGGTGGGTCGGACGCGACGCGCGGTAGCCGCGGATCCGCCCCCGGAGGCCCGCCAGGTTACGGTCGAAGGCGACCTGTCCGGCGCAGATGACGGCGTCGGCGGCGAGGGCGATCGCGAGTCGTCGCGGATCGGCGGGGACGCTCCACTTTCTCAGTAGATAGCCGCGCCCAAAGCCCATCAGGTAGTTCTTCCGCGCCGAGCCCGATCCGAGCGTGCCGGAGTGCTCGTGAAGCCCGCGTGCCTCGCTCGCGAGCCTGCATCGGCCCCCCGCCCCGCGCATCCGGAGGACGAGATCGACATCCTCCTGGTAGGCGAAGATGTTCTCGTCGAACCCCCCGGCCGCCACGAACTCCCGGCGATCGAAGGCCGCCGCAGCCCCCGATGGCCCCAGCGGGTCGGGCACGCTCCGGTCGAGCGCCGCCACCGGCTCCCCGTTCAGGTAGTCGAACGCGAGCAGCCCGTGACCGATCTCGATCCCGGCGGTATCGATGCGTGAGGGATCGCGGGAGGCAATCATCACCCCGGCGGCCATGACCACGCCGCTCGCGGGATCCAGCGCGCCCAGGATCGCCTCGACGTAGCCCGGCTCACACCTGCAGTCGTCGTTCAGCAACACGAGGGCGTCACCGCGGGCCTGGCCGGCGGCGAGGTTCACGGCCCGGGAGTAGCCGACGTTCTGGGGAAGGCGCAAGACCCGGACGCGCTCGGATTCCAAGCCGGCGCCGCTCAACGCGGAATCCGGAGCCCCGTTCGCGACCACCAGGATCTCCCCCACCCCCCTCTGAGGGCGCAGCGATGCCAGGAGCAGGGCGAGGCTCGACCCCCCACGCACGGTAGGGACGATGACCGTTGCGCTGATCAGGGCCTAGTACGCGCCGCGGCCGCGCAGGGCGGCGGGGATCGTCTGCAGGAGGATTCGCAGGTCACGGCCCAGCGACGGATTCTCCACGTAGTCGAGCTCGACCGCCAGGCGCTCGGAAAAGGTCAGGTCCCCACGGCCGTATACCTGCATCGGCCCGGTCATGCCAGGCTTCACGTCGAGCCGGAACCGATGCTCCGGCCGGTAGCGCCTGACGACCTCGATCTCCTCCGGGCGCGGCCCGACGATGCTAATCTCCCCACGCAGGACGTTGACGAGCTGGGGCAGCTCGTCGAGGCTGAACCGCCGCAGGAACCGGCCCACCCGGGTGACGCGGGGGTCGGGTCGGAGCTTGAACACCGGCTCCGCGAGCGCATCGAGCGAGATCAGCGCCGCCAGCTCGTCCTCAGCGTCCATCGTCATCGTCCGCAGCTTGTACATGCGAAACGGCATGGCACGGCGCCCGGCGCGAAGCTGCACGAAGATCGCGGGGCCCCGGCTGTCGAGCTTGATCGCGGCCAGGACCAGCGGAAAGAGGGGCGCGAGTACGAGCAGGCCGAGCGTCGCGACGAAGAGGTCGAATCCCCGCTTGATGAGGATCGTCGACCTCGACGGGTCGCGAGTGTCGTACTCGAGGATCGGCAGATCGGCGACCTCCGCGAGCCTCGGAACCGCCCCCGCGCGCCCACGAAGCGGGGAGACGACGTTCAGCTTCGCCTGTTCGTCTCGGCAGACGCCGGCGAGCTGCCCGATGAACTCCGGATCGAGGCGCTCGGAAGCCACGATCACTCGATCGAGTCCGCGCACGAGCCTTCGCAGATCCGCCTGCGGCTGCCGGCCCACCGCAACGGGCACGCGGCGGCTCGGAGCGAGATCGAGGTGCATGTCCCCGAACAGCTCGACCTTTCTCTGCACGGCGTCCGCGAGCTGGCCGTTTCCGATCACCGCAGTGAGCTCCGGGGGCGTGGTTCGGCGCCAGACCCATCGACTGAGCGCTCGCAGGACACCGCCGCAGACCGTTGCCACGGCCCAGCACCGGACGACCTCGGCGAGGCCGATGTCACCCGCGTGGGTGAGCGGGAGCAGCAGCCCGAGGACCACCGCCCCGGCGGCTCCCCAGGCGGCGATCGCCGGCAGCTCGTCGAGCGTCAGCGGCCGAATCGCGCCTTGGTCGCGATCGTAGAGGCCGAAGAGCTTGGCGAGCACGACCCAGATCGGCAGCAGCGACAACGCCCAGATCAGCATCGTGGTCGACGTCGCGATCGATGCGCTCGCGGCAACCGCCGCGATGACATCGGCAGTCGCGAGGAACCGCCGGCGGCGAGCGTCCCGCCAGAAGCGATTGTGCCGACGGACGCTCCGCCGCCCGACCCGGGTCCTCGGAGCGAGGTCGTCCGTGATCGTCACCGGGCGCGTTTGCGTGGTGGTCACGTCACTCGAGCTCATCCCGGCCTCGTATCTCGATCCCCGCGTCCATAGCTCCCTGCTGCTGGCGCCGTACAACTCGCGAGCATATTCGAAAGCGTGCGATCCGGCACGGGGTCATGACTGCCCTCGTGCTGCATTGCTGAATTCGGGAGGCAACTCGACCGGGCTCAGGGATCGTGCCCTGGCTATCAACAACGATGCCGCCGCCGAGTTCCCCGACTTGGCCGCGATCCGCCCGGCGACGGCCCAGGTGCGCCAGTCCCCCGGCGCGCTGTGGACCGCATCGAGGGCGGCGGTTCTCGCCGCGCCGAGCTCACCGCCGAGCTCGTCGACGAGGGCGAGCTGAAGTGGTGGTTCGGGCGACCAGGGCTGGAGCCGGGCCGCGATCCGAGCATCGTCCGCGGCCTGCGCGAGATCGCCACGAGCCGCCGCCGACCGGCTCGCTCCGAGCTCGTGCTCGCCCGCAAACGACAGGGCCGCGGCCCAGATCGATATCCATGCGGCCACCAGGGTCGCGACCCCGAGCGCGAAGCTGGATTGCCGTCGCGCCGAGTCGTCGGTGGCGGGCTCCACCCCGGCCCCGGCGACCAACAGCCCCGTGGCGACGATCACCGGTGCGAAGGCGGCCGGGATCTGCCACGTCCACTCCAGAGCCGCGGACAGGGCGCCGGCGGCGAGCACCGCGAGCGCCGCATCATCCTCCACCCGTGGCACCGCGAACGAGCGTCGCCGCGTCGCCGCGAGGACGGGGACGGCGAGGAACGCCAGAACCAGGGCGAGGCCGGCCGGTCCGAGTTCGGCAAGCGTCTCGAGATACAGCGAGTGGGCGTTTACGAGCGGGATCGACAGCTGCGGATGAGCGTTCCAGTAGAGCTCGAAGTTGCCCGCGCCCACGCCGCCGACGGGATGACTCGCGAACGCGTCAAGAGCCGCCGTCCAGAACTGGTAGCGCCCGCTGGACCCGGCGCTCGTCAGGTGCCCCGCCGACACGCCCTGGGCGGGGCCGGCGCCTGCGCCCGCCTGGGGGTTGTCCCGACCGGCGAGCGCGATGACGGCTCCGACCACGACGACCAGCCCCACGGCGAAGGGCCAGATCGGACGGCGAGTCGAGCCCACCCGCTGAAGCCACGGGTCGAGGCGGTAGCGAGCCGCGCCGACGAGGCCCACGCAGACCAGGGTCACGAGGAGCATGAGCGCGCCCTGGTTGTTCGCCGAAGCCCCCGCGACACCACTGACGAAATCGTCCTGTGTCCGCGCGACGAGGACGAGCAGCCCGCCCCCGGCACCGCCCAGGACGGCTCCCGCCAGCATGGCGCGGCGGTTGCGGGCGAGCATCAGCAGCACGGCGCCGCCGACCGCGGCGGCCGCGAGGCCGCCGCGGGAGGACGCGAGGTAGAAGCCCAGGACCGAAAGCGGAAGCAGGCCCGCGGCCAGGGCCCGCCCGTACCTGCCCCGTGCGTACGTGGCCAGCCACGCGAGCAGCACCGCGTCAATGGCCAGCAACGCGGCGAGTCCGTTCCAGTACCCGATGGGATAGCTGAGGCGCCCCGCGGCGTTCGGGATCGCGGCGCCCAGCTCGCGATCGGCGTTGCCGAACAGGGTCGGGACGAACCGCGACCCCAGCGCCGCCGCGCACAGGACGGTCAGTCCTACCGCCAGCCCGACGAGCCAAGCGCGCTTTCCCGTCCTGGGCGCGGCGACCACGACCAGCGTGAACAGGCCCAGGTATCCGGCGACCCTGATGCTCGCGTCGAAGCTTCGGCCGGGGTCGTCCGCCCACGCCATCGAGACGGCGCTCAGCACGACGAGACCCAGCAGCGAGAAGCCCGAGACGAGTGGGGCGCGCGGGACCTCGCTTCGACTCCAGAGCCCGAGCACGATCCCGGCACCCGCCGCCGCCCAAACCACGATCGTGGCGATCGCGACGGCCTCCTGCGAGTAGCCGCCCTGCACGAATCCGAGCGCCGCGGTGGCGACCGCGATCAGGCCGATGGCCAACAGCTGGGAGGCCTCGCCGCTGAACGTGCTTTCACGCGCCAGCGGCCGTTGACTTAGAGGCCCGATGCGCAAGGCACCCAGTCTAAGGTGCGCGACCGCCTGGCTCCGGACGGACCCGCATCTCGTAGAAGTCGAAGTCCAGCTCGCGGTCCGGGCTCAGTACGGCATCGTCCTTGAGGAGGGTGATGGTGCGGGCATTCGGCGACAGCCTGAACGGCGTGGGAAAGTCGGATCGCGGGGGCGCGTCGAGGATGAGGCCGTCCGTGAGCACCCCGGGGACCACGCGGTAGGTGTCACCGCCGTCGAATGCGATGTATCGCGGGACGGCGCGATAGAAGAAGGTACGGAGGCTCTCGATTCCGGATGGTGAGGCGTTGTGTACCCGCGCGAACACGATCTCGTTCGGGCCCGGCGCCTTCGGGACACGGACGCTTTGCCCGTAGCTCGCCTCGGTGGATGACAGCGCGCGCGGCGCCCCGCATCGGTTCGCGGTGCGGCCGAGCACCTGGTAGCGCGGTGTGGTCCGCAGGGCCTCGAAGTTGCAGAGCATCGCCAAGCTCGTGGCCGGAGCGTCGTACGGGGCATAACGGGCGTCAACGCTGTAGGTGTTCGGGCGTCCGTGCGGGCCGCCGGTCGAGTGGCGGAGAATCCGCTGCGGCCCCGCCGAGGACGTGAGGGCTTCCGCGTCTCGTTGGTCCAGCCAGCTCGTATACGCGCTCGGCGACTGGAACTTCGGAACGGGGGACCAATTCAGGCCGTACGCCCACGCGATCCCCACCTCCCAGGGCCATACGTCGACCGTCCTGCCCCGGAGCAGGGCAAGGCTCCGCGGGTCGAGCCGGTACGTCGATCGCATCGCAATCCGGGCCCGTTCCCGCTCGGCTTCTCGTCGGCTCGGGTCGAGCACGGTCCGCAGATCGCTGACGGCCGTCCGTGCGTTCTCGACCGGGGGAAGGACATCCACCGGGCGAGATTCCGTCGCGGCGAAGTAGACGATGGTGAGCGCAGCAAAGGCCGTCAGCGCCCACGGCCGGCTCCCTCGCCAGCCGAAGACGATCCACGGGGCGAGCATCCACGCGAAGAACACCGACATGTGGAACGGGTCCTGGCGAACGAAGCCCTCCTTCCACGCGACGAAGCCCATGCCCAGCGCGAGGAGCAGGAGGCCCACTCGTCGCGGCGTCCTGAGCTCCCTCCCCGCGAGCCAGGCGGCCACCATGACGAGTGCCCACGTGAGCAAGGCGGCCCCGGTCGTCCACCATGCGGCTGTGGCCCGGGTCAGGGGGGTCCACACCAGCGCGGTCGAGTAGCCCCGCATGACCTGGAAGGAGCCCTCGACGAAGTCGCCGACGTTCCCGATCCCCTGACCGGTGGCGAACCAGAGCGCGACCAGGACGGCCGCGAACATGATCGCGAACGAGGCGAGGTTGCGGCCGCGACGGTCGCCCATGGTCGCCGCGGCGACGAGGCACATGCCTGCGATGAGCAGCCCCTCGTTCAGCTTCGCGAGGACCTCCACCGCGCTGAGAACTCCACCCCCGAAGAGGACGATGCGACGTGACATGGCGGACTCGGGCTCCGCGATGGCCACCGCGCACCAGATGAAGACGAGCGGCACGGTCTGCGCGGGGCCATGGGACGACAGGTCGCTGCCCGTCACCGCCATCGTCACGTACGCGAGGAGGATGGCGATCGCGAGGCCGAAGCGCCGGCGAGCGATCCAGACGATCGACGTGGCGAGAGCGAGCCTGACGGCGAACAGGTAGACCGCGCTCAGGACGGCCGGCCAGGCATAGGCGACGAGCGGGACCCGCAGGAATCCGAGCGGACCGTACGTGAAGAGGATGTCCGTCCCGAAGTGGAGCCGCTCCACTGCGGCCATCTGCAGGGCGATGTTCCAGGAGGCGTCGAAGCCCGGAGCCGGTGCGATCACCAGCGGCTGCCAGCTGACGACGACGATCACGACGCCGATCAGCCAGCTCGAGGACAGGACCCGGAGGAGCCGGCTCGCCGCTGTGCTCCCTCGCCTTCGGTCGGCGACGGTGACCGCCATCAGCTCGTGGAGGGGAGACAGATTCTCGTGCTGGTGCCGCCGCCGATCTCGATCCGCCACGGACGAGCGTCCGCATCGCGCGGGATCGACAGAGTGACGGGCCGCCCGGGCCTGAGCTCGCCGAGGTCCACCGGGTAGCCCTCGGCGAAGCGCCCGAGGCGCACCCGGGCGGGTGCGCTCGCACGCAGCGAGACCGTGCCCGGATGAAGCTCGCGCACGGCGGCGCCCTCCGCGGATGGCTCCCGGCACCGGCCCGCCGAAGCGCCGCCGGAAGGTCGAAGCGCCAGCCGCTCCGCGCTGGCGAGGACCCGGTCGGCCGATTCGCGGATCGCGGCGTCCTGCTGGAGCAGCTCCGTCCCGGAGAACGCGTACGAGCCGAACCGGTGGACCGCCTGCAGGTACGGACCAGCCTGGACCGGAAAGTGCGCAGGCACGGAGCCCCCGAGCCCGGGTTGGGCCTCGGGGCGGTAGTCGGGCGAGACGGAGCCGCCCGCGATCTCGATCGCGCCGAGCGCCGCACGGGCGCGTGGCGCGTAGTCGCTGAAGAATCGCTGGGCGTTGTCGAGCTGCTTGACGTTCGCGGGCACGCCCACAGCGCCCACAGCGACGATCGCGACCGCGGCCCGGCGCGAGATCCTGGCCCCGGCGAGGGCGGCGGCGGCCACGAGGAGCACGAGGACGGCCCCGGGAAACAGGTAACGAGACTCGGTCGGGGCGCGTCCCTCAGGAGCGAAGCCCAGCGCGAGCTCCAGCCAGTAGGCCACGAGAATTCCGACCGCGATCCACACGAATGGGGGGATGCGGCCACGAGACAGCCGGACGGCGAACGCCAGGGCCGCAATCGGCGCGATGACGTATCCCCACGATGGGCTGACCGTCAGGCTCACGGGCCCACCGCCGAGATCCAGGCCCAGGCCCGTCACCGCGGCGGACACCGCGGCGAGGGAATCGGCCATGAACGCGGGCACGATCAGGAGGTTTCCGGGATGGGCGAGGCCCTCGTGGAACCTGAGCGCCCATACCCACCACGCCGCATAGACGGCCAGCGGGACGGCGAACACCCAGGCCCGTCGTCGACCTCTCCCGCCCATGATCACGGCGACGGCCACGCCGACCAGGAACGCAAGCCCGGTGGAATGGCTCACCACAGCGAGGACCGTCAACGCGCATGCGGCGACGTCCCCCCTGGCATCGTCTCGGTCCAGGGCGACGAGCGCGCCCAGCCCGAACGCGACCGATAGCCCGAACGTGAGCATCGTCAACGGCCACAGGAGCGCCTCCCATGCCGATCCGAGAAAGAGGAGCACGATCGCCGGGACGAGCGCGACCGTCGGCCCCATGCGTCGCCTGGCCAGGACGTAGAAGAGGACGGCGCACGTCACGAGCACGAGGACGCCGAGCACGCGAAACGCCGTGTAGCTCGGTCCCACCCAGCTGAATATCGCCGCATAGACCAGATGCGCCGGCAGGATGAGGTGGCCGTTGTGCGGCTCAAGAATCGACCGGACGTCGATTCCCTCACCCAGTTGCTGGAAGATCGCGATCTCGTCGTTGAAGAAGGCGTTGGACCGACTCTCGACGAGGATCAGCAGCGCCGCAAAGGCCGCGGCGAACCCGAGGACGATCCATGCCTCGAATTCGTCCAACCCCGATCGCGTGAGAGCCCGTCGGAGGGTTGCGGGAGGGACGGAGCGCAAGGCAGCGGGAAGCCTACGCAGCCGGCCAGCGACGCTATGTATCCTCGCTCGTCCCATGCGCGCGGTTTCGCGCAAGATGATCGTCCTCGGCGCCGCGGTAGCGGCGCTTTTTCTGACCAGCTGCGGATCAGGCTCGCCCGCCTCGATGCCCGCCGCGCCCCCGGACTTCTTCGGCGTCAACCCGGGGACCGCGCCCGACAGCCGAGATTTCAGGGAGATGGCGAACGCCGGGGTGGAGACGATGCGAGGCGGGCTCCGCTGGTCGTCGGTTCAGCCGCGTCCGGGCCCCTACAACTGGCACCTGACCGATGCGACGATCGGGGGGCTCGCGGCACAGGGGCTGGGCTACCTCCCGATACTCGCCAGCACGCCGTCCTGGGTGGCGAGCAAGCCGACCACCCCGCCGATCGCGAGCCCGCGGGTCGAAAGCGCGTGGCAGGGGTTCCTCGGGGCGGCGGTCGCGCGCTATGGACCAGACGGGAGCTTCTGGCAACCCACTCCGGGCGGCGGTCAGAGCCCATTTCACGCCCTGTGCGGTTGCGACGCCGATCCGGTGCCGATCACCTCGTGGCAGATCTGGAACGAGCCCAACCTCGTCAATTACTTCACGGCCAGCCCCAAGGTGTCCAGCTATGCGGAGCTCCTGCGGATCTCGGACGATGCGATCAAGACCGCGGACCCCCACGCCGAGATCGTGCTCGCCGGCCTCCCGGGCTTCGCCGCGACGACCGGGCCGACCGCGTGGCAGTTCCTTCGTCAGCTCCTTGACCAGCCCGGCGTCAACGGCGCCTTCGACGTCGTGGCCCTCCATCCCTACTCCCGAGACGTGGGCGAGCTGGGGCGCCAGATTCAAAAGGTTCGCACGGTGATGGCGGACAACGGTGACGGCGCAAAGCCCCTCTGGCTCACGGAGCTGGGGTGGGGGTCGGAGCCTCCGGACCAGTTCGAGCTGAACAAGGGAATCCAGGGACAGAAGCGACTCCTGGACCAGTCGTTCGCGTACCTGCTGCGGGTCCAGGAGCAGTGGCGCCTGGACCGCGTCTACTGGTTCGAGTGGCGAGACCCGCCCCCCTCGGCCCACGTCCCGTGCGGCTTTTGCAGCTCCGCGGGACTGCTGCGGGACGATCGCCAGCCGAAGCCGGCGTATCACGCCTTCACGAGCTTCAGCCTCGGCGCCGCAAGTTGAACCTCTATTCTGCTCTGCGGTGGGACGTATGAGGGGACGACTTGCGCTCGCTGCTGCGATCTTTCTCGCCAGCGGAGTGGTGTGGCTGCTCGTGCTCGGCGCCGGGTCGACGGATGCGGCGCGGGGACACCACCAGCGAGTGCGCGTCCCGCCGAGCTTTCTCGGCGTCATCGCCGGACCGACGCCGTTCGATTCGACGGACGCCGGGCAGGTGGCGGGCATCGGCGTCCGCACCATGCGCGTCGGCGTGAACTGGAGCCTGGTGCAGCCGCGGCCCGGACCCTTCAACTGGGATGGGAGCGACGCGATGATCGCCCGTCTCGCCGCAAGGGGGATCGGGACCCTGCCGACCCTCGGCAGCACCCCGTCCTGGGTCGCGGACAAGGGCACGACGGCCCCGGTCTTCAACCAAGCCGCGATGGACGGGTGGCGGTCGTTCGTAACCGCGGCCGTCCGCCGCTACCGCCCCGGGGGCACGTTCTGGGCGGCCGATTCCGGCGGAAGCAGCCCCTTCCATACCCAATGCGGGTGCAACGCCCAGCCGGTCCCGATCCAGGCATGGCAGATCTGGAACGAGCCCAACCTCAAGCACTACTTCACGCCGAGGCCGTCGCCGAAGCAATACGCGAAGCTCGTCACGCTCTCGCGCTCGGCCATCGACCAGGCCGATCCCAACGCGAAGTTGGTCCTCGCCGGACTGTCGGGCGGCGAGGGCAAGCCCGGCGATATCGACGCGGCGTCTTACCTCAAGGGCCTGTACCGAATCCACGGGATCAAGCGGAGCTTCGATGTCACGGCATTCCATCCGTATGCCCACTCGATCGGGGACATGCGGACCAAGATCTCGCGGTTCCGGAAGGTGATGAAGTCAAAGCGGGACGCCCGGACGCCTCTGTGGCTCACCGAGATCGGCTGGGGATCCAGGCCCCCGGATCAATTCGGGGTCAACAAGGGGATACAGGGGCAGAAGCGGATGCTTCAGAGGTCCACGAAGCTCCTCCTTCGCAAGCACAGGGCCTGGCGCCTGCAACGCGAGTATTGGTTCTTCTGGCGCGATCCACAGAAGACCGACCGGCGCCTCCCGTGCAGCTTCTGCGACTCATCGGGTCTCTTGAAGCATGACCGCCGGCCGAAGCCGGCCTACCGGGTATTCAGCCGCTACGCCCACGCCCAGCGCGGGTGACGGGCTAACCTTGCGGTTCGGATGAGGCGGGCGATGGGCGGACATTCCGGGCCGAGGGGTCCTCGCTGGCTCACCCTGCTCGTGACGTTGCTCGTGCTCGCGGCGCCGGTGACCGCGTCGGCGAACAACCCAGCCGAGAAGCAATACGTTCTCCCATCGCCGAGCGCCACGGGCTCCGGCGGGAGCGGCCACGATCGAAATCGACTCGATCCCGCGGCCGCGACGACGACCGGGTCGGGGTCGGGCGGGGCGACGATCGCGATCCTCGCGGGAGGCCTGGCCGCCATCGGAGGGGCGGCGGGAATAATCGTGTACCGCCGGCGGCGGGACCGCTCGAGCGAATCCGGGTGACCCGCTGAACCCCTGATGCGGAGGCTCTCGCTCCTGGCGCTCCTCGTGGTCGCGACGAGCTCCTACCTCGCGACGCCCGCGCTCGCCAAAGGCTTCTTCGGGGTGGTTCAGGGAGAGCCCTTCAGCGCCCGCGACTACGCGAAGCTCGGGAAGTCCGGTGCCGGTACGGTCCGATTCGGGTTGAACTGGAATGCCGTTCAGCCGCGACGCGGCACCCACAACTGGGCAGCGATCGACGCGAAGATCGGCCACCTCGCCGCCCACGGAATACGGTCGTTTCCGACCTTGTCCGGGTCGCCGCCGTGGATCAGCAGCAAGCCCAAGCGTCCGCCAATCAAATCGAAGCGAGAGCAGCGGGCGTGGCAAGCGTTCCTCAGCGCCGCGGTTCACCGCTACGGAGCGGGAGGGGAGTACTGGCGGACCCTGTATCGGGCGCAGCATCCCGGCAAGCACGCCGTTCCGGTCAGGCAGTGGCAGATCTGGAACGAGCCGAGCCTGCCGAAGTTCTTTCCCAGGAAGCACGCCGAGCACGACTACGCCAAGCTCGTGAAGATCTCGGACCGGCCCATTCACCGGGCCGATCCCCATGCCGAGCTCGTCCTCGCCGGGCTGCCGGCGTTCAAGGTTCCGAACGCCGACGCGTTCCTGGGGCGCCTGTACCGGGTCAAGGGCTTCAAGGGCTCATTCGACGCCGCCGCCCTCCATCCATACGCGCCGAGCATGTCCAAGTTCGTAACCGCGATCAAGCGGATGCGCCGGACCATGAAGCAGCACGGCGACAAGCTAAAGGGTCTCTGGCTGACGGAGATCGGATGGGGATCCAGCAAGAACCGCTTCAGCCTCAACAAGGGAAAGCGGGGTCAGAAGCGGCTCCTCAAGCGGTCATTCAGCGTGACGCTGCACAACCGCCACCGGTGGCGCCTCGAGGGCGTCCAATGGTTCGACTGGCGTGATCCCGCGGCCGGCGCCCCGATCACGTGCTCGTTCTGCAGCAGCGCCGGCCTGCTCAAGCACGACTACGGCGAGAAGCCCGCCTACCGGGCCTTTCACCAGCTCGCAAGGCGCCACTAGCGCGTCGTTGGATAAGGCGCCCGGCCGCCGGCCATCGCCGGGAGGATCACGACCGTGTCGGAAGCCGACACCGCGGTCTCCAGCCCATCGAGAACCCTGACGTCCTCGTCGTTCAGATAGACGTTGACGTAGCGGTTGAGCTCGCCGCCGTTGGCGAAGAGCTGGGAGCGCGTGCCGGGATGGGCGTCCGCGAGCGAGCGGAGAACATCGCCGACGGTCGATCCGGGAGTCTCGAGCTCTGCCTCGCCACGGGTCTGGGCGCGGAGCACCGGCGGGATCTTCACGGTGGGCATGGACGAAGCGCTCAGTGGAGCACCGGCTCGCCGGCGCAGAACGCCTCGTAGTCCGGGAACTTGCCCATCTCCGACTCCGGGACCTCAGGGGCATTGTCGCCGCAGATCGGGCAGTCGGGATCGCGCTTCACCTTGAGCTCGGTGAAACGCGTGCCCAGCGAGTCGTAGAGCAGGAGGCGGCCGATCAGCGGCTCGCCGATGCCGGCGAGCAGCTTGATCACCTCGTTCGCCTGAAGCAGGCCCATGACGCCGGCCATCACACCGAGCACACCGGCCGCGCCGCAGCTCGGCGCCATCTCGGGCGGCGGCGGCACCGGGTAGAGGCATCGGTAGCACGGTCCCTCGTAGGGGACGAACGTGGAGATCTGGCCGTCGAAGCCGAGGATCGAAGCCGAGACGACCGGCTTTCGGAGCCTCACCGAGGCATCGTTCAGGAGATACCGGGTTGGGAAGTTGTCCGCCCCATCGACCAGCACGTCGTAGTCCTCGATGATCTCCAGGATGTTCTCGGCGTTCAGGCGAGTCCGGTGCTCGACCACCTCGACGTCCGGATTGAGCGCCTCGATCGAGGCGCGGGCGGATGCGGTCTTCGGCATTCCGACCCGGTCGGTCGTGTGGATGACCTGCCGCTGGAGGTTGGTCTCGTCGACGACGTCGTCGTCGACGATCCCGAGCGTGCCGACGCCCGCCGCAGCGAGATAGAAGGCCGACGGGGCACCGAGTCCGCCCGCGCCGATCAGGAGCACCTTCGAGTTCAGAAGCTTGACCTGCCCCTCGACGCCGACCTCGGGCAGGAGCGTGTGACGCGAGTAGCGCATCCGCTGCTCGGGGGTGAGTCCCTGCGCGGCGACCACGGGAAGCCCGGCCTCCTGCCAGTCGACGATCCCGCCACGCATCACTGAGACGTTGTCGTAGCCGAGGTCCCGGAGCGCGTCAGCCGCACGCGATGAGCGGTTGTCGGTGCGGCAGTACAGCACCAGGCGCTCCGAGGGATCGGGCGCGATCTCGGAGATCCTCTCGGTCAGCTCGCCTTGGGGCACGTGGACGGCACCCTCGAGATGCGCTTCGTCCCATTCGTGCGGCTCGCGGACGTCGATCAGCTTGGCGCCGGCATCGACTTCCTCGCGCGCCTTGGTGTTTGCGATCAGATCGATCCTCTCCTTGATCTGATCGATCGGGTCAGCCACAGTGGCCATCAATACTCCTGAATCTCGATCCGGATTTACTTCAAAAAGTATAGCCCCACGCACCGCTCGTGCGGGCGCCAGGTGACGCTAGGGTGCGCCGCGATGTCGTTCCGGGCAGCCGGGGATACCAGAATCCGGATTGGGGAGGTGCTCGATCGCATCGGGCTGTTGTCCGCTGCGGTGGGACTCCGGGAGCGCTATGTCGCCAGGCGGACCCCACACGGCCCCGAGATCGCGCCGGACGGGCTTCCCCTGCCACCCCCGCAGCTTCGACTGCGAGTCCAGGGACGCAGCGCCGACTGGCGACGCTTCCTCCGCACCGGCACGGCGCTCGCGGGTCTCGTGCAGGAGTCGCTCGCCGGCGCCGATACCGCCATCGAGCGCTTCGACCGAGTCCTGGACTTCGGTTGTGGTTGCGGGCGGGTCGCCAGAAACTGGGTCGGGATCGACGGGGTCGACATCCATGGATGCGATTGCGATGAAGACCAGATCGAGTGGTGTCGCCGGAACCTGCCGAACATGGACGTGCGGCTGACCACCCTGTCTCCTCCCACCACCTACGGCCCGGACAGCTTCGACTTCGTTTGTGCCCTCTCCGTGTTCACCCACATGAACGAGGAGCTCCAGCACGCCTGGATCGAGGAGTTCAGGAGGCTCCTTCGGCCAGGCGGAATGCTCCTCTTCACAACCCTCGGCAGTGAGTGGGCTCACCGACGTCTGCGGTACAGCGACCTGTCGCGGTTCGAGACCGGCGGTCTGGTCGTCCAGCGTCCCGGGCTCTCGGGCACGAGCGCCTGCACGGCCTACCACCCGCGGGAATACGTGACCACCGCTCTGCTGGATGGCTTCATGCCGGTGACGTTTCGGGACGGCTCGGCGGAGGCCGCGCTGCGCCAGGATGCTTACCTGGTCCGCGCCCCGTCAGGGCGTGCGAGCCCGGGCTCGGCTAGCTGAGGCTCGGGCGCATCTGCCGCAGGCGCCTCACGCGCTCCTCGATCGGCGGATGCGTCGAGAACAGGCCGGCGAGGCCGCCGCCCGAGAACGGCTTCACGATGTAGAGCGGCTCGGTCGCCTGGTTCACCTGCATTGGCATGGCCTTCGCACCGTCCTCGAGGCGCAGGAGGGCCGAGGCGAGCGACTCCGGATTGCCGCAGATCTCGGCCCCGGTAGCGTCCGCCGAGTACTCGCGCTGGCGGGAGATCCCCAGCTGGATCAGGGTCGCGGAGATCGGCGCGAGCAAGAACAGCGCCAGGCCGCCGATGAGTCCGAGCGGCGACTCGTCATCGCCCCCGAACCACAGGAACAAGTAGGCGATCCAGGTGATCATCGCGCCGATCGCGGAGGCGATCGACGTCGTGAGGATGTCGCGATTGCGCACATGCGCGAGCTCGTGCGAGAGCACGCCTCGCAGCTCGTCCTCGGAGAGGAGTTTCGTGATGCCCGACGTCACCGCGACGGCAGCGTGCTTTGGGTTGCGGCCGGTCGCGAAGGCGTTCGGCGAGTCGCTCGGGATCACGAAGAGCCGCGGCATCGGGAGCCCGGCGCGAGTCGTCAGCTCACGCACCATCTGGTAGAGCCGCGGAGCCTCGGACTCGGAGACCGGCTTCGCTCCCGCGCTCGCGATCGCGATCTTGTCGCTGAACCAGTACGCGACGAAGTTCATCACCAGCGCGATGACGAGGAAGACGCTCGCGATCTTGATGCCGCCGATCGCGAACCCGATGGCAACCAAGAGGCCGCCGAGGGCGGCCATCAGGATGACGGTCCGGAGGCCGGCGGCGAAGTTGGACCTGCTGGTCGTAGTCACGAGTCCAATGGTGGCACACGGCAGGGGGAATTCAGGTGGGGGAAGGCACCCCAATCGTCTAGGGGGCAGCCCCTAGGGCGGAAAGCAGGCATGGGCCCGATACTTAGGGATACATGCGTCGCCAGAACCTCCTCACGCAGGTCCTCCTCGCCAACCTGATTCTGATGGTGGCGGCCGTGGTCGCCATCGCGATCGCCGGCAACCCGAGCCTGGACGTCTCCGCGCACCCGGCCCTGGCACTGATCCTCGGGCTCGCCGTCGTGCTGATGATCCTCGTCAACGTGATGTTGCTGCAGCGGCGCTTTCGGCCGCTGGAGCGGCTCGTCGAGGAGATGGAGCGGGTCGACCTGTCGCGACCCGGTGCGAACCTGCGGATCCCCGCGGACGGCCTGGGCGCGTCGGAGGAGGTCGAGCGGCTGAACCGCGCGTTCCGGAGGATGCTCGCACGCCTCGAGGCCGAGCGGCGACGCACGTCGAGCACGGCGCTGGCGGCGCAGGAGCAGGAGCGAGCGAGGGTTGCGCGCGACCTGCACGACGAGGTGAATCAGTCGCTGACGGGACTGCTCCTGCGCCTGGAGGCCGCACGCGCGAAGGCGCCGGTGGAGGTGGCACACGAACTCGCCGAGACCAAGGCGCTCGCGAACCAGGCGATGGAGGAGCTCCTGCTGCTGGCCCGTCAGCTCCGGCCGACGGCCCTCGACGACCTCGGCCTCAAGGCGGCCCTCGCCGGTCACGTCAAGGAGCTCGGGCGCCGCACCAGCATCGACGCGGACTTCGAGTCGGAGGGCAACTTCCTTGGCCTGCCCGCGGACGTGCAGCTCGTGGTCTACCGCGTCGCGCAGGAGGCGCTCTCGAACGCCGCGCAGCATTCCGGGGCCGATCACGTTCGCGTGAGGCTCGTGCGGGCCGGCGACCGGGTCGAGCTGGTCGTCGAGGACGACGGCTCGGGGTTCACGTTCGACGAGGCGGCTCGCGGGCTCGGCATCGCGGGCATGCGCGAGCGCGCGCTCCTCGTGGACGGTGACGTGCAGGTCGAGTCCCGGTTGGGCACCGGGACCAGCGTGCGGCTCACGGTGCCGCTCGAGGACGCCGGTGCTCCCTCCGGGTGGAAGGGGAACGGGCAGCCGCGATCGCGGTCGCCGCGGCCCACGCGTCGATGAAGGTTCTGATCGCCGACGATCACGGGATCGTCCGCTCGGGGCTGCGGATGCTGCTGGAGCAGCAGCCCGACATCGAGGTGGTCGCCGAGGCCTCCGACGGCGCCGAGGCGCGCGATCTGGCGATCCGCGACAAGCCCGACCTCGCGATCCTCGACGTCAAGATGCCCAAGCTCACGGGGCTCCAGGCCACGCGCGAGATCCGCCTGCAGGCGCCCGACGTCTCGATCCTGATCCTGTCGATGTACGACGATGAGCGCTACCTGTTCGAAGCCCTCAAGGCCGGCGCCTCGGGCTACGTGCTGAAGGCCCAGGCGGACTCCGACCTCCTGGAGGCGGTCCGGGCGGTGCAGCGCGGTGAGCCGTTTCTCACCCCGGAGGCCCAGCGGGCGCTGATCCAGGACGTCCTCGGCGAGGGCGCCCCACGCGAGGACGAGCTGACGCCCCGCGAGGAGGAGATCGTGAAGCTCGTCGCCGAGGCGCACACGAACCGCGAGATCGCCGACATCCTGCACCTCTCCGAGAAGACGGTGGAGAACCATCGGTCGAACGCAATGCGCAAGCTCGGGATGCGGGACCGCGTCGAGCTCGTCCGGTACGCGATCCGCAAGGGGCTGATCGAGCCCTGAGGAAGGTCGGGCCGCTTATCCGACCTGTCGAGTAGGATTTAGGTCGAGATGCTGTTCTCGACGAAGGCGGAATACGGCGTGCGGCTGATGGTCGAGCTCGGCCGTCGCGCGCCGACGGGCCCCGAGCGCGGCGACCGGCCCGTGGCTCTGAGCGCGGTTGCCGAGTCCGAGACCCTCCCGCTTTCCTACCTCGAGCACCTCGTCGCGAAGCTTCGCGAGGCCGGGCTCGTGACGTCCGTTCGCGGCGCGCACGGCGGGTACCGTCTGGCACGGCCCGCCTCCCAGATCGAGATGCTGGACGTCGTCCAGGCGCTCGAGGGCCCGATCGCGCCGATGGAGTGCTTCAACGAGCTGCGCGAGGGGCGTGTCCTTTGCTCGCACGAGTCCGACGGCGACCGGGCATGCGCCACCAAGCTTCTGTGGACCCGCGTTCATGGCGGCATCACCAAGGCACTCGCCGGGACCACCCTGGCCGAGCTGGTGGAGTTCGCCGACCAGCACGCGGCACGGGAGCCGGTGGCCGGTCAGGCCGCATAGCGGACTTCCCTGGAAAACCAACCAAACGGAGACAGATGGCGGATCTGGAGATCAGGAACCTGCACGTAAGCGCCGAGGACAAGGAGATCCTGAAGGGGCTCGACCTCGACGTCCCGAAGGGCGAGATCCACGCGCTGATGGGCCCCAACGGGTCCGGCAAGTCGACGCTCGCGAACGCGATCATGGGCCACCCATCGCTCGAGGTGACGGACGGTGAGATTCGCTTCGCCGGCGAGGAGATCACGGAGGAGGCGCCTGAGAACCGGGCGCGAGCCGGCCTCTTCATGGCATTCCAGTACCCGGTGGCGATTCCCGGCGTGACCGTCGCGAAGTACCTGCGGATGGCGGTGAACTCCCATCGGGAGGCACGCGGCGAGCCCGAGATCAAGCTGAAGGACTTCCGCAAGCAGGCCGAGGCCGCCATGGAGCTCATGAACATCCCGCGCGAGTTCTCGAGCCGCTACCTGAACGAGGGCTTCTCTGGCGGCGAGAAGAAGCGGATGGAGATCCTGCAGCTCGCGATGCTTCGCCCCGAGCTGGCGGTACTCGACGAGACCGATTCGGGGCTCGACATCGATGCGCTGCGCACGGTCGCCGACGGCGTCAACAAGTTCGCCGGGCCCGACATGGGCATCCTGATCATCACCCACTACCGGCGGATCCTCCACCTGGTGAAGCCGGACTTCGTGCACGTGATGTTCGATGGACGGATCGTCAAGGAGGGTGGGCCCGAGCTCGTCGAGACGCTCGAGGAGCGCGGCTACGGCTGGATCCGCGAGGAGGTCCAGGCGGCCGCGTAGGCCGTGCCGAGACGATGGAGGTCACAGCGGTCACACCCGGCGCGGAGAGCCTTGCGGCGATGCCGCCGGACACCGATGAGATCCGCAGCCAGTTCCCGCTCCTCGCGCGCCGGCAGGACGGGCGCCCGTTGGCGTATCTCGACAATGGCGCCACCTCGCAGAAGCCGCTGGGCGTGATCGATGCGCTCGACCGCTACTGGCGGGAGCAGAACGCGAACGTCCACCGGGGTGTCTACCGCCTCTCGGAGGAGGCCACCGAGTTGTACGAGCGGGCGCGCCAGATCGTCGCGGCCCGCATCCGCGCGGACCGTCGCGAGGTCGTCTTTGTCCGCAACGCCACCGAGGCGCTCAACCTCGTGGCGTACTCGTGGGGCCGCCAGAACGTCGGCGAGGGCGACCGGATCCTGCTCACCGAGATGGAGCACCACTCCAACATCGTGCCCTGGTACCAGCTGGCGGTTGAGAAGGGTGCGGAGCTCGACTGGGTCCCGATCGACACCGACGGCCGCCTCGACCTCGATGGGTACGCGTCGCTGCTCGAGCGACGGCCGAAGTTGGTCGGCGTCGCCCACGTGTCCAACGTCCTGGGGACGATCAACCCGATCCGAACGATCACCCGCATGGCTCACGACGCCGGCGCCCTCGTGGCGGTCGACGGGGCGCAGGCCGGCCCAAAGCTGCCGCTGGACATGGCGGCGATCGGCGCGGACTTCTACGCCCTCACCTCGCACAAGATGTACGGGCCGACCGGGATCGGCGCCCTGTACGGGCGCCGGGAGCTGCTCGAGGAGATGCCGCCGTTCATCGGCGGTGGCTCGATGATCCGCGCCGTTCGCCGCGACGAGATCACCTGGGCGGATCTCCCGGCGAAGTTCGAGGGCGGCACACCGCCGATCGGCGAGGCGATCGGTTACGCCGCCGCGATCGAGTGGCTGGACACCATCGGTCTCGCCGCCGCCCACGCGCACGAGGCGGAGCTGACGGCCTACGCGCTCGAGCGGCTCGCCGACGTTCCGGGCCTGCGCGTCTTCGGTCCCCCCCTGGGAGCCGATCGCGCCGGGATCGTGTCGTTCGACCTCGAGGGCGTTCACGGGCACGACGTCGCCGAGATCCTCGACCGCCACGCCGTCTGCGTTCGTGCCGGCCACCACTGCGCTCAGATCCTGATGGAGCGGCTGGGCGTCGCCGCGACAACGCGCGCCAGCTTCGCCGTATACAACACCCGCGAGGAGATCGATCGGCTGGTCGAGGCGCTCGCCGACGTCCGGCGGGTATTCGAGCTCGACTGACGGGATCCGGATGGACGATCTCTACCGCGAGCAGATTCTGGAGCACTACAAGCGGCCCCACAACTTCGGCCGGCTTGACGATGCGCACCTCGAGTTCGAGGACAACAATCCATTCTGTGGGGACGAGCAGCACGTCTTCATCAGGCTCGACGACGACGGCCGGGTGAGCTCGGTCACCTTCGAGGGGAAGGGCTGCGCGATCTCGACTGCGGCGACGTCGATGCTGACCGACGAGCTGGAGGGCATGAGCCGCGAGGAGCTCCTGCGCCTGCCCAAGGAGTTCGTCCTCGACCTCCTGGGCATCGACATCTCGGCCACGCGCATGAAGTGCGCGCTCCTGGGCCTCAAGATCGTCAAGAGCGCGAGCCTCGGCACCCCCGCCGACTGGGAGGACGAGGGCCGACCGGGTGATCCGGCCGAGACGACGCGCGCGGGGATCTAAAGAAGGAGCCCCGGGTCATTGACCCGGGGCTCAATCTCTACCTGCGGCCGGCTATGGCCAGCTAGCAGTTCGGCCAGGCGTCATACGGCACGCTGGCCGCGGTCTGATCCTGGACCGCCGGCGGAGCCTCCGCGGGATTCACTCCCTGATAGCCGGAGGGCGCATACGCGTCCCAGGTCCCCTGGTCGAACTGGTACGCGCCGTAGTACCCCGCGGGGTTGACGGCGGTGTAGCTGCCGCCCGACTCACACTGCGCGGTCGACGAGGCGACGGCGCTCCCGCCCGACTCGGTGGTCGTGGACGTGGTCGCCGGCTCCGTCGAGGGCGCCGGCTCGGGCGGATTCAGCGAATCATCCATGCGCTCCGTCGACGCCGTTACCTCGGCCTTGGTGGCCTGGTGGACGTCGCCGTCATTTTCGAGAAAGCCGTCGCGCACGATGTTGCGGCCCGCCTCACTTAGCCCGGCGTGCTGCACGAACTCCTTGCGAACGTCCAGGTAGTGCTTCTCGTAGCCAGGGTTCCGCTCGGGAACGATCGAGTTCGGCGAAGCCTGTGCTGCAACGGGCGCGGCCAGAGCGGCCACGCACGTGGCCATTGTTGCGATGCGCTTGCGCATCGTTTCAACCACCTCCTGGCGGTATCCCACGTTGCGTCGTGGGGTCGGTTGCCTCCTTCGAGCGGCCGGTTCGTCCTGGGCGGGTGCGGCCACGTGTGGCGGGCAGCCCCCGGGGCAGTCCGAACGTCGGTTCGGCCTGAGGAGCCTTGCTACCCAGCCAAGACCGCGACTAACCGTGACGCCGGTCACACATGGGCGTGGCGGCCGGCGGCGCCTGGCCAGCCGCTAAAATCCGAGTCCGGAGGTAGGAATAAAGTGACGACTGGTACGAGCACGATCGCGAGCGATTCCATGGCTGAGGAGGTCACCGTCTGCAGCGCCGATGAGCTTCCCCGGGGCGAGATGCGCCTCGTGGAGGTCGACGGCCGCAAGATCGGCGTGTTTCACGCCGAGGACGGCGGGCTCTACGCCATCGAGGACCGCTGCTCCCACGACGACGGCCCGCTGGCCGAGGGCGAGTTCGACTCCGGCGCCTGTACAGTGGAGTGCCCCCGTCACGGATCGTTGTTCGACCTCCGCACCGGAAGGCCGAAGACGCTCCCCGCGTTCCAGCCGGTCGAGACATTCGACGCCCGCGTCGAGGATGGCGAAGTGAAGCTGGAGGTTTAACGCTCTTTCATGGCCACACCTGAAATCACAGTCCCGACCCTTTCCCCCAAGGAGCTAACCGAGCAGGAGAAGGGCCTCAAGGAGATCGGCTCCGATTACGCCGAGCGCTTCGGCTTCCACGATCCCGAGACCGGGTACGCCTACAAGGCCCCCAAGGGCCTGTCGGAGGAGGTCGTCCGCAACATCTCGGAGTACAAGTCCGAGCCCGAGTGGATGCGCGAGTTCCGCCTCAAGGCGCTCGACCACTTCCAGCAGCGCCCGACGCCCACCTGGGGCGGCAACCTCGGGCAAATCGACTTCGACGACATCCATTACTTCGTCCGCGCCTCGGAGAAGAACAGCCGCGATTGGGACGAGGTGCCCGAGGACATCAAGAAGACCTTCGACCGCCTCGGCATCCCCGAGGCCGAGCGCAAATTCCTGTCCGGGGTCGGCGCCCAGTATGAGTCGGAGGTCGTCTACCACCAGGTGAACGAAGCTCTCGAGAAGGAGGGCGTGATCTTCACCGACATGGACACCGCCCTGCGCGAGCACGAGGACATCGTCCGCGAGTACTGGGCGACCGTGATTCCGCCGAACGACAACAAGCTGGCCGCGCTCAATTCCGCCGTCTGGTCTGGTGGCTCCTTCGTCTACGTCCCCGCCGGCGCCAAGGTCGAGATGCCCCTCCAGGCCTACTTCCGGATCAACACCGAGAACATGGGCCAATTCGAGCGGACGCTGATCATCGCCGAGGAGGGCGCCGACGTGCACTACGTCGAGGGCTGCACAGCGCCGGTCTACTCCAGCGACTCGCTGCACTCCGCCGTGGTGGAGATCGTCGCCAAGCCGGGCGCCCACGTCCGCTACACGACGGTCCAGAACTGGTCGCAGAACGTCTACAACCTGGTCACCAAGCGCGCGGTGGCGCAGGAGGGCGCGACGATGGAATGGGTCGATTGCAACCTCGGCTCGAAGCTGACGATGAAGTACCCGTCGATCTACCTGCTCGGCCCCGAGGCCCACGGCGAGATCCTGTCGATCGCGTTCCCCGGCGCCGGCCAGCACCAGGACGCGGGCGGCAAGGTGATCCACGGCGCGCCGAAGACG
>Ga0111539_10001268_pt1 | contig 33706 bp, 27 predicted proteins | sample RhiMethybrSRZTD1_FD_79667 | JGI IMG/M metagenome (GOLD analysis project Ga0111539, IMG submission 79667) | Populus rhizosphere microbial communities from Tennessee, USA - Rhizosphere MetaG P. TD hybrid SRZTD1 (version 2) (version 2) | ecosystem: Host-associated > Plants > Roots > Rhizosphere >...
CCCACAGCGCCTTCTTCACGTTGCCCACGACCTCGTCGCGCATCGGCGCCATCTGGACGCGGTGCGTGGAGTCGTTAGGTGCATGCGTCTGGTTCGCCCATTCCCCCCACTGCTGCAGCATGCCCTGCAGCTCAGTGTTCGCCTGCGCTGGTGTGGCCGCCGGCGCCAGACGGCCGACGAGGTAGAGGAAGTGCGAGCCGCGATTCTGGCGGTTGGTGGGGTCGAGCCCGAGCGGGATCCAGAGCTGCGACTTCGAGTCATGCAGGTCGAAGCCCGGCGGCATCACGCCGAGCACGGTCCGTTGCCGTCCCTGGATCATGACGGCCTTTCCGACGATGGCCGGATCGGCGCCAAACGCGCGCTGCCAGATCTCGTTCGAGAGGACGACGACGGGATCCGCGCCGGGCTTGTCCTGGTCGGGCGTGAAAACGCTCCCGCGCTGCGGACGCACGCCCAGGACGTCGAACATGTTGGCGGTCACGAAGGCCGCATTCACCCGCTCCGGCCGATTTCCTTCGCTGAGGTTCATCGCGCCGGTGGTGTACGCGGCGACGTGGGCGAACGTGTGTGTGTGTTCCTTGAAGTCGAAGTACTCCGGCGGTGAAATCCAGAACTTGCTGAAGTTCAGCGCCGGGAACTGGCTCGTGATGAACATCAGGCGATCGGCGTCGGGATACGCGAGCGGCTTGCGCACCACGCCGTTGATCACGCTGAAGATCGCGCTGTTGGCACCGATGCCGAGTCCAATCGTCAGGATCGCAAGCGCCGAAAACCCGGGCGATCGCTTGAGCAGGCGGAGGCCGTAGCGGAAGTCCTGCCACCCGGAGTCGAGCAAGGATCCTTTTCTCACGTCGCGAACCTCGTCCTTGATGTGTTCGATGCTGCCGGCTTCGACTCGCGCGGCCCGTCGCGCCTCGTCAGGTGACATTCCGGCGCGGATTTTTTCCTCGGTCAGCAGGTCGACATAGGCCCGAAGCTCCTCGTCGAGATCGCGCTCGACTTCGCCCCTGGCGAACAGGTTCCGGAAGAGTGACATGTCAGGTTGCCTGCAGGGCGAAAGTGATGGCGAGTGCGATGCGCTTCCACTGGCCGATCTCGGAATCGAGCTGTCGCCGCCCGGCGGCGGTCAGCCGATAGTACTTTGCCTTACGATTGTTCTCCGATGCTCCCCACGATGAGGTGAGCCATCCCGCGTCCTGCATGCGGTGCAGGGCCGGAAAGAGCGAACCAGGCTTCACGTTGAACGTGCCGCGCGTGATCTGCTCGATCCGCCTCGAGACCCCGAGCCCGTGCAGCTCACCGAGCGCCAGCGCTTTGAGGATGAGGAGATCGAGCGTGCCCTGAAGGAGGTTCGCGGGTTGGGGCATGGGTAGAGCGGTGAAATCGTCCGGATCGCGCCGACGTATAGAATGTCAATAGGACACGAACGGACGTGAAAGGGTTGGAGTTTCAAACGAGAATCGCTGGTTGCTGGTTGCTGCACGCTGGCTGCTGGACTGACGGTCAGCTTCCAGCACCAGCACACCCGCTACCAGCATGAGCAACCAGCAACCAGCCTTTGTCAGTCCTTCACCGCCGTCGTGATCGCCCGAATGCGCGTCCGGTGACGCGCCAGCAGATAGGTGATGAAGTCCCCAACGATCGGGCTGGGCCTGCTTGTGCGCCGCGTGATGACGCGCGCCGTGAGGATGTGCGCCTGGCTGTCCCAGACAATGTTGATGGCGCCACGTTCCTCATTCGAGCTATGCAGCTTGAGCCACCCCGGATGGCGGCCCGGCGTCTGCATCTTGTCGAGGCGAAGTCCGAACCGTTCGAGGCGAGGATCGTTTCCGATGGCCTCGCGCAGGCTCCCGCCGTGTGTGCAAATCGCCGAGATGATGATCTGCATTGGGGGATGGCAGATGGCGGATGGGAGATGGGGGACGGACTGTCTATCCCTCGTCTCGCGAATATCAACCGAGCTGAGGGCGCGCGGAAGCGTCGCACGAACGACAAATCCTCAGGCGCGACGTGATGTACGCTTCGCCGCTGCCGGTCGGGGTGGTTTGGGGTCGACGGGTGTAGGGATTTCGTACCAGATCTCGACCTCGTAGCCATCGGGATCGCGGAAGAACACGTACGGCTCACCCGGCACGAATTCCCCGGTACTGGTGATCGTGCCGCCGGCGGCGAGAATCGCCTGCCGCGCGCGCTCGATGTCCCCGGGTCGCGTGAGCCGGAAGCCGAAGTGGGCGACGCCTCCCTGCTTGCCCGCCGTCCGCGATGAGCGCTCGAACACAATGACGTCGCGGCGGCCCGGCGTCTGCGCCTGGACGAACGCGCGGTCCTCGTACACGGCAACCATGCCTAACACGGCGCGATAGAACTCCATCGAGCGGCGGGGATCGCGCACCGAGAGAGCGATGTGCGTGAGTCCGTATGTCGGCACCGCGACGTTCCTGCTCATGGTGGTGATCCCGGGAAAAAGATGGTTTGTGCCGCGCTCCGGATCGCGCGGCAAACCTTATCACAGGCGGGACGGGTCGTCGAGCCCGCCAGCACACACGCTCGCGCCCGTCATCGCCGATCAGCACGCCTAACGCGGCGGAACCGTGACGAAACGCACGGCGCGTACAGCCGATTCCCGGGTACAGCATTCACTCAGGACTCGCGCATGAGGCAACGGCGCGAAGGCATGTCTTACCGACTCAGCAGTGGGAAGGCCCCACCCGTCGCACGTGTCCGCAGGCCCTGCGCGCGATGAGGGAGTCCAGGCCAGGAGTGCATCATGAGAGTACGCGAATTCGCACGATGGACGGCTGCCGGCTCATTAGCCGTCGTCCTGTGTGCCACGAGCTCGCTTCAGGCGCAAGTCGACACAACGCGCCGGGCGCGCCCTGATACGACGCGCGCGCGGTCCACGCAGCGAATCCCGATCCGGAAGGAATCGCGCGGAGAAGTCGCGCTGCCGACCAGGTCGCGGACGGACTCCGCCGCCTATGCCGACTCGGTCGCACGCGCCAGCCAGGCGCGGAACGACTCCATCATGCGGGCCGATCGCGCTCGTAACGACTCGATCGCGGCCGCAGAGCGGGCACGCGCCGAGGCAACGGTAACGACGCGCAACGACTCGCTCGCCATGGCCGCACGGACAGATTCGATCGCCCGCGCCGAACAGGCGCGCACGGATTCGATCTCACGCGCGGAGCAGGCGCGTGCTGACTCGATCGCCCGCGTGAATCCCGTCGCGGGCGCCGCGGTCGTGAACGAGCAGAACATGCAGCCGGCGCCTCGCAAGGGGCCGGGCTCGTTCTTCATCGGCTTGGCGGCCGGCCGGTCAGCGCCGCAAGGCGAAGTCGAAGACCTCGGCTACGGCAGCGGCCTGAACGTCACGGTGCCGTTCGGTTGGCATAACCCGTCGAGCATGTTCGGCATCCGGTTCACCGTGGCCTACGACCAGTTCGATGGCAACTCCTTCACGACGGGTGGCCCCGCGCCGGTGGTACTCTCCAATTCGGATCCAAAGATCTATTCGGCCGACGTGAACCTGAACATGCGGTTCCCGTTCAATGAACGCAGGACGTCGAGCGTGTACCTCTTTGGCGGCGGTGGTCTCTACATGTTCAAGAACTTCGGCACGGCGTCGTCGCTCGGTGCCTACCTTGGCAACGACGTGCTCGACCCCGATGACGAGGCCAACGAATCGACGATCAACAAATGGGGTGTTAATGGCGGCGCCGGCATCGAATTCGGCATCGGCACTTCGGCCCTGTTCCTGGAATCGCGAATCGTGAACGTGTTCACGGGTCGCGAAGACAACCCGAATTTCGACAGCATCTTCGGCACACGAGGTACATCAGTTCGATGGGTTCCTCTCGTACTCGGCTTCAAGATTCGATAAACCATCAACACCGGCGGCCCGTCGCGTCACTTGGCGCGGCGGGCTTTGCCGCGTGCCTTGCGATCACCTGCCTGACGAGTGCGGTCAGGGCGCAAGAGACGGATCAGCGTGTCCAGATCCCCAACCGGAACGAGATGAACGACACGTCGGTGATCAGGTTCAAGTCGATCGCCGACAGCGTAGCCTGGGAGCGCTCGCGCAGGGCGGCAGCGAAAGCCCCGGGATTGCGTGTGGTGGTATCGCTCCGGGAACGGGAGGTCTGGGTCATGCGTGGCGCCGACACCCTGCGCACTGCGAAAGCCGCGGTGGCGTCAGGCCTGACGGTCGAAATGGCCGGGCGATCCTGGACGTTCCGCACTCCTCGCGGCCGGCACATCGTCCTCCGCAAGGTCGAGAACCCGGTCTGGCGACCGCCGGACTGGCTCTACGCTGAGGCGGCGGTTTTCCATAACCTCGAGTTGGCGCGCCTTCGACCGGAACGTCCCGTGCGTGTGAGCGATGAAGAGCTGCTCGTCCTCCGCAACGGGCACGCGGGCCTGCTGAATAAGCAGACGAAAGAGTTTTCGCCGCTCCCTACCGATGAGCACATCGTCTTCAACGACACCCTCTACATCCCGCCATTGCCCACGGCGAACCGGCGCGTGGAGGGTGAGCTGGGTCGTTATGCACTTGACCTGGGCGACGGCTACATGATTCACGGCACGTCGGACCCGAAGAGCATCGGGAGGGCCGTGACGCACGGCTGTATCCGCCTTGGTGATGACGACATCGATTGGCTGTACCGGAATGTGCCGGTCGGGACCTTAGTGCTGATTTACTGACCCCGCAGGCTCGAGGGGAGCAATGATTCGCGCGGTACTGCGCGAACGCGGATTCACGCGGGTTTCACGGATAACGACAGCTACTGCATTGGTGAAAACCTGAACGCCGAACACGCGACTCAGGCGAAGGTGCGATCGAGGGGCGTCCAGGTTTTCACCAAAGAAGTACCGCGGTCATCAGTGCAACCTGCGTCCTCCGTGTTCATGCCGTTCTGCGGAAATCGTTGTCGCAGAGTCCGCTGTCGTTGTCGAACGGTCCTGCTCGCCCAAGGTGCGACACCCGGCGCAGTCGCCGGTGTAGCAACCGCACCGGCCGAGGAAACGAGGCCGTCACAACAGGTACGAGTCATCCGGAAGCGAAGAAGCGCGCGCGCGAGCGCGAATCTGCGCTGCGCTGCACCGCTTTTTCGAACAGGGAGAAATCCGTCATGACGTTCGCAACGCGAGTGGTCCTGCTCGTTGGTTTCTTGCTCGTCGCGGTACCGCCTGCGGGTCAGGCGCAAACAAGTAAGTCGCAAACAAACGGATCGGTCACGGCGCGTCCGTCCGACGACAGCGTCGTCGTGCGGGCCAGCAAGAAGTACGGCGCAAGCGGATTCCATCGCTTCTGGCTGGGCGATAATTACCGCGACTTGTGGTACCAGCCCATCAAGGTACCGGTGCTCAATCTCGGCACGTACGCCGGTGGCCTGAAGGCGTTGGAGGAGGGCGGCAACGCGCAGACGAGGAACCTCCACCTGCGCGGCGCTGACGGAAAAGAGTACGTCTTCCGCCCCGTGTTCAAGGAAGTACTCGAGATGGACGGGATGTTCGAACACACGATCGTGGCCGACATCTTCGCCGACGGGTTGAGCGCTTCACATCCTGCTGGAACCGTGCTTCCAACGGCGTTTCTCGAAGCGGCGAAGGTGCTCCATCCCAGTCCGCAACTCTTCGTGATGCCTGACGACGAGCGGCTCGCGGAATTCCGGAAGGACTTCGCGAACAAGCTTGGCACGATGGAGGAGTTCCCGGAGGATCCGAAGGAAGGACCCGGCTTCGGCGGTGCTTTCGACATCATCGACAGCGACGAGCTGCTGGAGCACCTGAACAAGGATGGCCCGCCGATCATCGACGCGCACGCCCTGCTGACGGCGCGGCTTGTCGACCTCCTCATCGGTGACAACGACCGACATCCGGGGCAGTGGAAGTGGGCGAAGCTGCAGGACACGCCTAACGCGAAGTGGGTGCCCATTCCGCGCGATCGCGACAAGGCGTTCGTCTCATATGAAGGCGCGCTGCTCAAGGCAGCGCGCCTCTTCCTTCCGCGCCTCGTGGCATTCAAGACGCACCCGCACGCGGCCATGTTCTATAACGCCGTGGACTTCGATCGCAGGCTGCTCGTGCCGCTCACCCGGCAGGAGTTCGACTCCACCGCGAAGTTCCTCGTAAGCGTGATCACGGACTCGGTCATAAATGAGGCCGACCGCGCAATGCCGGTCGAATACCAGAAGATCGAGCCGGAGCTTACCGGCCGCCTTAGGGCGCGCCGAGACCACCTCGTTGAGTCCGCGGCGGATTACTATCACGCGCTCTTCGGCGTGGCGGACCTGCACGGCACGACAAAGGCAGATCGTGCGACGATCGTGCGTAAGCCGGACGGCTCGATCGACATCCGGCTCGTCGCCAATGGTGTGACGTATCTCGATCGCAACTTCGACAAGGTCACCAGGGAAATCCGCCTGTACCTGCACGACGGTGACGACGAGGCAACAGTGACTGGCGACGTTCCGTCCAGCATTCCGCTGTGGATCGTCGGTGGAGCAGGTCGCAACACTCTCGTCGATTCTTCGACCGTCGGCGGACGACGGAGGACACGCCTCTACGACAACGGTGGCACGCCGACGATGGTGATCGCCGGTTCGACAGACGAGAAGAAAGACTCGAAGGCGAATTCCGGAAACAACGCGACAGACAGCAGCAAAAAGGCTGAAAAGGAAAACGACGCGAAGGACTCCACCAGGGCAGCGAAGCGCGGCTACGATCCGGACACCGCGTGGATGCCGCGTCCATTCGTGCATTTCCAGGGCTACGACGTTGCGCCGTTCCGTGATCGCGGTACGGGACTGAGACCAATGATGGCGGTCTCGTTCGGCCACGGTCTGGGTGTCGTGCCATCGATATCCCTGACGCGACGGAAATTCGGCTTCCGTCAGTATCCGTATGCCAGCAAGACGAAGCTCGAGTTGTCGTACGGCACGGCGCTGCAGGGCTGGGGCCTGGAGCTTACGACCGACAACCGCTTTGAGAGCTCGCGGATGTTCTTCGCGACAGACAATGGAATCACGCAGCTGCTCACGGGACGCTTCCGCGGCTTCGGTAACGACGCACCATTGCCTGACGACCTTTCAGATGACGTGAACCAGGGTCAGTGGTACATCAAGCCGGCGATCGGCTGGGCGCTCGGTCCGCAGACAGAAATCAGGTTCGGCCCGGTCGCGAAGTTCACGAACACCGACAGCACGGCGGGGACGTTCATTGCTGAGGCACAACCGTATGGGTTCAGCCGGTTCGGTCTCGCGGGTGTCGAGCTGTCGTTCCTGCACGAATCCCGGCGCAGGGTTGTTTCGCACGGCGCCACGGCTGACGAGCTGCTTTTTGAAGATCCGACACGTGCATTCGATCTCGAGATCAAGGCGTCGGCCTATCCCGCGATCTGGGATGCCACGTCTGCCTTCGGATCAGTGTCCGCACTCGCATCGGCGTACGTGACGCTTCCGGTTCCCCTGAGCCCCAGGCTCGCGGCGCGCGTGGGCGGACAGCAGGTTTTTGGTGATTTCCCCTACTTCGAGTCTGCGTTCCTGGGTGGCAGCCAGTCCGTACGGACGCTGCTTCGCCAGCAGTACGCCGGAGATCGGGCGCTGTACGGAACGCTCGAAACGCGCATTCCTGTAGCGGCCTTCCCCTTCATCCTTCCCCTGAACCTTGGCTTGATCGGGTTCGCGGACGCGGGAAGAGTGTATATGGATGGGGCGTCACCCGGAGGTTGGCACAAGGGAATGGGTGGCGGCTTCTGGCTCGGTACGATGAAGCCATCCACGAACGTGAACTTCCTGTGGACGGATTCGCCCGAGCGGAAGTTCCTGATCACCACTGGATTCATTTTCTGAGACTATGCCCCGAATACCAGGTCCCCGGACCGTTGGATCGGCGCTCCGACGCTCCGGCATTGCCGTGATTCTGTTGTCGCTCAACTGCTTTCCGCCGGTCGACGTTACGCCACCTCCGGGGGACGCGCCCGCTGCGATCGTCGCGTTATCGGGAGCGTCGGTGCTCGTGGGTGCGGGCGACATCGCGGTCTGCGGCACGCCGTACGACGAAGCAACCGCCGCAATCATCGACAGCGTTGCGCGCGATGACAGCGCCGCGAAGGTCGACGATGTCATATTCACGGCAGGCGACAATTGGTATCCCAACGGCGCCAAGGCCTACCACGACCAGTGCTGGACACCGTCGTGGGGAGACGGCAAGAAAAGAATCCTGAAGGACCTGCGTCCGGCCGTTGGCAACCACGATCTCGATAACGGCTTCGGTGAGGCCTACTACGACGCGTTTGGCAAGGCGGCCGGAGAAAAGGGAAAGGGCTACTACAGCTACGATCTCGGCGAATGGAAAGTGATCGTGCTCAACAGCGAGATCGTGGTAAACCCGGCCTTTTCCGTCGAATCGCGACGCGCGCAGGATGACTGGTTGAAGAAAGAACTCGATGGCAACACGAAAAAGTGCACCATCGCGATCTTCCATCGTCCGCGGTTCAGTTCTGGTGGCCACGCCGGCGACCTTCGCATGACCGGCTTCTGGAACATGTTGTTCGAAAAGGACGCTGACCTGATCATCAACGGGCACGAGCACCATTACGAGCGCTTTGACCCGCAGACGCCCGCGGGGCTTCGAGATACCGTCAAGGGAATACCGGAAATCATCGTCGGCACGGGCGGCGCGGGTCTGACCGGTATTCGTGTGCCTGTGCAGCCAAACTCGGTGCGCCGAATCCAGGGGCATCACGGTGTGCTGAAGCTCACCCTTGGCGCAGGAGAGTTCCAAAGCGCGTTCCTGGATACCGAAGGACGCGTCTGGGACCGGGCGGCGGGCAAATGTCATTAGAGTCCGAGCGCTCCATAATCCCCGACGTCGAGCCCACCGGGGAGACTTCGCCGGAGACTTCCGCGCAGGTCGCGGCGAGCCTTTATCGCCACCACCTGTACGCGGCGAGACACCTGTCCGACCTCGCATGTCAGCTCGAACAGGAACACAGCGGGGAGAACGATCCCGAAATCACCCGGCGCCACCGGGCCTACGTGATCGGCAGCGTGCTGGCGGCAACTGCGTTTCTCGAGGCGTCCATCAACGAGCTTTATCTTGAAGTGCAGGATCACCTCAACGGGACAGGCGGCCGACGCCGGGTGCTTGCCGTGCCCGCGCACTTCTGGTCTTCGGTGGCCCGACCGCCGATCCTGCACAAATACCAGCTCGCCCTCGTCGTGGCCGACGCCGAGCCTTTCGACGAAGGGCGCTCTCCGTTTCGGGAAGCCGACGGACTGGTGGCGTTGCGCGATGCGCTCGTGCATGGGCGTCCAGAGTGGCGCGATCAGCACGGACGCCGGCAGAACCTCGAGCGGCGCCTGCGCGCAAAATTCAAGCGTAACGCACTCGCGAGCGCGGACAGCACCGAATTCCCCGATCAGCTGCTCGGCGCCGGATGCGCTTCCTGGGCCGTGAACGTCGCCGAGCGCTTCAGCGACGAGTTCTGTCGTCGAATGGCGATTCCCGCGCGCGGCCTCGGCCCACGCGAAGCCACGCCATAAAAAAAGGCCGCCACGATGTGGCGGCCTTTTTTCTCCCCAGGTGTTGCCCTACTGAACGCGGGCGAGGCGGTAGTCTGGCGCTGACGCCTTGCCAAACGAGCCCAGAGGGGACGACTGGAACTGCGACAAGAGGTGGATGTGATCCTCGTAGACGGCCACTGCGCCCTGAAGCGTCGCGTCCGTCCAACCTCCGCAGCGGAACGCGATGACGTCGATCCCGCCACGCTCCCCGGTTGCCACGTCGTAGGGTGAGTCTCCCACCAGCACGATCCCTTCGCGTGTGCAACCGCAGGTCGCAATGATCGAGGTGACGATTTCGGCGAGCGCCGCGTCGCGCGGTTCTCCGTCGGCCGATACCACGTCGTCCAGCAGATCGGCAACACCTGAGGCACGAACCAGGTCCGGCGCGGTATCCGCGCTCCCACTCGAGAGAGCGATGACGCGCAGGCCATCAGACTTCATCCGCTGCAACAGCCGCCGGGCGCCGACGAAGGGCAGGATGCGCGGCAGGTACCAGGTCCGGAAGATCCGGTCCTGCTGGCGAATCATCTCGCGTCCTTCCGGCGAGTCGGCGCGCACTCCGGCAACGATGCGGAGCAATTCACCGGCAGCCACCCCACTGAGGTGGCGCAGCAGGTCGATCGACACATCGTGCCCGCCATCGTGCAGCGCGACCAGCCAGGACAGCGTCGTGGCCTCGCGCGTGTCGACGAGCGCTCCTTCGAGGCCGAAGATCACCGCGCGACGCTCGCGCGCACGCGGGCGCTTGGCGAGCGCGGTCTGCGTGTTGCCGATGAAGCGGAGTCGCGTTCCGTTGAAACGTTCCTTTTCTGACGTCGAAGACGGCGCCTCGGTGGGCACGACACGATCGATGAGCGCAGGACCATCGATGCTGGCCAATCCGGGCTGATGGAAGTCTGACGTCATATGCATCGGCAAATCCCTCGGGTTTTCCATGGTTAACGTCGGTAGAACAATGCGAGTTCAGGCTTCTGCGCGAAATTGCGCCGCAGTAACGACTTTGCATTCACCTTTCGGGGGATACGCTCCGGCCCGGAAGCAGCGGTACCGCGGGATCTAGAATTGCGTTCTTTGCGTCTCTGCGCCGTTCGCCCTTGGTCCCATCCCGTGAGGCGAAGGAACGGCGAACGACGAGATACGAAGCGGTAACGGTTATCTCATCCTGCTTGCGGAGAGATCGTCTTCGAAGTCGCGAAGCTCCTTCTCCGCCGCCTCGCGCGATCTTCCATAGCGGTTCTGCAGGACCCCGAGAAGCTGGTCCTTCTTGCCGCCAATGCGTTCGAGATCGTCGTCGGTGAGTTCTCCCCACTTCTCTCTGAGGCGGCCCTTGTCTTCACGCCAGTTGCCCTTGATCCCGTCCCAGGTCATTTGCGCGTCCTGTGAGCGGTGAACTTCCCCGGAAGGGAGGGGCGCCAGAGCGCGCACCCGGTTCTATGGGGAAGGTTTTGGCAACGTGACCACAGGATTCTTCGGACGGCGTTCCGCTCAGGACCGAGATATCCCTGCACCTTTGGGGATAGGCCAGAATTGAGGCGGCGGCCGTGTTGCCAGCCGTGGTCTCCCACAAACCACGTTGGGCGATGCGGAAGCGCGATTCGCGCATGCCCTGCTGGCAGCACAACCGCCGTCACTCTATCTGGTGCGCGGCTGAGGCTGTTCAAACGCCTCGGTTACTCAGCCGGTTCGCCGTAACCGAAGCCAGCTGTATCGGATTCGCTCGTCTCCTCTTCGTCAGCCAAGTCATCGTCAGCAGCAGTGTCCGCATCAGCGGATTCGAACTCGAGCTCGTCCTCGTCGGCCATCGAATCAACGAGTCCGCTTGATTCGAAAGAGTTCGAATCTTCCTGATAGGATCCGTCCGCCTCTGGCAGGCGCTCGTCGGGGATTGGCATCGGATGTACTCCCTGCGAATGGTGTGACGACGTCACGGCGGGGCCGCTATGTGGGCGACAGTATTGGAGCAGCGAAGCGTTCGCGACATTCCTCGTGCGATGGATTTTTCTCCATCCCACGAGTTACAGAAGCGCTTGCCCCGTATTCACACGTCGCTCGATATCGTGCAGCCGCTGAGATCACGACGCTGCACCGTCCGCCAATTCGAATTGTTGCATCGCCGCAACCTTCGCGCGGTGCGGGGTAGTGCTGCGAGGGGGACGATGAAGGAGGGAAGGCGATGTCTCGTCGCAATTCACCCGGTGCCGTCGTGGCGCTGGCGGTGACAGGTGTGATGGCGCTCACATTCAAGGAATGGAGTGCCACGATTCGTCCGTTGGATGGATCTACCGTATCAGGTTCGGCGACCGCGCAGCCGCGCGACGGCGACAGCCTGGTCGTGACCATTCGCATCAAGGGCGCAAAGGCCGGCGATACGAACCCATGGCACCTCCACAGCGGTGGGTGTGACAGCTCCGGCGCCGTCCTTGGAGATCCGGCGCGATACACGCCGATGAACATCGGCGCGAACCAGACGGGCGAAGCGACGGCCAGGGTAAAGATGCTGCTTACGATTGGCGTGCCTTACTCCGTCAACGTCCACCGTTCGCCGGGCGACATGAGTGTCATCGCCTGCGGTAACCTGCGCCCGGTAGCGGGCCCATAGCGGAGGACTTCGAGATGACCGCGACAGTGCAACGCCGTGGGCGATACACGCTTTTCACGACGCCCCGGCAGAACCGTATCCTCGTACTCGGCAAGGACCAGTGGTTCGCGTGGGTCGGCGGCCAGCAGGGGGATATCCTCGTGCGGTCGAACGAGGAGCACGAACGCGAGCAGACGCTCCAGGAGGGCGAGTATCTCCTCGTGGATTTCGAGGGGGATCCCGACTTCACGGATGTCCCCCACCTGTTCCTCGAGAAGGACGGCGAGTACCTGGAGGTCATTCTGCCTAACGGGCTGCCGACCGACGACGACACGCAGAAACGGGTCGTTGGCACGGAGAAGACCATCGGGAGCGCGGCGCTGAAGCGCCACCTCGGTGCCGGTGAGACCGAGCGCGCCGACAGGCCGAACGGAGAGGGCGGGGGAGTGGTCTACGATCGCGAACTGCCCATCCCGGACTTCGATGACCTGTCGGTCCGTCGCGCGAAGGTTCGGCTCGATGACCTGAACGTGGACGAGCTACGGCGCCTTCGGGATTACGAGGCCGAGAACAAGAAGCGGAAGACGCTCATCCATGAGATCGAGCGACGGATGAGATAACAACAGGAGACAGGAAGCAGGAAGCAGGGAATGACTGAGGGCCCGCGGCAGTTGCCGGCGGGCCCTCTGGATTTCACTGTCGTCATTGGCGCCGCCAAGCGCCCTCCTTCCCTGCCTCCTGCTTCCTGCTTCCTGCTTCCTCCTCGTATTACGGCCACGTGAAGCCGAGTCCGAACGCGACCTGGTTGAAGCTTCCGCCGTCGTACGAGCTGTTGATGATGTCGAAGTACGGCGTGAGGGCGAACCTCTTGCCCACGCGCGCATCGTACCCGAGGCCTAACGTGACACCGATGCCGTTGTCCTCGATCGTGAACGAGCCGAACTCGAGGCTCGTGTTCGACAAGCCCAGGCCGCCCTTGAGGAAGAAGCCGCCGTTCGCGCTGGGATAGAACAGGATCACCGGCCCGAAGTTGCCGGTGGAAAGCGTGAGGTCCCCGTCGGACTTCGTCCAGAAGTTTGCCTCGCCGCCGATGAGCAATCGCTGGCTGAGCGTCCCGCCCATTCTCAGTTGCGCGTTGGTGCCGGTCTCTCTGTCGTCACCGCAATCATCGCAGCCCAGCGAGCCGGCGCCGACTCCGAAGTTGATCCAGAAACCCTGGCGCGTTTGCGGGTTGCTCTGGGCGGCCGCAGGGACAGACAGCATACCAGCAAACAACAGGGCAGTCGTTATGTGGCGCATGTGAACCCTCGGATCTGGTTGTCTTCGCGAAGCGTGCTCAGGAAGCGTACCCCAGAAAAGACGTGCCACCGTTCGTCAGGCAACCGAAGACGTCACGCCTCACGCCGCTTTTGGAACGCGAACGCCCCGTTCGCTGAACGCACGATGCGCGTCACGCGGTGTAGGTGAGCATGACGCGAAATGGACCCGCGTCGCGTCCCACCCCAGATGGAGAGGCAACGATGCTCACGCTCGCGGTAATTCTGCTCGTCCTGTGGCTGCTCGGACTCGTCTCGTCGTACACGATCGGCGGCTTGATTCACATCCTGCTGGTCGCGGCGATCGTGATCTTCCTGGTCCGCGCTTTCCAGGGCCGCCGGCCGATAGTCTAGCGCAGCGAGGAAGCCGGGAGCAGGAAGCGTCGAAGGACCGAACCACTCATTTCTTCTTGCGGGAGCGTTTCGTTCTTTCCCCGTTTCCTGCTTCCTGCCTCTTCGCAGTCCCGAATTCCTCGAGCACTCGAAGCAGGGAACGTTCGCAGCGATGCAGGCCGTTCCGGGACCTCGCCAGACTGCGGACCGATCCAACGGGTCCGTTGATCACGCGCCCGGCCTCGAATGCCCGAATGACGCTCGGCGAGATATACGATGCACGGCTGATCGCCGGTGTGTTGCCGAGCGTCTCCGCGGTTTCCTTGACGGCGGCGACGACTTTCTTCCGTAGGGCCGTCGGGGATTCCGCGGGATCGATCCCGATTTTCGCGAGTGCGCACGCGCAGGTGATCGTGCCGGCCCATGTGCGAAAGTCCTTGGCGCTGAACGATTCACCCATCGCGCTCTTGATGTAGGCGTTGATGTGCTGGCGCCTGACTTCCTTCCACGAACCCGACTCGTCCTGGAACGTGAATACACGACGCCCACCCGCCGCCAGAAGCCGTCGCACGACGGCAGCGACACGCCGATCCTCGATCTCATATTCGCTGTCCTTGCCGCTCTTGGCGTGGAAGCGAAGTCGTATCGAGCTGCCGCGAACCGCGACATGACGGGGACGCAGCGTGGTGATCCCGTAGCTGCCGTTGTCGCGCGCGTATTCCTCGCTGCCCGGCCGCAGGAAGCAGATCGAGAGGATGCGCAACATCGTGGCGACCACGCGGTCCTGTCCCAGGTCCGACCGGGACAGGTCCTGCGCGATCCGGCCGCGCAATCGCGGAAGGTTCCTGGTGAAGGCGAGCAGGCGCTCGTGCTTCCGCCGCTCGCGACGCGCCACCGCGCGCGCATGATAGAGGTATTGCCAGCGGCCCGCGCTATCCTGCCCAACGGCCTGGATCCATGCCGATTCGGCGACGTCGATCGCGACCGATTTCCAGGCTGGCGGGATGCGCAGCGTACTGATGCGCGCGAGGTGCCGGCGACCCGGCTTGCCGCCTCGAGCATAACGATATCGAAAGCCCGACTTCATCCCGCCAAGCCGCAGGATGCCGTCAGATTGCAGGTCAGAGACAACGGTCATGCGTCACCTTGCCCGTGGTACCGGCCGGCCCGGACGCGGGTTCCTCGCATGCCGCCCCGGAGGATTTCCTCGCACGATCCATGCCTAACGCGGAGCCGCCCATGTTGATCGATGATGATCGCGATGATATCGACCCCGCGGAGTGGCGCGACGCCGTCCAGCGAAACGAGGTGAGCCTCGCGGCCGCGCGCGACGCGGCGCAGGGATGCCGCGCCTGCCGGCTCTGGGCTCGAGGCACGCAGACGGTCTTCGGCCACGGAGGCCGGCGCGCCAGGATCGTCCTGATCGGCGAGCAGCCCGGCGATCGCGAGGACATCATCGGGAAGCCGTTTGTCGGGCCCGCGGGCCGTGTGCTGGACGAGGCGCTCGACGCCGCCGGCATCGATCGCGAGACCACGTACCTGACGAACGTGGTGAAGCACTTCAGCTGGGAGGAACGCGGGAAGCGGAGGATTCACAAGAGACCGAAGGCGGACGAGATCCGAGCCTGCCGTCCATGGCTGGAGGCGGAGCTGGCCGCGATCCGGCCCGATCTCGTGATCTGCCTTGGCGCCACCGCGGCGCAGGCCCTGCTCGGCACCGGGTTCCGGGTCACCGAGGAGCGCGGAAGAGTGCTGGCCTCGCCACTGGCGCCACGCGTGCTCGCTACGGTGCACCCATCGTCCATTCTGCGCGCGCCTGACGAGGAGACGCGCGAAGCGGAGCTGAGGAGTTTCGTGGCCGACCTCTCGATTGCCGCCCGAGTGATGCGGGAACAGCGGCGTATCGTTGTCCTTGGACGCAGCGGGGAAGCGACCTTCGAACGCCGCGAGTAAGTTTTCACGATGGACAAGCCAATCCGCAGCCTGCACCACGTCACGGCCACGGTCAGCGACGCGCAGGACGACCTCGACTTCTACACCGGCCTCCTCGGGCAGCGACTCGTCAAGAAAACGGTCAACTTCGACAACACCCGGGTCTATCACTTCTACTACGGAGACGAGAAAGGGACGCCGGGCACGATCATGACGACGTTTCCGTACGGGCAGCTGGGCGTTAGGCAGGGGAGGCACGGCGGCGGGCAGATCACCGTGACGTCGTTCTCCGTCCCGGACGGGTCGCTGCCGTTCTGGTACGACCGCCTGGCCAACGCCGGCGTCGACTTCACCCCGGAGAACTCCGGCTTCGGTGAGGAAGCGATCCGGTTCCATGACCCGTCCGGCCTGGTCATCCGACTGGTCGAGACCCGCAGCGATGCGCGCGCCCCGTGGCGCAGGATGGATATCGCCGACCGGAGCGCGGTTCGTGGGATCCACAGCGTGACGCTAACGGTGCCAGAACCAAAGAAGACGCTCGCGTTCATGAACGAGATCATGGAGACATCGGTGGTCGGAGAGCGCGAAGGCGCGATGCGTGTGGGCGTCAACGGCGACGCGCCCGGCCGCCTCGTCGACCTCGTACCGGCCGCCGATGTGCCGGGAGTGAACGGAGTCGGGACGGTGCACCACGTGGCGTTCGCGGTGGACGATCCCGACCAGCAGCTGGAGATCCAGCGGGAATTGCGCCGCCGCGGCGTGCAGGTGACCGACGTGATGGATCGCCAGTATTTTCGTTCGATCTATTTTCGCGAGCCCGGCGGAGTGCTGTTCGAGGTTGCGACGATCCCGCCCGGCTTCACGGCCGATGAATCGGTGGCTGACCTCGGGAGCGGCTTGAAGCTCCCGCCGTGGGAGGAACCGAAACGCGCCGTCATCGAGGCGGGACTTCCAACGGTCAAGCCATCGTGACCGCGCTGCTCGAGCCGCACGGGGGGCAGCGGGTCGTACGCGAAGGTGTGCCGCTCGCCGAGGCGCGTTCGGCCGTCATCATGATCCACGGTCGTGGCGCGCGGCCCGAGAGCATCCTCGAGCTGGTGCCGCACATCGGCCATTCACGAGCGGCGTACCTGGCCCCTGCCGCGAGCAGTGGCACGTGGTACCCGAAGAGCTTCCTCTCGCCCATCGAGGAGAACGAGCCTGGAATCTCGTCCGGTATTGCCGTGGTGCACTCGCTCATCGACGAAGTGGTTGCGGCCGGCATTCCCACGGATCGCCTGATGCTCGTTGGGTTCTCACAGGGCGCGTGCCTGATGTGCACCGCCGCGCAACGCCGACCCGATCGATATGGCGGCGTGATTGCATTCTCTGGTGGGCTGATCGGCCCGCCGGGCACGACCTGGAGTGAGGATGGATCATTCCAGTCAACGCCGGTGTTTTTCGGCTGCAGCGACCAGGATGCGCATGTCCCGGAAGCACGCGTTCGCGAAAGTGCGGCCGTCCTCATGCGGATGGGCGCGGACGTGACGACGCGGATCTATCCAGGCATGGGCCACCTCGTCAACGACGACGAATTGACGTTCGCGCGGGAGCTGATGTCGCGGCTGTCCGCATGACATCGGGTGCGCGGCGCTTCGCGTACGACACGCACGAGGTACGCGTTGTCTTCGGCACGGGGAAACTGCTCTCGATTGCCGAAGAGATCGAACGACGCGGCTGGCACCGCACCATGCTGCTGACGACACCAGGACGCGTGGCGGATCGCGGCGACCTGCTCACGTTGTTGGGCGCGCGGCTGGCGGGCGAATTCAACGGCGCGCAGCTGCACGTCCCGCTGGAGGTAGTCGTCGAAGCCCGCAAGGCGCTCGACCGTTTCAGTCCAGACTCATTGCTGGCCTTTGGCGGCGGGTCGGCGATCGGCCTGGGGAAGGCCCTCGCGTTCGAGACGAAGCTGCCGCTCGCCGCGGTCGCCACGACGTATTCGGGCTCAGAGATGACCGCCGTTTGGGGCAACAGCGACGGCCGGATGAAACGCACCTACCGGAACGCCGAAGTCGCGCCACGGCTCGTGGTGTATGACCCTGAGCTCACGTATGGGTTGAGCGCAGCGGTGAGCGCGGCAAGCGGGATGAATGCCATCGCGCATTGCGTCGAAGCTGAGTACGCGCCCGAAGCGAATCCGGTGACGTCATTCTTCGCGATGGAAGGACTCAGGCGGCTCGTCGCGAGCCTTCCGGTAGTGGTCGAGTCACCACGCGACACGAAGGCACGATCCGACGCGCTGTTCGGTGCGCACCTCGCTGGCAGGGCGCTCGACATGACGGCGATGGGGCTGGAGCACAAACTCGCCCACGTGCTTGGTGGCCGGTTCGGCTTGAATCACGCCGAGGCGCATGCGGCGCTCGTGCCGTGGGTGACCGCCTGGAATGCGCCGGCGGCGCCGGACGCGACGCGGCGGATGGCGGCTGCGTTAGGCGTCGATGATCCGGCTCAGGCGCTCATCGACCTCGCGAAACGAATCGGGATCCGTCCGCTCGGCGAAATGGGGTTCACGGCGAAGGGCATTCCCGAGGCCGCGGAGCTGATCATGTCGATGTCGTTCGCCAACCCGCGTAACGTCGATTCTCATGGCGTTCGGTGGATCCTGGAACGAGCGATGTAGTGACATGATCAGGTCGGGTACGGCAGAACACGGGTCACACGGATGCCACGGTGGATCACGGATACTTCATTGGTGATAACCGGGACACTTCTGAGGCAAGGCGAGTCGAAATCCGTGTGTTGACGTGTCCCGGTTTTCACCAACGCAGTAGCAGCGGTCATCGGTGTGCAGCCCGTGGGATCTGCGTTCGCCCGATCCGAACCTGTCGGAGGTCGCCGTATGGGGTGGTCACCTGAGTGATTTCATGGCGCACCTGCCTGAGCGCTGACCGGGGAGCCAGGTCGCCACTGTTTGCGCTGATCGCGGCGCACCAAACCATCGATCCTGTGCGTTGCGATCAGCGGACGTCGAATTCATGTTCCCGATGATCGCCATCCCTCACGCGGAGCAACGTGCCCGACGTCAACGCTCGTGAGTCCCTGCCCGGAATGCTCGGCCAACGCTTCACCGTCCAGCGCGAGATCGGGCGGGGTGGCATGGCGACGGTCTATCTCGCGCAAGACCACAAGCACGACCGCCTGGTTGCGATCAAGGTCCTGAGGCCGGAACTCGCCGCGACGGTGAGCGCCGAGCGATTCCTGAGGGAGATCCGCACCATCGCACGGCTTCAGCATCCGCACATCCTGCCACTGCACGACTCCGGGGAATACGAGGACCTCCTGTTCTACGTCATGCCGTACGTGCACGGCGAATCCCTGCGGGCGCGGATGGCCCGTGGCCCGCGGGTGGAGCTGGATGAAGCGCTGCGCATAACGCGGGAGGTCGCGGATGCGCTTGCCGAGGCTCATGCGAACCAGGTCGTTCACCGAGACATCAAGCCGGAGAACATCCTGCTGTCGGGAGGCCACGCGCTCGTCGCGGATTTCGGCATCGCGCGCGCCTTGTCGTCGGGTCAGGACGAGACGCTCACCATGGCTGGATTGGTCGTCGGCACGCCCGCGTACATGGCTCCGGAGCAGATCACCGCCGAACCGTCGATCGACGGTCGCGCTGACATTTATGCGCTGGCCTGCATCCTGTACGAAATGCTGGCCGGCTCGTCGCCGTTCGCCGGCGCGTCGATCCAGGACACGATGGCGAAACACACGGTGGCGCCGGTGCCGAGACTGCGCGATGTGCGGCCGGATGTCCCGGAGTTCGTGGACCAGGCGCTGAGGAAGGCACTGGCCAAGAAACCCGAGGATCGCTTTCCCGATGCGGCCGCGTTCAGCCGCGCGCTCAGCCAGCATGAGGCAACCGTTGGTGCGCGCCGCACGCCGCGCTGGGCCGTTATCGGAACCGCCCTTACCGCCATCATCGCCATCGCAAGCTACGTCATGTACCGCGCCTCGATGGGTCCCGAAACGGCTGCGCCAGCCCAGGCGCCATCCATTGCCGTCCTCGCGCTTCGTACCGTGGGAGGGACGCCTGACGACGAAGCGTTGGCTGAGGGAATCTCCGAGGAAATCGCAGCGACAATCGGCAAGTTGCGCGGGCTTTCGGTGAAGGCGCCACGCTCGGCCTTCAGCTTCAAGGGAAAGAACGTTGGGGTGCCGGAAATCGGGGACGCACTCGGCGTCGGTTACCTGGTGGACGGAAGCTTCCAGCGATTCGAGAACCGGATGCGCGTGCGCATTCAGCTCATTGCCGCTGCCAACGATTCCACCGTCTGGTCCGACGAGTACGACCGGCCGTTCGGAGACGTGTTTGCCATGCAGGACGAGATCGCGCGTGGCATCGCCAACCAGTTGCAGGTCTATCTTGGCGCCGCCGGTTCGGGCGGCCTGGCGAGGCGATCGACCGTCAACCCGGAAGCGCACCAGTTGTACTTGCTTGGTCGACACCTCTTCGAGCGTCGGGACTCCTCGAGCCTTCGTCGAGCGCGCGAATACTTTGAACAAGCCATCGAGAAGGACTCCGGCTTTGCCCTCGCGTACGCGGGTCTGAGCGATACCTACAGCCACGCGGCCACCTTCGGATTCGAACGCGCCCGCGAGAGCATGCCGAAGGCGCGCACCTATGCGCGGCGCGCCCTCGAGCTGGATAGTTCACTGGTCGAGGGACACAGCTCGCTCGCGTTCATCTCGCTGTTCTACGACTACGACTTTCCGACGGCGGGGCGGGAGTTCGCGAAGGCGCTCGCGATCAATCCCAACTACCATGCGGCGCACCTCTGGTATGCCTGGTACTTCCTCGCCGTGGACAGCGGCGACGCGGCGGTGCGTGAAGGGAAGACGGCCGTGAGCCTGGAACCGTTCATGATCGTGCCTAACGTCCGCCTGGTCACCTTCCTGTACCTCACGAAACAGTACCCCGAGGCGCTGCACCAGGCGCAGCGGACCTTCGAGCTCGATTCGATGTTCTTCCAGGCGCGGAGTGAGCGGTCCCGGGTGCTGATGAAACTCGGTCGGTGCCAGGAGGCACTCGCGGACGTTCCACTGTCAGGGATACAGCTCGCTTCACAAGTCGTCGGCACGCGCGGGCAGGTGTACGCCGCGTGCGGAAGCCGACAACAGGCAATCGACGAGCTGGCACGACTGGAGGCGCTGGCCCGCTCGGGCAGGATCGTGTCGCACTACGGACTCGCGGTCATTCACGCCGCGCTGGGCAACAAGGACCGGGCGCTGGAGGAGTTGGAGGCCGCCTATGACGACCGCGCGTGGGCGATGTTCATCATCAAGTGGGACCCCGCGTTCGACAGCCTGAGGAGCGATCCCCGGTTCGCGCAGCTGGTGCAGCGCATGGGGCTCGCGCACTGAAGCTCAGGGGATCCCAGGTCCCCGGCCTACGGCGAGATTGAGCCGCTGACCAGATCCTTCCTGTCGAAGCGCCGGCCGTTGGCGACGACGCGAATTACCCGGTAAGTCGCCGAGATGTCCTGAAGCGGATTTCCTTCGACGATCGCCAGGTCGGCAAGCCTCCCGGCCTCGATCGTCCCGATATTCAGGCCTAACGCCAGCGCCGGGTTCACCGTCGCGGTCTTCAGAGCCTGGAACGGCGTCATTCCCGCAGCGACGTAGGCAATCAGCTCCGCCTGCACGTTCGCCGCGTTCGGCGTGTCCGTACCGGCGACGACTCGGGCACCGGCGTTCTGCGCGCCGACAATCATCGCGTCAATGCCGCCCTGGTTGGCGGCGCCTCCGCCACGGCCGCCGCGCCCGCCGCCGGCGCCACCACGTCCACCACCGCCGCCGGCGCCACCGCGTCCACCGCCGCCGCCACGGACTTGCGCGCTCAGCCAGTCGGGGTACAGGCCGAAGCGCTCATCCGTGCGCAGGGCGGAGTCCGCCGCCAGCATCCGCGTCATCGTCGCACCGCCTAACGCCAACGTCGGCGTGAACGTCATGCCGGACCGGCCCCACAACTGCGCGACGTCGTCGTAACTCCGGTTCAGCGTCGCGACCTTGGGCGAGAAGCCGCGGCGACTCGTGCCGGTCGTGTGCTCGGTCCCGTCCAGCCCGGACAGGGCGGCCGGGTACACCTCGTGCGAGGACGACGCCATCCCGTTCTCGCGCGCGAAGTCGGCGATACGCCTGGCCTGCAGGTCCGGCATGCGCACGTACGCCTTGAGCACGTCGTGGCCGAGGATCTTCGCCCGCTGCAACTCGAGCTCCAGGTGCGCGGCGTTGGCCACGGCAACCGCCATCTTGTAGTAGACCCGCTGCCATTCCATGAGGTAGCCGCCGGCCACGATGCGCGGCCCGATGCGTACGCCCGCGTCGACCGCCTCGCGGTCCTCGACCGCCTCATACGGCGTGCTGCCGGGACTCCGCACCGTCGTTATGCCGAAGGCGAGTGCCACGCGCTCGTGCGCCTCACCCAGGTCTTTCTGCATGTGCGAGTGGTACTCGACCAATCCCGGCATGACCGTGTGGGCACTCGCGTCAACCACGCGCAGGCTACCGTGGCTCGAGGCCGAGTGTGGAACTACGGAGGCAATACGGTTGCCGTCGATGACGACGTCCACGTTTTCGCGCGCCTGGTCGCTCTTCATGTCGACGAGCCGGCCGGCGTGGATCACCCATCGTTCCGTGGGAGCGGCCGGCGTGTAGGTGAGGTCGAGCGGCACGTCGCGCGCTGCGCCTGACGCGACATCCAGGATTCGCAGCTTGTCCATCGACTGATAGAGGATCGACTTCGAGTCGGCCGTCCACGTCGGCATGAATGCCATCTCACTCGTCAGGCGGATCGGCTCACCCGTTGGAGTGCCTGACGTGGACGAAGGAATGACCGAGAGCTTCCCTTCATACACGACGGCCATGCTCGACCCGTCAGGCGCCAGCACGGGACCATTGCCCACTCGCGAGTCGATGGACTGGTGCGGAAGCGGCGTGTACCAGGTTGAATCGCCACCGGTCGTCGAGATGGCGAGGATCTGGTTCGTGCCTTCGCGGAAGCGACCCGAATACGGCGTGAGCGCCGCCACCAGGACGCGCGTGCCGTCCTTCGACCAGGTCGGGTTGCCGGGACCGAACATCGGCGGATGAATCCTGGTCACGGTGCCTGACGCGACGTCCACGACCGAGACGTTCGCGCGTCGCCACATGCCGTCGACGTCGAGGAAGGCGATGCGCTTACCATCCGGTGACCACGCCGCGCCCATTGCCGAGGTCGGAAGCTTCGTCACTTGTCGCAGCTGGCCGCTCGACATGTCGCGAATCCAGATGTCGAGCAACTGGCCACCTCGATCGGTTGACCAGGCGAGAAACTTTCCGTCAGGCGACCACGCCGGCTCGGTGTCGAGGAAGCGGTCATTCGTCAGGTTCTGCGGTTTTCCGCCGACTGGCATGAGCCAGAGATCTCCGAGAGCCGCGAACGCGATATACTTGCCGTCGGGCGAGATCGCGGGGGCCATGATGCCTTTCGCGGGCAGCGGGCCGCGGGAAGCGGGCAGCGATCTGATCGCGCGAGGCGATCGTGCGGCCATCACCGGAAGCGTGACGGAGAACGGAATTGTCCGCGAGTCACCGCCGGTAATCGAGCGAGTGCGGATCTTCCCGTCGCTGACATAAAAGATCTGCGTGGCGGACGACCACGCGGCGCGGAACGGGAAGGCGTTCTCCTCGCCCGTCAGCCCGCGACCTTCGATCTCGAGCTGGCTACCGTTGCCGCCCGTCGAGTGATAGACGATCTGGCCGCCCGGGCCCCACGAAGGAGCATCGGCGCGGACACCGTCCATCGAAACGCGGCGCTCCGCGCCGCTGGACACGGTTCTCGCCCAGATCGTTTGTCCTCCGGCGCGCGTCGAAATGAATGCGATCTCGCTGTCGTCAGGCGACCACGTCGGCATGAAGTCCTCGGCGCGATCGGTCGTGAACTGCGTCACCTTGCCGGTGGCGACTTCGAGGATCCAGATGTTGTAGTTGCTGGCACCGGCGTCGACCTGCCCGGCGCTGATCGACGGTCCTCGATCCGAAGAAAACGCGATGCGCGTGCCGTCGTGCGACCAGGCGGGTTCGCGATCGTCGAAGGGACCCGACGTCAGTTGATGCTGGTTCGTACCATCCGGAGCGATCGCCCAGATGTCGTATCCGCCTTCGCGATAACCCTGGAACGCAATCGTTCTTCCGTCCGGAGAAAACGTTGGATGCCGGGCGTCGTTCCAGGGATCGGTGATCTGCGTGGCGGTGCCGCCGGCCACCGACAGTGTCCAGATGGTTCCCTGCAGGTCGATCGCAAGCGTGAGGCGATCGGGCGAGATCGTCACCGACATCGAGGTCCCTTCGTGCACAGTGACCGACGGGCCCTGGCTCGACGGGTGACCAGCAATGAGAACCGTTGCCAGCGCGGCGAAACGGAGTGAGTTGATTCCCATCGGTCGCGGCCTCGAGGCGGTGATGTCGGCCCAATCTGTGACACGGGACAACCGTTCGCAGGAGGCCGGCCGAATCATCTCGAAGATCGCGGAGGCATGACGTACCTTCACGGCCATGAAACCAGCCATCGCATTCCTGGTCCTCGCAGTGTTCGCCCGCCTGGCGGAGGCCCAGGGTACCCAGGGAGACGCCACCTTCGCGCGACACGTCTTCAAGTCCGGCGAGGCTCTGGAGTCGGTCCGCATCCATTACACAGCGCTCGGGAAGCCACAGCGTGACGCCGCCGGCATCGTTCGCAACGCAGTGCTGATCCTGCACGGCACGGGCGGCACCGGTCGCGGCTTCCTCTCCGCGACGTACGGCGGCGAACTATTCGGGCCCGGCAAGCTGCTCGACACTGCGCGCTTCTACGTCATCCTGCCTGACAATATCGGTCACGGCGCGTCGAGCAAGCCGAGCGACGGTCTGCACATGCGGTTCCCGCATTACAACTACGACGACATGGTCGCGCTGCAGTACCGGCTGCTGACCGAACACCTCGGCGTGAATCACCTGCGGCTTGTCATGGGCACATCGATGGGGTGCATGCACGCCTGGGTGTGGGGATACACGTATCCTGCTTTCGCCGACGGACTGGCGCCGATGGCGTGCATTCCGTCGCAGATCGCGGGGCGCAATCGGATGATGCGGCGAATGATCATGGACTACATCCAGAATGATCCCGCCTGGAATGGCGGGGAATACACGTCGCCGCCTCCGGGCCTGCGCGCATCGCTGGGAATGCTCTACATGATGAGCAGCGCGCCGCTGGTGCAGCATCGTCAGGCGCCCACTCGTGAGGCAGCCGACTCGACCATCAGGCGATACGTCGACGCTCGATTCACCACGACCGATGCCAACGACATGCTCTACTACTTCGATGCATCGCGGGACTATGACCCGTCGTCGCACCTCGAGCACGTTGCGGCGCCGGTACTGGCGGTGAATTCGGCCGACGACGAAGTGAATCCGCCCGAACTCGGGCTGATGGAGAAGCTCATTCCCAGGGCGCCGCACGCGAAGTACGTCCTGATTCCAACGAGTGAGGCAACGCGCGGACATGGCACGCACTCGCTGCCTGCCGTCTGGGGTAACTACTTGCGCGACTTTCTGTCGCAGCTCCCCCGCGAGCCGTGAGCCTCTGACGGGGGTGCGAGGTGACGCGCCGATGTTTCGGCGCGACCATTAGCTTCCGGCATGCCTCGCCAGTCGTTTTTCGTCGTCGCCGTTCTTGCCGTCGTTTCCGCCGCCTGCGCTGATCCCTCGGGACCGTCCACGCACGAACACGCGCAGCGCCTGCTGATCGCTGGTACCGAAGAAGGTTCGGTCGTCGTTGATATCGACTGGCGCGGAATCATCAAACGCAGCGGTCCGCGATACGTCGCCCAGGGTCCGACTGCGCTCAGTGCGCGCGGAGCAGGCCAGGTTATCACGGTCGGTCGCATGGACGGCGGTGCGCTCGTGGTGGCGGGCCTCGGCCTGGAATCGGGACTCGAGCTTTGGCGCACTACCGTCAGCCAGGGGAACACTCCGGTCCTCGTGGACGGCGTCGAATTTGGCGCGTCGATGATCAGCGCGAATCCTTCGCGTGCCGAAGTCTTTTTCTGGCGCGCCTCGCAGAACGGCGTCCAGGGTGTCGTCGGGTATGACTACGAGCGGCGCCGTGTGACACGCTTTTTCGGGCCAGTCGGAAATCGTTTTCGCGCGATGGCCGCGATACCAGCTACGCTCAACCACCCGGATGGCTGCCTGGCGATGGCCGTCGATGCTGACCTGGATCCCGGGCCAGGATTGAACATCCGAGCCGCCCTGCACGTGGCATGCGGCACGGAATACGCGGTGCGTGACTCGATTCCCATCGCGCTGCCTTCGCGGCAGGTCGTCCAGATGGAAATGCTCGGCAACGGACGTGAACTGCTGGTGATGACGGATCTCGAGCTGCTCAAGTTCGACATCGTGACGATGAACGTGACGTCCAGAGCATCTCGGCCAATTTCGGCGCCGTTCTTCATTTCGCGCGCTACCGGACGGCTGATCCTTCCTGACGTTGGCACCTCGGTCGTCGCGAGCACGGGGATCATCTACCTGCTCGACGCCAACATGGAGCTGTCGTCCATCCTCGACCTGCGGGTGCTCCCTTTCGGTGAGCGGCCGCTCGGGATCATGGGCGCCGAGGAAAGCCGGGATGGGCGCTGGCTCTACATCGTCGGCGGCGTACCTCGCGATGGACCCCTCTACGGTCCCGAGGAAACGCATGTGCTGGTGATCGAGAAGGCCACGGGCCTCGTCGTCGACACGGTGCAGCTCAAGACGTTCGGCGGAAGTCGCCCGATCCTGATGCCATAAGGTTTTCGCCCGGTTGACCGCGTGTGCGTCGAACGGGAATTTCGCCCCGTGCGTAGAGGCTGAGTACGGGAGTCTCAGCCCCGCGTTCATAAAACGTTCATGATTCGTCCCCCCACCCGGTTCCCCATGCCTAACAAAGTGATCCGCTGTGCGTGGCGTTCGGCCATAGTCATTCCCCTGGCGGCGATGCCGCTCTGGGCGCAGGGCGGCGGACAGCCCGCCGCGGCGCCCGCCCCCATGATCAACCAGTCGGCCGATCCGCTCCTTCGCTCGTTCCGGTTCCGCAGCATCGGGCCGGCGAGTATGGGCGGTCGAATGTCCGACATCGAGGTGTCGGAGAGCAATCCGAACGTCATCTACATCGCCTACGCGACGGCCGGCATCTGGAAGTCGGTCAACAACGGCACGACGTTCGAGCCGATCTTCGAGACCTATGATGTGGCGTCGTTTGGTGACCTGGCGATTCATCCGACGAATCCGAACATCGTGTACGCCGGAAGCGGTGAAGCGAACAACCGCCAGTCGTCGACGTACGCCGGAGGGCTGTACAAGACCACCGACGGCGGGAAGACGTGGCGGTTGATGGGCCTTCGCGAGACGCAGACGATCTCGCGCGTGGTCCTCGATCCTCGGAATCCCGAGACGGTGTATGTCGCCGCCAACGGTCCGCTCTTCGGTCCCAGCGAGGACCGCGGCATCTACAAGAGCACGAACGGCGGCCAGACGTTCACAAAGGTGAAATACATCGACGAGAACACGGGCTTCACTGATCTCGTCATCGACCATTCCAACCCGAGCGTGCTGTACGCCGCGAGCTACCAGCGGCGCCGCACGAACTGCTGCTTCAACGGTGGTGGCGCGGGCAGCGGCATCTGGAAGTCGACGAACAGCGGCCAGACCTGGACGAAGATGACCGGCAACGGTCTGCCGCCCGGCACCTACGGGCGCATCGCGCTCGCGATCTCTCGCTCGAATCCGAACATCGTGATGGCGCAGATCGAGGCCGGTAACGTCGGCCAGGTAATCCAGCCTGGACAGGGTGGTCGCGGCGGCGGTGGCGGCGGTGGCTTTGGTGGCGGCGGCGGATACAACTGGTGCAACAACGCCGGACCGGGTGCTGGGTTTGGCACCGGTGGCGGCGGCGGGGGCGGTGGTGGTGGCGGCGAAGAAGCGGCTGCCGGTCGCGGTGGTGCAGCAGCGAACCAGCCGCAGACACCACCAGCGCTCAACCCCGCGCTGGGCGGACTTTTCAAGTCAACGAACAACGGCGGTTCCTGGACGCTCGTGAGCAACTGCAACGCGCGCCCGATGTACTTCAGCCAGCTGCGCATCGACGCGCAGAACCCGAACAACATTTACGTCGCCGGACTGCCGATCGCGAAGTCGCTCGATGGTGGCAAGACGTTCGCGACGCTCGATGAGGCAGGCGGGCACGGCGAACCCGGTCACGTAGACGTGCACGCGATCTGGGTCGATCCCAGGAACTCCAACCACCTGATGAACGGCAACGACGGTGGCCTGGACGTCAGCTACGATCAGGGCAAGACGTGGATGTCGGTGAAGACGATGGCGACGGGTTACTTCTACGCCGTCTCGTACGACATGCGCCGGCCCTACTGGGTCTGCGGCGGATTGCAGGACAACGGCAGCTGGTGCGGGCCGAGCTCCAAGCGCAATCCGGTCGGCATCCTGAACTCCGACTGGTTCCGTATCGGTGGTGGTGACGGCTTCTTCACGGCCCAGGACGCGGACGACTACAACATCGTCTACGCCGAGTCGCAGAACGGCAACACGTCGCGCATCGACCTGCGCACCGGTCGCGGCGGCAGCGTTCGACCGAGCGCTCCACCACCTCCGCCGCAGGTTGACGTCCCGTCGGCGGCCGGCCGTGGTGGTGGTGGCGGCGGATTCGGTGGTGGTGGCGGACGTGGCGGCACGCCTAACGTCATCAACGGCGCGCCCGGCGAGAACTATCGCTACAACTGGAACACGCCGTATTACCTCTCCAACCACAACAAGTCGGTCGTCATCCTGGGCGGCAACCGGATCTTCAAGTCGTACGATCGCGGTGAGACCTGGATCGCCAGCGTCGACCTGACGAAGAACTACGACCGCAACACGGCCAACATCATGGGGCAGGCCGGCAACACGACCATGCTCTCCAAGAATGACGGCCTGACGCAGTACAGCACGGTCATCACGGTGTCGGAGTCGCCGATCACGCCGAACATCATCTGGGGTGGCACGGACGACGGGAACGTCCAGGTGACGCGCGACAACATGGCGACGTTCACCAACGTGACGCGGAACCTGCCGGGCCTCCCGGCGGACCACATGTACTGGATCGCCCGCGTGGTCGCGTCGGCGCATGACTCGGCGCGCGCGTACGTGGCGGTCGATGGTCACCGCAACAACGACATGAAGCCCTATGCCTTCATGACGAATGACTTCGGCCGCACGTTCGTCAGCATCACGGGGAACCTGCCGCAGTTTGGCAACCTCGAGACGATCGCCGAAGACCCGAAGAACCCCGACCTGCTGTATGCGGGCACGGAGTTCGGTCTCTACATCTCGCTCAACCGCGGTCAGTCGTGGCAGAAGTTCATGACCAACTACCCGACGATCCGCACGGACGACATTCGCGTACACCCGCGCGACGGCGACTTGATCGTAGGCAGCCACGGCCGGTCGGTCTGGATCGCGGACGACATCACGCCGCTGCAACAGCTCACGCCGGCGGTCATGAACAGCGACGTGCACCTCTTCGACATTCGTCCGGCGGTGGCGTGGCTGCAGGACCGGAAGCTCGGCCAGCAGGTGACCGGAGCGATGGTCTTCGTCGGCGAGAACGCGCCGGCGGGAACGGCCATCAACTACTGGCTCAAGTCAGCGGCATCGGGTCCGGTGAAGATCAGCATCACGGACATCTCGGGTCGAGTGGTGCGTGAGCTGGATGGTTCGAGACAGCAGGGCATCAACCGCGTGCAGTGGAACCTTTCGCCCACTCCGCCCGCCGGTGGCCAGGGTCGCGGCGGCGGTGGTGGCGGTGGTGGCGGTGGTGGGTTCGGTGGCGGTGGTGTCCCAGCGGGAACCTATCGAGTGACGCTCACCGTTGGCTCCAGCACACTGACGAAGGTGTTGACGGTGCTGGAAGATCGGTGGATGGACGAACGTTAGGCAATCGAATAGAGACGCCCCGGGCCGAGAGGTCCGGGGCGTTTTTCTTGCTACACGACTTCAGACGGCAGACTTCAGACTTCAGGGCAGTTCGAAGACTTCGGGTTGAAGGGGTAACTCATCGCTGGAACCTGCGCCTGTCCGCTGGCCTGTCGCCTGTAGTCTGGAGCCTGAAGTCTTCCTGAGTTCCGGTCAGCGTCGCGGTGGTCGAATCACGGCCGCGGGCGCCTGTGGTTGAAAGTTCCCCCAGAGCACCGACCACTCGTTCTCTGGTGAGCGCGTCAGGTTCACCGGCACGAAAGCCGCGTCGAGGCGTGAGTAGTGAACGTCACCCCCCTGGATGAAATAGACCTCCGACGTCGTGCGTCCCCACACGAACCCGAACGCGTAATCCGGTATCGCCACACTGAGGTTCTCCTTCCCGGTCGCAACGTCGATAGCGACCACGCGCGCGTCGAAGGGATAGCAGTACGAGTAGTAGTAGTAGCAGTAGTTCTTGTAGCTCCGGACCAGCAGCGTGCGTCCATCCGGTGACCAGTCAGCCCCCTCGAAATAGCGGTCTACTACCGACCTGAGGACACGAACGTTGGTGCCGTCGGGATTCACGAGCGTGACATCATGATCGCCACGGGTGAATGCGATCGTGCTTCCGTCGGGCGACCAGTCCGCATACACTGGCGCGTGAAGGTTCTGGCCAAAGCTGCGGTCAAGTGTGCCGTCCACCCGAAGCACGGCCAGACTGGTGAGATCATTGTTGCTCGTCAGGCCGGTGACCAGCCGTTGCCCATCCGGCGACCAGCTCAGGCTCGAGATTCGCGATGTACCGGCAGACACGGATTCCGTCAACGACCCTACATCGAGGATTACCAGGTTGGATCCGCCGGCGCCAAGGCGACGGTACGCGAGGCGCCTTCCATCCCTGGAGAGCGCGGCGTCGCCGGTGCCCGCGGGACCGGTGGCGACGGTGAAGCGATTCGCTCCATCGGGATCCATCGCTTCCAGACCCGACCCGAAGTCGGACCCTTGAGACATCACGAGTTTTTCGCCGGCCAGCGACGGAGGATCGGGATAGCACCGCACCTGAAACTGGATCGTGATGGGGTAACCCTCGAAGACTTCGACTTGCTGGATGGCGGTCTTGACGAGGCAGCGCGTGTCCATCGTGTTCAACGCGACCAGATACTTGCGGGGTCGCAGCTCGAGTTGCAGTTCGGTATTGGCATCGATGGCCACGCCCGCTCCGCCGTCGATCGACAAGCGATACGGGTCGCTGCTGGTCCGCTGGCCGGTGGTCACCGTCTTCACCTTCAGCTGGCCCTCCTCCAGGCAGGCGACGCTGAAGTAGAGCAGCACGCGTTGCCTCGGAACGACGAACACGACCTGCGAAGGTGCGCTGAGGAGGTCACAGTGGGATTCGATGCCCGTGATACTCGCGGTGTGCCTGCCGACCGGCAGTTGCACGATGCGGTGGCCGAGCGTGGTGAGCGGGTCACCTAACGTCTGGCCGTCGATCAGGACCTGGAAACCCTGAGGGTCCGCCGCGCGGCCGATCTTGTTCACGGTGACGTCCACCTCGCCGACGGCAGCGATCACCGAGACCGGAACGTCCGCGCTGACGCCTTCGGCTGTCCCGGTAATGATCGTCTGGCCGATGCCCACGGCCGTGACCAGGCCGGCCGGGTTCACCGTCGCGACCGACTGATCCCGGCTTGCCCAGGTAGTGAAGCGGCGGGTCAGGATGTTGCCTGCCTCGTCCTGTGGAATGGCCTGCAACTGACCGATTTCGGTCACCATCAGGTCGAGCGATGCCGGCTCAACCTGCAACCTGGCGATTTTCTCAGGTGCGGTCTGTTCGTCGCAGGACAGGAGCAGCAGAAAGGCAGCGGCCTGCAAAAGCCTCTTTGCCAGTCGCGCATTGGGGTGTGCGGATACGTTTGTCATGGTGTCCGTCCTTTCAATGAATCAGCCAGCGATCGGCGATCAGCGACCAGCGACCAGCCTAACGGCGATGCGCGTCCTTGATTGCTGGTCGCTTGTCGCTGGTCGCGCAGCCCGACGCTCAGGCTGTCCCGCAGCGATCGAAGGACGTTTTCGGCGTTAGCGCCCCAGGCCAGGTTGCGCATCTCCAGCGGATCAGTGACGTGATCGTACAGCCGCCCGACCGAATCGCCCGGATACTGGATGTAGTGGAATCGTCCTACCTGCACGCTCGCGATTGACCTTCGCACTTCTGTTTCTGGTGCGTTCCGGATCGGCGCGAACGTGACGGTCGAAAGCGCGGCGACCTGCGGCGCTGATTCGCCGCGCCAGAGTGGAGCCAGGCTCGGTCCGGGGAAGGGACCCGGTTGACCCACGAGCTCCATGATCGTGGCCGGGACCCGGGCGAGGCTGACAGGATCGGCGACTCGGATCGGCGCCAGGTGACCGGGCCAGAACAGCAGCAGCGGTACGCGAAGCGCCTGCGTGTGGAGTGTCTGGCCGTGGCCTAACGCGGCATGCTCGTTGAACTCCTCGCCATGGTCGGCGGTGACGATGACGAGCGTGTTGTTGAGGAACCCGCGTTTGAGCATCGAACCGATCAATTCGCCGATCTCGGAGTCGAGATGCGAGATGGCGGCGTCGTACGCCCGGCGTGCAGAGGCGTCCGTCGGGTCGCCTCTCCGCATCACGCGGATCGGAACGGCACGCCGGGTTTCTCCCGGCAGGAAGCGACTCCAGAACGGCTCCGGCGCGGAATACGGAGCGTGGGCGTCATAGAAATTGAGAAACGCGAAATACGGCTGCTGCGGGCGTCGCTCCAGCCAGGCCAGGAACCGGCGACTGACACTCTCCGCGGGAATCCTGCCAGCGCCGTCGAGCGGTGGCTCGTGCAGCCACTCACGTTTCCTGTCGAGAAGCCGCCTCGTCAGGCTGGGCATTGTCAGGGCCCGGCGCATCGTCAGGCGGTAGTCTTCGTACCAGTCGAAGCCGCGATCCAATCCGGTTTCGGCGCTGGTGTACGCCGTGTTCGCGACGATCCCCACGGTCGAGTAGCCGGCGCGACCCAACTCCTCGGCCAGGGTCGGGAACGTCGCGTCGAGCGGCCGGTCCCAGTCGATCGTGAGTTCAGCCGGCTTTCTTCCGGTGAACAGGCTCGCGTGCGACGGCGCGCTCCACGGTGCCGTGGAAAACGCCTGGTCGAAGACAACACCAGCGTTGCCGAGGCCGTCGATGGCTGGTGAGTTGGATGGCGTGAATCCGTAGAGGCCCAGCTCGATCGCCCGAACCGTGTCGAGTACGAGCAGCAATACGTTAGGCGCGCCGATGTTGTGGGTCGCGCGGTGTGAGGCCAACCGGCTGGTGTCCAGGTGCAGACTGATTCCGAGGAGAAGCGGAGCCAACCCCATGAACGGCAACGAGCGCCGCACGACTCGATCGAAACGACGAGTCCGAGGTATCAGCCAGCTACTGCCGCACGCACCGACGCCGATCGCGAGAACGAAAGCCGCCGAGGGCGCGAGCCAGCGAAACATCCACAGCACACCGAGGCTCGCCAGGATGAGTGGCACGGCGAACCGGACGCGTTTCGCGAAGGTCGCCAAACGGCGTGGGACTACTGCCGTGGCGAGGACATTGGCGACGCCCACGATGACGCCGGCCAGCAGCGGGGTGAGCCACCAATAGTCGCTGCCCACGAAGAGCAGCCGGTCCAGCACCCACCGCCGGTATGCCGCGACGATCAGCTCGACGGCACCGCCGAGCATACCGATCCACAGTCCCACCTCGAGACTGGTGCGGGCGAGAACCACGCGATGCTGCATCGGCCAAACCGTCGTCAGGAAGATGAGGCACGCTACCTGACAGTCGTACAGCTGTCGTTCCCGGCTACATAGACCCGACGTTCCTTTTGCGTTCCATGCAGCAGCCCAAGTCCAGGTCTAAGTCTAAGTCTGAAAACCGATTGTTCTTAGGCTTGGCCTTAG
>Ga0111539_10001272_pt1 | contig 33671 bp, 31 predicted proteins | sample RhiMethybrSRZTD1_FD_79667 | JGI IMG/M metagenome (GOLD analysis project Ga0111539, IMG submission 79667) | Populus rhizosphere microbial communities from Tennessee, USA - Rhizosphere MetaG P. TD hybrid SRZTD1 (version 2) (version 2) | ecosystem: Host-associated > Plants > Roots > Rhizosphere >...
GAATCGAGAACGTCCAAGGTCGGCGCGCCGGGTCCCGCGATCGAGACGATCTGGAACACCTCGGGGGCAAGGCTCGAGCCGCCCATGCCCAGAAGGAGGACCCTCGTGAAGCCGGCATTGCGGATCTCGGCGGAAAACGCATCGAGCTCGTCGATCTTGCCCGCGAGCCACTGCGGAGCGTCGAGCCAGCCGAGGCGGTTCCGGATGACGGCCGCGTGCGCTGCGTCGCTCTTCCAGAGAGTGGGATCGCGCTCCACCAGACGCTGGAGCGCGCGCGTCCGGGAGAGCTCCTCGAGCGCCTCACGGAAGTGGGGTTCGAACGTGCCGAGCGTTTCCACCTGGATGACGGGGCGCGTGGTCACGTGGAGATCAGCCCTTGCAGTGGGTCCGCTCGTAGTCGGTGATCTGACCGACCCGGCGCTCGTGGCGGCCGCCATCGAAGGGAGCGGAGAACCAGGCGTCGAGGAGCGCGTGCTCCTCGGATTGCGGGGTGAGCATCGATCCAAGGACCAGCACGTTCGCGTCGTTGTGGCGGCGCGACAGCTCGGCGTGCTGGGGATTGATGGCGAGGGCGGCGCGGATGCCTTCGACCTTGTTGGCCGCGATCGCAATGCCGTTTCCCGAATCGCAGACGAGGACGCCGCGATCGGCGCGGCCGTCCCGGACCGCCTCCGCGACCTTGAACGCGTACTGGGGGTAGTCGGTCGACTCGGTGGAGTCGGTGCCCATGTCGAGCACGGTGTAGCCCTTCGATTTCAGGTACTGCCCGACGCGCTCCTTCAACTCGAAGCCTGCGTGGTCCGCACCGATCGCGACCTTCATCGAGGGGGCTCCTTTCAGGGTCGGTTCCGACGGCTCATCATTCGAGGCTAGGTCAGGGGCAGGGTCGGCGCAACAGTCGAGTTGACAACGAGACGCGGAAGTCGAATAGTCCCCGGCGATGGGGGCCCCCGACAAAAAACCCACCGATGCGCTGAGGCAGGATCACGTCCGCCTGCTGACCCAGATTCATGGCCTCGGCGAGCGGTTGGAGAGGCTGCATGAGCTGGGGACCCTGGAGCAGCTCGCGGTCGCGCGGGAAGTCCTCGAGTTCGTCGGGAAGAACGTCGCCCCCCACGCGCGCGCCGAGGAGTACACCCTCTACCCTGCGGCCGACTGGGCTGCCGGAGAGGGATCGCGGCTGACCGAGATCGCCCGCTTCGAGCACCAGCTCGTCGCCCGACGCTGTCAGGCGCTGGAGAAGGCCGTCTCCGCGGGCTCGACGGCCGGTCGCTTGATGCATCTCTCCTACGGCATCCTCGCCCTCATCGCCGCCCACTTCCAGGCGACCGAGGAAGTGATCCTGCCGTATCTCGACAAGGCCTTCGACGGCGCTCGATTCGACAAAGAAGTCCTCACCCCCTTGAGGGTGGAGAAGACCGCAAAGCGCTGAGGGCCGCCGCCCGTAGGCGACGACCCTCACTGCGCCGTGCCGCTGCTCGACCGGCCCCTAGTTCTTCCCCGCGAGCCACTGTTCGTAGGCATCGTACTGGAAGTCGCGCCCCAGGAAGTCGTGCACGAGCTGCGCGGCGGGCTTGGTGCCGCCCGGTGCCAGGACGACCTTCCGATACCTCGTCGCCGCCCCGGGAGCCAGCATGTGGTCGCGGTCGAACTTGGTGAAGAGGTCCTTCGCGATCACGAGCGACCAGAGGTACGTGTAGTAGACCGCCGAGTAGCCATCCAGGTGCCCGAAGGACATCGCGTAGTGCGTATCGGGGATCGGCGGGAAGGGGACGAAATCGCTGTCGAAGCGCACCGCCAGCGAGTCCACGTTTACGGTCGCGGGATCGCGATTGTAGATATTGAGCGAGAGCGCGGCGTAGTCGGCCTGGTACGCGTTGTCGATGGCCCGACCGAAGACGCTCGACTTGCGCAGGTTCTCGACCATGTCGACCGGGATGGCCTCGCCGGTCTGGTAGTGCTTGGCGAACGTGCGCAGCACCGCCGGATCCCATGCCCACTCCTCGAGCATCTGGGACGGAGCTTCGACGAAGTCCTGCTCCGTGGCGATGCCGGCCAAAGGCGCCCAGCGCTGATGGCCGCCGAAGATCGAGTGGAGCAGGTGGCCGAACTCGTGAAAGAAGACCACGACGTCGTCGTGCTCCATGAGCCCTGGATCGCCCTTCGTTCCGCCGGGGAAGTTGCAGACGAGACATGCCTCGGGGAGCTGCAAGCCTGTAACGCCGGTCCTGATGTTGAATTGCGCGGCGTGGTTGAACTTTCCGGGGCGCGGATGGAGATCGAAGAAGAACCGGCCGAGGAGCGTCTTGCCGTCGTAAACCTCATAGGCCTCGACGCTCGGATCCCACACGTCCGGGTGCTGGATGCGCTTGTAGGTGACGCCGTAGAGCTTGGACGTGACCTCGAGCACTCCCTTCTTCACGCCTTCGAAGGGGAAGTAGGGGCGGGCCGCGCTGGGATCGAAGTTGTAGTCGCGCTTCCGGATGAGCTGCTCGTAGTAGCGCACCTCCCAGCGGTTCACCGCGGTCGCGCCGGGCACGTCCTCCTGCTTCCGCTTCAGGTAGACCTCGTACTCGCGCTGGCTCTGCTCGCGCGTGAGCCTGCCGATCCGGTCGATGAACTGCGCCGCATTCGCGGCGTTCTCGATCATCTTGTTCGCGGTGATGTAGTCCGCCCAGGTCGGGTAGCCGAGCATGCGGGCGAGGCGGTAGCGCTTGTCCAGCATCGAGTCGAGCACCGCCTCGTTCGCGGGATAGGCGCGGTTCATCGATTCGAACTGGAGGCGCTTCCGCACCTCGCCGTTCTTGGCGTACGTGGCGATGGGGAAGCGGTCGGGATACTCGATCGAGAGGGTGATCTTCCCGTCGGCGCCAGGCGGGTGGGACTTCATGAAGTCGTCCGGCATGCCGTCGAGCTCGGCGGCCGTCACCTGGATCTTGCGCGAGTCGTTCCGGATGTTCCGGTCGAACTCCTGCGAGACCAGGACCAGCTCATCCTGGATGGCCTGGATCTGCTTCCGCGTCGCCTCGTCCTTGTCCACACCCGCGAGGCGGAAGTCGCGGAGCGTCTTCTCGACGAGATACTTCGTCGTCGGATCGGCCGCGCTCACGTCCACGGCCTGGATCGCCTCGTAGAGCTGCCGGTTGAGGCCGAGCTCCGTGAAGAACTTGCTCGCATCCTGGCTCATCGCCTCGGCCGTCGACCGGAACGCGGAGTCGGGATGCACGGATTCCATGAGCCCTGCCCAGCTGCCGGCGTTGTCGGCATGGAGCGTCAGGCTCGAGTAGAGCGTCATCGTGTTCTGGACCGTCCGCTTGCCCTTCGCAGCGAGGAGCTTCTTCAGGTCGGCGCGCGCGAGGTCGAGCTCGCGCGTCGAGAGCTCGCGATACCGGGCCGCGTTGGGCTTGCCGGTGAAAAAGCGGCCTGGCATGGCCGCCTTGGCGCCCGTGGACTTGGCGGCGGGCGTCGTGCTCTTGGTCGTCGTGGCCTTCGACGTCGTGGAGTGCGTGGTCGTCTGGGCCGTGGCCGGGCCCGCCATCAGGGCGCCCGCGGCTAGTGCTCCGATCAACAATCGATACACGGATCCTCCTAGAGGTAGCTGTCGCGGTAGATTGCGGGACGGCGTTCCGGCGTCAACGTCTTGAAGAACTCCCGGCGTAGATTGTCCACTTCGGTGATTCCCGAGTGACGCATGTCGCTCTTCATGTGGTCGCGCACGTGCGTGAGCATTTCGATCGTGGGGTTCAGCACCGCCCCTTCCAGGACCGCGCGCGTGTCGGGGCGGATCTCCAGCCGATCGATCTCGCGCGTGAGCCACTTGAGCGGGGGAGCCCAGCGGCCCCGGAGGGTGAACCAGAGGTGCACGGCCGCGAGCGCGGCGCGGTGCAGGTTGATCTGGCGGTCCATCTCGAATCCGCGGACGTCGTCGGAGATGGCGTAGTGGAGCGCGATGACGAGCTGGATGAATCGGTGGATCGCGCGCTCCTTGCGGTGAGCCTCGGGGAACGCGGCGAGTCGATCGCGCCATGCGGCCAGGGCGCCGTCCCGGTCGGCCACGATCACGGCATCCACCCAGGGCCAGTGATCGATGTCGAGCGGGGAGCGGAGCGCTTCCGTGAGCACGTCGTCGGAGAAGAGGCTGAAATCTCCGATCACGCGCTTCGGGGTGTCCCCTTCCTCCGCGAAGATCAGGACCTGGGTCGCCTCGACGTCGAGGGAGCGGTAGTGCTCCCGAGTCACGTACGCGAAGCCGTCGTAGTCCGCCTCGGGGGTCGCGAAGCCCGCGGCGCGGCTCCCGCAAAAGGTGAAGCCGAGGGTCGCCGGGTGCGCGATGAGCGCGTCCACGGCCGCGCGAACCGCCGGCTCGTGTACCTCGTCGAGCGAGCGGAGGGGAGGTCGTGAGGTCGCGGTCGAGGACAAGCTAGCTCGTTCCCGTCCGGCGGTCCTTGTGGGTGACGGGATCGGCCAGGAACGCCGCGCGGGTCGAGTCGCTCGCGAAGAAATAGAGGCGGCTCCCGTACGTCGTCTTGGGGGACTTCGCGGTGGGCCGGAAGCGCTCGTAGGTGATCGGATCGGTCACCTTGCCGCAATAACGCGCCGGATCCGCGAGGAACCGCTTTTTCTCCGCAGCGTTCGCGAAGAAGTAGATCTCGAAGTTCACCTGCGCGCGGAGCGAGGAGTCGAGAACCGGGCGGCCACCCCCCTTGAAGACGCTCGGCGGCGTCACCTTCATCTCCTTCAGGTACTTCTCAGGGTCTTGCACGAAGACCGAGGGGCATGATGTTCAGCAGAAGCCAATCGGCCGCCCGTTCACGTAGACCGGCTTGTAGCCGGTGTTGAGCTTGCCGTGCCGCACGGGGCAGTGGTCGTTCATGGAGACGGTGGAGTCCGCGTACTGGACCTTGGGGTGGTCCAGGTCCGGCTGCGGCACATACGTCTGCGCCGTCGCCAGGGCGGTCCAGAGGGCCGCGGCCGCAAGGGTTACGGCGAAGGGAAGTGTCTGAAGGGGTCGTTTCATCGTGGATCGGTTCGGGCCGGGTCTTGGGTCCGGCTGTCCTCGTTTCGATACCCCGGGCCGGCTCCGGATTCTCCGGCCAACTCAGCGATTGCAAGGAATATAGCAGGTTCCCGGGCGAGGTGCTGCGGGCTCCGCAGAGACGTCGGGGTGTCGGGAAACCGGCAGCCGTTTCCTGTATCTTAGGGCCATGAACGGCAACCTCCGTGCGCCCAAGTGAATCCCGTGCCGGTCCGCTTCGAGGACGCGGGCGACAGGGCTGCCGAGCTGACCGCGGCGGTCGCCTGAGACCTCGCAGGCACCCTTGATGCACACGTTCCTCGACGTGCTCTGGAACTACGGGCGGATCGCCGTCATCCCGCTTCTCGTCCTGGTGAACGCCTTCTTTGTCGCTGCAGAGTTCTCCCTCGTGACCTTGCGTCGGACACGGCTCGAGGAGATGGTCGCGAACAAGGTGCTCGGCGCGGGGGCCGCGGAGACGGCGGTGCGGCGGCTCGACGACATGATCGCCGCCATCCAGCTCGGCATCACGATGACGAGCCTGGCCCTGGGCTGGGTGGGGGAGCCGGCGCTCGCGCACGTCATCGAGCCCTGGTTCTCCTTCGTTCCGGCGGGCTGGGGCATCTTCGCCTCCCACGGGATCGCGACCGCGATCGCCTTCCTCGCGATCACGTACCTGCACGTCGTGGTCGGCGAGCTGGCCCCGAAGACGGTGGCCTTCCGCATTCCCGACATCGTCTCGGTCCGGATCGCCGGGCCTCTCCTCGCGTTCGAGCGCATCTTCCGCCCTTTCATCTTCGTGATCACGAAATCGGGGATCGGGCTCGTGAAGCTGCTGGGCTTCCGTCCGACCGCGCACGCTTCCGTCCACTCCGTCGAGGAGCTGCAGCTCATCGTGGAGGATGTCTCCGAGGCGGGGAAGATGTCCCCCGACCATGCCGAGCTCTTGAAAAACGCATTCCGCCTGCCGCGGAAGTGCGTCCGCGACTCGATGGTGAGGCTCGAGGATGCGGTGATGCTCGAGTACCGCCTGAATCCCGACCAGGTCTTGAGCGCGCTCCAGGACAGCGTGCACACGCGCTTTCCCGTGTACGACGGCGAGCGCACGCGCGTGGTGGGGATCGTGAACGCGAAGGATCTCTTCGCGATCTACGCGACGAGCGGCCTCGTCAACCTCGAAGACGCGATGTACCCGACGACGTGGGCCCCCGCCGAGCGATCGATCGCGGAGCAGCTCAAGGAATTCCGCCGCGCGCGACGGCAGATGGCGGTGGTCATCGACGACAGCGGCACGCCGATCGGGATCATCACGCTCGAGGACATCGTCGAGGAGCTGGTCGGCGACATCGAGGACGAGCACGATTTGACCGCGAGGGCGGTGCGGTAGGGGGAGTGTGTGCCGCTGCAAACCCCATCGGTCTGACCCGTTCACCGATCGAAGCCCGGGTGGCGTAACTGGTAGCCGCAGGGGACTTAAAATCCCCTGGCCGAAAGGCCGTGCAGGTTCGAGTCCTGCCCCGGGCAAACGGGCTAGACACTATCGGAGCGCAGGCGGGGAAGAGTGTGAGCCGGCGCCCTTTACGAGTGCATCCTCCTACCGGGCTACCGTAAATCTCCGGCTGGAACGCTGCTCTCCAGCCTCGAGCTTCGCGACGTATTGACCGTTAGGCAGTCTGCCAAGCTTGTCCCACTTGTACACGATGTAGCTACCTTCCTCATGTGTCTTCACTACGGTCCCCATCAATCGACCATGTAAGTCGAAGATTCTGATACGGACGTTGATCCCTTCGGGTGCGTAGGGCAGTACCACAAGAAGCACGAGGTGTTCTTTCTCGCCCCTCACGTCTCTCCGGACCGTGTCGATTTCGACTATTGCAGGTCGTTCAACTGTCGGATGGTGGACCTCCTGAGCGAAAGCGAAGTGAGGAAGCACCACCAGGGCGAGAACAGTTGCCAACCTTTTCACTCGTCCCTCAAGGCCCGGGGAGGGGGCGCCGCACGGAGCTCAATCAGTTGACAGGATGCGCTGGCCGTCAGGTTTCGGGCGCACTTCCGATTCCCCAGCGCCGTCTGCCAGGTTAGACTACCGTCGCCACGGAAGGAACCGGTAGCAGGGATGCCTCAGGTGTGTCACCCACGCGAGGGATCCCCCGGTGCTGTGGCGCTCGATGATTGTCCTCGGTCTGCTTGCGCTCGCCCTGTCGATCCCGGCCGCGAACGCCCAGACCTTCCAGGTCCTTCTTACCGAGGGCGGTGCCAGCGGCAGGAACATTCCCATCCTGGGCACCGGGACCTTCACGCTCGACAAGGCTTCACCGGCCCTGCCGTACTGGATTCAGTTCCGGTCGGACCTCTTCTTCGGCCAGCGCGTGGCCATTCATGCCGGGAGCGTCAAGAAGCCCGGCCCCGCCATCTTCGTTCTTCCCGGACGCGCGTCCTGGAGCCCGATCGAAGGCTCCTTCACGCCCTCGCTCCTGATTCCGGCTCCCGACTACGGGATCAACACCTGGGAGGACGCGATCGCGGCGATGTGGACGGGCAAGACCTTCCTCAAGATGGACACGCCGCACGATGCGGACAACGTGTGCGGCAAGATCACCCTGGTGCGTCACTAGCTCGAGTCCGCCTCGTATGCGCGAGTCACACCGTCCAGAATCTCGCCCCCTGCGCCTCTAGAAACGCCCGCGCCCGGCTGCCCTGGAGCTGCGCGAGCGTCGCGAGCGTGCCGGCCTCGAGGCAGGTGTCGGCGAGCACCGTGACGGAGCGCGGAGCGCCCTCGACGGGCCAGCCGGTCCTGGGGTCGAGGATGTGCCCGAGCCTCCGCCCCTGCCACAGCACGAACCGCCGCGCGTCGCCGCTCGTCGCGATCCCGCCCCGGTCGAACTCGATCTTGTAGAGCGCGGCGCCCCCCGGGTGGTCGGGATCCTCGATCCCCACGGCCCACGGACGTCCGCCTCGGCGTGCAGCGGTCGCGACGAGATCGCCGCCGAAGTTCACGAGCACCGGGCGAGGCACCTCCGCCGCGATGAGCGCGGCCGCGCGGTCGACGGCGTACTCCTTGCCAAACCCACCCAGGTCGATCTCCATGCCGGCTGGCATCGAGAACAGGGATCCGTCCCACCGCAACTTCTCCCAGCCGACATGACCGAGGATCGAGCGGAGCATGGACGCAGAGGGAACGCGCGTTCCGCCGTCGAAGGTCCAGGCTCGGCGAAGCGCGCCCGAGGTGATGTCGAACATCCCTCCCGACATCTCGTAGCAGGACGCGGCGTAGTTGAGTAGGAGCGCGGTTTCCTCGTCCACGGGGACGGGAACGCCCTCGGCGTGGTTGATGCGGTGGACGATGTTGCCCGTGCGGTAGCGGCTGAACTTCTCCTCGATCCGTCCCGCCTCGGACTGGGCGATGCGGAGCGCGGCGGCGGCTTCGGTGGGATCGTCGGTGTCGACGAGCACCTCGCAGGGGCTGGCCATCGCCGTGAACCGGCCGACGAGAGCCCCCTCGGTCGGCTGGATGGAAGGGGTGCTCTCGGCGGGCTTGGGTTCTCGTCCGGCGGGTGGCAGGGCCACGTTCCGAGGAATCAGAAGGCGACGCTGTACGCGGCCACCAGGGTGCCGACGTTGACTGGCGGCATCAGATCGAAGTCCTGCTGCACGCCTACCGCGTAGTCCGGATGGCCATCCCCGAACTGGCGGATGTACTCCGCCCGGATCGTGAACTCGCCCGGCGACTCGGGGAGGTGGAAGCCGTACGTCAGCCCGACCGTGGCCGTCTGGAGCGGCCCGAGCCGGTAGTCGCTCGTCGCGTACGCCGGGATCGGCTCGCCCTGCACGAGGCCGAACGTGAAGAAGTCGGCCTGAGTCTGGCTGTAGTAGCGCACGTGCGGCTGCAGGAACGAGCTGTCCCCCGTGTCGTGGCGGAGCTTGAGATCGAACGTATTCGACCGCACGCCCCAGTCGTCCCAGTAGTAGCGGTGCGACAGGTGCACGACGTCGCTCGTGAAGTGATAGACCATGGTGGTCAGCAGATCCGACCGCTGGCGAGTGGACGGGCGCCCATCGGTGATCTGGCCGACCGTGTAGCCCGTGAGGGGATCGATGAGGCTGACCACCTTGTAGGGCTCGGTCAGGTAGCCGTCCTCGAACGTTCTCGATCCGTTCACCGAGATGAGCCAGCGCCTCGTGATCACCCTCGAGAGGCCGACGAGAGCGCTCGTCACGCGCTTCGCATTGCGGCCCTCGAAGACGATCGTACCGTCGCTGAGCGGGAGCGGCGTGCCTCCGCCCGGGAACACGCCGTCGTGATTGATCCCTCCGCCGAAGGTCAGGTTGGTCAGGTGGTGCATGAAGTCGAGCGAGAGCTTGCCGCTTCCTCCCACCGACTCGTAGTCCTTCTCGCGCGAGTAATGCCCGCTCAGCGTCGACGACAGGTAACTGCCGATCGGCTCGTGCCAGTCGCCGTCGAAGGCGGCCCGGAAATCCTGGAAGTGGGCGACGGGAATGACACCGGGATCGGGCGCCTCGCTGGTGCCGCCGCCTCCGGACGCGGCGGTCATGGTCTGGACGCGCGGAGACTCGTCCCCGGGAGGAAGGACCGCGGTCGAGTCGATCACCCCGGGAGGCATGGCGCCGCTCGGCGACGCTCCGGTGATGACGTCGAGCGTGACCTGCCCGGAGAAAGAGCGGCCGCTCGGCTGGATGCGGGTGACCCGTACCGTGGGCTCGGTCACCTTGGCGCGGGACTGCTCTCCGTAGAGGAGGACTGTCGCGTCGACCTGGGTCACGGCGCCCGAGTCGGCGCGCACCACGGCCGGCGTCACGGACGCGAGCAGCATGCAGGCCGCGGCGCCGAGCTTGCCGCGGATGGAGGAAGGGGACGGCGAGGCTAGTTGCATCCGCAACCGCCGCCGCCGACGTCCTGCCCTCCCGTGGAGCCTTCCTTGCTGAAATAGATGTGCTCGTCGATCGAGTTCACCATCGGATGGGTGACGAGCTGCATCTTCTTCTGCGCGAGGAGATCGCGGTCCCACGGCTTCACCTTGGTGGCGGCGCACCCTCCAGCGAGCACCGCGAGGGCGACGAACCACGCGATCCGCGCTAGTGGGAGTGTTGGCGGTTTCATTTGGAGCATGCCTCCTGGATCAGGCGTTCGACGTCGCCGGTCTTCTTCGGGTCGAAGCCTGCGCGTGACATGAGTATGACTCCATCCGGACCGACGAGATACGTGCTCGGCATCCCCCAGACCTTGAAGGCCTTGGCCGTCTTGCCCGACGGGTCGAAAGCCACCGTGAACGGCGCCGGGTGCTGGTCGAGGAATGCGTCGGCCAGCTTGCGGTCCTTGTCCACGTTGATGGCCACGATGGTCAGCCCTTTCGAGCCATACGCTTGATGCATGGAGTTCATCCAGGGAAACGACTGCTTGCAGGGGCCGCACCAGGATGCCCAGAAATCGACCAGGACGGCCTGGCCGCGCAGGGAATCGAGGCAGACGGTCCCGTTCGTGGTGGGGAGCGTGAACGACGGCGCATGGGGGGGAGGGGGGGCTGTCTTGGCGGACACGGGCCCCGCCGAGAGCAGGACCACGGTGAGCAGGGCCATTGCGATCCCTGAACGCGCGGCTCCTTGCATACCGGTCGATACCCTGCCTCGCCGGAGCGGTTCCGCTGTTAGGCTCTCTTAACTCTGTCATCGCCGCTCAGTCGCGGCGCTTCAACACCTCGATGTACTCCGCCCCCCTCGGCGACGAGGCGGCGGCAGCGCCCCACACCGATGGGCCCGCTCCGCTACCGACCGGCACCAGCCCCTCGACATCGTATCCACGCTGGAAGGTCCCGTACCAATCGAAGATGTCCCGGGGAGAGTTCTCGTGCAGCGTCCAGGAGAGCTTCGCGTTCGTGTACACGAGGTACCTGGGGCGCACGCGCTCGATGTCGCGGATCATCTCGAGCTGCATCTGCCTGGCCTTGGGATGGTCCGACGTGAGGAAGTAGGCATTCACGAACCGGGACGCCGAGGGACGCCGCGCGTAGAAGTAAATCTGGGTCTCCGATCCCAGCATGGCGATCGAGTCGCTGGGCGAGGAGTGCTCGCGCAGGTACCGGCCGACTTCCACGGATTCCGGGAACGGATTTCCCGAGTAGATGATTCGCGCCGCGGCGGCATCGGGCATGCCCCCAGTGTAGAAGGGTCCGTACCGTGCGACCCCGACCAGAAGTCCCATCACGACAGCCGCGCCGACGGCGACCGTGCCCACGAAGGTCGGTCCCCGGTCGCCGCGACCGCGGGCCAGGACATCGAGGAGTCCACCGACCAGAATCGCCAGAAACGGGAGGATGGCGATGTAGTAGTGGGTGGTGAAGAAGTAGCCTGGGACGATCGAGAGGACGGCCGCAAGCCCGAACGTCAGGAGCAGATAGCGAAGCGCGCCGAGGCTTCGGTCCCTCAGCATGACCCCCAGCCCCACGGCGCCGACCAGCCAGACGAGGACGAAGCCGGCCGTCACTTCGCGAGTACGGTCGCGAAGATTCTCGAGGGCGCCTGCGAGGCCGACCTGCTCGCCGAACTGTCGCGCGAGCTGGAAGGACCAATACCAGAGCGTGTCCAGGTGCCCGATGGCGAGGTAATACGCCATGGTGAGCACCATCGGCGCTGCGGCGGCCAGGGCGAACGCTCCGGCTCGTATCTGCGCGCCTGCGCGTTGCGCGGGGTCGAGCCGGAACGATTCGAACACGAGGTAGGCCGTGATCAGAGGCGCATAGAAGATGGCCGACTGCTTCATCAATAATGCCATCCCGAACGCGGCGCCGCTCACCAGATAGAGCCAGATGCGGCCACGGTCGCGTGCCTCGAGCAGGGCGTAGAGTCCCGCCACGGAGAAGAACGCGATCAAGTGGGTGGCGTGGCCGGCCGAGCCGAGCAGGGCCGGCGACAGTGCCATGACCCCGTAGACGAGGGCGCCGGCGCAGCCCGCCAAACCACCGTGGGTTTTCCGAAGGATGAGGAAGATCAGCGCCATCGTGGCCGCGTTCGTGAGAAGGAAGCCGAGATGGATCCCCACGGCGCTCTGTCCGAACACCAGCAGGAAGAAGGCGTACATGTAATACGCGCCGGGCAGCTTCTGGGTGTAGGCCGAGAGAAAGACGGGCACGCCGTGGAGGAGCTGCTGTGCGATGTAGCCGAACTCGCCCTCGTCGCGCTCCAGGGGGAAGCCGAGATGGATCGCGCGCGCCAGGGATACGAGCGCGATGATCCCGATGGCGATGAAGGTCCAGGCGGCCCGCCGGTCGGGACGGCCCGCTCCTCTGGGTCGTTCCGGTTTCCGCGACGCCTTGGCGGCTCGCGCCGGCTTGCGGGTCATGATTCGCGCCTCACGCGTCCCGCCTCCTCGCGGTGACCGCGATCGCGGGCGTGAATCGCCGCAGCCTTCGCGTCGGGACGTGGGCGTATCCCAGCCCTGGAACGAGATACCGGTAGATCCCGCACCACGCGACGACCTCGAACCCCGCGCGCGCCCAGTCGAGCCAGAAGTCGCGCGAGCGCTTGTGCACGTGCGTCTCGTCCTTGTCGAGCGCGCGGATGACCGGTCCGGTCACGCCGTCGTACACGGGCACGACGAAGACGAAGTGGCCGCCCGGCGCGAGCCTCGATTCCACGGCCGACGCCACCGCCTCCAGCGAGGGGATGTGCTCGATGACGTCGAAGGACGTGATCACGTCGAACGGGCCGGGGAAGGGGATCGCATCGATGTCCGCCCGTGCAAAACGGATGTCGGGGAGAGCGGCCGCGGCCTTCTCCACCGCATACCGGCTCACGTCGGTGCCGTAGCGCTCCCACCGCGGATCGAGCGCCGAGAGGAAGGCGCCGAACGCGCAGCCGATGTCGAGAATCCGTATCGGGGCGCGGAGCGGCGCCACGCGCTCGACCAGCTCGCGGTAGAACTGGAGTTTCTTGGGGGGATTCTGCCGCGCGTAGTCGGGGTAGACGGACGCGTAGTACTCCTGCTCGAACCGCCCCTCGCTCATCCGCCGAAGCGCCGCTTCCACATGAGTCCCAGCGTGTCCTTGACCGTGCGGGTCACGTTCATCTTGCTGCCGCCTTCCTTCCAGTCGTACCGGAGGACGAACGGAACCTCGCCGAAGATAAGGTTCAAGCGGCGGAGCTTGAGCAGGATGTCCACCATGCACTGGAAGCCGCCCTGGTCGAGGAACTCCTCGCCGTAGCGCGCGAACGCCGCTTTCACGACGGCGGCGCGATACGCCCGGTAGCCGCACGTGTAGTCGCGCACCCCCCGAATCGGGAAGACCACCCGAAAGAGCCAGGACGCGCCGTGGCTCAAGGCCAGCCGATAAAACGGCACGCCGACGCACCGCGAGCCTTCACGATAGCGAGAGGCGATGACCACGTCGTATCCCTCGGAGATCATGCGGACCATGCGCAGGACGAGCCCGGGCGCGTGCGTGTCGTCCGCGTCCATCGTGACGATGATGTCCGCCTCGCCCGCCGCTTTGGCCGCGCCGAAGAGCCCGTCGCGGATCGTGGCGCCGAGCCCCTGGTTCACCTCGTGCCGCATGAGGGTGAGCGGCATCGTGGTGGCGCGCTGGCGGATGATCGCGTCCGTTCGGTCCTTGCTCCCGTCGTCGACGAGAAGGACCTCGTAGCGGATATCGGCGTCCCGCATCGCATCGTCGATGTGGTCGAGGAGGCTCCCGATCTTGGCCTCTTCGTTGTAGACCGGAAGGACCACGTAGACCTTCCGTCGGGAGCGGGGGGTGTTCGTTTCGGTCATCTAACGGAAGCGCACCGGAACACGCGATTCCGCGGCGTCCTGAAACCGTCCCGACGGGTTGCTCTTTTCGATGACGAGGGACCCCGTCGAGTCCGTCGGGGCCGCTCGAAACACGATCGATGCCTCGAAGGGCACGTAGCTCGACGTCTGCCAATCGCCCTGCGCACGGGCGACTCCCGTGCCGATCATGTCGCCATGGGCATCGAGGACGCGGATCGGGAATTCCGCTTCGAAGTACCAGGACCCCCGGGCCTTCCCCGTGACGCGCACCGGGCTCGTGATGAGCGCTCCACGGGGGGGCGACTCGACCAGGACGGGGCTCGATGGCGTTTGCGGCTCGGAGTCCGGCGCGGGCGCTGTGGTGGCGGTCGTATCGGTGCGATCCGCGGGCGCGGGGGTCGCCGTCCGCTTCTCGTTGCGTTGGCATGCGGTCGCAGCCACGGTGCATCCCATCAGAAACGCGAACCAAGTCAATCGTGCCGAGCGATTCCAATGCATCACGAGATCCTCCGAACCAGTAGCATCGTCGTGTCGTCCGCGAGCGGATCGTCCGCCATGTATTCGTCGAGGTCCTTCCTTAGCGCGGCCATGGTGTCCCGCACCGATTGGCTCGTCGAGGCCGCCAGATGCGCGTGCAGCCGCTCCTCGCCGTACTCCGGCCCGCCCGGACGCGCCGCTTCGGGCATTCCGTCGGTGTAGAGACAGAGGAGGCTCCCCGGCGGCAGCTCGACCGTCTTCACGCCATAGTGTGACCCAGCCATCATGCCCGCGGGGATTCCTGTCGCCTCGAGTCGCGCTGCCTCGCGACCGGGCACGAGCAGCACGGGGAAGATGTGTCCGGCGTTCACATACTCGAGCGTGTGGCGTTCCGTGTCGAGCCGGCCCAGGAAGAGCGTCACGAAATGATCGGGCTCCGTCGACTGCTCGAGCTGTGTGTTCAATCGCTCCAGGATGTCGCTCAAGGACGCGTCCGCCGTGAAGCTCATCCGGAGCGACGCGAGGACGTTGGCCATGAGGAGCGCGGCCCCTAGACCCTTGCCGCTCGCATCGCCCACCACGAGCCCGATGCCATGGGAGCCGAGCCGGAGCACGTCGTAGAGATCCCCCGACGTCTCGAGGCTGGGCCAGAGATCCGCGGCGATGTCGTAGCCGGCCGCCTTAGGCAGGGTCTCGGGGAGGAGCTTCTTCTGGATGCGCGCGGCGATCGCGATGGCCTCCGACATGATGTCCTTCTCGCGCTGTAGCTGCGCGTGCTCGCGGAGGCGCCGCTCGAATTCCATACACTGCGCCATCTTCATAGCGAAGAGGCTCGCGAGCGAATTGAACGCGCGGAGCGCCGCCCTCGCGTCGTCCCCCTCGAGATCGCTCCGGCCCACGTACAAGATGCCGACCGGCTCCTCGTTCACGCGTAGAGGTGCGACGAAGGCCAGACGGTCCATCGCCTCCCACTCCGCGCCATTCGGGCCCGCGGCGGCGCCCACACGTTCCACCATCCGCGACATCTTCTCGCTCATCGCCGCGCGGAGGAGATCGGCGGTCAGAAGCGTCTTCCGGCTCTCGAGCGCTTTGGCCGGCCACGCCGCCTTGAGATACATCTCGCGCCTCGTCGTGTCGTAGAGGAGGAGCGTCAGCGTCCGATGCGGTCCCATGCACTGGACCAGCTCCGGCAGCGTCTGGATCGCCTCGTCCGGAGTCTGGGTCGCGATCATCCGGGGTAGCGCGGTGGTGACGACCTCGAGATGTCCCTCGTAGGTGTCCGCTTCCTCCGGGACGGTCTCCATCAGATCCATGAGGCGGCTCCCAATCATGGTCGGGAGATTCTCCGGATCGGTCTTCGTGTTCTTTCGCTCCCGGATCACCTCGAGCGGGACTTGGCTGACCGTCCGCACCGCTTCGACGGGGAGGAGGATCGTGGCGATCTGCTGAATGCCCATCGTCGGGGCCGCGGTGGGGAGCAGGGTCAGGACGATCGATCCGATCCGGATCTGATCCCCAGGCTTTACCGCCGCGGGATCCGTCAGGCGCCGCCCGTTCAGGAAGGTCCCGTTGTGGCTCCCGAGATCCTTCAGCTCGAGATGGTCGTCGAGCACGCTCAGGATCGCGTGGCTCCGGGACACGGTCGCGTCGTCGATGCGGATGTCGGCGTCCTGGGACCGCCCGACCCGCAACGCGGGCTTGTCCAGATGGATGCGGACGTACTGCCCTTTGACGGTGCCCTCGAGAACGAGATCCATGGCGTCGGAGTCTGGGCGGGGGCGGAATCTTAGTCAAGTCGCGCCCATTGAACCGGTTTCGCTCCGCGCCTATAGTTACGGCCGCGCTTGAACCCCGCCGCCGGTCCCTCCCCCTGCGCGGCGCCCGATCCCACAGCGAGGCCGCAGCATGGAGCGCCGGTTCCAACGGGACCTGAGCTCGCTTCCCGAGCTCTCCCGTTTCGTCGCGGATTTCCTGACCCACCACGGTCTCAGTCCGTCCAACGCCTACGACCTCGATCTCATCCTCGAGGAGCTCTTCACCAACGTCCTCAAGTACGGCTCCGGCAAGGATGAGGTGCTGGTGGGACTCACGCGCGACGACTCCCTGATCACGATCGCCGTCCGCGAATTCGACGCGGCGAAGGCGTACGACATCACCCGCGCACCGGAGCCCGATCTCACGCGTCCCATCGCGGAGCGCAAGGTGGGCGGCCTCGGAATCCACATGGTCCGGCAGCTCGCGGAGACGATCCGCTACGAGTACAAAGACCGTGTGAGCACCACCACCATCACCAAGAAAGTGAGCGCGAATGCTTGAGATCAAGGTCGAGGACGAAGGGCGCGTGACGCTCAAGGGAAGGCTGGACGCGGCCTCGGCTTCCAAGGCGCGCGAGGCTCTCCGTCCCTTGAAGGGCCCGATGGCTCTCGACATGGGCGGCCTCGAATACATCTCGAGCGCGGGCATCGGCGTCGTGGTCGAGACCTACAAGCGCCTCCACGGCGAGGGGGCGGGGCTCCGGGTCCTCAATCTGAGCCCCGGCGTGCGGGCCGTGTTCCGGTTCGCCGGCCTCGAGCAGATGCTGGCGATCGAATGAGCCGGAATCGCACCAACTTTTTCCACCGGGACCGGTATTGATGTCCGACAGCGAGGAGCAGGCGGCGGTCGAGCGGTGCCTGAGGGGGGAGTCCCGGGCCTTCGAGACCATCGTGGACAGCTACCAGCGGGTGCTCTTCAACGTGGCGCTCCGCATGGTGAACGACCGCGACGACGCCCAGGACGTGGTGCAGTCGGCCTTCGTGAAGGCCTACGAGAAGCTCCACACCTACGACCGCCGCCGCAAGCTCTTCAGCTGGATCTACCGGATTACGGTCAACGAGTGCCTCGACCACATGGCCCGGCGCAGGCGCCAGGCTCCGATGGACGAGGACGAGCCGGGGCCAGGTCCCGATCACGCTCTGGAAGAGCGGGAGGTGGAAACGTTGATTGGAGCGGCGCTCCTCGATCTCTCGGCCGACTACCGGGGGGTCATCATCCTGCGCCACTTCGTCCACCTCTCCCACCGGGAGATGAGCCGCGTGCTCGAGATTCCGGAGAAGACGGTGAAGTCGAGGCTCCACACGGCACGCAAGCTCCTCGGGGAGCTTCTGGCCAGGCGGGGGGTATCGCGCGCGTGAGAGACGACGAGTTCGATCGCCTCGTGAATGACGAGCTGGACGGAGTGGCGACGCCGGAGCAGAAGGCCGAGCTCGCCCGACGGCTGGCGGAAGGCGAATCGGCCCGCGCGCGGTATCAGGAGATCCAGACCGTCTTCGGGATGCTGGATCGGATCGAATCAGTCGATCCGCCGCCGTCGCTTCGCGGGAGCGTGCTTCGCGCGGTCGAGTCTCGGGCGAGGGCTCGGTCGGAGCGCGGGGGCTGGCGCGATCTCCTGGCGTCGGGCTTCGGCAAGCGGCCCGGCCTCGGCCTCGGGTACGCCTTTGCCGTCGGCGCGGTGGTGGGGGCGCTCATCCTGGCGGTCGGCTCGGGGCTCTTCGACCGTGCCGGCTTCCGGGGGCCCGAGATGCAGGGAGCCCTGCTGCCTCCGACGGGGAGCCGCGTGGACACGGTCCACCTGGCGGCGAAGGGGGCCCAGGCCACGGGCGAGATGTGGACGGAGGCCAACGGGGGCGTCTCCGTCAGACTCGAGGTGCGGTCCGACGTCCCGTTTGAGGCTCACGTCAAGTTCAACCCGGAAATCTATGTTCCAGTATCGCTTCGGCGGGTCGAGCCCAGTGGGGGGCGGTTCGATCTCCGCCGGGGCGAGCTCCAGGTCAGCGACCAGGGAAGCGCACGGTTCGAGCTTCGGCTGCGGGCCGTCAGCACGAGCCGGCCGCCTCTGGGGGTATGGCTCGGGACCTCGGGGGGAAACGCCGAGGGCCAGCTCATGCCCTTGCCACCGAACTGGAACAAGAGCCGTTGATCGATTTCCATCAACCTTGACGTCCCTGGTTCGTACTATCCCACGCCATTCGGAACCCATGCGCACCACCAGCCGCGGGACGCGCGGCGTCTAGCCAGAAGGGGGGATTCGAGATGTCCACCAAGCGGATCGTTATCGGATTGGGCGTCGTCATCGCCATTGCCCTGGGAATCGCCTCCTTCACGGGCGTGATTCCTCCGAAGAACGGGGTCATGGGGACGATTGGAGCCGCGAAGCGGTACCAGACGACCCAGATCTCCGCGGGCGACGTGACGCTCACGGACGCCGAAATGCAGGATCTGCTCCAGAGCGACGTGTTCCACCAGCTCGTGACCGACGCGAACTTCCGCGAGGTCATGCGCACGCAGAGCGAGTCGTTCCGGACGGTGCTCCTCGACAAGCAGTTCCGCGACCTCATGGGCAAGCAGGGCTTCGCCGAGGTGATGCGGTCGGACGTGTTCAAGACCGCCGTGGAACAGAACCGATATGACCTCCTGGCCAAGGCGAGCCCGGCGGATTACCAGAAGACGCAGCTCACGGAACGCACGCAGAGCACGCTGGATCGCGCGAACGCCGAGCAGCTCCGGACCCAGGTGACGAATGCGCGCGCCGAGGTCGCGAAGGCCCAGGCCGCGTACGACAAGAGCGTGAGCGAGCTGTTGAAGACCAGCTCGGTCGCGGGCAAGCAGGAAGTGGCCCGGGTCGAGAGCGCGAAGGCCCAGAACATCACGGCTCGCGCCGAGGCGGCGAAGGCTCAGGCCGCGTACGACAAGACCGTGTCCGAGCTGTCGAAGATGGAGCAGGCCAAGACCGAGGCTGCCAAGGCCGAGGTGGCGAAGGCGGACCTCGCGAAGGCGACGACGGATATCGGCAAGGCCGGCTGGAACAAGACCGATCTGGCCAAGATGGAGCAGGCCAAGGCCGAGCTCGCGAAGGCCCAGGATGCGCTCGACAAGACGACGACCCTGTACCAGAAGTCGGTGACCGAGCTCTCGAAGCTGAGCGACGTCGCGGCGCGCCAGGATGCGGTGGCGAAGGTGGAGCAGTCGCGGACCAGCACCGACGCGGCGCGCGCCGAGCTGGCGAAGGCCTCCACGGCGTACGAGCGGACGGTGAATACGGCCCTCGATCGCGCGGCGTCGGCGGATGCGGGGCGCGCGAGCCAGGCCGATCTGGGACGCACGGCCGACACCAACGCGTACGCCCAGGCGCAGGAGCTGGCGCGGTCCGAGCAGTTCAAGACCGTCTTCGCCGACGCGAGCTTCCGCGAAGTGGCGAGGTCGAACGAGTTCGCGAAGCTGGTCACCATGGACAAGTTCCAGCAGATCGCGAAGATGGAGAACTTCCAGAAGGCGGCGAGCAACCCCGAGGTCTGGAAGCAGGTGGCGATGGAGCGCACGCAGTCGCCCGAGTAGACGGAGGGGGCGCGGCTCTCGGTGAGGAGCCGCGGCCTTGAAGAGGCGAGGAGATCCCGGACGCGGGATCTCCTCGCTGTTTGTGACGCACCCGGCTGGCCCCATCCTTCGAACGGAGAGGCATGAGAATCCCCCGAGCCGCCGCGCCCCGCTGTCTCAGGTTCCTCCTCGTTGCTCTGCTCGCGGCGCTCGTACTCGCCCCTCGTCCCGCACTGGCCGAGCTTCGCTCGATCGAAACACAGCACCTCCGGCTCATCTATCAGAGCCCCACCCTCGACTTCATCGCCCCGTACACGGCCCGCTGCTTCGAGAACTCGCTCCGCTTCCACAGCAAGCTCTGGGACTACACCCCCTCGGAGAAGGTCAACGTCATCCTCGAGGACCTGGCCGACTACGGGAACGCGGGCGTGTGGGTGAATCCTCGGAACAGCATGGTCGTGGACATCGCACCCCTCAACTTCGTGTACGAGACCGGGCCAGCGAACGAGCGGATCAATCACACGATGAACCACGAGGTGGTGCACGTGCTCGCGCTCGACAAGCCGTCCAAGCGCGATCGGTTCTTCCGCTCGCTCTTCCGCGGCAAGGTGCGCGAGGCGAACGAGCATCCGGAGACGATGCTCTACGGCTACCTCACCACGCCCCGCCGCGCGGCGCCGCGCTGGTATCACGAGGGGATCGCGGTCTTCATGGAGACCTGGATGGCGGGCGGCCTTGGACGCGCGCAGGGGCCGTACGACGAGATGGTCTTCCGCTCCAAGGTGAAGGACGGGAGCACCATCTACGACCCGCTGGGGCTCGAGGCAGAGGGGACGAAGGTCGATTTCCAGGCGGGCGTGAACTCGTACCTCTACGGCACGCGCTTCCTCAGCTATCTCGCCTACGAGTACGAGCCTGAGAAGCTGATCCAGTGGGTCGGTCGGGGCTCAGGGAGCAAGGCGTACTTCGCGTCCCAGTTCCGCAAGGTGTACGGGCTCCCGCTCGGGACCGCCTGGCGAAGCTGGATCGACTGGGAGAAGGGCGAGCAGAAGGCGGAGCTCGACTCGATCGACCTTCACCCCGTCACGTCCTACCGGGACCTCTCGCCGCGCGCGCTCGGCTCGATCTCGCGCGCGTACTACGATCCCGATCGCCGCGAGCTCTACGCCGCGGCCCTCTATCCCGGCGTCGTCGCCCACATCGCGGCGATCCCGACCGATGGGCGCCCGCTCCGCCGGATCTGCGAGGTGAAGGGGCCGGCGCTCTACTTCGTCACTTCGCTCGCCTACGACCCGACGGACAAGCTCCTCTACTACACGGCGGACAACAGCAAGTGGCGCGATCTCTGCGTCGTCGATCCGAGGACGGGGAAGTCGAAGGTCCTGATCCGAGACGCGAGGCTCGGGGACATGGTCCTGAATCCCGCCGACCGCACGATGTGGGCGGTTCGGCATTTCAACGGCGTCTCGACCCTCGTGCGGCTGCAGCCCCCCTACACCACCTGGAACCGCGTCTATTCCTGGCCCTACGGACGCGACATCTATGACATCGACATCTCGCCGGACGGCGCGAAGCTCGCGGCCTCGTGCACCGAGATCAACGGCAGCCAGACGCTGAAGATCTTCGGCACCGAGGCGCTCCTCGCCCAGGACACGACGTCGACCACGCTCTACGATTTCGGCACGGCGGTGCCCGCCGGATTCGTCTTCTCGAAGGACGGCCGCTATCTCGTGGGGAGCTCGTACTACACCGGCGTCTCGAACATCTTCCGTTGGAATTTCGCCGCGGACTCGATGGAGGTGGTGACGAACAGCGAGACGGGCATGTTCCGTCCGCTCCCGATCGACGGCGACTCGCTCATCGCGTTCCGGTACACGGGGGAGGGCTTCGTGCCGACGATGATCGATCCCAAGCCGCTCGCCGACGTCAGCGCGATCTCGTTTCTCGGGACTCAGCTCGCCGAGAAGTACCCGGTCCTCACGACGTGGAAGGCGGGATCGCCGGCGACGGTGAACCTGGACTCCATCACGACCTACTCGGGACCCTACCGGTCGGTGAGTCTCATCCGCCCGTCCTCGCTCTATCCCATCGTGGAGGGATACAAGGACTACACCTCGGTCGGCATGCGTCTCGAGCTGTCGGATCCCATCCAGACGAACACGATCGGGGTCGCCGCTTCCTATTCTCCGAGCGAGGGGCTCCCCGCGAACGAGCGCTGGCACGTCCTCGCGGGCTACAAGCGCTACAACCTCCAGCTGAGCTTCCAGCACAACCTGGCCAACTTCTACGATCTCGTCGGCCCGACGAAGACGAGCCGGAAGGGCGAGGGGCTCGTGGCGTCGTACACGCGGTCGCTCCTCTACGATGCGCCCCGCTCGCTCAACTTCGACGCGTCGGCCGCGGGGTACGTGGACCTCGAGCGGCTTCCCGACGCCCAGAACATCGACGTCTCCCCCGGATTTCGCAGCCTGGTCGCGACCGATCTCGGGCTTCGCTACGAGAACACGCGCGCGTCCCTCGGCGCCGTCGATCGGGAGAAGGGATACAAGTGGTCGCTCGGCATGCCGTGGAACCTCGTCCGGTACGACCGCCCCGAGGGCTCCGTGTGGCAGGGCTTCCCGCAGGGGATCGCCACGCTCGACCTGGGAGCGCCGATGCTCCTTCCGCACTCGTCGATCTGGCTCCGGACGGCGGGAGGCTTCGCGCCCGGCGACCGGGAGGAGCCGTTCGCGAACTTCTATTTCGGCGGCTTCGGGAACAACTACATCGACCGGAAGGAGCCCAAACGCTATCGCGAGGTCGAGAGCTTCCCGGGCTTCGAGCTGAACGAGATCGGGGGGACCAACTTCGTGAAGGGGCTCATCGACTGGAACCTGGCGCCGCTCCGCTTCCGCCGCCTCGGGACCTCCGCGCTCTATGCGCCCTGGCTGCGCACCTCGCTCTTCGCCGGCGGACTCTCGACGAACATGGACCTTCCATCGCTGCGCCGCACGGTGTTCGACGTCGGCATCCAGTCCGATCTCCAGATCCAGCTCCTCACACAGTACAAGCTGATGCTCTCGGGCGGTTACGCGCGCGGATTCGAGGACGGTCAGCGCACGTCCGACGAGTGGATGGTCTCCCTCAAGGTTCTTTGATCCGGGGCGCCGCTCCCGTAGATTGAGCCGCGTGGCTCCCGAGCATCTCGTCGACGCCCTGCCGCTCCTCCTCGGCTTCCTGCCGGTCCTGCTGTTCCTGGCGGCACTCCTCCTCCTCGACAGCTACAAGCTCGTCACCGGCCGCGCCATCGTCGTGACGATGGGAATGGGGGCGCTGGCGGCGATCGCGTCCTTCGCCGCGAACCGGAGCCTGCTCGGGGCCGGCCTCGACGAGGGGACGCTCCGGAGCCTGGTCGCGCCCGTGATCGAAGAGGCGGCCAAGGCCGCCTACCTCATTTACCTCGTGCGCTCCCAGCGAGTCGGCTTCATGGTGGACGCCGGCATCCGCGGATTCGCGGTAGGCACCGGGTTCGCGGTCGTCGAGAACATCTATTACGCCCGCGCGCTCGGCGACTACGGCATCGTGCTCTGGCTGGTGCGTGGTCTCGGGACGGCGATCATGCACGCCTCCACGAGCGGCATCGTGGGGATCCTCTCGAAGAGCCTCGCCGACCGCCACCGCTCCTCCGCGTGGTGGATCTTCCTGCCCGGTCTCGCGATCGCGATCGCGTCGCACGCCATCTACAACCAGTTCTTCGTGAATCCGCTCCTGGCGACCGCGATCATGTGCCTCCTCATGCCGCCGCTCGTCATCGCGGTGTTCGAGCGGAGCGAGCGCGTCACGCAGCACTGGCTCTCCTCGGAGTTCGACAGCGACTGGGAGCTCCTCGATTCCATCCTGAGCGGGCAGCTGGGGGAGACGCGCGTCGGCCGCTACCTCGAATCCATCCGTCACCGCTTCCCGGGCACGGTGGTCGCGGACATGCTCTGCCTGCTCCGGATCGAAGCGGAGCTGGGACTGCGCGCCAAGGCGCGGCTCGTGGCGCGGAGCGCGGGCGTCGAGATCCCGCTCGACGACGTCGAGGCGGATCTCGCTGAGATGGACTTCTTGAAAAAGGCGATCGGCCCGACCGGACTCATGGCGATGTCGCCCATCCTGCGTCAGGGTGGGCGGGACGCGTGGCAGCTGTCGACGTTGGAACGCTAGCCCGCTCCCGAGCTGATGATGGCCCCGAGGACGATCACGGCGCCGATCAGAAAAATCGTCCCGCCCAGCCCCGGCGCCGCCCCGAGCCTTCCTCCGGCGCGCCAAGTGGTGTCCGAGATTTGACTCGGGATCGTCGGGTCCGTGCCGTTGAGCTCGTAGCGTGCGTGCTCCGCCTCGACCGTGGCGCTCAGCCAGCCTTTCCATGTGAGGGAGAGCCCGACGATCGCCCCCGGCGCCTGGTATTCATAGATACCATCCTCGCCGCCCCGAACCAGCACGCCCGGCGCGACATCGAGAGCGACGTCGTGCGAGAGCCATCGTCGATAGAATCCCCGTAGACCTCGCCGATCGTGGCCGGCGCCCGTCGCAATGTAGTAGCTTGCTCCCACCGCGTCGTGACGGGACACGTTGCGCGCGTAGCCGAGATCGACCGAAAGATGCTCCCTCGCGTCATCGCCCGACGTCGGGTCGTCGTCGAGACGATACTGCAGTCCCAGCTCGGTGATGAGGAAGGCCTTGCATTCGGGCGAGGGGCGGCCGCGCCAGCAGAGGTCGTGTTCCTTCGTCGTCTCCGCGAGCGCGGGGCTCGCCGCGAGCGCAATCGCGACGAGCCCGATCCGCAAACCGCTCCTCCATCGCATGGGCGGAGGGTATCACAGGGTCATCGGAGCAGATGTCGTCGCCGTTGGGTCGGGGCCCGCCGGCGCTCTAGGGCCTGGCCTTGGCGCTTCCGCCCGGTTATCTTGGGACCGCATGCGCTACCGAATCCTTCTCGCGCTCCTGCTCGCCGCCGCGCTCTCGGTGCAGTGTTCCGGCGACGACGACAACCCGACCGGTCCCGGCGCCGCGCCGCGCACGTACCGCATGGGGTTCTCGGGCATTCCGCCCCGCCAGAACCTGAGCCTCGTCATCCAGACGATCGACCTCTGGTCCCTTCGGGCCGACCAGGCCCTCGTGCTGAGCGAGCCGCCGTGGACCGCGCTCCTCTCCGGGATCCCGGCCGACTCGGCCGTGCGTGCGACCCAGCTCGGCCTGGTGAACTACTACCGGTCGAAGGGGCTTCGAATCATCGTCAGCGTCGACCCCACGAACGGGCTGAACCGCGCGGCCGACTCGCAGCCGCTCGTGGACGCGGGGAGAAGCCTGGCGGAGCCGGCGGTCCAGCAGGTCTATCGCGCGTACGTGACCGCGATGGACACCATCCTCCATCCGGACTACCTGGGCGTCGCTTCGGAGACGAACCTCATCCGCGCGATCGCGCCCGCTTCGCTCTACAACGCCGTCGTCCAGGCCGCGAACGGCGCGGCCGCCGATGTGCGCGCCGTGGACCCGGACGTCCAGCTCTTCAGCACCGTGCAGGTCGAGACCGCGTGGGGGAAGCTCGTTCCGTCGGGAACGTTCGTGGGCGTCGCGCAGGATCGCGCCGATTTCCCGTTCATGCAGGCGCTCGGGCTCTCGTCGTATCCATACCTGGGTGGTTTCACGGATCCCGACAGCATCCCGCTCGATTACTACACGGCGCTCACGTCGGGGAATCCGATTCCCGTGATGGTCATCGAGGGGGGATGGCCCTCGGACTCGAGCGGTGTCGCGGGCACGCCGGAGAAGCAGACGCGCTACATCGCGCGCCACGCGGCGATCCTGGATCGCGCGGAGGCCAAGGGGTGGTTCCAGATCACCTTCACGGACCTGGACGTCGACTCCTTCCCGGTGCCGCCCGGGACCAGCCTCGGCCCGTTCGCGCATCTCGGGCTCGTGGACGTGAACCTCGTTCCGAAACCAGCGCTGGCGCAGTGGGATAGGGAGTTCGCGCGGCCCCGACGCTGATTCTGCGGCTTCAAAGCCCCATGAAAAGAGCGTGCCGAAGGCGAAACTTGTTGGTTTCGCGCCGGGATACTCTCTAGCATCGTAGGGCCTGCGGGGGCAGGAGCACGGACCGGCACGGAAGGCCGCATGCGACCGCTTCACTTGCTGCTGATCGAGGACGACGCAGATTCCGGCGACGCGATGAGCCTCCTTCTTCGAAGGCAGGGGATTCACGTCGACTGGGCAAGCTCCGGACGCGAAGCTCTGGAGCTCTTCAAGCGTGATCCGCGACGCCCCGTCGACGTGATCCTGCTCGACCTCATGCTCCCCGATATGGACGGGGCATCCCTCGTCGAGAAACTGTCGGCACTCATCCCGCTCCCGCCGATCGTCGTCCACTCGGCGGCGTCGAAGTCTGACGTGAGGGAGAGCGGCGAAGAGTTGGACGCGATCGCGGTGCTCCGCAAGCCGACGGATTGGGAGAAGCTGCGGAAAATTCTGGAGAAGTGCCGTCCTGTGGAGACGGGCGCGCGCGGCGGCTAGCTCGCTGCGGGCTTCTCCCCCCGGAACAGGGGAATCTCGAACCACACGCACGTTCCGGGCTTCCGGTGCTCCACTCCGATGCGACCGCCGTGCTGCTCCACGATTCGCGCCGAGATGAAGAGACCCAGCCCCAGGCCGGAGCGCGCTCCCCGCCCGCGGGTGGGACTCAGGAAGCGCTGGAACAGGTCGTCCCGGTAGGCTTCGGGGATGCCCGGCCCCTTGTCGCAGACCTCCACCCGGCCATACTCCTGGCCGTTCTCCTTGTGCCCGAGCACGTGCACCTCGATGGGCCCATTGCCGGGAGCGTGCTTCATCGAGTTGGAGAGCAGGTTGTAGACCACCTGGGCGAGCCTCATCTCGTCCCCGTCGACCGTCAAGTCCCGGTCCGCGATTTCGACTTGGACCTCGGAGTCCCGTCCGAACGCGGCTGCCTGGTCCCGTCCCTCTTCCACGGCCTTCTTCAGATCCACCGGCTTGCGCTCGAGCGAGAGGTGACCCGAGCGGATCCGGGAAATGTCCACGAGGTCCTCGGTGAGGCGTGACATGTAGTCGATCTGCCGGCGGAACTTCGTGATCACGTCGCCGATCTGGCGCTCCCATTCGGGATCGCGCCGCTTCTCGGCGATCAGATGAGCCAGGACCTCGACGTATGCGGCGAGTGGCGTGAGCGGGGTTCGTAGCTCGTGGCTCGCGAGCGAGAGGAAGTGATCTTTGAGTCGATCGACCTGCTCGAGCGCCTCGCGGGCGAGCACGGGCCGGGTGATCTCGACGCAGGTCAGGACCACGTAATCCACCGGACCGTCTTGATCCGGCGCGATCGGGATGAGCGTGCAGTCCCAAACGGTCCGATCCGCTTCGACCGACCGAACTTCCTGGAGGCGCTGCGGAAGTCCGGTCTCCAAGACCTGATCGAAGACTCCGACATGCTCCGGCGGTCCGAACCAGAGCTCGGTCCAGTGCTGGCCGATGGCGGCGTCCGGGGCGATCTTGCGGAGACGGTGCAGGATGGCCAGGTACTGCTGGCTGGCCTGCACCAGGGCGCCTCTGCCGTCGAAGAGGCCCATCGCGAGCTGGTTCGCGTGATCCAGCATGAGCCGGATCTTGCCGAGCTTCTCCGCTTCGTCGTGCAGGCGCCGCTCGGTGACGTCCTCGACGTAGACGACGACTCCGTCCACGCCCCCCTCCGCATCGTGTGTGGGCGCCGCCGAGAACTGGAAGTAACGCTCCTGCTCTCCCGAGCCGACCCGAAGCCACTCGCTGTACCAGAAGCGCCCTTCCACGAACGCGCGGCGCACGCCGATCCGGACCGGATCGAGCGTGGGATCCGTGCAGATTTCCTCGAAGGGTCGATTGAGGACCTTCCCGCTCTGGAAGAGCTCGCCCAGCTGTGGATTCATGCTCTCGAGGATCAACGCCGGCCCGCGGAGCACGAGCACGTGGAACGGAGACTGCTCCACGATCTCGCTCAGCCGGCCACGCTCGCCCGTGAGCACCCGGGTCATCTCCTGGAGCTCGGACGAACGTGCCTGGAGCTCCTCGTTCGTCGTCTCCAGCTCCTCGTTCGTCGCCTGGAGCTCCTCGTTGTTGGTCTCGAGCTCCTCGTTCGTCGCCTGGAGCTCCTCGTTCGTGGCTTCGAACTCCTCGTTCGTCGCCTGGAGCTCCTCCTGGGCCAGCATCATCTCCTCGTTGGCCGCCTGCAGCTCCTCGTTGGCGTCCTGGAGATCCTTGTTCATCTCCATGAGGCGATGGTTGGCCGCCCCCAGCTCCTCCGCGAGCTGGCCCTGCTCGGACTGGACCGCCTCGAGTCGCCTGAGCGTCTGCACCAGCTCCGTGACGTTCTCCACGCAGATCAGGGCCGAGTCGATTCCGGCTCCCTCGAAGGGGATGATCTGCAGCGTGAGGAACCGCGCCTCGCCGAACCCTTCCCCCATCTCGAACTGGGGGAGCACGGTCACCGTGCGCTCGCGGAACGTCCGGTCGATGGCGCCACGCACCTCGCTGTAGGGAAGCCCGCGTACGGTGTGGAGAAAATCGTGATCCATCGCGGGGTCGCGGACGCCGAGGAGCCGCCGCGCGTTCGCGTTGATGCTGATGATGCGGTAGTTCCGGTCGATCAGACAGATGCCGGTCGGCAGGGAGCGGAGGAGGACCTCGGTGACGCGGCGGAGGTCCGCTTCCTCGCCCGCCCGCTGGTTCGGGCTAGGCGGGTCGCCCGCCGTACCGGCAGCCGGGGGCTGATCGTGGCGCACGGTCTCCGCGCGGGCTCGGACGGGAATCGGGAGCGGTCCGCTCACGCAGCGGTAGATCTTCCACTTCTTGTTGATCATCTCGTACGTCGACTTGGACGGCCGTGCGGTCTCGGCCTTGCCGAGGAAGAGATATCCCTGGGTCTGATGGAGCGAGTAGGCGAAGAGATCGAGCACCGCCTGCTGGAGATCGGGCTTGAAGTAGATGAGAAGGTTCCGGCAGGTGACGAGATCGATGCGCGGGAACGGAACGCCGCGCGCGAGATCCTGCTGCCCGAAGATGATCATCTGCCGGAGCGTCTTGCTGATCCGGAGACCGCGATCCATCGGCTCGAAGAAGCCCGCCTTGTAGCCGGCGGAGAGATTGCGAAGCACGGTGGGTGGGTAGAAGCCGCGCCGGGCATAGGCGATCGCGTCCTCGTCGACGTCGGTCGCGAAGATCCGCACGCTCCACTCGGGTAGCTCCGGTCCCAGTATGTGCGCGAGGAGGAGCGCGAGCGAGTAGGCCTCTTCGCCGGTCGCGCACCCGGCCGACCAGAGCCGGAGCACCCGGCCCCGCTCGCGTCCCCCCTCGATCAGACTTGGGATCACCTCGTCCTCGAGGAACGTGAACGCCTCGGTGTCGCGGAAGAACTCGGTGACCTTGATGAGGAGGGACTTGGTGAGCTCCGCCACCTCCGGAGGATGCGAGCTCAGGAAATCGCGGTACTCCTCGAGCGTGTGGGTGTGGTTGAGCGCCATCCGGCGGCTCAGCCGGCGCAGGACCGTGCTCGACTTGTACTGGCGGAAATCGATGTTGCCGTGACGGGTCACGATCGAAAGGACTTCGTCGAGCGTGCCGTGGTCCACCCCCTCGATCCGCTTCTCGATGACGGTGCCGCGCAGGATGTCTTGAAGGAGCGCCGCGATCTGCTCGAGCTCCACCACGTGGTCCACGACCGTGGGGGGAAGAGCGGCCGGCATCGAGGGGTGCGCGGCTGTGCGCGGGTTCTGGATCACCACGCAGCCGCCCGCTTCCTTCACCTCCACCGCCCCTTCGGCGCCGTCCGAGCCCGAACCCGTGAGGATGACCGCGATGAGCCGCTCCCCGTAGGAGCGCGCGGCCGTGGAGAGGAGGAGGTCGATCGAAGGGCGGGGACGATCGCCATGGTCCCCTTCCAGGCCGACCTGGCCGTCCTGGATCACGGCGTGCCGGTTGGACGGTACGACGTACACCCGCCCCGGCTGGAGCTTCATGCTCTCCGTGACGGTGATCACCGGGATCGCGGATCGCCGCTCGAGGATCCCGGTCAGCTGGCTCGGCCGGCTGGGGTCGAGATGCTGGGCCAGGACGATCGGGGCGGGGAAGTTTTCCGGGAGGCCGGAGACGAGGATGCCGAGCGCCTCGATGCCGCCGGCGGAGGAGCCGACGACGACGAGGTGGCTCGACTCGGAGCCCTGGATCTCGGTCATGGGTCCAAGTCTGGCTCCGGGGGGGAGGGAGGGTCAAGGCGGGAAGTGCCCTGTGGGCCTTGTCCTTGCGGCATGGCCTGCTATCCTCCCCGTCGATGAAGCCAGGGGGCGACCTTCCTTGACGGCGCTGCTCACGGTGGTCGCGCTCCTCGCGTTCGCCGCGAACTCGATCCTCTGCCGCGTGGCTCTCGGGCCGGGCGCGATCGATCCGGCCTCCTTCACGGCGGCGCGGCTCTTCTCGGGCGCGATCGCCCTCGCGATCATCGCGCGGGGTCTTCACCGAGGATCGCGCGGCGGCTCGCATGCCGGCTCGTGGACCTCGGCCTTTCTCCTGTTCCTCTACGCCCTCCCGTTCTCGCTGGCCTACGTGTCGCTGGGCGTCGCGACGGGGGCGCTGATCCTCTTCTTCTCGGTCCAGGCGACGATGCTCCTCGGCGCCGTGCTTTCGGGCGAGCGGATCCACTGGCTCGAGATCAACGGGATCGCGATCGCGCTCGCCGGGCTGGCCCATCTGATGAAGCCCGGTCTCTCGGCTCCTCGGCCCGGCGGCGCCGCCCTCATGGCGCTCGCGGGGCTCGCGTGGGGGCTCTATTCGCTGCGGGGCCGTCGCTCGACCGATCCGGTCGGCGACACGGCGTCCAACTTCGCGCGATCGGCCCCCATGGCGCTGGTGGCGTTCGCGGTGGCGGCGCCGCTCGGCCAGCTCCACCTCTCGCCGCGCGGCGTCCTTCTCGCGTCCGCGTCGGGCATCCTGGCCTCCGGCGCGGGCTACGCGGCCTGGTTCGCCGCCCTCCCCAAGCTGAACTCGCTCCAGGCGGCGGCGCTCCAGCTCACCGTGCCCCTGATCGCGGCCGTCGGCGGCATCGTCCTCCTGGGGGAGGAGCCCACGCGGCGCCTCGTCCTCTCCAGCCTCTTCATCCTCGGTGGCGTCGGGCTCGCCATCGCCGGCCGGGCGATCCGCGCGCGAAACGTCGCGCGCAGCGAGGCCTCGCCGACCCGGGTCCGAGAGAAATCTTGATCCCGCCACGAGAGCCGGTGCAGCATCCGTCGATGCGATTCGAGACGCGCGCCGTACACGCAGGAGCCGATCCCGATCCCGCGACGGGCGCGATCGCGCCGCCGCTCCATCTCTCCACGACGTTCGAGCACGGACCCGCCGGAGAGCCTCGTCCCGCCGGGCACATCTACATCCGCGAGTCGAATCCAACGCAGTCCCGGCTGGAAGAGGCGCTCGCCGCGATCGAGGGCGGAGAAGCGGCGCTCGCCTTCGCCTCCGGCGTGGGCGCGGGATGCGCGTGTCTCCAGGCGCTGGACCAGGGCGCGCACATTCTCTTCCATCGCGACCTCTACTACGCGTTCCGGACGATGGCGCTCGAGTACGTGCCGCGGTGGGGCATGGAAGCGTCGTTCGTGGATATGACCGACCTCGACGCGCTCGCGCACGCGCTCCGTCCCAACACGCAGCTCGTCTGGACCGAGAGCCCGACCAACCCGATGATGCAGGTCCTCGATCTCCGTGCGATCGCAGCCCTCTCGAAGGGAGCGGGGGCGCTTCTCCTCGTCGACGGAACGTTCGCGACGCCCGCGCTCCAGCGGCCGCTCGAGCTCGGGGCGGACGTCGTGCTCCACTCGACGACGAAGTATCTAGGCGGGCACAGCGACGTGCACGGAGGCGCGCTCGCCTTTCGGTCCCGCGGGGAGCTCGCGCACCGCGTGCAGCACAACCGCCACATCCTGGGCGCCGTGGCGTCGCCCTTTGCGTCGTGGATGGTCCTTCGCGGAATCCGCACGCTCGCGTGCCGCGTGGAGCGCCAGTCGGCGAACGCGCTCGCCGTGGCGCGCGCGCTCGAGGGGAACCCGGGCGTCCGCTCGGTGCACTACCCGGGTCTCGAGTCGGATCCCGGCCACGCGGTGGCGAAGGGGCAGATGAGCGCGTTCGGGGCGATGATGTCGCTGCGGATCGCCGGAGGGCGCGAGGGAGCCCTTCGCGCGGCTTCCCGCGTGAAGCTCTTCCGGAACGCGACGAGCCTGGGCGGCGTCGAGAGCCTGCTGGAGCACCGCCGATCGGTGGAGAGCCCGGACTCGACGACGCCGGACGATCTCATCCGCGTCTCGATCGGGCTCGAGCACCCGGACGATCTGATCGAGGACTTGCGGCAGGCGGTCGCCGGCTAGGGCGACGCTACTTCGACGCGGACTCGATCTCCTTCAGAGCTTCATCCAGGTCGTTCCTGTGCGAGCGGAAACAGAGCACGCACAACCGCACGTAGAGCTTTCCACCGAGCATAGTCGAGCTCATGTGGACGCGGCCCCGCTCGAGGATCCGACCCAGCATGAGGCGCGTCGCCTCGTCCCCATCCCCATTCACGCGGAACGCGACACACGAGAGCTCGGGCTCCGGCCCGGCGTCGATCCGCGGCATCGCCCGGAGCCGCTCCCACGCGAGCCGCGCCAGGACGAGCTTTTCCTCCAGAGCGGCCCGGTATCGCTCGAGGCCGTGCACCTTGAGGCTCAGCCAGAGGCGAAGCCCGCGGAAATGGCGCGTCAGCTCGGGGGAGTAGGACGACGGCGACGGTTCCTCGTGCTCGACGTCGGTGAGATAGCTGTGCGTCGCCGCGAACGCCTGACGCAGGACATCGCCGTCCTTCACGAGCACCGCGCCAGAGCCGTAGGGAAGGAAGAGACCCTTGTGGGGATCGAGCACGACCGAGTCGGCGAGCGCCATCGCCTCGAGCGACGCGCGGGCTCGCTCGGCCAGGACGAAGAAGGCCCCGTACGCGCCGTCCACGTGCATCCAGAGCCCTTCGTCCCTCGCGACCCGGGCGATCTGGGCGAGCGGATCGATCGCCCCGGTGTTCACCGTGCCGGCGCTGGCGAAGACCATCCAGGGCTGCAGACTCTTCGAGCGATCCTCGGCGATCATCCGCACGAGGTCGGGCACCGACATGTGGAGCTTCTCGTCGACCGGGACGGTCCGGCAGGGCACGTGCGCGAGCCCGGCGATGTGGAGCGATTTCCGGATCGCGAGGTGGCATTCCTCGGTCATGTAGATGACGCTCCGCATCCAGTCCCAGGCTTGCCGGGACTCGCGCGCGGCGACGACGGCCGTCAGGGTCGCGAGCGAGCCACCGCTCTGGAGGGTGCCCCAGGCGGTCTCGGGGTAGCCGACCATCTCGATGAGCCACCGCACGGTGTCGTTCTCGATCGCGGCGGCTCCGGGGGCCGCGCCGTAGTTGCCGGAATAGCGGTTCGTGAGCGCGGCCAGATAGTCGCCGACGGCCCCCGTCGGAATGCCGCCCCCGGGCACGTATCCGAAGAAGCGTCCCGAGGTCGCGACGATGCCCCGCGTGAGCGCCACCCGCTGGAACTCCTCGAGCACGTCGGTGAAGGGCGAGGGCTCGAGCGGAAGGGGAACCGCGGGATGGGGCGCGCCGAGCGGCAGGAAGGCGGGGCTGGTCGCGTTCGCTTCGAGATACTCCGCAGAGAATCGGGACAGAGCTTCGAGCCAGCGCTGGATCTCGTCCGGCGTGGCATCGAGCCGGCGCGACTCGGCTTCGAGGGAGGCGAGCCGTTCTTCCAGGACCTGGATCTCGGACATGGAGTCTCCGGGGTAAAGCGAGGTCGCGTGCGCCGGCGGACCATACCAGAGCGCGCCGTTCCGGTCCAAATGGCGTGGACTCAAGACGCTCTGCGTGCTATACTTACAAACGATTCCTAAACCCGAATGCCGGATCGGACGAGGGGGCGTCCGCTCCGCACCAGCACCGCCTTGTATCGGAGGAATTTGCGTATGTACCTCCCCCGGATCCGACGC
>Ga0111539_10001275_pt1 | contig 33626 bp, 28 predicted proteins | sample RhiMethybrSRZTD1_FD_79667 | JGI IMG/M metagenome (GOLD analysis project Ga0111539, IMG submission 79667) | Populus rhizosphere microbial communities from Tennessee, USA - Rhizosphere MetaG P. TD hybrid SRZTD1 (version 2) (version 2) | ecosystem: Host-associated > Plants > Roots > Rhizosphere >...
CCTGGCCGACCTCAGCCAGGCGCTGCGCGAGCAGGAACAGGCGGCCTGGCAGCGCATCGTGCGCGTGCTCTCGCACGAGATCAACAATTCCCTCACGCCGATCAAGTCGATCGCCCACTCGCTGCGGCGCATCGTCGATCGCGCGCCCGAGTTTCAACGGACGGCCGAGGTTCAGCAGGGCCTGTCGCTGATCGAAGAGCGGTCGGGCGCGCTCGGGCGATTTCTGCGATCGTACGCCCAGCTGGCGCGGCTGCCCAAACCCAACCCGCGCCTCGTCGACGTCCCCGAAATGGTCATCCGGATCGTCGAGCTCGAAAAACGCCTGCCCGTGGTCGTGCAGCCCTCGCCGTCGGTCCGCGTGACCGCGGACTCGGATCAGATCGAGCAGCTGCTCATCAACGTCATCCGCAACGCCGTTGACGCCTCGCTCGAAACCGGCGGTCAGGTCTCGGTCGGCTGGAAGCGCGCGGGCGACTGGTTCGAGTTGAACATCGACGACGAGGGCAAAGGCCTGCCCGACACGTCGAACCTCTTCGTCCCGTTCTTCACGACGAAACCGAACGGATCAGGCATCGGCCTGGCGCTCAGTCGTCAGATCGCCGAGGCGCACGGCGGCACCATCTCGCTCGAGAACCGCCACGTCGGTTCCGGCTGCCGCGCGACGCTGAGACTGCCGTTGGTGCATTAAGAGCCGGCACTCGGGACTCGGCACTCGGCACTCGGAAAGGCAAAAAGGCGAAACTTGGAGGTCAGAGCTACTGCCTAAGATTGGTGTCGAGTGCCGAGTGCCGAATCGAGTGCCGAGTGCCGAGCCCCGAGTGCCGGCTCTTAGAGCCACCTCGTCCGCTTGAACGCGTAGTACAGCGAGAGGCACGCGCCGGTCATGAGTGCGAGGACCACCGGGTAGCCGTACTTCCAATGCAGCTCGGGCATGTAGCTGAAGTTCATGCCGTAGAGGCCGGCCACCATGGTGGGCACGGCGATGATGGCGGCCCAGGCGGCGAGCCGTTTCGTGTCTTCGTTCTGGGCCACGGACATCAAAGACAGGTTGGCTTCGAGCGCGGTCGTGACCAGCTGCGAGAGGCTATCGATCATTTCGTTCATGCGCACGACGTGGTCGTAGACATCGCGAAAATACGGCCTGGTGGCGTCGGGGATGAGCTCGAGATCGAACCGGATGAGCCGGTTGCAGATGTCGATCAGCGGCGCCACCGCGCGCTTCATGCTGAGCAGGTCGCGCTTCAGGCGATAGATCCGCTGCATCGTGCCGCGATCGAAGCGCTCGCTGAAGATCTCGTGCTCAAGCGACTCGAGCTCGTCCTCGAGCGCGTCGACGATCGGGAAGTACTGATCGACCACGAAGTCCATCAACGCGTACAGCACGAACGCGGGACCGTGCCCGAGCAGTTGCGGGACCGCTTCGCACCGGCCGCGCAGGCCGATGTGCGAGAGCTGCGATCCGTGCCGGACGGTCACGACATACCGCGCGCCGATGAAGATGTGGGTCTCGCCCATGTCGGCCCGCCGCGTTTCCTGTCCAAGCTGGACGGTGCGGAGGACGACGAAGAGCGACTCGTCGTACCGCTCGAGCTTGGGCCGTTGATGGCCCTTCAGCGCATCCTCGACCGCCAGATCGTGGAGCCCGAACTGGTTCTGGACCGCGCGCAGCAGCCATTCCGGCGGTTCGACGAGCCCGATCCAGATGAAGGTCTCAGGCCGCCGCAGCGTCTCCTGGATGTCACCGAGATCGACTTCGCCGAGCCGCGTGCCGTGCTCGTAGGCGACACAGTTGACGACACCCGCGCCGCGCGCGTCCTGTTCGCGTCCGGCCACCGTCGCGTCGGGTGAGCCCATTCGGCAGATCATCGATCACAACCGGCCGGCAGGCCAGCACGATTCGCGGGTTCGACGAAAGTCGTACTGGCCGTCCATCGCCGTTGTCTAGAATCGGACCATGCCCGTCCGGCCCGATCCGCTGACCGATCGACGCGCCGGGCGGACCGATCCCGGCCACGCGCGTCTGCGCGTCTACATCGGCGCGGCGCCGGGCGTCGGCAAGACCTACCGGATGATCCGCGACGCGCACCTGCTCAAGACACAGGGCCTCGAGGTCGTCATCGGGTTCGTCGAGACGTACGGGCGCCGGGACACCGAGGCGCAGCTCACCGACCTCGAAATCATCCCGCGCCGCACGAGCGAATACCGCGGCGTCACGCTCCAGGAGCTCGATCTCGATGCCGTGCTGGCCCGCCATCCGCAGGTCGCCGTCATCGACGAGCTGGCACACACGAACATCCCCGGGAGCCGGCACGAGAAACGCTACCAGGACGTCATCGAGCTCCTGGACGCCGGCATCCACGTGATGACGGCCGTCAACATCCAACACCTCGAGACACTGAACGATGCGGTCTCGAGGGTCACCGGGATCCAGGTTCGCGAGACCGTACCGGACACCTTTCTCGCTCGGGCCGACGAGATCATCAACGTGGACCTGTCAGTCGAGGAGCTGCGCGAACGCCTGCGGCAGGGCAAGATCTACAGCGCCGACAAGATCGACCAGGCGCTCGCCAGTTTCTTCCGGAAGGGGAACCTCTCGACGCTCCGCGAGCTCGCGCTGCGCGCCGTCGCGGACCAGGTCGGGGAGAAGGCAGCGACCTATCGCGCCCGCGACGGACTGGACCGCGCCGTCATCCCCGAGCGCGTGATGGTGGCGATGAGCTCGTTCAGCGATGCGCCACGCGTCATCCGTACGGGCGCGCGCATCGCCGGCCGGCTCGGCGCCAGGTGGTACGCCGTGTACGTCGAGACGCCGTCCGAGCGGACGGGCAGGATCACCGAGGCGAACCGCGAGGCGCTTAGTCGCAACATCGCCCTCGCCGAAGCCCTGGGCGCGACCATTGTCCGCGTCCGTGCGCGACGGCCCGAGGACGGGCTCATCGAATTCGCGCGGCGGGAAGGCATCACCCACGTGATCTTCGGGCAGACTCAACGCTCGCGGCTGACCCTGCTGCTCAAGGGCAGCGTGATCGATCGGTTTCTGAGGGAAGTGCCCGACGCGGCCGTGCAGGTGGTGCCGATCGAGGCCCGGTCGTAGGGAGCCAGCCCGCGCACTGAAGGCGCTTCACCCCGCTGCCGTCCGGAAGCTGATCGGTGTCCCTTCGGCGAGCTCGGCGATGCCCGTGAGGATGACTTGTTCGCCGGCCGCGACGCCGCTGAGAACTTGAATGATGCTGCCGCTCGCCAGGCCGGTGCGCACCTCGCGGCGGTGCGCCTGGCGATCCTCTCCGGCAATCCACAGGAACGACGTCGTCCCGTCCTTCTGAATCGCCTGCTGCGGGACGACGATGACGTCACGCCGCTCTTCGAGCAGCAACTGCACCTGGACCACGGCGTCGATCTTCAGGGCCGTCGGTGACGGCATGTTCAGCCGGACCTCGCCCGTCGAGCGGCCCGGCGCCGGCGCCAGGCGCAGCGCCACGGTCGCCGTTTCGGTTGCGCCGGTATCTCCCTGGACGACGGCAGGCTGCCCCGGCAGCACCCGCTCGAACGCGCTGAGCGGCACCTGTGCGGCGATCTGCAGCCGCGTCGCGTCGACGACGCGCAGCACCGGATCGCCCGAGCCCCCGGTGACGATCTCGCCGGGCTTGTGGAGGACTTTGGCGACGACGCCGGCGAACCGCGCGCGAACAATCGTCCGCTCCTGCCCGCTCCTGGCGGTGTCCAGATGAGACTTGGCCTGGCCCATGGCCGCCTCGGCTGACCCGAGCGCGGATTTCCCGGCGTCGAGTGCGTTCCGGGGAATCAGTCCACGCTCATTGAGCGAGTTCAATCGTGCGGCCTCGGTACGTGCCGTCTCGTATTTGAGCGTCGCTTCGGCGAGCTCGATCTGCCGTGCCTGAACTTCCGCAGTGATCGACGCGATCTCGAAGCGGGCGAGCAGATCGCCGGCCTGAACGGTGTCGCCCTCGCCCTTCGGCATCTCGACGAGTTCTCCGGCCTCTGGAGCAGTCACGACCTGCTCGGCGGCCGCCGACGGCACGACTTGTCCCGGGACGACCGCCGTGTCGCGCACCGTGTCGATGCGTGCAGGCTGTACCGTGACGGCAATTGTCGTCGGCCCGTTCGTCCCGGCTGGCTCATCACGCCCGCCGCAGCCGCTCGTGAGCGGCGGCGTCAGCGCCACCGCCATCAGCACCGCAACTGACCGCCGATCGACCTTCACATGTGGATTCTAGACCGGGTCCCGTCGGTTGCCCATTCTGGGTTCCGGAAGGGATGGTGGGCCGCGTGACGAGCCGTGGTTGCCAGGGCGCTCCGGGCCGCCGGGCTGGCATCCTTTCTGCGTTCAATCGTCTCTGAAGCAGTCGGATGCTGCCCGGTGCGGTCCCGGCATGAACGTAGTCAGCGAAGCGGCGTGGCCGGCAAGCCGAACGGCTCGGCCGGCGCCACGAGCCCTTGCATCTGCCACACGGTGCTCGTCCCGTTGACCGCGAAGGCGCGCGTGCCCGTGGTCGTGGCCATCGGCGTCGCCGTCGCGTAGAACGCGGAGTTGGTGGCCTGACCGTGACAGTCCGACGGTCCCGCGACCGAGCCGGCTCCGGGCGCGAGCAGGAAGTTGTAGCCGCTCTTACTCGGCGTCAGCGAGCTGCCGAGGTCGGCCGAGATGAACGACTGCCCGCCGCCCGGCGGCGTGCCGAGCACGATGAACGTCGTCGCGTAGGCGCCGCCGCCGCAGCTCGTCGCATACACCTTCTGCGCGGTGGCGACGACGCGCATGGAGGCGATGGCGCCGACTTCGTTGGCCGTCATGCGGCTCCGAAGCAGGCCCGCCGTCGCCAGCGCAGCGAGGATCGAGATGATCGCCACGACGATGAGGAGTTCGACCAGCGTGAAACCGTGGTCTCGTCGAATCGGTTCTGAGTTGGCAGCCATAGTGTGGCGCGCGGGCGCACGCGTGACACGAACGTCAGTTTTGCAAGCCCGCCGCTGGGGCGGATCGACGCAAGAGGCAGGCCAAAGAGGCCCTGTCCCGGACGCCCGTTTGCGGCCCGGCCATCGCAGCGCCGCCCGGCAGGCGGCACGGTTCTGTAACGCACGCCACGCTTTTCGCTTCGCGCGGCTGCATACAATTTCGTGCGTCCTGGTCTTCGCGGCGGCGACGCTGTCATCGGCGCAGGCGCCGGCCCGTCCTGACACGCCCGCCCTCGAGCTGCAGGTGCTGCTGGATCGCGCGGGATTCTCGCCCGGGGAAATCGACGGCGTCGCCGGGCGCAACACGAAAATGGCCGCGGCCGCGTTCTGCGAAGCACGCAAGATCGCGCCGGCGGGCGAATGTGACGTCGCCAACGTGCTGGAGGCGCTGCGGGCCGGCGCGCCCGAGGTTCTCGTGACGCACACGATTGAGGCGGCCGAGGTGGCCGGTCCGTTTACGCCGGATATTCCGGCCGACCTTGTCGAGCAGTCGAAGCTTCCGGCGCTTGGGTACCGTTCGGCGCAGGAAGCGCTCGCAGAGAAATTCCACGTTGCGCCGGCGCTGCTGTCTTCGCTGAACCCGGGCGCGCAGTTCGTCGCGGGCGAGTCGATTCGCGTGCCCAACGTGATCGCGCCGGCGCCCGCCGAGGGGCAGAAGGCGGCGAAGGTCATCGTGTCGAAATCCGCCTCGACGGTGCGCGCCATCGACGCCAACGGACAGATCCTGTTTTACGCGCCGGTGACGAGCGGGAGCGAGCACGATCCACTGCCGCTCGGCGACTGGAAAGTGACCGCCGTCTTGAAGAACCCGACGTTCATGTACAACCCCGATCTCTTCTGGGACGCCGATCCGTCGCATTCGAAAGCGAAGATCCCGGCCGGCCCGAACAACCCGGTGGGCGTAGTCTGGATCGACATCGACCGGCCGCACTACGGTCTGCATGGCACGCCCGAGCCGTCAAAGGTCGGTCACACGTCGTCACACGGCTGCGTGCGGCTCACCAACTGGGACGCCGCGCGGCTCGGGGGGATGGTGGGGAAAGGCACGCCGGTGGTGTTCGCAGAATGAAGCGCACCCGATTTGCGCACGCCCGCGCGCTGGCGATCGCCCTTGCGATCGGCTTCGCCGGAGGCGCCGCGACGGCGGTCTGGTTCGGCTGGCATCTTCCGGGACGCTCGCCGAGCTCGCTCGTCGGCTTGGCCGACGACTGCGGGCCCGGGCCGGTCGAGGTCCGGCCCGCGGCCGCCAACGATCGCGACCGGCCGGCGCTCGCCCGCAACCGGCCGCCAGAGCCGCCCGACGTCGTCGTGCCGGTGTTGACGGGCGATCCCATCGCGGCGCTGCGGGACCGCCACCTGACGCTGCCGGTGCAGGGCGCCGATCGATCGGATCTCGCCAGCTCGTTTTCCCAGAAGCGCGGGAGTGAACGGCTCCACGAAGCGATCGATATTCTCGCGCCCCGGCGCACGCCCGTGCTGGCGGTCGAGAACGGATCGATTGCGAAGCTCTTCCACAGTCAGGCCGGTGGCCTCACCGTCTACCAGTTCGATCCGACGTCAACCTTTGCCTACTACTACGCCCATCTCGACAGTTACGCGTCAGGCTTGAAAGAAGGCGATCACGTGACGCGTGGACAGGTGCTGGGCTACGTCGGCACGTCCGGCAACGCCCCGCGCGACACGCCCCACCTGCACTTTGCGATCTTCCAGCTGACCGACAAGAAGCAGTGGTGGCAGGGGCAGGCGATCGATCCGTACGACGTGTTCAAGTAGGCGGCATCGCGCGGGCGCGTTCAGCGGCTCAGCAACCCGGGCTTCTTGATCACGATGCAGCCGCGCCCTTTCCGCTTCGCTTCGTAGAGCGCGTCATCCGCGCGTTTCAGCAGATTTTCGTCCGAGTCGCCCGGGACCAGCTCGGCCGCGCCGCAGCACAGGGTGAACTGCACGGTTTTCGTTGTCGTCCCGGCGTCGTACTCGAAGCTGCGGCCGCCGATATCGGCGAGAATCGCCGACAGCCGGGGTTCGACCTCGGCCACGGTCGTGCCGTTCAAGATGACGGCGAACTCCTCGCCGCCGTAGCGCGCGAGGAAGTCGGACTGGCGCAGGGACTTGCCCAGCCACATCGCGGCGCAGAGCAGCACGCGGTCGCCAATCGGATGCCCGTGCGTGTCGTTGATCTTCTTGAACGCGTCCACGTCGAGCATCGCAAGCGTGAGCGGCGCGCTGGACTGACGGGCGGCCGTGGTCATCCGGCGGAGCGCGCGATCGAAGCTGCGGCGGTTGGCCACGCGGGTGAGCGCATCGAGGGCCGCTTCCTCCTCGGCCCGGACGAGCTTCATCTGCAGCACTTCGACGCGCAGGTTCAGGTTCGAGTAGGTCTCGTCATCGCGCCGCTGCTTTTCCTCGACGGCGCGGCGCAGCGTCGTGACCTCGGTGGCGAGCTGGCGCTTGAGCTCGCGAAGATCGTCGAGCTCGGCGAGCGCCGTGATCCGCTGCGAGCTGCCGAGCAGCTCGGCGTTGAATTCCGACGAGCCGCCGGATACGGCCGACACGGCGTCCCGCAGGATGCCGATGAGCTCGGTCAGTTCCGCCTCTTTGGCGCCGAGGTAGCGGCGCGAGCCGTGCAGATAGGTCTCGCACGCGGCGAGGCACGATGCGGTCAGGCTCGCGAGCGCGTCGGCGTCTTCGAGCGTGCGGAGGCGCTGGCGCTGGCGTTCGAGCTCCGCAAGAAAGGAGGTGGTTTGTGCGGGGTCGGCGTCGGGGGCAAGATCGGCCAGGAGACGGAGCAGCCGGTCGACGAACGACACCAGGACAGGCTCGAGGGCGCCGGCGCCCTCGCGTGGGCCGGCGCGCAAGCGGCGCAGACCCTTTTCCACGAGATCCTTCATACTTACTCAGAGTCAATCGGTACCGGCCGAGCGGACTTTAACGGACACGAACGACACTCCGACGCCGACGCATCATGTCCATGACCACATCTGCCGCTCCCTGGGCCGTGGCCGTTTGTGCCGGCGTCGCTGCCGCCGGCAGCCGCCACGTCGTGTACGTGCCCGACAATCCGCTCTCGCACGTCCTGCGGGTCTTCGCCGACTGCCATCCGGGCCTTCGGACGACGGTGGCGACGCGCGAGGAGGAAGCGTTCGGCATCGCGGCCGGGCTCTACGCCGGCGGCGTCCGGCCGACCGTGATGCTGCAGTCGAGCGGCCTCGGCAATTCACTGAACGCGTTCACCTCGTTGTTGATTCCGTACCGGATTCCGGTCCTGACGATCATCAGCATGCGAGGCGAGCCGGGAGAATGGAACGCGGCGCAGATGCCGATGGGCCGGGCGGTCGGCGCCATCCTCGACGCGATCGCGATCCCCCACGAGACCATCGCCGCGGCGGACGAGGCGGAAGCCGCGGTCAAGCGAGCGGCCGACCTCGCGTTCACCTCGCGCCTGCCGGCCGCGTGCCTGTTGTCGCGGCGGATGACGCAGCAGGCCTCGGCATGACCGCGACCGTGACGCGCCTGGAGGCGACCGGGATCGTGCTCGAGGCCCTCGAGCGCGATCCGGCGGCGCCGATCATCGCCAGTCTCGGCCATCCGGCCTACGATCTGTTCGCCGCCGGCGATCGGCCGGCGAACTTTTATACCTGGGGCAGCATGGGTCTGGCCTCGTCGATGGGGTTGGGACTGGCGCTCGCGCGTCCGGATCTTCCGGTGTTCGTGCTCGATGGCGACGGCTCGCTGCTGATGAATCTGGGATCGCTGGCCACGATCGGATGGACCAAACCGGCCAGGCTCGTCGTCATCGTGTGGGACAACGGGCTGTACGGGACCACCGGTGGCCAGGACACGGCGACCGCGCACGGCGCCGACCTCGAGGCGGCGGCGCGCGCGATGGGCATCGACCGCAGCGTCACGGTCCGGTCGGCCGAAGATCTGCGTCGCGCCGTCGCGCGTGCCCTGACCGAGCCGGGCCCCTGGGTGATCGTCGCGAAGGTCACCGAGTCGCGTCCCGGCGTCAAGCCCTCGCTCGACTACGTCGCGATCAAGGAGCGCTTCATGGCGGCGATCGGTTCGCCTGAAGCGGCGGTTGCCGAATCCAGCGCATGAAAACCGACGTCACCACCGTCGCAACCCGCCTGGCGGCGTTCGTCACCTCGGCCATGCCGCCGCCGCCCGCCCGGGCGCGGGCCGCGGCCGCCCTGCTCGATACGATCGGCGTCGCGCTGGCGGGCGTGTCAGAACCGGCGTCGCGCGGCGTCCAGCGGCTCGTGCGCGAGGAAGGCGGCGATCGCTGCACCGTGCTCGGCACCGCCGATCGTGCGGGCGCCGGGAACGCGGCGCTGGCGAACGGCACGGCCGCGCACGCGCTCGACTTCGACGACATGTGTTTCGTGTCGCTCGCGCACCCGAGCGCGCCGCTGGTGCCGTCGGCACTCGCCGCCGGAGAGGTCGCGCGCGCGTCGGGCGCGGCGCTCCTCGACGCCTACGTCGCCGGGTTCGAGATCGAGGCACGGCTGGGCCGCGCGATGAATCGCCGTCACTACCAGCGCGGCTGGCACTGCACGTCAACGCTCGGCACGATCGGCGCCGCCGCGGCGGCCGGCCGGCTGCTCGGCCTCGACGCCGCCGCTGCCGCGCACGCGCTTGCGATCGCGGCGTCATCGGCGTCCGGGCTCAAGGAGAACTTCGGGACGATGACGAAGCCGCTGCACGCCGGACTCGCGGCGCGGGCCGGCGTTATCGCTGCGATGCTGGCCGGCGGCGGGCTCACCGCGAGCCTGCGGGCGTTCGAGGGGACCCAGGGATTCCTCGTGGCGATGGACAGCGAGCGGACTGAGCTCGACGATGTGCTCGGCGATCTCGGCGCGCGCTGGGAAATCATCGACACCGGCATCACGGTCAAGCTCTATCCGTCGTGCGCCGGCACGCACCCGACGATCGATGCGCTGCTCGACCTCCGGCGGGAATTCGGATTGTCGCCCGCGAACGTCGAGGCGATCGAGATCGCGGTCGATTCGGTGACGCCGACCGTGCTGATTTACGAGCAGCCGGCGAGCGGGCTCGAGGCCAAGTTCAGTCTGCCGTTCTGCGCCGCGGCCGCGATCGCCGACGGTCAGGTCGGCATTGGGGCGTTCGAGCCGGCGCGGCTCGACGCGCCCGAGATTCGCGCGCTCATGTCGCGGGTGCACATGCGCGTCGATCCGTCGCTCGACGGCATCGCCGCGCCGCTGACCCAGGCGCGAATCACGCTCCGGCTGCGGGACGGACGCGTGATGACCCGGGCGGCCGACGGGGCCCGCGGCTATCCGGAACGGCCCGCCACCGACGCGGAGCTCGATCGAAAGTTCCTGCTGTGCGCCGAGCGCACGCTGCCGGCCGCCGCCGCGCGATCGGCGCTCGGGCAGCTTCGCGCGATCGAATCGGCGCCGGACTTGCGCGCGCTTCTGAAGACCCTGGCGGGCGTCAGCTGAGCGCTCTCGTTTCGGTACTCTCTGCAAAGAGCCTTGTCTTGAAACATGAAGACGACGAAGCTCGTGGCTTCTTCATGTCAACCGCTTTGAGACGAGCGTTTTTCAGATCTGGCCGGTCGACCTGCGCACTTTCGGCACGTGCCCACGCTTCCAGACCATGAACGTCCGGGTGAATTCGATCACGATGTGCCCGTCCTGGTTGAGACCGGTGGTCTTCACCCTCACCAGGCCGGCCTTCGGACGTGACTTTGACGCCCGAGTCTCGAGCACTTCGCTCCTGGCGTAGACGGTATCGCCTTCGAAGAGGGGATGGGGCAGGCGCACCTCGTCCCACCCGAGGTTGGCGACGCCGTTCATCGTCAGATCGATCACCGATTGGCCGGTGACGAGCGCGAGCGTGAAGCAGGAGTTCACCAGCGGCTTCTTGAATTCCGTCTGGCGCGCGTATTCCGCGTCGAAGTGGATCGCGTTGGTGTTCATCGTCAGGCACGTGAACCAGATGTTGTCGGCGGCGGTGATCGTCCGGCCGAGCGGGTGCTCGTAGACGTCGCCGACTTCGAAGTCTTCGAACACGCGGCCGGTCCAGCCAGTCTTGATCGCCATTCAGATCGTCCCTTCCGCGCGAAGCCGCGCGATGCGTTCGCCGTCGAATCCCAGTTCCTGCAGGATCGCCTCGGTGTGCTGGCCGAGCGCCGGGATCGCCCCCATCGCGGGCTCGCGGCCGTCGATCTCGATCGGCGGCAGCAGCGCGCGCACGGGGCCGGACGGGGAGCCGACGTCGCGCCAGCGATCGCGCGCCGCGAGCTGCGGATGCGCGAGGAACGCCGCCACGTCGTTCCGCCGGGCGGACGCGATGCCGGCCGCCTGCAGCCGCGCGAGGAGCGTCGCGGCGTCGAGCCTGCCGACGACCGCCGCAATCGTCTCGTGCAGGGCCTCGCGATGCCTGACGCGCTCGGGATTCGAACGGTAGCGCGCGTCGTCGGAGAGGTTCGGCCGGCCGATGACGTCGGTGCAGAAGCGCGTCCACTCGCGGTGGTTCTGGATCGCCAGGCAGATCTCGGTGCCGTCACGGGTCACGAACACTTCGTACGGCGCAATCGTCGCGTGCGCGCCGCCGGTCCGCAGCGGCGGTGCGCCGCTGTACGCCGTGTAGTACGCCGGTGCGCCCATCCATTCGGCGAGCGCGTCGAACAGCGAGACGTCAACGGCGGCGCCGGCCCCGGTGTCCTTCCTGGCCAGCAGCGCCGTCAGGATGCCCGAGAATCCATACATGCCCGCGGCGATATCCGCGACCGAGATGCCGACGCGGCTGGGCGTTTCGTCCGTCCCGGTCACCGAGACCAGGCCCACCTCGTTCTGCACGAGCAGGTCGTACGCCTTACGGCCGGCGTACGGGCCGCTCGCGCCGTACCCGGAAATCGTGCACACGACGAGACGCGGCCGCGCCGCCCGCAGGACCGTCGCGGACGTGCCGAGCCGCTCGGCGGCGCCGGGCCCGACGTTCTGCACGAACACATCGGCCCGATCGACGAGCTGCGCCAGAATCGCCTGCCCGTCGGTCCGTTTCACGTCGAGGGTGAGCGACTCCTTCGACCGGTTCAGCCACACGAAGTAGCTCGACAGCCCATGGACGGTGCCGTCGTACGCGCGCGCGAAGTCGCCGCCGTCAGGGCGCTCGATCTTGATCACGCGGGCGCCGAGATCGGCGAGCTGCCGGGTGGCGAACGGCGCCGCCACCGCCTGCTCGAGGCTGACGACGAGCACCCCGTCCAGCGGAAGTTTCATGGCGTCGATCAGTAGGATCGCGGGAGTCCGAGCACGTGTTCCGCGACGTAGGCGAGGATCAGGTTCGTGGACACCGGCGCGACCTGGTACAACCGCGTCTCGCGGAACTTCCGCTCGATGTCGTAGTCCTCCGCGAACCCGAAGCCGCCGTGCGTCTGCACCGCCACGTTGGCCGCTTCCCAGGAGGCGTCCGCGGCGACGAGCTTCGCCATGTTGGCCTCGGCGCCGCACGGCTCCCGCCGATCGAACAGCTCGGCAGCGCGAATCCGCATGAGATCCGCGGTCTCGACGTTCACGTGCGCGCGGGCAATCGGAAACTGCACGCCCTGGTTCTGGCCGATCGGACGTCCGAAGACGACGCGGTCCTTCGCGTACCTGGAGGCACGCTCGATGAACCAGCGGCCGTCGCCGACGCATTCGGCGGCGATGAGGATCCGTTCCGCGTTGAGGCCGTCGATGAGGTAGCGGAAGCCCTTGCCTTCTTCACCGACGAGCGCCGACACGGGAATCTCCAGGTCGTCGAAGAAGAGCTCGGTCGTCGCGTGGTTCATCATCGTGCGGATCGGCCGGATCGTGAGGCCGCGGCCGATCGCGTCGCGCAGGTCCACCAGCAGAACCGACAAGCCGTCCGTCCGCTTCTTGACATCGGCAAGCGGCGTCGTCCGCGCGACGAGCATGAGCAGGTCGGAGTGCTCGGCCCGGGAGATCCAAATCTTCTGGCCGCGGACAATGTATTTATCGCCGCGGCGCACCGCAGTCGTCTTGAGCTGGGTCGTGTCCGATCCGGTCGTCGGCTCGCTCACGCCGAACGCCTGAAGCCGCAGCTCGCCCGTGGCGATTCTTGGGAGCCACGTCTCTTTCTGCGCGTCCGAGCCGTGCCGGAGCAGCGTGCCCATCGTGTACATCTGCGCGTGGCACGCGCCGGAGTTCGCGCCGCTCCGGTTGATCTCCTCCAGGATGATCGACGCCTCGGCGATTCCGAGCCCGGCGCCGCCGTACGCTTCCGGAATCAGCGCCGCGAGATAGCCGGCGCCGGTGAGTGCTTTGACGAACGCCTCAGGGTACGCGCGAGCGGCGTCGAGCTCGCGCCAGTAGGTGTCCGGGAAGTTGCGGCAGAGGTCGCGGACCCCGGCGCGGAGATCCTGGTGCAGTTCCGTCATAGCGGCACGAGCGGCTGATCATACACGCCGTCGCGGTTCCGGGCCGTCCGCCCGTGGCATCCGCGCGATACTATGAGCGGCCGATGCCGACCGTGGCCGACGTCATCGTGAGCCGTCTCGAGTCGGCCGGTGTGCGCGCGCTCTTCGGCGTGCCCGGGGGCGGCGGCAATCTCGATCTCGTCGCCGCGGCGGGCCGCGCGTCGCTGCCGTTCGTCCTGACGTCCACCGAAACGGCCGCGGCCATCTCGGCGCTGGCGCAATCCGAACTGACGGGACAACCGGGCGCGTGCCTGACGACGCTCGGGCCGGGCGCCGCGTCCGTGGTGAACGGCATCGCGTGTGCGTCGCTCGATCGCGCGCCCGTCGTTGCATTCACGGACAGTTATGCCGGCGGCGCGAACAGCCCGTACGAGCATCAACGGCTGGATCACGCCGCGCTGCTTCGGCCGATCACGCGGGGCAGCTGGACGATTTCTCCGGAACACGCCGCGACGGTGATGGCGTGCGCGATCGCCCGGGCGCTCGGACCGCCGCCTGGACCCGTACAGGTCGAGTGTCCCGGCCCCGTTGCCAGTGCCGAGGCGCGTGACGACGTGACGCCAGAGCGTGCGCCGGCGGCACCGGTCTCGGCGGTGGTGGAATCGGCGCGATTCGAGGCGCTCCTGACTCGCGCCCGCAAGCCCCTGTGCCTTGTCGGTCTTGGGGCCAGGCGGGCGGCTGACGCGGCGGCGATCCGCTCGCTCTGCCAGACGCACGGCATCCCGGCGCTCGTGACCTACAAGGCCAAGGGCGTCGTGTCCGACGGCGACGCGTGGTTTGGCGGGATCGTCACGAACGGGGAGATCGAGCGCCCGCTGATCGATGCGAGCGATCTGTTGATCGGCGTGGGCTTCGATCCCGTCGAGCTCCTGCCGCGTCCGTGGCGCGTGACGCACCCGGTGGTGTCGGTGGCGCCGTGGACGCTCGACACGGAACATGTTCCGTTTGCCGCCCAGCTGGTCGGAGAGCTGGCCAGTGGCCTCGGGGAAGTTGCCCGATGTCTGGCGCCGTCTGACTGGCGCGAGGACGAAGTCGCAACCTATCGCGAGACCGCACGCAGTCGTGTACGGATCGACGCGCCCGGTCTGACCGCCCAACGTGTGGTGGAGCGCGTGGCCGGGCACCTGGCCGGACACGCGCGGGTGACCGTTGACGCGGGCGCGCACATGTTCGCCGCGACGTCGCTGTGGCCCGTGAGTGAGCCGAACGGCCTGCTGATCTCAAATGGGCTCTCGACGATGGGCTTCGCGCTGCCGGCGGCCATCGGCGCCGCGCTGATCGACGCGCGGCACCCCACGGTCGCGCTGACCGGCGACGGCGGCCTGCTCATGTGCGCCGGCGAGCTGCTGACCGCGGCCCGCGCCGCGCTGCCGGTCATCACCGTCGTCTTCGCCGACGCCTCCTTGAGCCTGATTGAGATCAAGCAGCAGGCGCGCCGGCTCGCGCCTGCCGGCGTGGCGCTCGGCGACGTGAACTGGCCGGCGATCGCTGAGGGCTTCGGCGTGACCGCCTTCGTCGCACACGACGAGGCGGCGCTCGACGAGGCGCTCGATCAGGCAATTGCCTGTTCCGGTCCAACCCTGATCGAGGTCAGAATTGATCGATCGAACTACGGCGCGACGCTTCGGGCAATCCGCGGTGGATAGGCGAGAAGCATGTCCGAACAGCTCATCATCAACGGTGAACGCACGCAGGCATCCGATGGCGGGACATTCGAGGTCATCGATCCATCGACCGGCGAGCGGCTCGCCGTGGTCGCCAAGGCGACGAAAGCCGACGTCGATCGCGCCGTGGCGTCCGCCGGGCGCGCGCTTGAATCGAAGGCGTGGGCGGGCATGGCGCCGGCCGAGCGCGGCCGCATCCTGATCCGGATCGCGCAGGCGCTCCGCGAGCGCGTCGAAGAACTCGCGACCCTCGAAAGCCGCGACAACGGCAAGCCGCTGCGTCAGGCGCGCACGGACGTCCAGGTCGCCGCGCGGTATTTCGAGTTCTTTGCCGGCGTCGCCGACAAGATCATGGGGAACACGATCCCGCTCGGACCCGGGTTCCTCGATTTCACGGTGCGCGAGCCCATCGGGATCTCCGCGCAGATCGTCCCGTGGAACTATCCAATCCAGATCGGGGCCCGCGGCGTCGCGCCGGCGCTGACCGCCGGCTGCGCCGTCGTTCTCAAGCCGTCGAGTGAGGCGCCGATGACGGCGCTCCAGTTGGGGCGCATCGCGCTCGAGTGCGGCTTGCCGCCCGGCGTGCTCAACGTCGTCCCGGGCACCGGGGCCGAGGCCGGCGTCGCGCTCGCCAGTCATCCCGGCATCAACCAGCTCACGTTCACCGGATCGGTGGATGTCGGGATCCAGGTTGCGAAGCTCGCGGCCGAGAACGTCGTGCCCGTGGTCATGGAGCTTGGCGGCAAGTCGCCGAACGTCGTGTTCGCGGACGCCGATCTCGATCTGGCGGCGCAGGGCGTCGCCAACGCGATCTTTCAGAACGCGGGTCAGACCTGCTCCGCCGGATCGCGGCTGCTCGTCGAGCGTGCCGCGCATGATGCGCTCGTGGCCCGGCTCGCCGAACGGGCGGCGTCCATGCGCGTCGGCCCCGGCGTCACCGATCCCGACATGGGGCCGATCATCTCGAAACGGCAGCTCGAAACCATCGAGCGCTACGTCGCGGTCGGCACGGAGGAGGGGGCGGTCGTGGCCGCGGGCGGCGCCCGTCCCGACGGGGCGTCGCTCGGCCGGGGATTCTATTTTCAGCCGACACTCCTCGATCGCGTCGGACCGGACATGCGCGTCGCCCAGGAGGAAATCTTCGGTCCGGTCCTCGCGATCATCCCGTTCGACGACGTGGAGCAGGCGGTCGAGATGGCCAACCGCAGCCAGTACGGACTGGTCGCCGGCATCTGGACGCGCGACATCAACAAGGCACTGACGCTGGCGTCGCGGATCAAGAGCGGGCAGGTCTACATCAACACGTACGGCGCCGGCGGCGGCGTCGAACTGCCGTTTGGCGGGTACAAGAAGAGCGGGTACGGGCGGGAAAAAGGCCTCGAATCTCTGGTGAGCTACACACAGGTGAAGAATGTCTGCGTCAAGTTCGGCTGAGCGTCTCGGCTTCATCGGGCTCGGCAACATGGGGCGGCCCATGGCGTCGAATCTGTGCCGGAAAGGGTTCACGGTCGTCGTCTGCGATCTCGATCCGGCGCCCGTGCGGTCGCTCGAAGCGCTCGGCGCGCGCGCGGCCCGGGGTCCCGCCGACGTTGCCGCCGCGAGCGACGTCGTGTTCACGATGCTGCCCGACTCGGCCGCCGTCTCAGACGTAGTGGCGGGCGCGGCCGGCCTGCTCTCGCGCCTCGCTCCCGGTTCGGTGCTGGTGGACATGAGCACGATCGATCCGCGCGTGACCGATCGGCTCGCCGCCGCCGCGGTCGAACGCGGCGTGTCGTTCGTCGATGCGCCGGTCGGGCGGCTGGCCAGTCACGCCGAACGCGGCGAGTCGCTGTTCATGGTCGGCGCCGAGGCCGCGACGTTCGCGCGCGTCAGGCCGATGCTCGAGGCGATGGGCACGACCATCCACCACTGCGGCGCCGTCGGCACCGGCATGCGGACGAAGCTCGTCAACAACTACCTGGCGATCATCTCGTGCCAGCTCAACGCCGAAGCGCTCGCGCTGTCGCAGCGGTTCGGCCTGGCGCTCGAGAAGACGCTCGACGTGATTCACGGGACGACGGCGACGAACGGCCAGCTCAAGATCGCGTGGCCGGCCAAGGTGCTCAAGGGCGATACCGAGCCCGGGTTCACGATCGACCTGGCGCACAAGGATTTGACGCTCATCGTCGAGGCCGCGAACGCCGCGCGCGTGCCCATGCCGGTCGCGGCCGCCGCCCGCGAGGCCTTCAGCACTGCCCGCGGCCGCGGTTACGGCGCCAAAGACTTCTCCACGATGGTCGACGTCCTGTGCGATCTCGCGGACATCGAGAAACCAAGACTGTGACGACAACTACCTCCGAGGTCCTTCATGTTCCCGAATCTCATTGACGGCCGATCGATCGAGACGGCCGATCGTTTCGTCGATCGCAATCCATCCAACCTGAGCGACGTCGTTGGCGAGTTCGCGCGCGGGACGGCCGCGGACGTCGATCTGGCGATTGCCGCGGCGCGCCAGGCCTTTGCGAAGTGGTCGCTGTCGACGCCGCAAACACGATTCGACGTGCTCGATCGGGCCGGTACGGAGATCCTGGCGCGCAAGGACGAGCTCGGCCGGCTGCTCTCCCGCGAGCAGGGCAAGCCGCTCGCCGACGGCATCGGCGAGGCCGCCCGCGCCGGGGCGATCTTCAAGTTCTTCGCCGGCGAAGCGCTCCGCGTCGGCGGCGAGAAGATCGCGTCGGTCCGGCCGGACATCGACGTCGAGGTCACCCGGGAGCCGCTCGGCGTCGTCGTCGCCATCACGCCGTGGAACTTCCCGCTGGCGATTCCCGCCTGGAAGATCGCGCCGGCACTCGCCTTCGGCAACACCGTCGTGTTCAAACCCGCCGAGCTGGTCCCTGCCTCGCCGTGGTCGCTCGTTGACATCGTGCAGCGCGCGGGCCTGCCGCCCGGTGTCCTCAATCTCGTCATGGGACCCGGTTCGAAGCTCGGCGCGGCGCTCGCGTCGTCTCCCGACGTCGATGCCATCAGCTTCACGGGATCGCAGGATGTCGGCCCGTCGGTGGCCGCGGCGGCGGTCAAGGCCGGAGCCCGCGTGCAGCTCGAGATGGGCGGCAAGAATCCGCTCATCGTGCTCGACGACGCCGATTTGCCGACGGCCGTGTCGGTCGCCGTCAATGGCGCGTACTTTCAGGCCGGCCAGCGTTGCACGGCGTCGAGCCGGCTGATCGTGACCGAGGGGATTCACGATCGCTTCGTGGACGCGATGATCGAACGCATGAAGCGGCTCGTCATCGACGACGCGCTGAAGCCCGGTACGGAGATCGGGCCGGTCGTTGACGACCGCCAGTTGCAGAAGAACCTCGAGTACATCGAGATCGGCCGGCGGGAGGGCGCGCGGCTCGCCTGGGGCGGGGATCGCCTCACGCGCGACGCCGACGGCTACTACCAGGCACCGGCGATCTTCACCGACAGTACTCCGGCGATGCGGATCAATTCCGAGGAAATCTTCGGTCCGGTCGCCGCCGTCATTCGCGTCCGCAACTACGACGAGGCGCTCGCCGTCGCCAACGGCACGCCGTACGGCCTGTCGGCGGGCATCGTCACGACCTCCCTCAAACACGCGAGTCATTTCAAACGGCACTCGTCGAGCGGACTGGTCATGGTGAATCTGCCGACCGCGGGTCTCGACTATCACGTCCCCTTCGGCGGCCGGAAGAAGTCGAGCTACGGCCCGCGCGAACAGGGCACCTACGCGAAAGAGTTCTATACGGTGGTCAAGACGGCGTACATCTCGGCATGAGACACATCGAATTCAGAGATTCAGAGATTCAGAGATTCAGAGATTCAGAGATTCAGAGATTCAGAGATTCTGGGTTCGAATCCCCAATCTCTGAATCCCTGAATCCCAGAATTCGATGGCATCGTGGAAGCTTCTTCATGGTGAAGCTCTTGTCATGGTGAAGCGTTTGTCCTCGTGATGTTCTTGGCCAGCTCGAGCAGCTTGCGCGCGCGGGTCGCGACTGGCACGTCCACCATCTGGTCGTCGAGGCGGATGACGCCGCTGCCGGCGCCGAGCGCGGCGTCGTAGGCATCCACGACACGCCGCGCGCGGGCGAGCTCGGCGGCGGTCGGGGTGAACACGTCGTGAATCGTCGCGATCTGGTCGGGGTGAATCGCCATCTTGCCGTGAAAGCCGAGCGCGCGGGCGCGCAGCGCGTCACGGCGCAGGCCGTCGGTCGAGGCAATGTCCGTGAACACGGCATCGACGGCGTCCGCGCCGGCTGAGGCGGCGGCGAGCACCACCTGTGATCGCGCGAAGAGCAGTTCCTCGCCGTCGATCGACCGCGGGACGCCGAGCGCGGCCGTCAGATCCTCGGCGCCGAAGAGCAGCGCCGGCACGTCCGCCGCCGCGGCCGCGATCGCCGCCGCGTGCAGGATGCCGCGCGGCGTTTCGAGCAACGGGAGCACCGGCACCGCGGCGGCGCCGGTGGCCGACGCGGCCGTTGCCGTGACCTGATCGGGCGACTCGGCCTTGGGCAGGACCACGGCGTCCACGCCGGGGACTCCGCGCACGAACCTGACGTCGTCGGCCCACCACGCACTCGACGCGCCGTTCACCCGGACGAACCGCAACGAACCGGCGCGGCTGCCGGCGGATACCGCGAAGAACTCGCCGATCGATCCGCGCGCGTCGTCCTTGCGTCCCGGCTCGACGCTGTCCTCGAGGTCGAAGACGACGGCGTCCGCGCCGGCGGCGAGGGCGCGGGAGAAGCGGTCCGCCCGGGTTCCCGGCACGAACAGCACCGAACGAAGACGTCTCATCGTCACGCCTGACGATGATAGAGCGGGACGCGTGACGCGTAATAGAAGCATCAGATTCCGTTCTGACACGAATCCCTTGATACCCTCGTCCGCGACCCCGATGGATCTGCGGCAGCTCGAAATTCTCTGCGCCATCGCCGAGACCGGCTCGTTTACCGGCGCCGGCGACAAGCTGCACGTGTCTCAGTCGGCGGTCAGCCGGCAGGTGCTCCTGCTCGAGGACGAGCTGGGCGAGCCGGTGTTCATCCGCCAGGGCCGGGGCGCGGTTCCGACACGCGCCGGGCAGACCCTCATCGCGCTGGGCCGGCGCCTGCTCGACGACCTCACGTCCACGGTCGGTCAGATTCGCGACGAACACCGCCAGCTCGGAGGCACGGTGCGCATCGCCGGCGGAATGACCGTCTGCCTCTACGTCCTGCCGGCGCTGCTCAAGCAGTTCCGGCGGGCCCACCCGCAGGTGGACGTGAAGCTGATCACCGGGGCGACGCCGCGCCTCGTGCGCCAGCTCCGCACGGGACTCGCCGACCTGGCTCTCCTGACGCTGCCCATCGAGGAGCCTTCATTCGTCGTCGTCCCGGCACTGCGCGAGGAACTGCTGCTCGTGATGCCGTCCGATCATCCGCTTGCCGGCCGGCCGAAAGTGCGGCCGAAGGATCTCGCGCTCGAGCCGTTCGTGCTGTTCGAGCCGCAGTCGAACACCCGACGCGCCGCCGACCGGCTCTTCACCGAGTTCGGCATCACGCCGCGAGTCGTGCTGGAAACGGAGAACGTCGAAATCCTGAAGGCGCTCGTGGGGATCGGGATGGGCCTGACGATCATTCCGTATCAAGCCGTGGCCCAGGAAGTGCGAGCCGGGACGCTCGCGTGCGCCCGGATCAGCGGCGCCGGGCTGGCGCGCGAGACCGGCTGGGTCTACCCGAGATCCGCGCACCTGCCGCGCGCCGTGCAGGAGCTGATTCGGATGTTCGACGACATTCGTCCGACGCTGCACCTGGGACCCGACGAGGACGATCGAAAAGCGACGCCGGAACTCGTCCGGGCCTGACCCTGCGCCCGGTCGCCGCACGCCGCACGGTTTCGGCCATGACGACGCGACCGATTGCTCACACGCTGACGCGGTCGCGGCCGTGCTGTTTCGCGCGGTACAGGGCGGCGTCCGCCGCCTGGAGCAGAGCCGCCAGCGTGACGGAGGTCTCGGTCGCGGCGACGCCAATCGAGACCGTCGTCTGCGGGAGGTTCTCGTCTTCCGGCTCGGTCGGGCCCGATCGGACCGCGCCGCGGAGCCGGTCGGCGATCGAGACGGCCTGCGCCGCGTCCGTTCCGGGCAGCAGCACGGCCAGTTCATCGCCGCCAAAGCGGGCCAGCAGGTCCTGCGGCCGCAGCCCGGCGGCCACCCGGCGCGCCATCTGGCGCAGCACCGCGTCGCCTACGAGGTGCCCGTAGACGTCGTTCAAGGGCTTGAAGTTGTCGAGGTCGATCATGAGCAGCGCCACCGGCTCCGTCTGGCGGGCAGCGCGCGTGAGCTGGCGCTCGAATGCCGTGTCGAGCCAGCGGCGGTTGCGGAGACCCGTCAGGCCGTCCACCGTCGCGAGCTTTTCGAACTGCAGCTGGAGCCGGTCCGACTCGGCCAGGACCGCGTCGTCGTGGCGCACGCGGCCGGCGAGGATCCGCAACAGGTTTCTGGCGACCGCCGACGAAGTATCCACGAGATCCCAGAACTGATCGCGGGTGAGGGCCATCACGATCGTCGGCTCGCTCGCGATGACGTCGGCCGAGACGCGCGAATGGTCGATGACCGAGAGCTCGCCGACGCACTCGCCCGGCCCGAGGCGGACGTACGGCCGCTCGGCGGTGGCGAAGTGCACGTTGACCGCGCCGGAGATGACGAGATACAGCGTCGCGTTGTCCTCGCCCGCGCGCAGCAGCATTTCGCCCGTGGCGAGGCGGCGGCTGTCGCTGGTGCGAAGAACCGTGTCGATGAGCGGTCGCGGCACTTCGTGGAGCAGCCGGGCCCGCTGGATGTGCTCGAGAAGCTCGGTCATGTCTCGCAGGCCGGGGGTCCGTCAAGTCTATGTCAGCCGCCGCCGCAATTGACATCGGCGGCCAATCCGGGGCTAGAATGAAGGTCTTGCGCGCGATGTACTGCGTCTGTTGCCGCTGCACCTGTAGCTCTCCCCTCAGGGGAGATGGGGTCAGGCGTCCGCGCGCGCATCGTTGCTGCACCGCCTAGTTCAAAACACTCGAAATCGAGTTCCTTCGAGGCCCCTCTCCCGCGAGAGGGGCCTTTTTGTTTTTGCGCGCGAATCGGCCTCATGAGGTGATGCACATGTCAGTTTCGGATTCAGGGCTCCTCGGCATCTACTACGAACACCCCGACTGGTTCCGGCCGCTGTTTCAGGAGCTCGATCGGCGAGGCGTGGCCTACGAACCGATTGACGCCGAGCACCACAAGTACGATCCGTCCGAGCGCACGTCGCCCTACGCCGTGGTCTTCAACCGGATGAGCCCCTCGGCCTACACACGCGGCCGCGGCCACCTGACTTTCTACACACTGCAATACCTGGCGCACCTCGAGCGGCTGGGCGTGCGCGTCATCAACGGCGAAGCGGCGTGGCGGACGGAGATCTCGAAGGCGTATCAGCTCACGCTGCTCGAGCGCCTGCGGCTGCCGTACCCGCGCGCGCGGGTGATCCACCACCCGTCGCAGGCCCCGGAGGCGGCCAGCGGCCTGCGCTTTCCAGTCGTCGTCAAGCCGAACATCGGCGGGAGCGGCGCCGGCATCCATCGCTTCGACCGGCCGGCCGGCCTCGAGCAGGCGGCGGTGGCGGGGACGCTCGATCTCGGACTCGACAACACCGCGCTCGTGCAGGAGTTCGTGCCGGCCGACGCCGGCCGCATCGTCCGCGTGGAAGTGCTCGACGGCAAGTACCTCTATGCGATCCGCATCTACACGCCCGGCGATCAGTTCAATCTCTGCCCCGCCGACGTGTGCCAGGGGATCGACTGGGCCGAGCTCGCCCGTCCGGCGTGCCCCGTGGACGCGCCGAAGAATCAGCTGCGCGTCGAGGGCTACACGCCGCCGCCGGACATCATCCAGGCGGTGGAACGCATCATGGCCGCGTCGGGCATCGAGCTCGGCGGCGTCGAATACATGATCGACGCCCGCGACGGGCGGCCCTATTTCTACGACGTCAATCAACTCTCGAATTTCGTGGCCGATGCGCCACGCGTCATCGGGTTCGATCCGTTCGCGCGGCTCGCCGACTGGCTCGAAGCGGAGCTCGGGCGCGTGGGTGAAGCGGCAACCGCAGGGGAGGTGGCGTGATGCGATTCGGCTATTGGCTTCCGGTGTTCGGCGGCTGGCTGCGCAACGTCGACGACGAGCAGATGGACGCGAGCTGGCAGTACGTCAAGCGGCTCGCGCGGCGGAGTGAACAGATCGGCTTCGACCTGACGCTGGTGGCCGAGTTGAACCTGAACGACATCAAGGGCGTCGAGGCGCCGTCGCTCGACGCCTGGAGCACGGCGGCCGCGCTCGCGGCGGTGACCGACGCGCTCGAGATCATGGTCGCCGTCCGTCCGACATTCCACCCGCCGGCGCTCCTCGCGAAGCAGGCCGCCAACATCGATCACATCAGCGGCGGCCGTCTCTCGCTGAACGTCGTGTCGTCGTGGTGGGCGTCCGAAGCGCGGATGTACGGCGTGCCCTTCGATCAACACGACGATCGGTACGCGCGCACGTCCGAATGGCTCGACGTCGTCGATGGTCTGTGGCGCCACCCGTCGTTCTCCTACGAGGGCAAGTACTATCAGGTGCAGGACACGATTCTCGAGCCGAAGCCGGTGCGTCAGCCGCGGCCGACGCTCTACGCCGGCGGCGAATCGCCCGCCGCGAAGGCGCTGATTTCGGCCAAGTGCGACGCCTGGCTCACGCACGGCGACCCGCCGGAGACGATCGGCCGGAAGGTCGACGACATTCGCGCGCGCCGCGACGCGCTCGGGCTGCCGCCGATGTCGTTCGGCGCAGCCGGGTACGCGGTGGTGCGTCCGACGGAGGCCGACGCGCGCCGCGAAGTCGAGCGGATCACCGACGTGCGCGAAGGATCGCACGGCTACGGCAACTATCAGGAGTGGATCAGCAACACCCAGCTCGAACAACGGGTGAGCCTCGAGGATTACTCCGTCTCCAATCGCGGCCTGCGCAGCGGACTGGTCGGCACGCCCGAACAGGTCGCCGAGCGCCTCCTCTCGTTCGAGGCCGCGGGCCTCGATCTGCTGCTGCTGCAATTCAGCCCGCAGTACGAAGAGATGGAACGGTTCGCGGAGGAAGTGATTCCGCTGGTCAACGGGAGACAGGTTGACGGCTCCGCCGACCAATTCGCGATACCCGGCCCGAGCGCGTAGCGCGAGGAAAGCCGGTTCGAGCGTTGGGGGTGGGGCCCCCACGCCATCAAGCCGGCCCGAGCGCGTAGCGCGAGGAAAGCCGGTTCGAGCGTTGGGGGTGGGGCCCCAACGCCATCAAAGAAGTTGCACCAGTTTCGGGTAGACTTGGTCGCGCTGTAATCGATTACTCGACGAGGAGTGCGTCATGAAGCAGCGGGTCCTGGTGTCGGTCCTCGCGCTGGGCGTTCTCGGCATCGGTCTCGCCGCCCAGACGCCGCAATCCCCTCCGCCCGCCGGGCAGGCCGCGGGTGCGCCACCCGCCGGCGCCGGCCGCGGTCGAGGCGGACCGGCCATCGTTTCGCCCGAGATCGGCGCCGATCGCACGATCACGTTCCGCTACCTCGCGCCCAACGCGCAGGCCGTGACCGTGTCCGGCGAGCTCGACGGCAAGCCGCATCCGATGACCAAAGGGGAGAGCGGCGTGTGGTCGGTGACCGTCGGCCCGCTCGTCCCCGACATCTACACTTACTCGTTCAACGTGGACGGCGTGACGTCGCTCGATCCGCGCAACGCCAACACCAAGTACGGCTACGGCGGCTTCGGCGCGGTCAGCGTCGTCGAGCTGCCCGGCGACGGACCGCAGTTCTACGACGCCAAGCCGGTCCCGCACGGTGAAGTGCGGATTCGCCCGTACTGGTCCAAGGCGCTCGAGCTCAATCGCACGATGTGGGTCTACACGCCGCCCGGCTACGACAAGGGCAAGGACTATCCCGTCCTGTATCTGCTTCACGGCGGCGGCGACGTCGAATCCGGCTGGACGATGATCGGACGCGCGAACCTGATCCTCGACAATCTGATCGCCGAGGGCAAAGCGAAGCCGATGGTGGTCGTGATGCCGCTCGGTCACACCATTCAGAGCTTCTGGACCGGTCCGTCGAAGGCGTTCGTCAATCCGAATGCCGCGGCGCCCGGCGGCGGCCGTGGCGCGACGCCGGGACCGCAGCCGCTCAACGCCTTCGGCCGCGACTTCACCGAAGACATCCAGCCGCTGGTCGAATCGTCGTACAAAGTTTCGAAGAAGGCCGACGATCGCGCGATCGCCGGCCTCTCGATGGGCGGCGGCCTGACGATGAACCTCGCGTTCAACCGGCCGGAGCTCTTCCGTTACGTCGCCATCATGAGCATGGGCAACGCCAACGCCGAGGCGGCGTTCCCGGCGTTCTTTGCGAAATCCGACGCGATCAACAAGCAGTTCAAGCTGCTCTGGATCGCCATCGGCAAGGACGACACGCTGATTGGTGGCAACGCCAAAGCGCTCTCCGACACGTTGACGGCGAAGACCATCAAGCACACGTTCCTCGTGACCGAGGGGCGGCACGAGTGGACGGTCTGGCGCCATCATTTGAATCAGCTGGCGCCGCTGTTGTTTAGATAGAGCGCCCCTGTAGCGCGGCTCGGGTTGCGAGCCGCGAGAGTAGCACTCGGCACTAGACCCTAGGAGAAACCATGAAACGTTCTGCCATTGCGTTCTGCGGGCTGCTCTCGATCGCCGTGGTCGGTGCGCAGCAGGCACCGCCCCCGCCCGCGCCGACGACCCCGGCCGCGCCGGCGCCGGGTCCCGGCCGCGGCGGACGAGGTGGCGCAGCGGTGCGGTCGCCCGAGGTCGCGCCCGACGGCCGCGTGACGTTCCGGTTGCGCGCCCCGAACGCGCGCGAGGTCGTCGTCACGGGCTTCGGCGCACGGCTGGCGATGCAGAAGGACGAGCAGGGCGTCTGGACGGCGACGAGCGATCCGCTCAAGCCGGACATCTACACGTACTCGTTCAACGTCGACGGCACCAACTTCAACGACCCGGGCAACCCGAGCGTCAAGACTTCGTTCGGCAACGCCGGTACGAGCCTGCTGCGCGTGCCCGGCGGCAACGTCTGGGATCCCGCGCCCGTGCCGAAAGGGTCGGTGACGCATCACTTCTACAAGTCGGGCGTCATCGGCGACGATCGCGACTACTACGTCTACACGCCGCCGAACTACGACCGGAACCGCCGCGAGCCGTACCCGGTGCTCTATCTCTTTCACGGTCTGACCGACGATGCCTACGGCTGGATCTCGGTCGGCGCCGCCAACGTGATCCTCGACAACCTGATCGCGCAGGGCAAAGCCAAGCCGATGATCATGGTGAACACGCTCGGCTACGGCACCACCGACGCGCAGGGCCGGACAACCCTGACCGGGCCGGAGCAGATGCCGAACTTCACGAATGCGCTGCTGACCGAGGTCATCCCGCAGATCGAGAAGGGCTACAACGCGTCCAAAGACCGGACCGAGCGCGCGATCGCCGGCCTCTCGATGGGCGGCGCCGAGTCGGTCTATGTCGGGCTGAATCACCTCGATCGGTTTGCGTGGATCGCGTCGTTCAGCGGCGCCTTCGTCATGTGGGAGGGCGTCGGTGGCGGCGGCAACCGCGGCGGCCCGGCGCCACCGGTCGATCCGGCGGCGTTCGCGAAGCACTTCCCGCGGCTCGACGAGAAGGCGAATGCGCAGATCAAGATGCTCTGGATCGCCTGCGGCACGTCGGATGGGCTCATCGGCATCAACCGGTCGCTCAAGGACTGGCTCAAGTCGAAGAGCGTCAGATTCACCGAGACCGAGATTCCCGACGTCGGCCACGTCTGGCCGCTCTGGCGGCAGAATCTCGCGGAGCTGGCGCCGAAGCTGTTCAGATAGGCACGAAGGCTCGATGGGTACGACGGTACGGCAGGTACGGCGCGTACGCCGGTACCTGCTATTCTTCCCGCCGTGATTCGTCGGGCGCTGGCATCGTCGCAACTCGGTCTCGTGCTCGTCATTGTGCTCCTCGGCACGATCCTCACGATCTCTGCGGGGTCGCACGTCGATCCGCGATCTGGCCTCGAGATCAACAGTTTCCTCAACTCCTACACGCTGATCCAAACGGCGACCGACGCGAGCTTCTTTGCGATCATGGCGGTCGGCGCGACGCTCGTGATCATTGCGGGCGGGATCGATCTCTCGGTCGGGTCGATTTACGCGCTGGCCGGGGTCGCGGCCGCGATGGTGCTGCGGGCGATGGGGCCGATGGACTCCCTGGCGACGTTCGCGGTCGGGGCCGGCGTGGCGCTGGGGGTGGGGCTCGTGTGCGGCACGTTCAACGGCCTGATGGTGGTCGGCCTGAAGGTGCACCCGTTCATCATCACGCTTGGCACGATGTGGATTCTCCGGGGGATCGCGTTCGTGACGAGCGAGGCGCAGAGCATCCTGCTGCCCGGGTCGTTGACGGCGGTCGCCAAGGCGTCGCTGGGGCTCGGCGCGGCGCTGTACCCGGTACCAATGCTCGTCATGCTGGCCGTGACGGCGTGCGGCAGCGTGTACCTGGGAGGAACGGTCATGGGCCGGCACATCTTTGCCGTCGGTGGCAACGAGGAGGCCAGCCGGTTTGCCGGCTTGAGGATCGGCCGCATCAAGACGGGTGTGTTCGTCCTCTCAGGGCTGCTCGCGGGCCTGGCCGCCTTCATCGGAGCGAGCTTCTACGGGTCGGCGTCCTCGGCCGATGGGACCGGCTACGAGCTCTATGTGATCGCCTCCGCCGTGGTCGGCGGCGCGAGCCTGTCGGGCGGCAAGGGCAGCGCCGTCAGTGCGATGCTGGGGGCGCTGCTCATCGTCCTCATTCGCCAGTCGATTCGTACCTTGCACTTCGATCAAAATTACGAGTGGATCATCATCGGCAGTGCAGTTGTCATCGCGGTGGTGCTCGATCAAGCGAGCGCCCGGTTCACCGCGCGGCGGCTGGCCAGAGGCACAGGGAGATAAGACCGAGGTCGTTTCGGAGGACACATGACACGCTGGTTCGGGATCTCGTTCGCCACCACGGCAATTGCGCTTGCGGCCGGTTGCGAGGGGGCGACCCCGGCGACTACGGCCAAACCGGGCCTCAGAGTCGCAGTGATCGCCAAGGCGTCGGACAACCCCGTGTTTCTGTCGGCGCGTACGGGCGCGGAGGCCGCCGCCAAAGAGCTGTCGCAGAAGCATGGCATTCCGGTCGAGATTGGCTGGTTGACGCCCGCGAAGGAGGACGGGCAGGTCCAGGCGCAACGGATTGCGCAGGCGGTGAATGAGGGCTTCAACGCCGTGCTCATTTCGTGCTCCGACGCAGGCAAAGTCAACGGTGCGATTAACGATGCCGTCGACCGGGGCGTGCCGGTGATGACGTTCGACAGCGATGCGCCCGAGTCGAAACGATTTGCGTTCTATGGCGTGGACGACATCAAGACCGGCGAAGCCGTCATGAACGAGCTCGCCGCGCAGATGGGTGGGAAAGGGCCTATCGCCATTCTCGCCGGCAATCAGAACGCACCGAACCTGCGCAAGCGCGTCGAAGGCGTGAAGCAGGCGGCCACGAAGTATCCGGGCATCACGATCGTGGACACGTTCTATCACGTCGAAACACCGCAGGACGCCGCGGCGGAGGTCATTCGCGTGCAGAACGCCTACCCGCAGCTGCGCGGCTGGGCCATGATCGGCGGCTGGCCGCTGTTCACGCCGACGCTGCTCACCGATCTCGATCCCGCCAGGACGAAGATCGTCTCGGTGGACGCGCTGCCGCCAGAATTGGCCTACGTCGAGAAGGGCCTCGCGCCGGTGCTGCTCGCGCAGCCGACCTATCTCTGGGGCTACGTGTCCGTGCAGCGCATCTTCGACAAGGTGCAGCTCAAGCAGGACGTGCCGCAGATCATTCCGATGGAACTCGTCCGCGTCACGAAGGACAACCTCGGGACGTGGGCCCGCCAGCTGCGCGACTGGGGCTTCAGCGACGTCCCGGCGGCGTACCTGAACATGAAATAGAGCGCCTTGAGACGGACGTAGCGCGCCTCGGGTTTCGAGGCGCGAGAGACAATCGTGAGAATCACCCACATCACCAAGCGCTATCCGGGCGTCGTCGCGCTCGACGACGTCTCGTTCGAGATCCGATCGGGCGCCTGCCACGCGCTCTGCGGCGAGAACGGCGCGGGCAAGAGCACGCTCGGAAAAGTCCTGGCGGGCATCGTCGTGCCCGACGAGGGTGAGATCGAGATCGACGGCCGCGCGGCCCGGTTCGCCCATCCGACCGAGGCGCTCGCCGCCGGCGTGGCGATCGTCCACCAGGAGCTGGCCTTCTGCCACAACCTCTCGGTCGCCGAGAATCTCTGCCTCGGCGCCCTGCCCGCGCGCGCCGGTTTCGTCGCGCGCGACGAGATGCGGCGCATCGCACGCGAGCGGCTCGCCGCCATCGGCGCCCGGCTCGACGTCGATCGCCAGGTCGAGGCGCTGAGCATCGGCGAGCAGCAGATGCTGCAGATTGCCGAGGCCGTGGGCCGCGGCGCCCGGCTCATCATCTTCGACGAGCCGACTAGCAGCCTGTCCGAGCCGGAGGCCGAGCGCCTCTACGCGCTGCTCGGCCGGCTGCGTGGCGAAGGCGTCACGTGCGTGTACGTGAGCCATCGGCTCGACGAGATCTACCGGCTGTGCGACGACGTGACGGTGCTGCGCGACGGCCGTCACGTGCTGACCGCGTCGCTCCAGACCGTCGGGCGCGACGCGCTGATCGAGGCCATGGTGGGCCGCCGCATCGAGGCCCACGAGCCGGCGCACGTCACGCGCGCCCCCGGCCGCGAGCTGCTGCGCGTCGATCGCCTCTCGAGTCCGGCCGGGATCCAGGACGTGTCGTTCGCCATCCGCGCCGGAGAAGTGGTCGGGCTCGCCGGCCTGGTGGGCGCCGGTCGATCGCAAGTCGCCCAGGCCATCTTCGGGCTCGACCACGAGGCGCGGGGCGACGTGCGCATCCACGGCCGGCCAGGGCGTCCGCGGTCGGCATCCGAGGCGATTGCGCTCGGCATCGGCCTCGTGCCGGAGGACCGGAAACGACAGGGCCTGGTCCTCCTGATGAGCGTGCTGCACAACGCGACGCTTTCGATTCTCGGGCGACTGGCGCGGCTGACGTTCGTCAACCGGCGGCGCGAGCGCGCGGCGGCCGAACCGCTGTTCGATCGCCTCCGCCTCCGCCTCTCGCGCGTCGACGCGCCGGCCGCGGCGCTCTCGGGCGGGACGCAACAGAAGGTCGTCCTCACCCGCTGGCTCGCCGCACGCTGCGACGTGCTGCTCCTCGACGAGCCGACCCGTGGCGTGGACGTCGGCGCGAAGGCCGAGATCCACGGGCTCATCGACGAGCTCGCCTCAGGCGGCGCCGGCATTCTTCTCATCTCGAGCGAACTGCCGGAGCTCATCGCCCACTCGACGCGCATTCTCGTGCTGCGCGAAGGCCGCCTCGCCGGCGAGCTCTCCCGCGCCGACGCGACACAGGACAGCCTGCTGCGGCTCATGGCGGGGGAGACACAACCAAAAGCTTCACCATGACAACGCTTCACCGAGAGAAAAGCTTCACCATGAAGATGTAAAGAGGTGAAGAATTTCTGGGGGAAAGACTTCTGGCCGTGATCCCTGTCCGCGGGTTAAGGCTCCGCCAAGAGTGAAGGATTGCGCGCCGCAAGAGAGAGGGTGCGCTGCCCACTCCTCCTTCAAGATCTTGACCGTCGGACAAAGCCCTCGACGGTGACCCGACGAGACAAGCAAGCCCTGCCCCCCAAAAAACTTCACCTCTTTACCTCTTCATGGTGAAGCTTTGCCATGGTGAAGCTTTTCTCGGTGGAGCTTGTCCTGACCGTGCTGACAGCGAGTAGATGTCGTTGAGGATGCCGGCGGCGGTCACTTCGGCGCCGGCGCCGGGGCCGCTGATCACGAGCGGCTCTTTGCGGTAGCGCCGGGTGGTGAAGGCGACGAGGTTGCGTGTGCCCTCGAGCGTGCCGATCGGGCTCGACGCGGGCACCTCGACGAGCCGCGCCGAGACCGCGCGTGCCGTCGCGGTGACGACGTAGCGTAGCACGCGGCCTGCGGCGTGTGCTTTTGCCGCCCGCGCCGCCCATTCCTCGTCGACGGCCGGCAGGCGCTTGAGGAATTCGGCGGGCGAGAGCCGGGCGAGCGCGCGCGGGACCAGATCGTCTGCGATGGGCGCCGGGCCGCGGTAGCCGAGCAGGCGCGCAAGGATCAACGCCTTGCGCGCTGCGTCGCGGCCGGAAAGATCGTCGCGCGGATCCGGTTCCGCGAAGCCGCGCTCGACCGCTTCGCGGACGGCGTCGGAGAACTTCCGCCCCGCCGACACGGCCGACGCGATGAACATCAGCGTGCCGCTGACGCAGCCTTCGACCCGCAGCACTCGATCGCCGGTCTCGATCAGCTTCTGAAACGTGTCCAGAATCGGCAGTCCGGCCCCCACGGTCGCTTCGTAACGGATTTGGCGTCCGCCGGCGGCGGCAGCGCGGAACAGGCGGTCGTAGCTCTCCCATGCGCCCGCGACCGGCTTCTTGTTGGCCAGCACGAGATCGAACCCGTGCGCGAGGGCTTCGCGAAGCAGGTCGCCCGTCTCTTCGCTCGTGACGTCGACGACCAGCGGCCGCGAGACAGCGTGGCTGGCCATGAACGTCAGCGCCTCGGCGGCCGGCGCCCGCCGGCCGCCCAGCGCCGCGAGCAGCCGTCCGCGATCCTTCTCACGCGTCAGGCTCAGCAGCCGGCGCCGCGAGAGACCCCGCGGCTCGAAGACGTACCCGGAGCGGTCGAGCAATCCCACGACCCGCACGCGCGCCTCGCCGTTTGCCGCGCCGATCTGATCGGCCAGGGCCCGGCCGACCCGGCCGAACCCGAGGAGCACCACGTCCGTTCGCGGCGACGAGACGGGCCGGCCCCCGCCGATCTTCGAAAGCTGGAACGCGGCGTGAATCCGGCGGGCGGCTTCCGCGGCATCCGATTCGGCGACTGCGAGCGAGATGTTCCGCTCCGACGATCCCTGCGCGATGGCCACGACGTTGATGCCGCCCGTGGCGAGCGCCGTGAACACCCGCGCCGAGATGCCGGGCGTCCCCACCATGCCCTCGCCGACGACCGCGATCACGGCGATGCCCGGCCGTGCGGTGACGCCGTCCACCAGTCCGGTCGCGAGCTCCTCCTTGAACGCGGCGCGGACGCCCGCGACGCCGCGATCGGCCTCCGTCTCCGGAATCGTGAATCCAATCGAGCTTTCCGAGGACGCCTGAAAGATCGTCGAGACAGACAACCGCTGCGCATCGACTGCGGCAAACGTCCGCGCCGCGACGCCGTGTACTCCGAGCAGCCCTTTACCGGCGACCGTGACAATCGCCTGTTTGTGGACGATCGCGATGGCCTTGACCGGATAACCGCGTAGCGCGCGGCGGCGCGAAACCTCGGTCCCCGGCTCGGTGGAGCGGACGAACGAACGCACGTGCAGTACGGTGCGCGTGTCGGCGATCGGGATGAGGGCGCGCGGGTGCAGCACCTTGGCGCCGTAGTGGGCGAGCTCCGCGGCCTCGCGGTAATGCAGTTGCGGGATCAGCCGCGCGTCGGGCACGAGGCGGGGATCCGCCGTCAGGATGCCGGGCACGTCCTTCCAGAGCTGCACGCGCCGGGCGCCCATCGCGTGCGCGAGGAGCGTGGCGGTCAGATCAGATCCGCCGCGGCCGAGCGTCGTCACGCTCCCGTCGGGAGCCTGACCGATGAACCCCGGGACGACCGGCACGACGCCCTTGGCGATCACCGGCCCGAGCTTGCGCCGGGCAACACGGGCCGTCTCGGCGACGTGCGGGCCGGCGGCCCCGTGCTGACCGTCCGTGCGCACGAGCGTAGCGGCGTCAACATATTGCGCCGGCCGTCGCGTCGCCACCACAGCCGCGAGGATCGCGGCGGACGTACGTTCGCCGCGAGCCACCACCAGATCGCTCCCGTCCGGCGCGAGTCCGCCGAGCGCCGCAGCGGCACCGCACAACTCGAGAAACTCGCGCGCCATCTGGTCGATGAGCGCGTGCACGCCTGGCCGCGCGGTGCCGGGGACCAGATCGGTGGCGATCTGCCGATGCCGCCGCGCGAACGTGTCGGCGGCGGCATGCGCGTCCCCGTCCTGCCGCGCCGCCGCGTGGGCCGCGCCGGCGAGCAGAAGATCGGTGATTCCTGCCAGGGCGGAGGCGACGACGATCAGCGGGCCGGCGTGACCGGCGATGAGCGTCGCAGCGTGATCCACGGCCTTCGTGTCGGCGAGCGACGCGCCGCCGAACTTCCAGACTTCGAGCGGCGCGCGAGATCGCCGGCTCACGATCGGGAGGCGACCCGCTGAGGCGACTGCAACTGATCGATCGTCCGCCGGACCGCCTCGTAGTCGTTGGGCAGCTCGATCGGCTGGTTGGCGTGGTGCGGCAGGACGCCTTGCAGATCGCCGTGGTGATACGCCTGTTTCAGCTCCGAAAACTTCA